>Ga0209579_10004143_pt1 | contig 10206 bp, 7 predicted proteins | sample Coa_R1_2_FD_187152 | JGI IMG/M metagenome (GOLD analysis project Ga0209579, IMG submission 187152) | Surface soil microbial communities from Centralia Pennsylvania, which are recovering from an underground coalmine fire - Coalmine... | ecosystem: Environmental > Terrestrial > Soil > Unclassified... | reverse complement strand
ATGCAGGCCTTCGCCGCTGGCGACATAGACGATATTGGGGTCGGAAGCCGCCACGGCAATGGCGCCAATCGATTGCGTTGGCTCGTGATCAAAGATCGGATTCCAGGTACGGCCGTAGTCGTTGGACTTCCAGACTCCGCCATTGACCGCGCCGACGTAAAAGACGCCAGGCTGCATGGCAACGCCTGCCGCGGCGCGTGTGCGACCGCCGCGAAATGGGCCGATCATGCGCCATTGGAGTTCCTGATAGGTCTTGGCGGGAATTTGCGCCGCCGCCGGAGTGGCGAGCGGCAAGAGCGCGAGACAACAAGAAAGATAACGAAGTATTGGCGATGTTTTCACGTAAGCCCTCACGTTAAAAAACAAATCATTTTGAGAAGCAAACAAAGAGCAAGAAAACCAAACAAAAGAGAATACCCCAAAACACGAGCAAGGGGGGACGGGAGGCGCCGAAGTTGTTTTTTCAGGAATTGCCTCTGTGATCACCGGCTATTCTTGATCGGGAACTCAACGTAAACCGAGATCAGACGTTTTGAGCAGAGAATAAAATGCAGAAACGGGTTTCTTCATTATGCGTCATTGGAGTAAACAACTGATTCGCCGGTGCCAAGCGCCGATTTCGCAGGCGCTGCTGCTGGCCGTTGTCGTGGCATTCATCCCAGCGCCGAGGCCGGCGGGCGGCCAAACTGCGTTACCGAGCGGGCACGACGTTCAGCCAATACTCGATTACATTTCACAGGCGTGGGGCACGCTTACTCGATCGATGACCGATTGTGAGAGTGTCGTCGATCCGAAAATAAGTGTTGCTCCGGTTTTATATTTGCCGGCACGCATGCCAGAGCCGGGGCCAGTTCAAAAGCTGGCAAAGGACTGTGGCGTGCAAATCAAGCGCTTGCCGATGGTGATCCATCAACTCGGCGAAGTCGACACTGACAAGATTCAGCCGAACGGCCTTCTGTACTTGCCGGAGAAATATGTTGTTCCCGGCGGCCGCTTCAACGAGATGTATGGATGGGACAGCTATTTCATCATTCGTGGCCTTTTGCAATCGGGACGGATGGATCTTTCGAAGGGAATGGTCGAAAACTTCTTATTCGAGATCGAAAATTACGGAGCGATGCTCAACGCAAATCGAACTTATTACCTTACCCGTTCACAGCCTCCGTTTGTGAGTTCAATGGTGGTCGAAGTTTATGAAGCATTGCAAAAATCAGGCCGACCTGATCGTGAGTGGTTAGCGAGAGCTTATGACGATCTTGAGAAGGACTATGCGATGTGGACGCGCGAGCCGCATCTTGCCGGCGACACTGGGCTTTCACGTTATTACGACTTCGGCGATGGTCCGCCGGCAGAGGCAGTGCAGGACGAGGCCGGATATTACCGCGAGGTTGCGCCATATTTTTTCTTTCATCCAACGGAAGCACACGATTACGTAGTGCAAGATTCGCCAGATGCGACGAAGTCTTCGGGGAGCAATCACTCAACGGCCGGCAGAACTTATAGCCTGGAGATTTGCGATGCGTCTTCAACCGCAAGGGACACTGGATGCGGAGCTCCGCGTGACTTCAGGTTGAGCTCTGATTATTACAAAGGCGATCGCTCGATGCGGGAATCGGGATTCGACGTGAGCTTTCGCTTTGACCCGTTCGGTGCAGCGACCCATCATTTTGCGCCGGTGTGCCTGAACAGCCTGCTTTACAAGAACGAAAAGGATCTGCAGCAAATCAGTAAGTGGCTTGGGCGAACGGCCGATGCGAAACGATGGAGCAGGCGCGCTGAAGCGCGCAAAAAATCAATCACGCGTTATCTGTGGAACGAACAGGCAGGATTGTTTTTTGATCTTGATTTGCGCACCGGCAAGCAGTCAGCATACCGGTATGCGACGACTTTTTATCCATTGTGGGCCGGGCTCGCCACAGCGGAACAGGCAAAGGCCGTCGATCAGAATATTTCGGTTTTCGAGAAACCGGGCGGCCTGGCAATGAGCAATGACGACTCGGGCGCGCAATGGGACTTGCCATACGGCTGGGGCAATATTCAGATGCTGGCCGTCGAGGGGCTTCGACGTTACGGATTTAATGCCGATGCCAATCGAATTTCTTTCGCCTTCGATTCCATGGTGGCGGAGAATTTTCGGCGCGATGGGACTTTGCGCGAGAAATACAACGTGGTAACGCGATCTTCCGAGGCCCACGCCGAGCTTGGCTATCACATGAATGTGGTGGGTTTTGGTTGGACGAATGCGGCATTTCTCGAACTGCTCGAAGGCCTGCCCAAAAACCTGCAAGCGCGTTTAGCAGCGGAACAAGACCAGCCGCAGCCTGCGGAATCGAGATGACAGAAGCATTCGCACGGCCAGGTCATGCGATTTCAGCGAGGATGCTCTCCAGGCCTTGCGCACCCGGAGACGGCATCCCTCCGCGCTGGCTGGCTACCCATGCGCCGACCCGGTTTGCCCTTTCATTCATTTCGGAGAGAGGCAGGTTGCGCAAGTATCCATGTACAAGCGCGGCTGTGAAGGCGTCACCCGCACCAATCGCATCGGCTATCTTGATTGTAAACCCGGCATGCTCGCAGTAGTCGTTTGCCGAAACGAGAACGCTGCCAGCGCATCCGCGCGTGATGCAAACCAGGTTCAGATCGAATGAGGCCAACAAGCGGCGTGCCGAATCTCGCATTCCTCGTGCTTCCAACCAAAGCAAATTTGCAACGACCGGCAGTTCCTCATGGTTCAGCTTAACGATGGTCGCCAGCTTTAACGATTCTTCGAGCACCTCTTTTGAATAGAAGCTCTGCCTCAAATTTACGTCGAAGATGCGCGCAGCTTGTGGCCGAGTCGCCTGCAGGAAACAGCGAATGGTGGTGCGGCTTATCTCTGAGCGTTGGGCCAGCGACCCGAAACAGACGGCGTGCGCTTCAGAAGCAAGCTGCTTCCACGATGGCGTCCATTCCAGAAAATCCCATGCAACCGGCCGGCGAATTTCGAAGCGGGGCTGGCCGTTATCTAGTTCGACTTGCACAGTGCCCGTTGGGCGAACTTCATCTGTCTGCACGAACTCGGCCCCGACTCCGAGGTGGGTCAATCGTTGGAGCGCCTCTTCCCCCAGAAGATCATCGCCGATGCGACTGGCCACAATTCCGATATCTCCCAGCAGATTGATTATGTAGGCGAAGTTGGCAGGGGCACCGCCCAGTTGCTTACCGGAGGGCAGAAGATCCCAAAGCAACTCGCCTATGCCAACAACGCGGCGTTTTTTATCTGTCATTAGTGCCGGCTCTGGGTCCACGAGTCCTTCCCATCCTCCTGGCGTCGCCTGTCAGTTCTACCCTCATTATCATGACAAGCGATTGCCTGAGAGTTTGACGGAGTTCGCAGAAGAGTTCAATCTGAAGAAATGAATTTTGCCGAAGCAAGCGGAAATCTGCGGGGATGAAAAGAACCCTTTTGGCAATGCTCTCGATATGTGCTTGTGCGCTGGGGTTCAATGCAGCTGCTCAATCATCCGCGCAACCTGCGGAAGATCATCCCTGGTGGCAGCACGCGGTATTTTACGAGATTTATCCGCGCAGTTTTGCCGACAGTAACGGTGACGGCGTCGGCGATTTGAAAGGAATCGCTTCAAAGCTGGACTACTTGAAGAATCTGGGCGTGGATGCGATCTGGATTACTCCTTGCTTTCCTTCTCCTCAAGTCGATTTTGGTTACGACGTCTCCGATTACGAGAACATCGACCCGATGTATGGCACGCTGGCTGATTTTGACATGCTGGCGCGGGAAGCGAAAAAACGGAATATTCACATTATTCTGGACCTGGTTCTCAATCACACGTCCGATCAACACAAATGGTTTCTGGACTCGAAATCTTCGCGTACGTCAGAGCATCGCGACTGGTATATATGGCGCGACGGAAAAGGCCCCGGACAGCCGCCGAATAATTGGGTGTCGACTTTCGGCGGATCGGCGTGGAAGCTCGATCCTACAACCGGCCAATATTATTACCACTTCTTTTATCCCGAACAGCCGGACTTGAACTGGCGAAACCCCGCCGTTAAAGAGGCTATGTTCGATGTGACTCGCTGGTGGTACAAGCGCGGCGTCTCGGGTTTCAGGCTCGATGCCGTCGATACGTTGTTTGAAGACCCAAACCTTCACGACAATCCGATCGCTCGTGCAGGCTCGAACGCTTTCGGCGATCCGTTTGAAGACAACAAATACAACACGAAGCTGCCGGAGGTTCACGACGTTCTGCGGGGACTGCGCAAGATCGCCGACGAATACGACGCAGTTCTTATTGGCGAAACCTGGACCGCCGACGTTAAGGAGTTGAATCAGTATTATGGAGAAAGTCATAACGAATTGCAGTTGCCCATGGACTTTCTGTTCACCATGGTCAACAAACTTTCTCCAACGGAGTTTCGCAAGCAAATAGCCGAGGTTAATGCGGCGTCCGGTTGGCCGACCTTCGTGATCAGCAATCACGACATCGTGCGCTCATACGATCGTTATGGAGACGGCAAGCACAACGGTCAAATCGCGAAGCTGATGGCCGGACTTTACCTCACCTTGCGGGGAACTCCGATCATTTATTACGGTGAGGAGATCGGGATGAAGACGACGCCGCCGACGCGGATCGAAGATGTAAGAGATCCGATTGGGCGCAAAGGATGGCCAAAAGAAAAGGGACGTGACGGTGAGCGTACTCCCATGCAATGGGACAGAACGAAAAATGCTGGATTCACGACTGGAACTCCGTGGCTTCCGCTTCCTCCCACATACAAGACGCATAATGTGGCGGCGGAATCGAAGGATCCGAATTCAGTTTTGCAGTTCTACAAACAGGTGCTGAAACTCCGGCGCACGAATAAAGCTCTTCTCTACGGGACGTACGCGGCGATCAACGAAGACGATCAGAACGTACTTTCTTACCTGCGGGTCTACAAGGATCAAAGCATTGTAGTTGCGTTGAATATGTCGAATGTGCCCGAGAGAGTCACGCTTCCGTTAAAAGCCAATGGCTTCTCTTCCGTCCGGAGCCTGATCAGCACAGGAGTTCCCGCTCCGAGAGCGGGTAAGCTGACGCTCCCGGGGTTTGGAGTATTTATTGGCGAGCTGACGCGCTAGCGTCGAAACTGTCCGGTGGGCGGAGCTTGGCCAGTGTCGAACTCAGCTCCTTCGCAATCTTGTTCGTTTTTCGTAACAAGATTCAGTTTTCTCATGCGTCCGCCGCGATTGATGAAAAACTCCTAACAACTGAGGGGGAGGAGTGGATCCGGAAAGCTGCCCACGCTGTGGCGGAAGCGGATACATTGCGCAATCCGTGGACATTAGCGGTAAGTCCGAAGGGATTGCATTTATCCGAGTTCGGTGTCCGGCGTGCCGAGGTAGCGGACGGAAGGATTCGATTCCCCCATCCACCGCGGGCTGACCGCACGGCCTGTGGTGCTTGCGAAAACGTACGGATCCGGACGCTGCGCCCAAAAGCGGCGTCCGGTCCGGACGTGAAACTCTCGCCCGAGCATCTTGACCTACAGAAATGACGTGCGGGAATCGGTTAAGAAAACTCCCCAGCGAGTAAGTCCGCAGGAGTGCGTTTCAAGCGATACCAGCAGCTTTCGCGCGAGCGCGACCTCTCCAGCCGGAAGCAATTTCCACCCGGTTCCGGCCGCCGCTCTTGGCGCGGTAAAGTGCTTGATCGGCAGCCTGGATGACATCTTCAGGCTTTTGGCTGTCGAGTTTGGCACTGGCCACTCCAATGCTGACGGTCACTGAGATGCCGGACGGAGTTTTGGTTTCTGAAATCGGGCGAATCTCGCGTTTTTTTTCGGAACGGCTCCGGGCCGTAGGGTTACGGCGATCCGGGCCACGTGCCAGCTGTCGGCGATCCGGACCGCGCAGGCGGAGGCTGGCGGCTTCAATGGTGGCGCGCAAATCCTCAAGATGCTCGAGCACGTTGGCCGTGGTGCTGCCGGGAAATAGAACGGCAAATTCCTCTCCTCCGCAGCGATAAGCCTGCCCGCCTCCCGAAATCCGCGCGAGCTTCGACGCCACCAGGCGGAGCACCTGGTCCCCGGTGTCATGGCCATAAGTATCATTGCAGCGCTTGAAGTGGTCGATATCGACCACGGCGATCGAGTATGGCACTTGCAGGCGCAGGAGCGCATCGTTGAAAGCGCGCCGCGAGGGTAGTGTTGTCAGTTCGTCGTGATAAGCAAGAAGGTATGACGTTTCAACAACTGTAGCGGCAAGGATGAATGCAGCGGCTGCAAAATAGGCCTGCGAGATTCGGCTCGTTCCTCCAAAACGCAGTGCAAGGAAACAGGCGACCAGTGCCCACAGTGACCCGCCTTCTGCGGGCTTGTAAAAGACCATATGGCGAAGCAGGAAGAAAATTGCTGCTGCCGCAAAACAGAATTGCGCGACAAATGGAAGTGAGAGCGGCGTGCGTCCATGATGAGCAAGCTGATGAACCCCGGGAAGAGTGCTCGGGCGGCAAAGCACGGCTACAGCGACCGACTGCACGAATAGAAAAATAGCAGTGGGGGCAAGGGCCGAGAGTGCGAATCCTCTTTTCTCCAGCAATGAGAGGAGAACCATGTCAAGCGGCAGCAGCACGCCCACGGAGATCAAAACGATATTTTTCGATTCGTTGGCCAGATGAGTGCCCGCGAAGTAGGACATTGCCTCCCAGGCAAGGCACAGCACCAGCAAAGCGGAGAAGATACGGCTGGAGTGGAATCTCCACGAAAGCAGAAGCCCGGCGATCGCGGCGCCACAGAATGCGTAGGTGCCAAGAGCCGCGCTGGGCACGAACAGGCCGCTGTGCATCAATGCTGCCAGGAGCAGCAGCAAAGCAGCGGGCATCAGCAGCGGCTTCATCGAACTTGGCTCCTAAAGATCAATAGCTAGTGTCCTGCCGTGAAGAAGCTGGTGCAGCTTTGTCTGCCCTAGATTATCCGGGGGAAAGGAGGCGGGTAATTGACGGGAGGGGTTCGGGGCGGGGGAGCGGGAGACCGACATACTCCGGTGAACTCCCAGCATGCAGCGGCGAGAGGGTGCGCTTTCCCCTTCTGAAATCTGCATCCATTTCTGGAAGCACACACTTTCGTGCCGCATAGTTTCGGCTACGTTTGAGCGGTTTCTAACTAGAATCGCAGTGTAATTAAGGTCCACTTATGAGGATTCTGATCGCTGAAGACGACGCGGCTCTGGGCGGATTCATTCGCCAGGGGCTGCAGGGGGAACACTACACCGTGGATGTGGTCGAGGATGGGGAGCAGGCGCGCGCCATGGGCAGCGAGTTTGACTACGATCTGGTGATTCTAGATTTGAACCTGCCCAAGCTGGATGGCGTGAGCGTGCTGCGCCATCTGCGTTTGAAGCGGCCCAGCCTGCCCGTGTTGGTTCTGACGCAGCGCAGCCGGGTGGAAGACCGGGTGCAATGCCTGGATACGGGCGCGGATGACTATCTTCCGAAGCCGTTCTCGTTCAGCGAGCTCTCGGCTCGCATCCGGGCGTTGCTGCGGCGCAGCCATTTGCCCTCGGAATCTGTGCTCGTGGTCGACGATCTGAAGCTCGACCGTGTGGAGCACCGGGCGGAGCGCTCTGGCCGGCGCATCGAGCTCACCTCGAAAGAGTTTTCTCTCCTCGAATATCTGATGCGCAACGCGGGAAGACAGGTTTCGCGGGCCATGATTATCGAACACGTATGGAACCTGACGTTCGATACGACCACGAACGTAGTAGATGTCTATATCAACTACGGTTTGCGGATCACGGAGATCGCATCCTAAGGTAGCGAGTAAATTTATGCAGCGTCGCTTCAGCGGTGTAAAATTTCTCGAATCGATTTGGGGGAAAATTTGGGCGCAAGCCGCTCCCGTGTGTGCAGGATGCGATTCTTTCCAGCTGCGAGGTAAGTGGTGCCGCATTCGTGGGCGGTCCCGAGGGGTGCGCCTGCATGGTTTACGCTACTGCGGCTCGGAGTGTTTGCAGCGGGCGCTGGTAGAAGCTCTCGATCAATCGCGCCCGGCTCCGCGACGAGCACTACTTGCCTCGCATCGTATTCCTCTTGGCCTTATCCTGCTGTCACGCCAGCAGCTCACGGGCGAAGAACTTCGCACTGCTCTAAACGCGCAGCGCGACGCTGGATGCGGGCGAATCGGGGAATGGCTGCAGCAACTAGGATTCGCCAGCGAATTCGAAGTCACGGGCGCTCTGGCTCGCCAGTGGTCCTGCCCAGTGCTCCGTAATGAAGCCGCTTTCGGAGCCGCTGATTGTTGTCCTCTGATTCCGCTGTCATTACTGGAGTTCTTCCAGATGATGCCGGTCGCATTTGCGGCCGCTACCGGCACGCTTCTCGTTGCATTTAGCGAAGGGATCGATTACACGGCGCTCTATGCCGTCGAGCGTATGCTCGGATATCACACTGAGCCGTGCCTGATGAGCGCAAGCATTCTGCGCGAGCGAGTGCAGGCTTTGGCAAGGCACCGAATGGCAGGCGACCTATTTTTCGATCGCGTGGAAGATGACGCCGAATGCGCTCGCATTGTCGGCAGCTATGCTGCAAGAATCTCCGCTAAGGAGCTTCGCATGGCGCGCTGCGGTAAGTATCTTTGGGTCCGCTTGGAGCCGGCCACCAAAGACGCGATCAACCTTGTTTTAACGTGCCGTCAAGGGGCGCTCAGTTCGCTATTCTCGTCTCCAGGCGCGCCAGCGAGCTAGGAATTCCATCTCAAATCGAGGAGCCTCACCTCTCGGGGTTCTCACAAACCTTCTACGCTCTCTATTCTCGGAACGGATCTCACCTGTCTTTCGTATTCACGTCTAAACTATGCTATGCGGGATGGAGGTTCCTTATGAAACATATGCGTGGTCAGGCATTGGCAATTTTGATAGTTACGGCTTTCGCTTGCTCGCTGGCGGCGCCGCTTGCGCGGGCCGATGAATGGTCAAAAACCTATACGCTCAGCGGCAAGCCGGACTTGCGCGTGGACACGACTGACGCCAATATTCGCGTTTCGACCTGGGATCAAAACACGATTGAAGCCAAGGTGACGACGAACCGCTACAAGATTGGCGAGGGTGGGATCCGCATTGAAGAGCACCAAACGGGCGATATGGTCGAAATCGAGGTGCACCTTCCGCATGAGCACGGGATCACGATCACCTGGGGCAATGGACGCCGGGTAGATGTCGATATCCACATGCCCCGTGAGGGGAAAGTCGATTTGCATACAGGGGATGGGGAGATCGACCTGGCGCAGTTTAAAGGCGAGATGTTATTGCGCAGCGGCGATGGCGCACAGGAACTGGATGGCGTGGATGGCAAGCTCCGGGCTACCACCGGTGATGGACATATTCGAGTGAGTGGCCGGTTTGATGAACTGGAGTTGAAGACTGGCGACGGGCATGTGGACGCCAGGGCAACTGCCGGCTCGACTCTGGCTGCCGGCTGGAGACTGGAAAGCGGGGATGGTTCGGTAACGTTGGAAGTACCTGAAAATCTGGCAGCAGATGTTGATTTGCACACGGGCGATGGACACATCGATCTGGACGTCCCCGTTGTCGTTACTGAGGGCCGGATTCGCGGGAATGATGTTCACGGCAAGATTAATGGCGGAGGAAATCTGCTGACGATTCACACCGGCGATGGATCGATACGTCTGAGAAAGAGCTGAATTTCGGTATCCGGCCTCCCGCGTCCGGCTTCTGCTTCTCGCACTTGTTTTTCCAAGCTGGGGCCTCGGAGCCGTATACTCTGTGGTTCTTTTCATTTCGTGCAAAGGGGCTCTCATGAAACTCCCGCAGGTTGCTGAAGCTGCAACTCTGGTATTTGGATTTCTCTACTCTTTGGCTGTTGCGCAACAGCCTTCCTCATCTCCGGCGGCGCATGAGCCTGCGCTCGATCCTATGTCAATGGACCGCAGCGTAGATCCCTGTGCAGATTTCTTCCAATATTCCTGCGGCGGATGGATTAAGAGGAACCCCATTCCTCCGGATCAGTCCTCGTGGGACACTTATTCAAAAATGCAGGATGAGAATCGCGCGCGGCTGCGAGAAATTCTGGAGAGTGCGTCGGTCCCCGATGCCAAACGCAATGCCGCCGAACAGAAGATTGGTGACTACTACTACTCGTGCGTCGATGAAAAGGCGATTGAAGCGAAAGGGATCGACCCGTTGAAGCCGGCCCTCGATCGAATTGCGCA
>Ga0209579_10004141_pt1 | contig 10208 bp, 9 predicted proteins | sample Coa_R1_2_FD_187152 | JGI IMG/M metagenome (GOLD analysis project Ga0209579, IMG submission 187152) | Surface soil microbial communities from Centralia Pennsylvania, which are recovering from an underground coalmine fire - Coalmine... | ecosystem: Environmental > Terrestrial > Soil > Unclassified... | reverse complement strand
GGCTCGCTCCTCGAACGGCATGGACGTGAGGCTGCTCTGGGATCAGCGGCAGGACACCCTCTCCGTCCAGGTGGTCGACTGGCTCATGAACGAGGTGTTCGTGATCCCGGTCGAGTCGTCACCCCCACTCGAGGTGTTCGAGCACCCCTTCGCGTATCTGCCCGGCGGAGCCGCGCCGGAGCTCGCCGTCAACTGACGGGCGATCTGGACGGTGGTTGCGGGGTACGCGCGAGTCTCGCGGACCTGCCTGCATTACCTCTTGACCGGAAGGGCCGCCCGCGGACCGCGGATCTTGCCGGCGAGCACCTGCCGGATCCTGGTTGCGAGCTTCTGGGCGAGGTCGACGGTCTGCGCGCGAACGCCTCTCTCGTCAGTGGTAGTCACGAACACCGCGCCGAGCAAGTCTCCGCTCCGAAAGACCACGTCGCCGACGTAGTAGAGCGGCTTCCTCGCTCGCGTATAGGTGAGCTCGAACGCGAACCTGCCGTCGCCTACGCGGGCGTCGAAGGGCGCGAGAGCGACGGAAACCCCGTTCACCTTGCTCGCAGTCAGGCCTCTGGTGACGGCATCCCAGAATGCGAGCCCTCTCCTCGTGGACGATTCGTTTCGGTAGAGCTCGGCGATCGTCTGCACCTCGAGCAACGGCTGAGCGCCGAGGGGCGAGCTCGCGGCGGCGGCGTAGTCGAGGGTGTAGCCGGTGAGCCGGCCGTCCCTCGCCAGGTCGGCTGCGGTGACTCCGGGACCCGCGTGGCGAGCGGCATCTGCGTTCGAGTCGACGCCCGAGTCTCCGAGCAGGGACAGAGCGGCCGCTGCCGGGCCAAGGGCCTGCCTGGGCAGCGGCATCAGCGCAAGGCGGCTCGGCTCGGACGCCGAAGCAGTTGAGCAGAGAACAGCCGCGCAGGCGACCACGCCGGCGATGCAGCCAAGGCGACTCACGACCGCACCGTACCGCGCGCAACGAGCGGTCTCTGCGTTGAGGTCCGAGCTCGGCCGATCCAACGGCTTGGGCGCCTCGGACAACGGCAACCCGCTCTGCCTCAGCCGCTACAACAGTGTGGTGTATGCGATCTCTACGCGCACTGGACAGGTTCCGGCGCAGTTTCCGGTCTGAGCACGCCCGCACGACCTCTCCCCATCGATCGATCTGGCGGCGGATCGCGGTTGCGGTCGCGCTGCTCCTCCTGGTCGTCGTCACGGCGGGGACTGCAGCCTGGGTCGTGAGCCCGTCGGCGTCGTCGCTCGCCGCCCACGTCCAAGCTCGGCTCCGGGGAACGAGCGGCAGGGTGGTGGCCGTCTCGGAGCTTGCGCCGATCCTGCCCGCAGCGGTCGTTGCGACCGAGGACGAGCGCTTCTACCACCATCACGGGATCGACATCCTCGGCGTGATCCGCGCGATCCCCTACGACCTGACACATATCTCGTTTGCGCAGGGCGCGAGCACGATCACCGAACAGGTTGCAAAGGTGCTCTACCTGGGCGGCAACGACCACAGCCCCTGGCGGAAGCTGAAGGACGCGGCCGTCGCGGTGAAGCTCGAGAACCGTTACACCAAGGCGCAGATCCTCGCTGCGTACCTGAACAGTGCCTACTTCGGTGAAGGCGCCTACGGCATCTGGGCGGCGAGCGAGCGCTACTTCGGTCTGCCGCCGCGGCGGCTTGGAACCGCGCAGGCGAGCTTGCTCGCCGGGCTGATCCAGGCACCGTCGCTGTACGACCCGATTCGACATCCGGCGAACGCACGCGCGCGCCAGGTTGAGGTGCTGCGTTCGCTCGTCCGCACGGGGAAGCTCACCGAGCTGCAGGCAGCGGCTGTGCTCGCGCGACCACTCCGGCTCCGCGGGGGCGTGACTCTGACCGCGCTGAACGGGGTCGACCTCTCGATCGGCCCCGCGTTCGTGTGGTGGCAACTCGCAGTTGGAGCAGTCATCGTGTCGCTCGGAGCGGCAGCCTTCCTCGCGATCAGGCCGTCCCACCTGGGAGCCGTTCGCGGGGTTTTCGTGCTCAGGCTGCTGTTCCTGCTCGTCGCGGTGATCGGGGCGGCCGCGATCATCCGGTCGTTCCGGACCGCCTAGAAGCAACAACTTTCGCGTGCTCCTTCGCGCGGCGTCGTCGGCATACGACGGCTACCGGCCGCGATCGGCTGCAGGAAGCCGCCACTCGTTGGACGGTTCGTCGTTCTCCACGAGACGCGGTGCCCGCGGACGACGTCGAACCGGTTTTGCCGCCTCGACGCCGGCCGCCGGCCGGGCAGCCGAGCCGACCCTGTCCGCGAAGGCGCGGAGATCGTGGCGTCCCCTGCGCTTGTGGGCAAGGCCGGCGGCGGCATAGCAAGCTGCTGACGCGAGCGAGCAGATCGTCGCCCCCCAGAAACCGACGGCAATCCAGACCGCGGCGAGCGCAAATCCCATCACTGCCGTGAAATACCTCTGCGACTGCTGCGACACGTTCCGCCTCCTTGCTTCCCGCCTCCGGGAGGAAAAGTTCGCTAAGCCCTGTTCGGCTCCTTCGCCGAATTGCTCGAAGGCGCCGCCCGCGCAACCGGATCTGGCCGTCGCCACGTTTCTCACGCGGCTCTCATCGCTACCGCGTAGAAAGCCCGCGTACAGACAGCAGCAGGAACCCCGGGGGCCGGACGCGGACGCGACGGTTCCCCGCCTGGCCCCCGGGGTGCGCAGCGCCGGCGGTCGAACATCTTCCGCGGCGGCCCGGTCAGGCTTCGCGCACTCGCCAGTGCGTCGCGCCGAATCGGGATCAGGCCTTGCACGGCGGTTGATCGCCGTCCAGGAGCCGACTGAGCACGCCGACCGGCGACTCGAGCGCCTTGATCGCGAAGGGCCCTGCCACCTCCACCGTCAGCTTGGTCGCGTCGGCGCCTGCAGGCTCGAGGCAGAGCCACCCGCGCGTCACCGACCAGTAGGGCGTGAAGTGGACCCTGAGCAGATACGTCCCGGCACGACCGACCCAGCCCGAGATGCGGTCGGGCCGCAAACGCGGCCGCCGCGGCGGTTCGAGACCGGTGCGCTCTCGTTGACGGCGGTGGGCTCACGGCCCGTGCACCAAACCATCCAGCCAGACGCTTTCGGTCCTGTCAGGCCGGTCATTGGAAACGCGACTCATCGGTCGTCTCGCGGAGGACGAGCCGGTGGTCCTCGTAGGCGCGCCGCGGTGCAGTCGCACAGTTGCCCCTCGTCTCGTCCAGCGCGCTGATCATGCTGTATCCGTTGACGGCGAATGCGATCGAGGCCTCGCGCGGGTCCGGGGCGTCGAGCTCGAGCATGCCGTTCCGGCTTTCGTCGAGACAGCCGTCGGAGGTGTGCCAGTAGGGGGAATACCGCACCGCGATCCGGTACCAACCGGCCCGGCGGAGCGAGAGCTCGATCCGGTCGGCCCCAAACGCGAGCACGCGTGAGGACGCGGCCGGAATCACGATCGGCTGCGGGTGCGGAACGCGCAAGATCGTGAGGTGACCGTCGTGAAAGACCGGTCTCAACCCCGACCTCGCGCTTCGGATCAGGTTCGCCTCCCCGCGCGAGCTGTAATCGGGGGGCGCAGTGCTGAGCACGACGTAGTCGACCCCGAGCTCACGGAGCCAGCGCAGGTATGCGCGCTGCGTGAGATGGGATCGGTAGAGAACGTCGTTGACCGGAAAGTCGTCCTGCCGAAACCAACCCCGCGCAAGCGGGATGCCGGCGCCGGCGAGGTAGAGCGCCGGCGAGTGCAGCGCCGTGTCGACGGCTTCGACTCTGAAGGACGGGTTCCGATGGCTGTCGAGAAAGTCGATCGCGGGCTGCCAGTAGGCCGCGCTCAGCTCGGGGTCGTCGCGCTCGGCGAGGACGTTTCGGAGGAGCGGCTCGGTGTTCCAGGCGAATGCCAGCGCGGCCACGATCACCGTCACGTACAACGGCCGCCAGCGGCGGAGAGCGAGGACGAGCAGCGCGAAGGGGAAGGCGGCGAAACGAAGACGGATCACGTTTGCCCCCAGCTCGCTGGGCACAAAATAGGCGCCGCTACAGACGGCGCCGTAGATCAGGAAGAACCAGAACAGCGGCCTGGCACGACCGACGCCTCTCGTGACTCCGGCGCCGAGCCCCGCGAAGGTAAGGGCGCCGAGCAAGTCGCTCAGATGGAACGGGAACGTCCCGTTGCCGGGAAACAGAAGCCAAAGCACGCCCTCCAGGACGATCAGAGCGACGATGGCAAGCGCCGGTCCCACGAGCTTTCGGCGCGACAGGTTCGAGCCCGCGGCGGCACCGGCAAGCAGGAGCAACAGCAGCAGGAACGCCAGCGGGCTCGCGGCCAGAGTCAAGGCCGAGAGCGCGACGAAGCGGGTCCGGTAGCCGTGCTGGATCGACGCGAGCGCGAGCAGGCCGAGCGCGGCACCGAGCGCGAACGGGAACACGGACGACAGGACGACCCCCGACCACATCAGCGCGAAGCAACGGCTCGACCAGCGTGCAGTCGACCCCCATTGCCGGTTCAGGACGATCGCAAAGCCGAGCACCGCGACGGCGACTGTCGCAACGGCGAGCGCGCGAATCCCCACCAAGGCCGCCAGCGGGTAGTACAGAAGACTGTAGGTGATGAGCGTGTAGCGCCCGGCGTACCAGAAGTTGTCCCAGAAGATGAACCCGTGGCGGAGGAACATCAGGCGGCCGTAGGCGTGCGCCGCGAAATCCGGCCCGACAGGTGCGACTGCAAGGAGCGTCCAGGCGAGTGCGGCTCCGACGATCGACGAAAGCGCAACCTCGAGCGAAAACCCGCCGCCGCTGAGAGCCCCGACTGCCTTGCGGGCAGACGTCTGCGGCACCGAGCTCACGTGCGGCGAAAGCTGCCGCTGATCGGCGCAAGGCCTGGAGGCTGTACGACGAGGTCGTAGTCGGCCGGTCGCCCGCTCAGGCCGGCGGCGATCGCTTCGTCGGATCGCGTCAGCCGGGCGCAGCCGCCCGCTTCCCCGTCTTCTTCCAAACGCGTACGGCGTCTGAGCGCCGGGCCAACCTCGGCGCGGATCGTGACCGTCGCGTCACCCGCCGGCAGCGCTTCGGTCCAGAGTCGCCAGCAGACCTCGTGGGCGGCGCTGTCGATCCGGACCGAGGCCGCACCTCCTTCTCCAGCACCGCGCGCCGCTACGAGCGTCGCGTCTCGGGTCAGCCCGGGCTCACCGGCCGCGCTGCTGGCGATCAGAAGGGCGACGACGGTCGCTGCACCCAGGCTCTGCCGCGCTCGCAGGCTGAGGCGAGCCGCCGGGAGGCGCCCGAGCGGCACGAGGTCGAGCTGGACCAGCATGACGAGGACAGCCAGGCCGATCCAAACCGCGGGCGCGTGCATCTGCAACGTGTCCGGTTTGATCCAGATCGCCGCGAGCCACACCGGTGAGAGCTCGGGCCGGCGCAGGGCGAGCGGGACGGCAAGGAGGACGAAGTAGTGACCCCACACGATCGGGCTGAGCGCGAAGCTCGCCGCAAGCGCGAGACAGAACGCAAGAAGCTCCGACCGCCGACCGAGGGACGCTGCGACGGCGAGGAACGCGATGCCCGCCGCGATCGCGACCGAGGTCGCCGCGTTCGAGGAGAGGCCGAGCGCGACGCCGAGCGAGGTGAGCGAGTAGCTGAACGTCTGCTCAAAGCTCGAGAGTGCGTGCAAGAGGGACGGGTACGAAGCGATCGACGCGAAGTGGATCGGTAGCCAGCCGAGCACGCACAGGACGGCGACGGCGGCCAGCGCCAGCAGCGCGGTCCTGGTTCTGCGCGTCACCGCCAGCCAGACGATCATCGGGAACAGAAAGAGCTTCGAGACGGCCAGAACTGCGCATAGCGGCGCGGCGACCGCGACTCTGTCTCGGTACTTCCAGAGCAGCGCGAGGAGCAACATGAGGGCCGGCATCAGCGTCCCCAACCGCACGGCCTGCTGCGCCGGGTGGGTCAGGAAGAGCGCGCCGAGACAGCGCCAATCTCGTACCCCGAGCACGCGCAGTCCAGCCGCGAGTGCAGCCACGGATCCGGCCAACCACAGCCCGAGTGCGAGCGCATACGGCAAGAGTGCGAGGGGAACGAAGAAGGCCGCAACCGGCGCCGGGTAGACGAACCCCTGCTTGTCGGCAAGGGCCGCGAGCGAGTGTCCAGGGTAGGGCGACCGCCCGGCGAGATAGCGCTGCGCGCCCAGGTAGAAGGCTCGGAAGTCCCAGCCGAGCCCCGGCGCACGAAGCGACGCGACCAACAACGCGACCGGCAGTGCCCCGAAGAGGGCGAGATTTGCGAGCTTCCTCGGCGTCGGCCCTCGGGCGACCGCGAGAACGGCGCTTGGCGCCGGTGCTCGGGCTGCGTCTGCAAAGTCGGTCATCCCGGTTCTCGAGCGACGGCACGCCCACCGCCCACCACGAGTCGCACGCGGCGTGAGCGACGTGACGATAAGCAGCCGGAGCGACTCGAACAAGCGTCTGAACCGAGGCGAAACCGGTTCTTAATCTTCGGTATGCATCGCGTTCGCAGCCTGCTTCCGGCCCGGCGGAATCCGCCCGGACGGCTACCGTGCTCCCGGTGCGGTCGACTCCGGCGGTCTGCGTGAAAGCGGTGCCGGCCGGGCAGGCCTCGTAGCAATGGACGCAGTCGAGATTCATCGGTTCGGACTCGCAGGCCGTGAGGCGCTTCTGCTGCTGCTCGCGTCCTCCCTGATCACGCTCATCGGAGCTCGCACCTGGACGAGACTGGCACGCATCCATGGGTGGCGCAGCGGTCGCCTGGGAGACGTTCACGTCCATCACCTCGTGATCGGGATCGTGCTCGTGCTCGTCACGGGCATGCTCGACCTCTCGATGCGTCCCGGCGAGCTCGGGCGCGAAGTGCTCGCGATCGTGTTCGGGGCCGGCGCGGCGCTGATCCTCGACGAGTTCGCCCTCTCTCTCCATCTCCGTGACGTGTACTGGACGGCTGCCGGCCGACGGTCGCTCGAGATCAGCCTGATGTGGATCCTGCTCGGCTTGCTCCTGCTCGTGGGGATCTCACCATTCGGCATTCACGACCAGAGCGAGATCCCGCGTCTGGTCGGGTTCGTGATCGTGGCGGTGAACATCCTGCTGTCGATGATCACCTGCTTGAAGGGGAAGCTCGTCCTCGGTCTGCTCAGCATCTTCTTGCCACCGGTCGGCATCGCCGGCGCGATCCGGCTCGCGCGCCCGGGGTCCGTCTGGGCCTCCATCTTCTATCGCAACGACCCGGCGAAACGCGCGCGCGCGGCGAAGCGCTTCAACCCTGCGGCCTCCGCGAGCGAGCGGCTGCGCCTGCGGACGACCGACTTCATCGGCGGCCGCCACGACATGCCGCTCGAGACCGGCCCGCACTCCTAACTCGCCGACCTGCGGGTCCTCCGCCGTCCTCCCGCGGTGATCGGCGCCGGCGACTCGGCACCGTCGAGCAGACGACCATCGCCTTGCTCGACCACCACGTCGCAGGCTCTCATCGTTTGGTCATGTCCCTCGGCCCACAATCACCTCGATGAGCGTGCCGCCGAACGCGGCCGACACGCCACCCGCGCCGGTGGTGCAGGCGACACGCGCCGAGCGACGAGCAGGGGGCCAGGCGTCAGCCCGTCGGCGGCGGTCGAGAAGGCTTGCGGTTTCAGGGGCCGTGCTCGCCCTCCTCTCGCCCGCCTTCTACTCCTACACGTCGACGATGCTCATGCCGTCGAGTCTGCCGCTCGGCGTGCGCAGCGTCGAGTGGGTGAGAGCCCATCACGGGAACTGGCTCGTGGACGAGCTCGAGAGCATCTACTACGGCTGGAAGGCTCCGAAGCAAGGCGGCCCGCAACTGAAGAGCTTGCCCGCGGTGGGAATCGCCGCAACCTTGCCGGGCAGGCCGCCGACGGTTCGGCCTGCGAGCAGGGCTCGGATCAAAGTCTGGCCCCCGAGGATCAAGCCGGTCTTCGCGCATCCCCTGCCGGGCGAAGGAGTCTGGGCCCGCACGAGCCCGCTGATCGACGGAGGACCGCCGGTCCTCGTCACCACCTTCCGCTCCGAGCTCGACTACCCGCGGATCGTGGCGTACGTCGCCTGGTTCGACCACACGCGCACCGCGCTCGCCTTCTATCCCGGCCGGTACGAACCGCCGAGCGCGGCCGTGCGCGGCCCGATGATGGTCCCGTACGACCAGCGCTGGCGGCTGCTGGCGACCTTCAACGCGGGCTTCATCTATACCGACGGCAGCAACGGCTCGTCGGACAACGGCCTCATGAACGAGCCGCTGAAGGACGGCAACGCCACGCTCGTCGGCTACAAGGACGGCCGCGTCGCGATCGTGAAGTGGAGCGGGGGCCCGAACACCGGCCCGAACATCGCGTGGGCCCGTCAGAGCCTGCCGCCGATCATCTGGAACGGCAAGCTCAACCCGGCACTGAACGACAGCTCGCAGTGGGGCTACACACTCGGCAACGCCGTCCGCGTCTGGCGCACCGGCGTCGGCGTCGACCGGCACGGCAACTTGATCTATGCCGCCGCCGATTTCCAGACAGTGATCACGCTGGCGCAGATCCTCCAGCGCGCCGGGGCGGTCCGGGCGATGCAGTTCGACATCAACCCGGAGTGGCCGACCCTGATCACCTACACCCACACGCACGGCCTCGTCCCGGCTGAGGTCGTGCCGAACTCGTTGCAGCCCCCGACGCGCTACCTCGTGCCTGACGACCGCGACTTCTTCGCCGTCTACCGGCGCCAACCGGGCCAGGTCACCGTGCCGTTCAAGTAGGAGGATCGTGTGAAGGATCGCCGGACCGGCGGGTGGTCGCGGGTTGTGGCAGCCGCTCCCGTCGTCGTCGGTGTCTGTTCGGCCCCGACCGGAGCGGGTGCCAGCGGTCGTTCCGGCGCGCTTCTGCCTGCGCAGCTCACTGCGCGGACCACCGCGACCCGGCATTTCGAGTACGTGTTCGCCGACGGCGGTGCTCGGATCTACGACATCGACCACCGGAACAGTTATGTCGGGCAGATCGACCTTCCGAGCCTCGCCGTCCGCGGGCTCGTTGCCGACCCGGCCACGAGCACGCTCTACATCTCGTACGGCGGATCGGGGGGCTCAGCCGGTACCGGCTCGATGCTCGCCTACAACCTCGTTTCAGGAAAGACGCTCTGGCAGCGCGCGTACCAGACGGGGGTGGACAACATCGCGATCACCCCGAACGGGCGGAAGATCTACATGGCCGTCGGGGAAGCCTCCACGAGCAGCACGTGGGAGATCATCGACCCCGCCAACGGAAGAATCGTCGGGTCGATCCAGGGCGGCTCGGGCCCGCACGAGACGGTCATGGGGGCGGACGGCAAAGACGTCTACCTCGGTGGCGTCAACACCCCCTACCTGTACGTCGCAAGCACAGCCACACATAGGGTCGTGCGGAGGATCGGACCTCTTCACGGGCCAGGTGTGCGGCCCTTCACGATCAACGCGAACCAGACGCTTGCGTTTACGACCGCGTGGAGCTTCCTCGGATTCCAGGTCAGCAGCATCAAGACCGGCAAGGTCTTGTACAGCGTTTCGCCGCCAGGTTTCCGTTTCGACGCAACCAGGTTCGCCAGCATCCCCGACCACGGCATCTCCCTCTCCCCGGACGGACGCCAGCTCTACCTGATCGATACAGCCAACGGCTATGTCCACGTCTTCGACGTCAGTCGCCTACCCGGATCGGCCCCCCGTGACATTGCCGACATCAAGCTCGCACATCCGCCAACCAGCACCGGCAGTTGGCTGCAGCACAGCCGTGACGGACACTACGTCTTCGTTGGGCGATCAGGAGACGTGATCGACACGAACACCCGCAAGATCGTCTCCTTCTTGCCGCCCGTGCAAGACACGCAGGAGTTCATCGAGATCGACTGGCGCCACGGACGACCTGTGGACGCAACCTCGCGCTACGGCGTCGGCTACCGGTCGCAAGGCCGCTAGGGCGCGGGCTAGTCCCCGATCTTCGGCAACGCAGGGAGCTTCGGTGGAAGACTGTGCCGATGGGGAAGAAGAAGCCTCACGCGGTTGAGCGCGAGCACTGGAAGGACGAGCCGGAGGAGCACGACTTCCCGGCCGCCGCCGACTTCTTGAGCCTGCTCTTCGCCGAAGCGCAAGCTGCCGCGCTCGTCGAGCAGCTCCGCGTTGCAACGGCAACCCGCCGCAAGGCGAAGGACCTGCTGCGGGCGAGCCGGCTCGACCTGTTGCCCGAGTCCAATCCCGAGGTGAGCA
>Ga0209579_10004140_pt1 | contig 10210 bp, 6 predicted proteins | sample Coa_R1_2_FD_187152 | JGI IMG/M metagenome (GOLD analysis project Ga0209579, IMG submission 187152) | Surface soil microbial communities from Centralia Pennsylvania, which are recovering from an underground coalmine fire - Coalmine... | ecosystem: Environmental > Terrestrial > Soil > Unclassified... | reverse complement strand
ACGGGCGATTCCTGAAGGCTGTCCATGGGGTCCAGCGCCAAGAACCCGAGTGGGACGAGACTGTCATGGAATAAACGGAAGGTCCTGGCTCGCAACTCATTCTTACATGCTCCAAGGGTATGTCGCGCCAGGATGGCGTGAAACCTCTGGAAGGCGCCATCGGTCACCGGATTGTGGGCGGTAAAGTAGATTCGACCTTTCAGGTCCTCTGAGAAGACGGCTGAGCCGTTCCTCATTTGAAAGTGTGCCTTGAAGTTACGCCTTCCTCCACTCCTGCGGTATTCCTTGGCCCCAGCGATAATCTTCTGCGCCTCCAGAACGCCCAAGCGCGCGGACTCCAGGAGCGCCTCATGGATGTCCGTGGCGTATATCTGGACCTTACGAGGCACGTCCTCGTGGAGCAGGATGGCGAGAGTGTAGAGGTCCTCTGGCTGCCCTCCCACTTGCCAGAGCCTCACCGAGGGGTACGTCCTCAGATAAGGGACGACATTCTTCCTAAACGCCTTCCAGAACTCCGCGGGACCGAAGAGCACTCCTAGGCCTTCCGTGATCTGCTTCAGAAAGCGTTCGAGGACCTCGGGGTCCCGGAGCAGCCGTTCCGTCAGCTGAGATATGGAATCGAGTTCCTCCTCTTTCACCCTTCTTCGGACGTGAGCACGGACGAATTCCGGATCGTGTTCACGGAACTCGTAACCGTATTTCCTCAGAAGACCCAGGAGAAAGAGTTCGATCTCGATGTCTTGGTCTTCCGGCTTTGCCGCGGCTTTGCGGCGTCCCATCGCCTTATTCACCTTTGTAGATCCAGACTCTCAAGAGCGATAATAGGCGTTCCGTATCGACCGGCTTGGGAATGTAGTCCGAAGCCCCCGCCTCCAGGCACCTCTCCCGGTCGCCTTTCATCGCCTTGGCCGTCAGGGCGATCATCGGGAGATCCTTGAAGCGCTCTTCCTTCCGGATCTCCTTCATGGCGGTATATCCGTCCATTTCGGGCATCATGATATCCATGAGCACGATGTCGATGGACGGGTTGGTCTTCAGCTCCTCGATGGCCTTTCGGCCATCCTGCGCGTAGATCGTGACCATCTTGCCCTGTTCGAGCATGCTGGTCAGGGCATAGATGTTCCTCATGTCGTCATCGACGATCAGGACGGTCTTACCCGCGAGCGCCGGATCGTTGAGCGTCACCGTCTCGATCGCCTTCCGTTGCGAACTCCCCAGACCCGAGGTCGAGCGGTGCAGGAAGAGCGACACCTCCTGGATAAGCCGTTCTTGCGATCGCGCGTCCTTCAGGACGATGGCGCTCGAAATTTGCTCGAGATTCTTCTCCTCCTCGGGTGCGAGGTCCTTCCCCGTATGGACAATTACCGGCAAGTTGGCGAGCGAAGGATCCCGTTTGATCTGCTTGATGAGCTCGAACCCGCTCATATCCGGCAATCGGAGATCAACGACGACGCAGTCGCAAGGCTTCGTTTGAAGGAGGTTGAGCGCCTCTTGGGCCGTGGTAACCGAGGCGGCATCGACGTCCTCCCCGGAGAGGATCTCGACCAGGTTGTCTCGCTCCGTCTCATTGTCCTCCACCACCAGCAGGTTCTTTTTCTGCCGGTCCAGAAAGCTCTTGATCCTGGCGATCGACTGCACGAGGTCCTCCTTTTCCACGGGCTTGCGCAAATAGCTGAAGGCCCCCATCCGGAGCGCTCGCTGCGGATGGTCTCCGCCGGAGAGAACCTGAACGGGGATGTGCCGAAGTTCGGGGTCGTGTTTGAGGTAGTCCAAGAGCGCCCAGCCTTCCATGTCCGGCAGGCGGAGGTCGAGGGAAATGGCTTGGGGTTTAAACCTCTTGGTCATGGCCAAACCCGTTTCACCCGTGAAGGCGATCAAGCACTTGAACCCGTGCTCGCGCGACATCTCCAGGAGGAGGCTCGCGAACGTGATGTCGTCTTCAACGATCAGGAAGACTTGATCGCCCGACTGAATATTGGCGCGATCGTCTTCGATGTCGTTGGGAAGCGGCGCCAGGATCGCTTCCTCACGGATGCTGGGCAACCCGCTCATCGTCGGCGAAGCCGCCGCATCCTTCTCCTGCACTTCCCGGTCGAGCTTGACGATGGCTTTGACCGGGACGTATTTGCGCGGGAGGAAGAGCGTGAACGTGGAACCCTGGTTGGGGGTGGATTCCAGCTTGATTTCGCCTCCCAGGAGCTTGGCCACCTCGCGCGAGATCGAAAGCCCCAGGCCCGTCCCGCCGTACTTGCGGCTCGTCGACGTATCGGCCTGCTGGAAGGGCTCGAAGATGACCAGGTGCTTGTCTGGCGCGATCCCGATTCCGGTATCCTTCACCGAGAAGAAGAGCACCATGTCCGCGGCGTTCAGATTCTCATTGTCCCGGTTCCATCCTTTTGGCGCGACGCCCATATGCAGCCGGACCTTTCCTTCCGACGTGAACTTGAAGGCGTTCGAAAGCAGATTCCGGATCACTTGCTGGATGCGTTTGGAATCGGTCTCGAATACGGGAGGCAGGTCCGGATCCAGCTCAATCTCGAAGTCGAGCTTCTTCTGAAGGGCGACCGGCTTGAAGCTCGCGGCAACGTCGTCGTGGATGTCCTTAAACCGAACCTGGGCGACGTCGACCGACATCGTGCCGGATTCAATCTTCGAGAGATCGAGGATGTCGTTAATCAAAGCCAGGAGGTCGGTGCCGGCGTTGTTGATCGTCTTGGCTTGCTCCACCTGCTTCGCGGAGAGATTGCCCTCGATATTTTGCCAGAGACCTTTGGACAAGATGAGCAGCGAATTGAGCGGCGTCCGGAGCTCGTGGGACATGTTGGCTAGGAAGTCCGATTTGTATTTCGACGTCATCTGGAGCTGCTCGGCCTTCTCGGTAAGCTCGGTGTTCTTCTGCTGAAGTTCCGTGGTGAGCGCTTGCGAGCGTTTCAGCAGATCCTCTGTCCGGAGGGTCGCGGCAATCGTATTCAGCACGATGCCGAAGAGCTCGGTCAGCTGATCGAAGAACGTCTGGTGCACCTCGCTGAACGGCTTGAAGGCGGAGAGCGCGATGACCGCCTTCACCTGCTTCTCGAAGAGAACGGGTAAGACGACGACGTTAGCAGGCTTTGGAGCGGCGAGAGCCGTCTCGACCCTCCACCCGTTATCGGGCAACTCATCCACAATGAGCTTCTTCTGGTCGAGAGCGGATTGTCCGATCAGGCTCTCCCCTAGCTTAAACCGAGAGGGGATGTCTCTAGTCCCTCCGTACGTCGTCACCAGATGAAGCGGCTCCCCGCTCTGGTCCGTATCCTCGAAGGTGTAGAACACGCCGTGTTGGGCATCGACGAGACCCGCAAGCTCCGACAGGATCTGGTGGGCGACGGCCTGGAGTTCCCGTTGGCCCTGGAGCATGCGGCTGAACTTCGCGAGGTTGGTCTTGAGCCAGTCTTGCTCGGAGTTCTTCTGGGTGGTCTCTCGGAGGTTCCGGATCATTTCGTTGATGTGGTCTTTGAGGACCTCCACCTCGCCTCGAGCATCGATCGTGATCGACCGCGTGAGGTCGCCCTTCGTGACGGCGGTCGCGACGTCCTTGATGGCGCGCACCTGGTTGGTCAGGTTGTTCGCAAGCTCGTTCACGTTGTCCGTGAGATCCTTCCACGTGCCGGCCACGTCCTTGACGAGCGCCTGACCGCCCAGCTTTCCTTCGGTACCGACCTCTCGGGCGACTCGGGTCACTTCGCCGGCGAACGCGCGGAGCTGCTCGACCATCGTATTGATGGTCTCCTTGAGCTCGAGGATCTCGCCTTTCACCTCGACGGTGATCTTCTTCGAAAGATCGCCGTTGGCAACCGCGGTCGTCACGTTCGCGATGTTGCGCACCTGATTGGTCAGGTTGGACGCCATGAAATTGACGTTATCCGTCAAGTCCTTCCACGTGCCGGCTACCCCTCGAACCATCGCCTGGCCGCCGAGCTTTCCTTCCGTGCCGACTTCTCGGGCCACGCGGGTCACTTCCGAACCGAAGGCATTCAGCTGGTCGACCATCGTGTTGATGGTGTCCTTCAGCTGGAGGATTTCGCCCTTCGCCTGCACCGTGATCTTTCGCGAGAGGTCGCCTCGGGCGACGGCCGTCGTTACTTCGGCGATGTTGCGCACCTGCCCGGTCAGGTTTGAGGCCATGAAGTTGACGTTGTCCGTCAGGTCCTTCCAGGCACCAGCGACGCCCTTCACTTCCGCCTGACCGCCCAGCTTGCCGTCGGTGCCAACCTCGCGGGCCACGCGGGTCACTTCGTTCGCGAAGGCGTTCAGCTGGTCGACCATGGTGTTGATGGTCTGCTTCAGCTCGAGGATTTCGCCTCGCGCTTCGACGGTGATCTTCTTCGAAAGGTCGCCCTTGGCGACCGCGGTCGTCACCTCGGCGATGTTTCGCACCTGGTTCGTCAGGTTCGAGGCCATGAAGTTGACGTTGTCGGTGAGATCCTTCCAGGATCCCGCCACGCCCTTCACCTGGGCCTGGCCGCCCAACTTGCCGTCGGTACCGACCTCGCGGGCCACGCGGGCGACTTCGCCGGCGAAGGAGTTCAGCTGGTCGACCATGGTGTTGATGGTGCCCTTCAGCTGGAGGAGCTCGCCTTTCACCTCGACCGTGATCTTTTGCGAGAGGTCTCCTTTGGCAACGGCCGTCGTCACGTCGGCGATATTGCGGACCTGGCTGGTCAGGTTGGAGGCCATCGAGTTGACGTTGTCGGTGAGGTCCTTCCACGATCCGGCCACGCCTTTCACGACGGCCTGCCCGCCCAGCTTCCCTTCGGTGCCGACTTCGCGGGCTACGCGGGCCACTTCTTCGGCAAAGGAGTTCAGCTGATCAACCATCGTGTTGACGGTGCTTTTCAGCTGCAGGATTTCGCCCTTCGCCTCGACCGTGATCTTGCGGGAAAGGTCGCCCTTGGCGACGGCGGTGGTCACTTCGGCGATGTTTCGCACCTGATTGGTCAGGTTCGACGCCATGAAGTTCACGTTATCCGTGAGATCCTTCCAGGCGCCTCCGACGCCGGGGACCTGGGCCTGACCGCCCAACTTCCCTTCCGTACCGACTTCGCGGGCGACACGGGCCACTTCAGAGGCGAAGGAATTGAGCTGGTCGACCATGGTGTTGATCGTCACTTTGAGCGCGAGAAGCTCGCCTTTTACCTCCACCGTGATCTTCTGCGAGAGGTCGCCTCGAGCGACGGCCGTCGTCACGCCGGCGATATTTCGGACCTGGTTGGTCAAGTTGGACGCCATGGAGTTCACGTTGTCGGTCAGGTCCTTCCAGGCACCTCCGACGCCCTTCACTTCCGCCTGGCCGCCCAGTTTGCCTTCGGTCCCGACCTCTCGGGCGACGCGGGTCACCTCACCGGCAAATGCCCGCAGCTGATCGACCATCGTATTGATGGTGTCCTTCAGCTCGAGGATTTCGCCCTTTACCTCGACGGTGATCTTCTTCGAAAGGTCGCCGTTGGCGACCGCGGTGGTCACGTTGGCGATGTTCCGCACCTGGTTGGTCAGGTTGGATGCCATGAAATTGACGTTGTCCGTGAGGTCCTTCCACGTGCCGGCCACCCCCGGTACCTTCGCCTGGCCGCCCAGCTTTCCGTCCGTGCCGACCTCTCGAGCGACGCGGGTGACCTCGCCGGCAAACGAGTTGAGCTGGTCCACCATGGTGTTGATCGTCTTCTTGAGCCTGAGGATTTCCCCCTGCACGGGGACGGTGATCTTCTTCGAAAGGTCGCCTTTCGCGACCGCGGTCGTCACTTCGGCAATGTTTCGGACTTGGTTCGTGAGGTTCGAGGCCATCGAGTTGACGTTGTCGGTCAAATCCTTCCACACGCCGCCGACGCCTTTGACCTTGGCTTGGCCGCCGAGCTTGCCGGCCGTTCCCACCTCACGGGCGACGCGGGTCACTTCCGAGGCGAAGGCCTTCAGCTGGTCGACCATCGTATTGATGGTCTGCTTGAGCTTCAGGATTTCGCCCTTTACCTCGACGGTGATCTTCTTCGAAAGGTCGCCGTTGGCGACGGCCGTCGTCACGGCGGCGATGTTGCGGACTTGGTTGGTGAGATTCGAAGCCATCGAGTTGACGTTGTCGGTCAGGTCCTTCCAGACGCCGCCGACGCCCTTTACCACCGCCTGCCCGCCGAGCTTGCCTTCGGTGCCAACCTCTCGGGCCACACGCGTCACCTCCGACGCGAAGGCCTTCAGCTGGTCGACCATGATGTTGATGGTGTCTTTCAGCTTCAGGATCTCGCCCTTCGCTTTGACCGTGATCTTCTTGGAGAGGTCGCCGTTGGCGACGGCCGTGGTCACCTCGGCGATATTGCGGACCTGGTTCGTCAGGTTAGAAGCCATGGAATTCACGTTGTCGGTGAGGTCCTTCCACGCGCCGGCCACGCCCTTGACCATCGCCTGACCGCCGAGCTTGCCTTCGGTTCCGACTTCGCGGGCGACACGGGTCACTTCGCTCGCGAAGGAATTGAGGCGGTCCACGGTGATATTGATCGTGTTCTTGAGCTCGAGGATTTCGCCTTTCACCTCGACCGTGATCTTCTGCGAGAGGTCGCCGTTGGCGATCGCGGTCGTTACCGCGGCGATGTTGCGGACTTGGTTGGTCAAGTTCGAGGCCATCGAGTTGACGTTGTCGGTCAGGTCCTTCCACACACCGGCCACGCCCTGCACTTCGGCCTGACCGCCCAGCTTGCCTTCCGTTCCGACCTCTCGAGCCACGCGCGTCACCTCGCCGGCGAACGCGCGAAGGCGATCGACCATTTTGTTGATCGTGACCTTGAGCTTCAGGATTTCGCCCTTCACTTCGACCGTGATCTGGCGCGAGAGGTCGCCCTGGGCGACGGCGGTCGTCACTTCGGCGATGTTGCGCACCTGACTGGTCAGGTTGGAGGCCATAGAATTCACGTTGTCGGTGAGGTCCTTCCACACGCCGGCCACGCCCTTCACCTGGGCCTGGCCGCCGAGTTTGCCCTCCGTACCGACCTCTCGAGCGACGCGCGTGACTTCGCCCGCGAAGGCTCGGAGCTGCTCCACCATCGTGTTGATGGTTTTGGCCATCTGAAGGAACGCTCCTTTCACGGGGCGCCCCTCAATCTCGGTGGGCATCATCTGGGAGAGGTTGCCCTGCGCCACGGAACCGATGACCCGCGCCACTTCGTTGGTCGGCTGGACGAGGTCAGCGATCAGGGTATTCAGCACCTCGACGGACACTCCCCACGACCCTCTTGCACCCGCCAATTTAGCGCGCTCTTCGAGCTTTCCTTCCTTGCCGACGATGCGTCCTACCCGCTTGAATTCCTCCGCCATCGACTCGTTGAGTCCGATGACCCGATTGAGACTGCGGGCCACCTTGGGATCGACCGAGCGCGAGGTGATGCGAACGTCGAACCGGCCGTTTTCCACTGCCTCGAGCGCTCGGAGGAGCTCGTTCCGCTCCTTTTGGGATCGGCGCTTATCCGGGGGCAAGGTTTTAATGGAGTCCAATTCTTCGGAGAGGATCCTTTCCCGCGAACCAAGGTCCTGCTCCCGGCGCCGGGCCTCTTGTCGTTCCTCCTGCACTCTTTCCAGGACCCGGTTCAGCCGTTCGATCGCTTCGGTCGTGAAGGCTGCGGGACTATCCGGAAGCCTCGCCGAAAGGTCCCCCTGCTCCAGACGATCCAGAGCTTCGAGCAGGTGCGTCTTCGCCGATTCCAGGGTCGCGGTGTCGCCGTTGTTCGCCATAGCGGTCCTCACCTGGCAGAAACTGCATCAGAACTAACGATCGTTAACCCGATGCTAGAGCGCGATGAATCGCTTCCAGAGTGCCGAGAGTAGAATTCCCATGGCCGTTCTCCAGTCGGGATAGAGTCTCCGAGCGGATACCCGCGCGGCGCGCGAGTTCCGCCTGGGTTAGGCCAGCCTTCAGCCTTCTCTGCCGAAGGGCCCGTCCTATGGCGACGGCACCAAACGCCTGGAGTTCCTCGAGGGGAAGCGCCGCATCCCGTGAAAGACTTTGGAATTCTTCCTTGGAGACCAGGAGAAAGGTCTTGCCCGCGATGTGGACTTCCTGCGCGCACGGGGACTGAGAGAGATCTTTGGGTATGGGGACGACATTGGAGGCATCAGGCATTAATCCCACCCTGTTTCATCTTTGCACGCAAGGTATAGGGCAAGCCAAGAGGCGAGCTTGACCTGTAGCTCATGCTCAAACGCAGGCAATTCCCCAAATCACCAAGAAGCATTGGTTGGATGCAGAGCCACATCGCACTGCGGTGTTACGCAAAAAATGAGATCGCCCCTTGGATAGTGAGTGACGCTGTTGACATTACCGTTCGGCCAGAAACTGCTGAAAGAACTCACGTGAGGGTGAATCTCTTTGGAGAGTATGAACTGCGCATGGACGATAACTGGGATAGCCCTAAGGTTCTCAGCGGAACCGCCTATTCGACCGGAGAATTCGAAAAGGCGATACTAGACTTTTCCGAGCAAAATAGCCGAGTCGCTCCAACCCGACTACCCGGCGCGCCTGCGGGCAGCTCGGGGGCTAAGGACAACGTCGCGCTCCGGACCGCAAGCTCGTGCAGCGGCGTGAGGCTACCCGGCGTGTCGGTGGAGGACCCCCGCCTTTGTCGAGGAGGGCCCCGCCTCGACGGGTAATTACCGGACGTCATCGCAATTTCCAGGATTTGGCGATTTCTTCGATCACCTTCTGGTATTCGGATAGTCCCACCGGCTTTACTCGGTAGGAATCGATGCCGAGAGCCTTTGCCCTGCCGATGTCGGAAGCTTCCAGCGACGAGGTGAACACGACGACCGGGATGTTCGTCAGTTCCGGGCGTGCCCTCATCCATTCGAGCACCTCCAAGCCCGATTTCATCGGAAGCTTGAGATCGAGGAGGACATGAGTCGGCAAGGCGGATTCCTGCGGATCGGCGGAACGGGCGCCGAGTTTGCTCGACAGGAAGTCCATCGCCTCTCTGCCGTCGACCGCGAAGGAGATCTGGCACGTGATGCCCAGCCGGTCGAGCGCCCTTTTCAAGAAGAGGACATCATCCGCGCTGTCTTCAACCACCAGAACATGAATGGTCCGGCTCATCACGGCGCTCGCGTTCCTTTGTCCACCCTATCCCGCTGAAGGGATGATCATCGGCAAGCGGAGCCCTCAACATTCCAATTGTTATAAAGCCTTCCCTTGTCCGCAACCTGAAACGTGACGGCGTTCGGGTCCGAGCCGGAGAAGACCTCCCGCCGTCGTCGTCCGCCCAAGATCGAGTCTCCATTTCTCCCCAGGTCGCCCCCGAACCCCTGGCCCCCTAAGGGGACCTGTTCTCGCGCCTTGGAGGGAAAAACCGGGATTCGACTCTTGCTGCATCACAAATGCCCCCTTTCCGCATCTGTTGCTCCTGAAGTGGGGAGGTCGTCATGTCGTGCAAGTCGGTCATCGTCGTCCACCCCGATTCGGGCATTCGCATCCTCCTCCGCACGGCGCTGGAAGCTCGGGGGATCCTGGTTGCCACCGACCACTCCGCGGCCGACCTCCTCGGGTGGAAGTCGGATCTCCGGCCCAGCCTGGTGCTGATCGACCGGGGCATGGTCGCCGACGGCGGGATCGACCTGCTTTCGGAGATCCGCCGGAAGTGGAAGGAGACGGAGAGCGTCCTTCTTCCCGAGGAGCTGAGCGACGCGTCCCTCGGCACCCTTCTGGGCATCGTCGATCGGCTCCTGGGGATGCGGACCACCGGCGAACTGCTTGCGGTCTGACGGGCTGCAAGCTACGCTCATGCCGTCGCCGTTACTGGGACGATGACGGAGTCGATGCAGGAGCGCATGAACTCTCCACGGGACTTGGCCGAGGTCGTCACCGAGGAACTGTTACAGCTGCGGGGCAAGGTACTCGCCCTGCTGGCCGAACAGGAGCAGGCCGGCCTCGAGGATGCCCAGGACGCCTACGTGAGTGCTCTCCTGGGACACTTTTTCGCCGTCCTGATGACCCGGGGAACCATCGTCGACAAGAGTCCCGAGGCGCTCGCGGAGGCGCTCAATCTCATCGCCCGCAAGGCGAGCATCATCGCCGAAAGCTTGGACCCGAGCGCGGACTATCGGATCCAGATCTTCCGTCGCGAGAAAGGCTAACGCCTCAACTCTGGGTACGTGACCCAGGTGACAGCACCCGGGGTGCTGATGCTCCCGATCCATCCCCCCT
>Ga0209579_10004136_pt1 | contig 10212 bp, 7 predicted proteins | sample Coa_R1_2_FD_187152 | JGI IMG/M metagenome (GOLD analysis project Ga0209579, IMG submission 187152) | Surface soil microbial communities from Centralia Pennsylvania, which are recovering from an underground coalmine fire - Coalmine... | ecosystem: Environmental > Terrestrial > Soil > Unclassified... | reverse complement strand
CGCGGCCGCCGAACGGAATCGCCTCGACGTGCATCGCCACGAACCCGGCCCGTCCAACGCCGGGAAGGGCGAGCGCGAGGAGGGCGACGGATGCGACGACGAGCCTCTTCATGGGCGTCCCGCTGCCTTCGCCCTCCGGGTGGGCGACCCTCTGCGGCGTACACTATGTGCGGCTGTGAAGAGGCTGCTCCTGGCGCTCGTCTTCCTGGCGCTCGCAGCTCCGGGGCGGGCGACGGCGGCGCCGCGCGTGCTCGAGATTCACTTCGTCCAGGACGTCGACCCCGTGACGCAGAGCTGGCTCAACCACGAGCTCGGACGCGCCGAGTCGGGCGGCTACTCGGCAGCGGTGATCGTGCTCGACACTCCCGGCGGCCTCGAGGACTCGATGCGGAAGATCGTCCAGAAGGAGCTCTCGCTCAAGGTCCCGGTAATCGTCTACGTCAGCCCCGACGGTGCACGTGCTGCGTCCGCCGGCGTCTGGATCTCGCAGGCGGCCGACCTGCTGGCGATGGCGCCCGCGACGAACATCGGCTCGTCGACACCGATCCAGGGCAACGGCTCGAACATCGGCAGCGACCTGCGCCGGAAGGAGATCAACGACGCGGCCGCCTCGCTGCGCGGGCTCGCGAAGTCGCACGACCGCAACGCGAAATGGGCCGACTCGGCGGTCCGCGTTGCGTCGAACCTCACCGCGCCGGAGGCGCTGCGGATGCACGTGATCGACGCGATCGCCCCGACGCTGCCGGCCCTGCTCCGGCAGGTCGACGGTCACCGCACCGTCGGCCCCGGGCGTCACTTCACGCTTCACCTCGCCGGCGCGCAGATCACGAGCGTCTCGCCCGGCTTCTTCACGCGCTTCCTCTCCACGCTGATCGACCCGAACATCATCTCGCTGCTCTTCCTGGCGGGGATCATCGGCCTCGGCTACGAGCTGTTCCACCCGGGCGTGGTGATCCCCGGCGCGTTCGGAGCGATCTGCATGGTCACGGCACTCTTCGGATTCTCGGTCCTGCCGCTCTCGTGGGCGGGGCTGTTCCTGGTGCTGCTCGGAGTTGCGCTGCTCGTGATCGACGCGCACGTCACGAGCCACGGGGCACTGACCGTCTCCGGGCTCGTCGCCATGGGGATCGGCTTGGTAACGCTGTTCCACAATGCGCCCTCGCCGTACCACACGAATGTCTGGCTGGTCACCCTCGTGACCGGCCTTCTCGGCGGCTTCTGGGCGTTCGCGATGAGCAAGGCGATCGGAGCCCGGCGACGACCCGTCACCGTCGGCCCGGAGCAGATCGTCGGCATGGAAGGCGTCGTCCGCGACGACGGACACGTCTACGTCCGTGGCGAGCTGTGGCGTGCGCGCTCCGACCAGCCCCTGCGCGCGGGGCAGCGCGTGCGGGTCGAGCACATCGACGGACTCACTCTCGCCGTGACGCCGGAGTAGGATCGGTTCGTGGCAGCCGCAGGGATCGCGCTCGTCGTCGTCCTCTTCTTCGTAGTGCTGTTCCTGATCAGCGCGATCCGGATCGTCCGCGAGTACGAGCGCGCGATCGTCTTCCGGCTCGGGCGGCTCCTACCCGATCCGAAGGGGCCCGGGCTCTTCTTCCGGATCCCCGTTGTCGACAAGCTCGTGAAGGTCGACCTGCGCACGATCACGCTGAACATCCCGCCGCAGGAGGTCATCACCAAGGACAACGTGCCGGTGCGCGTGAACGCGGTCGCGTTCTTCCGGATCGTCGACCCGAAGGCGGCGATCGTTCAGGTCGAGAACTTCATGGTCGCGACCTCGCAGATCTCGCAGACCACGTTGCGTTCCGTCCTCGGCCAGCACCAGCTCGACGAGCTGCTCTCCGAGCGCGAGAAGATCAACTCGATCCTGCAGGAGATCATCGACGAGCAGACCGCGCCGTGGGGCATCAAGGTCTCGATCGTGGAGGTCAAGGACGTCGAGATTCCGCAGGGGATGCAGCGGGCGATGGCACGCCAGGCGGAGTCCGAGCGAGAGCGCCGCGCGAAGGTGATCAACGCCGAGGGCGAGTTCCAGGCCTCGGAGCGCCTGAAGGACGCCGCCAACGTGATTGCCGACCACCCGATCGCCTTGCAGCTCCGCTACCTGCAGACGCTGCTCGAGCTCGGCTCCTCGCAGTCGACCACCGTGGTCTTCCCGATGCCGGTCGACCTGGTGCGCCCCTTCCTCGACCGCCAGTCGAAGTAGCGTGACCGACCTGCGGCACGACCCGGCCACCGGGCGCTGGGTAGCGATCGCGCCTGCGCGTGCGACACGTCCCGGAGCCGCCAAACGCGCCTCGGACGATCCCGCCGACTGCCCATTCTGTGCCGGCCACGAAGACCGGACGCCGCCGGAGACGCTGCGGCTCGGCGACGGCCCCACGGGCTGGGGCGTCCGCGTCGTGCCGAACCTCTACCCGGCGCTCGAGCGCCAGGAGGTCGTGATCCACGGGCCCGCGCACGTCCATTCGTTCGGCGAGCTGTCAGACGAGACCGTCGACCTGGTCGCAGAGGCGTGGCAGCGGCGCGCCCGTGAGACGGGCGGGCGCAGCTTCGCGATCCTCAACGAGGGCCACGACGCGGGCGCGTCGCTTCCGCACTCGCACTCGCAACTCGCCTGGTTGCCGGACGCCCCGCCTGCCGAGGCAGGCGAGCGGGGGCTGCCCGACCTGGTGCCGCTGCTGGCGCGCGACGGGGTGACCGCCGGCTGCCCCGTGGCGAGCCGCGTGCCCTACGAGGTCATGATCGCTCCCGCGCGTGCCGAGCCGGATGGGCTCCGCAGCGACCTCCTGGCGCCGGCGTTGCGCCTGCTCGCCGAGATCGTCCGCCGGCTGCAGGCAGCCCACGGCGGCTTCCTGCCGCTCAACGCCTGGCTGCACGACGGCGGCCACTGGCATCTCGAGCTCTTCCCGCGCACGACGCGCCTGGCGGGGCTCGAGCTCGGCGCCGGCGTCTACGTCAATCCGCTCGCGGCGGAACAGGCGGCGGAGCGGCTACTGGCCGTCGATTGACGCCTCGCGCTCGCGGAAGCGCCGTGCGGCGTCGATCGCGGCACCGAGGTTGAGGCCCTTGTCCTTCGCCTGCTTGATCAGCATCACGGTCTCGACGGCGTCCATGTCGTAGATCCGCTGCTTCTTCCCCTTCGTCGGGATCTGCGCCTTGTTCGTCCAGTAATCGAGCTGCATCTTGGAGATGCCGGCGATCGCGCAGACCTGACCGAGGTAGAGCTCGATCTTGCCCAGGTGCTCGGACATGTCGATCGGCTCGAGCAGATCGACCTGCTTGCTGTACGCCATTTCTACCCCGTATTCGCCCGCGACCCCTCGCAGCCGACTTCTACCACTACTGCTTGCAAAAGGGAAGCGTCCCGCGTCGAACGCGGAAAGAGGGATCAGCTCTCGTCGGACGACTCGTCGCCGGAATCGACGACGGGGGCCAGCGAGGAGACCTGCTCGCCCTCGCGCAGACGCATCACGATCACACCCTGGGTCGAGCGGCCGAGACGCTTGATCTCCTCGACCGACATGCGGATCACGGTGCCTCCGGTCGAGATCAGCATCACCTGATAGCCGTCCCGGACGACCCTGGCGCCGACGAGGTTGCCCCTCGCCTCCGTCAACTGGACGGTCTTCACACCCATCCCGCCGCGACCCTTGCGCGGATACTCCGACACGCGCGTCCGCTTGCCGTACCCGTTCTCTGTCACGACGAGCAGATCTGCGTCGTCGGTCGCGATCGTGACCGAGATCACCTCGTCGTCGCCGCGCAGCCGCATGCCCTGGACACCTGACGCGTCGCGTCCCATCGGCCGCACGTCGCGCTCCGAGAAGCGAATGGCCTGGCCCTTCCGCGAGACGATCAACACGTCGTCTTCCCCGGTGCTGTGGCGGACGCCGACGAGCTCGTCGCCCTCGCGCATCTTGATCGCGATGATCCCGTCGGCGCGAAGCGGCGTGTTGTACGCCGCGAGCTCGGTCTTCTTCACCACGCCGTTCTTCGTCGTGAACACGAGGTACTTCGCCTCGCCGAAATCGCGGGTCTGGATCACGGCGCGCACCGACTCGCCCTGGCGGAACGGCAGCAGGTTGACGATCGCGCGCCCCTTCGACTGGCGCGAGCCGAGCGGCAGCTCGTGCACCTTCAGGCGATACACCTTGCCGACGCTGGTGAAGAACAGGATGTAGTCGTGCGTGGACGCGACGAACAGATGCTCGATGTAGTCGTCGTCCTTCAGGTCCATCCCCATCACGCCGATGCCGCCCCGCCGCTGCTCGCGGTACGCGGTGACCGGCAGCCGCTTGATGTAGCCCGAGCGCGTGATCGCGATCACCATGTCCTCCTCGGCGATCAGGTCCTCGAGCTCGAGCTCTTCCTCGGCGGCGACGATCTCCGTCCGCCGGTCGTCGTTCCGGCCGTACGTGTCGCGTAGCTCGAGCAGCTCCTCCTTGATGAGCGCGTCGATCTTCGCCTCGTCGGCGAGGAGCGCGCGCAGCTCCTGGATGCGCTCCTTCTTGTCCTTGTACTCCTGTTCGACCGCCTTGCGCTCGAGCGCGGTCAGCGCGCGGAGCCGCAGGTCGAGAATGGCGACCGCCTGCAGCTCGGAGAGCGAGAAACGGCCCATGAGCTGCGTCTTCGCCTCGTCCGTGTCGGCGGATCCGCGGATGACCTGGATGACCTCGTCCAGGTCGTCGAGGGCGATCAGGTAGCCCTCGAGGATGTGGATGCGCCGCTCGAGCTGCCGCAGCTCGTGCTTGGCGCGCCGCGTGACGATCTCGCGCTGGAAGTCGACGTAGTGCGTGATCAGCTCGAGCAGCGAGAGCGTCCGCGGGACGCCGTTGACCAGCGCGACCGCGTTGTAGCCAAAGGTCGTCTGCAGCGGCGTGTGCTTGAAGAGCTTGTTGAGCGCGACCTGCGGCACCGCATCGCGCTTCAGCTCGATCTGGACGCGCATGCCCGAACGATCCGAATGGTCGGCGAGATCCGAGACCTCGGTCAGGACCTTGTCGTTGACGAGGTCGGCGATCTTCTTGATCACACCGGCGTCGCCGCCCTTCTTCACGCCGTACGGCAGCTCGGTGACGATGATCGCGCTCTTCCCACCCCGGAGCTCCTCGATATGTGCGCGCGCGCGCACGACGACTCGGCCGCGACCGGTGCGATACGCGTCCCGGATGCCCGAGCGTCCGACGATGATCCCGCCCGTCGGGAAGTCGGGCCCCTTGACCTGCTTCATCAGCTCCTCGGCGGAGATGGTCGGCTTGTCGATGTAGGCGGTAATCGCGCCGGCGATCTCACCGAGGTTGTGCGGCGGCATGTTCGTCGCCATGCCGACGGCGATCCCGGCGCTGCCGTTGACCAGCAGGTTCGGGAAGCGCGCGGGCAGCACAACCGGCTCACGCTTCGACTCGTCGTAGTTCGGCACGAAGTCGACCGTGTCGTTGTCGAGCTCCTCGAGCATCTCGACAGCGAGGCGCGCAAGACGCGCTTCGGTATACCTCATCGCGGCCGGTGGGTCGTCGTCGATGGAGCCGAAGTTGCCCTGGCCGTCGACGAGCGGGTACCGCAACGAGAACGGCTGCGCGAGGCGCACGAGCGTGTCGTAGATCGCGGCGTCGCCGTGCGGGTGGTGGTTGCCCATCACATAGCCGACGATGTTCGCGCACTTCACATACGGCCGGCCCGGCCGGTTGCCGTTCGTCCACATCGAGTAGAGGACGCGGCGGTGCACGGGCTTCAGCCCGTCGCGCACGTCGGGCAACGCCCGCCCGACGATCACGCTCATCGCGTAGTCGAGATAGCTCGAGCGCATCTCCTGCTCGAGCTCGCGCGACTCGATGCGACCGGGTCCGAGGGCGCCGGTCTCGGTCTCAGACAACCGCGACCTCACACATCGAGGAACTTCACGTCTTTCGCGTTCTGCTCGATGAACTCACGGCGCGGCTCGACGGCATCGCCCATGAGCATCGAGAAGAGCCTGTCCGCTTCCGACGCATCCTCGACATCGACCCTGATCAGAAGCCGCTTCGCGGGATCCATCGTCGTCTCCCACAGCTGCTCGTAGTTCATCTCGCCGAGTCCCTTGAAGCGCGACACCTGGATGCCCTGCTTCGCCGCGTCCAGCACGACCGCGCGCAGCCGGTCGAACGTCTCCACCGTCTCGTCCTCCTTGCCGACACGGACGGTGAACGGCGGCGGGCCGACGAGCTCGCTGAGCTTCGCGTACGCCTGCCGCAGCCGCGCGTAGATCGGCGACGCCAGCAGCTCGACCGGAACGGGGACGTTGCGGGTCGCGGACGTCTCGGACTCGACCACGCGCACCCGGAACTCCTCCTCGGCCTGCTCGACGAGCGAGAGCGCATAGCCGTTCTCGCCGATCGCAGCGATCGCGGCCGCGACGTCCCCCGCAGATTCGATGTCGTGCTCGATCAGGCGGTGCAGCACCATCAGCTCGGCCGCGGCGTGACCGAAGTCCGCCCGCAGCCGTGCGTAGTAACCGTCGTACTGCTGCAGCGCGGTGGAGAAACGAACCCACTTCGCCTCGCTCAGCTTCACCCCGCCGCCGCCGCGGGCTGCGATCTCGACCTGCGGGATGCGCTCGCGTGCGAGCAGCTCCTCGAGCTGTGCGTCCTTCTCGAAGTAGTACTCCTGGTTGCCGAGTTTCACCTTGTACAGCGGCGGCACGGCGATGTACACGTGACCGTTCTCGATCAGCTCCGGCATCTGGCGGTACAGGAACGTCAGGATCAGCGTGCGGATGTGGGAGCCGTCGACGTCTGCGTCCGTCATGACGATCACGCGGTGGTAGCGCAGCCGCGACAGGTCGAACTCGTCACCGATGCCGGTACCGATCGCGGTGATCATCGCCTGGATCTCGTTGTTGGAGAGAACCTTGTTGATGCGGTTCTTCTCGCTGTTGATGATCTTCCCGCGCAGCGGCAGGATCGCCTGGTAGGTGCGGTCGCGGCCCATCTTCGCCGAGCCGCCCGCCGAGTCGCCCTCGACGATGAAGAGCTCCGCCGCGGCTGGGTCGTTGATGGAGCAGTCCGCGAGCTTGCCCGGGAGCGACGAGTTCTCGAGCGCGGACTTGCGGCGCGTCAGCTCGCGCGCCTTGCGCGCAGCCTGCCGGGCCCGCGCGGCCTGGATCGCCTTGTTGATGATCTGGCGCGCGTCGCTCGGGTTCTCCTCGAGGAACTCGGCGAGCCTCTGGTTGACCGCCGCCGAGACCATCCCGCTCACCCACGGGTTGCCGAGCTTCGTCTTCGTCTGACCCTCGAACTGCGGCTCGGACAGCTTCACGGAGATGACGGCCGCGAGCCCTTCGCGCACGTCCTCTCCGTCGAGGTTCTCCTCCTTCTCCTTGAGCAGGCCCTTGTCGCGTGCGTACTTGTTCAGCGTCGACGTCAGCGCAGAGCGAAAGCCGGAGAGGTGCGAGCCTCCCTCGTGGGTGTTGATGTTGTTGGCGAACGAGAAGACGGACTCCTGATACGACGAGTTCCACTGCATCGCCACCTCGACCTCGCCCTGGTCGGACGAGCCGGTGAAGAAGATGCCGTGCTTGTGCACGACGTCCTTCGACTCGTTGATGTACGCGACGTAGTCACGGATGCCGCCCTCGTAGCGGAACTCGACCTCCTCGCCGTCGACCCGCTCGTCCACGAACCTGATGCGCAGGCCGCGTGTGAGGAACGCCATCTCGCGCAGACGCGAGACGAGCGTCGGCGCGTGGAACTCGGTCTCGTCGAACACCTCGGCGTCGGGCAGGAACGAGATCGTCGTCCCGGTCTCCTTCGTCATGCCGACGACCTTCATGTCGCCCTTCGGGGCGCCGCGCTCGAACTCCTGGCGGTAGACCTTGCCGTCGCGCTCCACCTCCGCGATGAGCCATTCGGACAGCGCGTTGACAACCGATACGCCCACCCCGTGGAGCCCGCCGGAGACCTTGTAGCCCTCGCCGCCGAACTTCCCGCCGGCGTGGAGCTTCGTCAGGACGACCGTCAGCGCCGGCAGGCCCTGCTCGGGAATTACGTCAACCGGGATCCCGGCTCCGCGATCGAGGACCGTCACCGAGTTGTCGGGATGGATGGTCACCTCGACGGAGTCGTTGCGGCCCGCGAGGGCCTCGTCGACGGCGTTGTCGACGACCTCGGTGACCAGGTGGTGCAGACCCCGCAGACCGGTCGAGCCGATGTACATCCCTGGGCGCAGACGGACCGGCTCGAGACCTTCGAGCACGGTGATGTCCTTGGCCGAGTAGGAGGCCTTCGCAGTCTGCTTCGCCATAGAAGAAAATCCCTGCAAAACGCGGGTTTCGCGGGACACGAGAAGTGTACCAGACCTAGCGGGTGAACCGGGCTCGAGCGAGGGCCAAACTGATCGCTTTTTGCACAGTTTCGCGCAGGTTTTCCTGCTCGATCGGCGCCGCGAGACGGGCCGCCAGCGCAGCCTCCTCCACGGTCGGCTCGGGCGGGTCCGGAACGGCCTCCGCCTGGGCCTCCGGAAGGGGCCCCGGCGCGAACTTCACGCGCCTGACACCGGCGCGATCCGCGATCTCCTGGGACCGGTGCGCGAGCTCGAACGCCCACACGGAATCGGACGTGTGCACGTGCAGCGTGCCGTCGCGCGCGATCCGCGCCGGCCACGCATGACGCGCGATCGCGTCGCCAACCGCCGCCGGCCAGCCGTCGACCAGCTCGGGCATCCCCGCCTGCGGCCCGAACCGCGCGAGCTCGGCGCGGACGTCGTCAGCGAGCCGATCCAAGCTCCACCTGCACGACCTGCGCGGGCTCAACGGGGAGGGCGGAGCGATGCGTCGCCGTCACGACCGTCTGACCCATCTGCTGCAGTCGCTCGGCGAGCAGCGACCGGCGAGACGGGTCGAGCTCCGAGAGCACGTCGTCGAACAGGAGCAGCGGCGACGGCCGGAGCAGCTCCGCCTCGGCGAGCAGCAGCGACAGGACCGCGAGCCGTTGCTCCCCCTGCGAGCCGAAGTGCCGCAGGTCCCGGTCCCCGCTCGCGACGAGGACGTCGTCGAGGTGTGGACCGACGCCCGTCGTCCCGCGTTCGACGTCCCGGGCGAGACGCGACTCGAGCGCCTCGACCGTCGGAGCGACTGCGTCGTACGCGAGTCGCGTCTCCGGCAGACCGAGCTCATCTGCGCGGATCGCAAAGAGCGGCTCCAGGCGGACGACCGTCTCGCGACGCGCCTGCACGAGGGTCGCGCCGAGCTCGGCGACCTGCGCAGTCCACGGCTCGAGCGCTGCGACGTCGGACACACCGAGCTGGACACGACGAAGCGCGGCGTTGCGCTGGGCGAGCGCGGCGAGGTAGTCCTGCGGCACCCCGGCGCGTGCGGGTTGCAGTCGGGCCAGCACACGGTCGAAGTACGCGCGCCTCGCGGCAGGACCGCCCTTCACCACCGCCAGGCGATCGGGTGTGAACACGAGCGTGGAGATCTCACGGCGCAGCGATTCCGCGGACGGCAGGCGCGCACCGTTCAGCCGCGCTTCCTTTGCCTGGCCGTGCCGAAGCGTCACGGACAGCGACAGCGGCACCTGGTCACGGCGCCCTTCGACGGCGACGCGTGCAGCGGTCTCGCCGAAGCGCACCAGCTGCGCGTCCTGATGCGTGCGCGGCGAGAAGCCCTGCGTCACGACGTGCAGCGACTCCAGGAGATTCGTCTTGCCGACGCCGTTCGGGCCGACGACGAGCACGACTCCGGGATCGAGCGAGAGGTCGAGCGACGCGTACGAGCGGTAGTTGCGAAGCGTGACCTGCGTGACGACCAGGCGACTCCGCTCAGCCGGCGAGCCGGATCGGCATGATCAGATACACGTAGTCGTCTGTGTCGCCCTCGAGCACGGCCGGACGCAGTGGGCTGATCAGCTTGAAGACGACGGTGTCGGAGTCGACCGACTCGAGGCCGTCGCGCAGGAACTCGGCGTTGAACCCGATCTCGAGCGTGTCTCCCGTGTACGGCGCCGGCAGTGATTCGCGCGCCTCGCCGACGTCCTGGGTGATTGCGGACACGCTGAGCTCGCCGTCGCCGAAGCGGAGCCGGATCGGTGAGTTGCGCTGGGCCATCAGCGAGACGCGGCGGACGACGTCGAGCACCTCTTCGCGCGGCAGCGTCAGCTCGTGCTCGAACTGCTCCGGCAGCAACTGGCGGTAGTTGGGGAACTGGCCGTCGATGCGGCGTGTCGTCAGCCAGGT
>Ga0209579_10004132_pt1 | contig 10216 bp, 7 predicted proteins | sample Coa_R1_2_FD_187152 | JGI IMG/M metagenome (GOLD analysis project Ga0209579, IMG submission 187152) | Surface soil microbial communities from Centralia Pennsylvania, which are recovering from an underground coalmine fire - Coalmine... | ecosystem: Environmental > Terrestrial > Soil > Unclassified... | reverse complement strand
GCGGAGAGGGTCAGGGTGAGGTGGGGGATTCCAGGGCGCGTGTCGGTAAGGCCCGATCGCTTCGTATCCGTGCTCGCATTCCAACGAACCGTCGTCGCCCCACCTCACCCCGGCCCTCTCCGCCCCCCGGGGCGGAGAGGGAGATTTGGTCTAGGGGGAGGAATCGAGCCGGCATCTGCGAGACACCCGGCGCTTCCCATATCCAGGCTCAGCGAGGCCTCCGATGACGTCACTCCTCAATCGCGACGGCAGCCGCCCGCACCCTGCGGCCTTCGAGTTCTGCGAGCAGTATCGAAGCGGCCTGATCGACCGGCGGACGCTGCTGCGCACGCTGGGCTGGCTCGGCGTCTCGGCTCTCTCGATGCGCGCGGTGGCCGGCCCCTTGGCGCCGCCGCCGGAGGAGGAGGCTCCGGTCTCGGGCGGCGTGCTCCGCTTCGTCTGCGCCGTGCAGCAGATGACCGATCCGGCGCTCTCCACCTGGACAGAGGCCTCGAACATCTATCGCAACGCGCTCGAATACCTGACCTATGTCGACCACGAGAACGTCACCCATCCCTATCTCGCCCAGAGCTGGACGCCGTCGGAGGACCTGAAGACCTGGGATTTCACGCTGCGCGACGGCGTCATCTGGTCGAACGGCGACAAGTTCACCAGCGATGATGTCGTTTTCAACATCGGACGCTGGATCTCGCCGCAGTCGAAATCCGCGAACCGCACGACATTCAGCGCGATCCGCGAGATCGAGAAGATCGACGATCTCCGCTTCCGCCTCCATCTCGACCGGCCGCTCTGCTCGCTGCCTGAGCAGCTCTATGCCTGGATCTGCCCGATGCTCCATCGGCGCTTCGACGAGGAGGGCGGCGACTGGCCGAAGAACCCGATCGGCACCGGTCCCTTCCGGCTCGCCCAGTTCGAGGTGAGCCGGGTCGCCCGGATGGTCCGCCGCGACGGCTATTGGGGCCGGCCGGCCTATCTCGACGAGATCCAGTACATCGATCTCGGGACCGAGGTCGCGACCCATCTGGCGGCGCTCGCCGCCGGGCAGGTCGACCTGCTCTATCGGGTCACGGTCGCCGAGCTCGATCTCGTGGCCCGGCTCGACAACGTCCGGCTGCTGAAAGTGGAATCGGCGCAGACGATGGTCATGCGCATGCAGGTGGACCAGAAGCCCTTCGACGACATCCGCGTCCGCCGCGCCGTGGCGCTCGCCGCCGACAACAAGCAGATGCTGGACATCGCCTGCCGCGGGCAGGGACTGCTCGGCGAGAACCACCACGTGGCGCCGATCCATCCCGACTACGCTCCGCTGCCGCCGCTGACGCGCGACGTGGCCAAGGCGAAGGCGCTGCTCGCCGAGGCCGGCTATCCCGACGGCATCGACCTGACCCTGTCGCTCGGCAACACGCAAGGCCGCTGGGAGCAGGATACCGCCCAGATCCTGCAGCAGAACTGCCTGGAGGCCGGCATCCGCATCTCGCTCGATGTGATGCCGCCGGCCGAATACTGGTCGGTCTGGAACCAGGTGCCGTTCGGGCTGACCTTCTGGGCGCATCGGCCGCTGGGCGTGATGACGCTCGATCTCGCCTATCGTTCCGGCGCTGCCTGGAACGAGACCCATTTCAAGGATCCGGAATTCGACGCCGCCTTGGACCGCGCGATGGGCATTCTCGATCCGCACGCGCGCGCCACGACGATGGCGGAGGCCGAGCGCATCCTGCAGGACCGCGCGGTGATCGTGCAGGCCTATTGGGCCGAGACGATGACCGCGGCTTCGGACCGCGTGCGCGGCCACCGGGCCGATCCGTCCGAGTACTACCGGATGGACGGCGTCTGGCTGGTCCCGGAAAGAAGCTGAGCTGGATGACGCAGGCATCGCGGCTGCGGCTCCACCCCCAACCCCGGCCCTCCCCCGCAAGCGGGAGAGGGAGAGACGAGCCCTCTCCCGCTTGCGGGGGAGGGTTGGGTGGGGGTCGTGACGCCACTCTGTCGTCGCGGTTCGTCGGCCCTCGCCGAATCGGCATGGATCCATCGAAAAATTGTGGTGGCGGCCGGTCCGCGGGAGGCCGAAATGGCGGGCGTGACGGTTTCGGCAGTCTAGGGAGATGGCGGTGAGCGGTTCGGTCGAAGAAACGGCGGAGCCCCAGGCGGGGCGGGCGCGCGGCGGTCGCCGCGCCGGGCGTCCGAGCCATGCAGCTGCGGAGCAGAAGCCGTTCCGCCAGCCGCGCCGCCGCTTTCCGCCGGTCGAGCTGGTGTCGGCCGACGAGCTGGAGGCCATCCACGACGCCTCGCTGACCATCCTCGAGGAAGTCGGGATGGATTTCCTCCACGAGGAGGCGAAGGCGATCCTGAAGCGCGCCGGCGCCACGGTGGATCCGGGCTCCAACCGGGTGCGCTTCGACCGCGCGATGGTGACCGAAGCGATCAAGACCTGCCCGTCGGAATTCACGCTGCACGCGCGCAATCCCGATCGGAACATCCGGTTCGGCGGCGACGGGATCGCGTTCGGGCAGGTCGCGAGCGCGCCCAACTGCCAGGACGTCGAGCGCGGAAGGCGGCCTGGCAGCCACCAGGATTTCCGCGACCTGGTGAAGCTCGCCCAGGTCTACAACATCATCCACCTGACCGGCGGCTACCCGGTCGAGCCGGTCGACATCCACCCCTCGGTGCGCCACCTCGACTGCCTCTCCGACATCGCGACGCTGACCGACAAGGCCTTCCACTGCTACTCGCTGGGCCGCGAGCGCAATCTCGACGCGATCGAGATCGCCCGGATCGCGCGTGGGATCTCCTCCGAGCAGCTGCTGCGCGAGCCGTCGCTGTTCTCGATCATCAACTCCTCGTCGCCGCTGCGTCTCGACACGCCGATGCTCCAGGGCATCATCGAGATGTCGAGCCGCAACCAGATCATCGTGATGACGCCGTTCACGCTGGCGGGCGCGATGGCGCCGGTGACGATCGCCGGCGCGCTCGCCCAGCAGAACGCCGAGGCGCTGGCCGGCATCGCCTTCACCCAGATCGTCAACCCCGGCGCGCCAGCGGCCTATGGCGGCTTCACCTCGAATGTCGACATGAAATCGGGGGCGCCCGCCTTCGGCACGCCCGAATACATGAAATCGGCGATCGTCGGAGGCCAGCTCGCGCGGCGCTACGGGCTCCCCTACCGCACCTCGAACGTCTGCGCCGCCAACACCGTCGACGCCCAGGCCGCCTATGAATCGGTGTTCTCGCTGTGGGGCGCCATCATGGGCGGCGGGAACTTCATCATGCACGCCGCGGGCTGGCTCGAAGGCGGGTTGTCGGCGTCGTTCGAGAAGACCGTGCTCGACGTCGACCTGCTGCAGATGGTGGCCGAGTTCCTCGATCCGGTCGTCGTGGACGAGCCGAGCCTCGCGCTGGAAGCCGTGCGCGAGGTCGGGCCCGGCGCGCATTTCTTCGGCGCCGCCCACACCCAGGCGCGCTACCGCGACGCCTTCTACGCGCCGATCCTCTCCGACTGGCGCAACTACGAAAGCTGGCGCGAAGGCGGCAGCCCGACCGCCATGGACAAAGCGGCACGGGTCTGGAAGCAGGCGCTCGCTTCCTACGAGCAACCGCCGATGGACCCGGCGATCGCCGAGGAGCTCGCCGCCTTCGTCGCCCGGCGCAAGGCGGAAGGCGGCTTCAAGACGGATTTCTGAGCCGCAAGCCCGTCGGCGCGGCCCACCTCACCCTGACCCTCTCCCCCCTGAAGGGCGGAGAGGGGACGCTGGGGCGCCCCCGGAGATTTCCCTCTCCGCCCCCGGGGGGCGGAGAGGGTCAGGGTGAGGTGGGGGTGACCGGCGGGAGCGCGACGCTTCCGGCGAGCGCATCCTTCAGCGGCCCGAGCCAGGGCTCGTAGTGCCGCCACTGATCCAGACCTTCCCTGAAGATCGGTTGGCGCACCTGCTCGGAGCTGGCGGTGCGGACGCTGCGCTCGGTCTTGTGGAACTCCAGGCATTGCGGTTCGAAGGGGAGGCCCAGGAATTCGAGCAGGCGGCGGACATTGCCGTCGAGATCCTCGACCACGTCCTCGTGCTGGACCCTGAGGACCTTGCCGGGCAGCACGCTGTCCCAATGCGCCATCATCTCGACATAGGCGCGGTAGTAGCGGGCGATGTTGTCCAGCCCGTAGGTGAATTCCTGGCCGGTCGCGAAGAGCTGCTTGAAATTGCCGAAGCAGCAGGCCATCGCCTCGCGCCGCGCGTCGATGATCCGGGCGTTCGGCAGGATCAGATGGATGAACCCGACATGCCAGAAATTGTTCGGGTTCTTGTCGATGAAGTGCGGCCTGCCGGTGCGGTAGATCTGCGTGTCGGCCAGGTAGCGCTCGCCGAAGGCGCGCAGCTGGTCCGGCGTCAGGTCGCCGAGGACGCCGGGGTAGCGGGGGGAAGAGGGGTCGTAGACCCGGCCCATCAGCTCCTGCGCCATCCGCGAGATGTCGGAGAGCTCCTGCGTCCCTTCGATCGCCGAGTGGGAAGCGAGGATCTGCTCGATGAGCGTCGAGCCGGCGCGCGGCAGGCCGACGATGAAGATCGGGTCGGACCGCGGAGAGCCGGTGCCGCGCCGCGCCAGCAGGAATTCGGAGGTAAAGCGCGCCTTCTGCAGGTCCCGGCTGCGCTCCGACTGCTCCGGGCGGTAGTGGCTGTCGGCAACCTTCAGCGCGTTGCCGCGATCGTAGTAGCGGAACGATTCCTCGTAGGCGCCGCGATCCTCCAGCGCCTTGCCCAGCGCGAAGCAGAGATGCCAGCGATCCACGGGCTCCAGCGCCGGCCGCGCCTCCTCCGCCCGCATCCGCGCGATCTCGTCGTCGGCGAAGCGGTAGGTCTTGAGATTGGCGAGGCTCCAATAGGCGTCGCCGAAGCTCGGCCGGGCCGCCGCGGCGCGGCGATAGGCGTCGATCGACTCGGCCTGCCGTCCCATCGTCTTCAGCGCATGGGCGATCGACAGATGCAGGTCGGCCGCGTCCGGCGTCTCGGCCACCAGCGAACGGTAGGTGTCGAGCGCCTCGTCGTAGCGCGAGAGCGCCACGCAGGTCGTGGCATAGATCGCGCGGTAGCTGCGGTCCTTCGGATCCACCGCGAGCAGAATGCGGCACTGCTCCAGCGCCTTCTCGTGGCGATGGCGCTGCAGCAGCGCCTGGACGTACTCGTAGCGCGCCAGGTGGTAGTCGGGCGCGAAGACCAGCACGCTCTCCAGCAGGAACTCGGCGTCCTCGTAGATCTCGAGCTTCATGCCGATCTGGGCCAGCAGCCGCATCGCCTCGATGTCGCGGGGGTTGCCCTTCAGGTGCTGGCGGATGACCCGCTCGGCCTCGTGCACCTCCCCGTCGGCGAACATGCTCGAGGCCGTGACGACGGCGACCGGCAGGCTCGCCAGCTTGGCCACATGCTGCGCCGCGAGCCGGGCATCCTCCTCGCGCCCGGCCGCCTTGAGCAGCGTCGCGAGCGGCTTCCAGCTTCCGGGCAACGCCGGGTTCAGACGGACCGCGTGCAGATAGGCGGCCACGGCATCGTCCGGCCGGCCGGCGGCCGCCAGCGCATGGCCGCGCTCCTGATGGAGACGGCTGTAGCCGGGATGGACGGATTCGAGGCGATCCAGCGCCGCCAGCGCCTCCGGAAGCCGCCGCAGATAACGTTCCGCCACCGCGACCATGTAGAGGACGTCGCGGTTCTCCGGCACCTCGCGCAGCAGGGCCTGCGCCGCCGCCAGGGCCGGCAGGAACTGCTGCGACTGAAGCAGGCCCCGGATGCGCACCACCTCCGCTTCGACGGGAGACGGCGAAAGTCCGGGGGCAAGCTGTTGCATCGTCGTTCCATGCACGCGAGGCGGAGCGGCTCGCGCGGCGGACGCTATCATGGCGGCCGGTTCGGGGCCTAGGGAGGGATCGCGCGGACCCGGGTGGGTTGCCTGCTCCGCCGACCCCTGAACGGCGGAATGCGCTTCGCTTTTCCGCCCTACGGCGCCTCGTAGGGCGGAAAAGCGCAGCGCCTTCCGCCACTGTCGCGGCCGGGCCGGCTCATTCGATCGGCGAGGCAGGGGTTCTTTGATCGTGCCACACATGCCCGTCATTGCGAGCCGCAGGCGAAGCAATCCAGGGGTTCGAGGCCGCGGCCCTGGATTGCTTTGCTCCGCTCGTAATGACGGCCGCGATTTGCGGCTCTTGCTATAGAAGCCTGCTTGGACTCAGCCCGGCCTGGCGAGAAGAACCGGCTGCGGCGGCGCCGGAAGACGGCTCAGCGGCGTGACCGGGGCATGATGCTCCCTCACCAGGTAGCGTTTGATGACATCGCGGTAGCCGCGATAGACCAGCCCATTGTTCCGGCGAATGATGGAGTCCCGATTCTGCCGGTAGTGCCTCGGGATCGCGTACCACGGCATCGCCGGATGACAATGGTGCACGACGTGCAGGTTATTGAAGAGGAACAGCAATCCGAGAACGGGTGCGCGCTCGACGATGGCGGTGCGATGGTCCGGGTCGAGGGCGGCACGATGCTCGGCGAAGGAGCGCAGCGCCGTCAGCGCGAGGCCCGGATAGACGAAGAACGCGACGTACTCCCAGAACGGGATCCCGCACACCGCCTCCACCCACAGCAGCACGGCGATGACGCCCACCACGTGAACGCCCCAGACCCGCCAGCGGTTGACGGAACCGGCCGCTAACCCCGCGACTTCGTCGACCAGGAAGTGGGAGATCGCGACGAGCGGTCCGAGCATGATTCGGCCGGTGGCGGTGTTGAGGATTCGGGTGACCGCCCGCGAGACCGGACCGCGCCGCTGCCAGGCGATATCGGTCAAGTAATAGGATTCAGGATCTTCGATCGGATCGGTCAGCACCTGGTCGCGATGATGCGACAGGTGAAGCTCGCGATAGCGGAGATAAGGCAGCCACAGGCTGAGCGGCAGGAACCCCAGAGCCGTGTTCAGCCAAAGCTTCCGGGTCGGGTGGTTGTGGATGAGCTCATGCTGCAGCGAGTGATGCCAAGCCGTCACCCAGGCCCCGGCCGGCAGAAGCAGCCACCAGGGCAATGCCCTCGCCCAGTAGGTGAGAGCCAAATATCCGCCATAAACGACCGCTATCAGAAGCCAGGTGGGCCATTCGATGCGGTATCGGGCGGCGTCAGGAATGTACGTGCCGGACGGGGCGCTTGAACCGGACATTTCCGCAGGCTACTTCCTTCTGGCCAGGGGAACCGTAAGTGCGATGAACTGATGATATAAGGAGCGGGACGCCCGAATCAACGCGAGATTGCGCAACATATGATTCACTTTGTCTCATATATTGGCGTGGAAACACATCAGCATGGGATGTGACGCTCCGGGTGGGATTGGCGGTATGGATCGGCGGTCGACTTCAAGCATCTTGAGAGAGCGGTTGCACGAGGTCATCGAGCGCTCGGGCCTGAGCCAGGCGCAATTCGCCAAGGCCTTGAAGGTCGACCGATCCACCCTCGTACAGATTCTCTCGCCGGCGGCGGACCGCCTGCCGCGCGCCGAGACGCTGGCCCATATCGCGCAGCTCGGGCGGGTGTCGCTGGACTGGCTTCTGGGCCTGACGCTGCTGGAGCAGCCGGCTGCCTCCGGCGCGCCGGAGCTGGTGGAGTTCGCACCCGACGCCGCCTCTCCGATCGACGGGCGGCTGATGAAATGGCATCGCGAGGCGGCCGGCTACAAGATCCGGCACGTCGCGGTGACCTTCCCCGATCTGCTGAAGACCGACGAGATCGTCGAATTCGAGTACGGCAAGTCGCTCCACCCCGACCTCGCCAGCGCCATCGAATCGGTGCACGCGCATTTTTCGTACGTGCGCCGCCCCGAAAGCGACTTCGAGGCCAGCAATTCGATCCAGGCCATCACGATGTTCGCCGCCGCGCAGGGGGCCTGGCGAGGCCTGAGCGTCGCCCACCGACGCCGCCAGCTCGAATACCTGATCGATCTGTGCCAGGAGCTCTACCCGACCTTCCGCTGGTTCCTCTACGACGAGCGGGAGGTCTATTCGGTCCCGATCACGATCTTCGGACCGTTGCGCGCCGCGCTCTATACGGGACACGGATACCTGGTGCTCACCGCCCCCAAGCACGTGCAGCCGCTGGCCCGCCAGTTCGACCGCCTGATCCGCGCGGCCGTCGTCCAGCCCGCCGAGGTGCCGGCCTATCTGGCTCGCCTGCTGACCGAGCTCAAGCACGAGTGACCGGCCGCGCCCGCGGCGAAGCGTCGGGCGCGTCACGCCGCCGGGTGGAGGAGCGTCAGCGCAACCCGGCCATGCTTGCGATAGGTCAGGAAATCGGAGTCCAACGTCAGGATGGCGTGCCGATCATGGATCTCGGACATCCGGACGATGCAGGCATCGGCCAGCGACATCGGCGTGTCCCGATATTTCCGGATGAGAGTGCGCACGGCGCCGACATGTTCGTCGAGGCGGAAGGCAATGCTCAACGCTCCGGCCTCGATCAGATCCAGGACGGCGTCCTGGGCTCTCGGGTAGCGCGCCAGCAAGTACATGGCTTCGGCCAGCACGGGTTCGCACACCAGGAGTGGAGCGTCGAGGTGCTCGAAGCGCTCCACGACCCAGCGGTGGTGGCGTTCGGCGCGATCGAGGAGGGCGACGAGCGGTCCCGTGTCAACGATGGCGACGGTCATCGTCGCCGAAGCCCGCAAGGTGCTCAGGATTTGACGCGAGGTCGGGAACGCCGGAATCAATGATGCCGCGCGCGTGCTTCGTCAGCCCCGCAAGACTCGGGCGGCGAGCCTGAGGAGGAGCTTCGAGAACCAGTTGCAATCCTTCTTCGACAAGATCCCGCAGCTTGCGACCGCGTAGCGCCGCTTCGGCCTTTGCTCTGCGGTAGAGTTCGTCCGGTAGCTCGACAGTGGTTTTCATGGGCGCGCCAGAGGCTGTTGGATCCATAAATCCATATTTATGGGATCAAGACGCGAGGGACAAGAAGCCGCCGGCACGATGAAGGATCGTCGCGTCGGGTGCGACGCGGACCGGCTGCTCGCGGTCGACCCGCCATCGCCAGCTCCAGCCGGTCCGCGACGCGCCCGTGGCGGTCATCGCAGGTGAGATTGCTCGTTCTCGGAAGCGGTAGGTACCCGGTAGAAGCGGCAGGACGGCGTGCCGGGCGTCGAGCGGCTTTACCTCGTCGGCCCGTTCATGCATCCCGGCGGCGGCGTGTTGGACGCCGGGCGCGCCACCGAAATCAGGATGTGCGACGGTCTCGGCATGGATATCGACAAGGCGGCCGGGCGGAGAAGACCTACCACGCCTCCAAGAAGGAGCTGATGTCCGTCCGCACCATCGAGCACGACGGCAACGACCGCGTCGTCAAGTGGAAGATCTTCGGGACGATGCCGATGAGGGCAAGGCTCCGGCCGGAGGAGGCACGGGCGGGGTTGAAGCTGCTGAATCTGCGGGTGGTGTGGTTTCTGGTGACGTTTCTGTTTCGTTGGGGGGAAGGGGTAGGGGACTTGACCGCACGGGCGCGATGGCGGTTCGCGCCCATCTAGATCGGTTATCTGGTCACGGCCCCGTGTTCCGAAGAACGGAAATTCAACCAAGGCCGTGTGGCGACGGCAATGGGTACGAAGCGGCCAGTCCGCCGACGTTCAGACAACGCTTGGCTTACTCCCGTCTTTATAATAAGAAAAAATATTGAATTTCCATTTGTCCGCGACTGGAGGCGTGTCGAGCACATGGCTGACGCAGTCGGCGTAGAGGCGGCGGCAGCGACATCAGCAGTGTCAACGCCCCTGCTCGCACAAATTGTTTCCATCGATGGACATTGCATCGGTGACCGATGGACCGCGCAAGACAAAGCCAAGCTTGCGAAGCTTATCGCAATCATCGCCATGGGCCAAGCAGCCTACGTTGCCCACATCCTGAAGGAGCTTCTTCCTGCAGCACCCGCATTTTCTGACGCCGATCTGCGCCAAGAGGCACGAGTGAGGATGACCATTCAGGAAGACGGCAAGAGCCCGCGAGTTGGGTACCCCCGCTGGCAGCGCGACGGGTTCCTCTTTGAAGCGATCTCATGGATTGCGACACGGCAAGCTTACGGCGATGACGTACTGCTAAAAGACCCGCATGTAAGCGCCACATCACAGGGCCTTGACGGTCTGATGATCGAGTTGGCAGGCGACAAATCCAAGGTCGTCATGACGACGATTTTCGAGGACAAATGCACCGACAATCCTAGAACAA
>Ga0209579_10004130_pt1 | contig 10219 bp, 12 predicted proteins | sample Coa_R1_2_FD_187152 | JGI IMG/M metagenome (GOLD analysis project Ga0209579, IMG submission 187152) | Surface soil microbial communities from Centralia Pennsylvania, which are recovering from an underground coalmine fire - Coalmine... | ecosystem: Environmental > Terrestrial > Soil >... | reverse complement strand
ACCGACTAGCAGTTGCGCCTTTGTACCGTCGCCAGGGACTTGGCCGGAAGCTGGTTCGGGCAGCCGAAAGCCGACTCGCGGCGCTGGGCGCAGTTCGTCTGCAAGCCATCGTGGTGGAGAACGATGTTCGCGCCACGTCCTTCTGGCGATCGACCGACTGGGCCGAACAGACCGAGCGGTTGCGTTTCGTCAAGCGATAGGCCCCTCGACTGCGCGAGCGTCCCGTCGCCGCGCCATCCTCACCGTCGCCAACACCGGCCCTGTTCACTCATGCATTTCGTTCCGTTCGCACCGTCGTGTTCCTCGTCGGCGAACACAACCTCCGCTCACGCCGCGCAGTCGAGAAGCTTGGCGCCACGCGAGCGGGTCTGCGGCGCGGCCAAGTCCTCTATGAACTGACGAAAGCCGAGTACGTGATAACCGCCAACGGCGGCTCGGACCCGCAAAGTGGTCTTTAACGAGCACCGGGCAATCAATCCGACGAACGCCGCTTGAAGCGAACCAGTCGACGCGCACACCGCGTTGGCAGAACCCGGAGCCTCCGAGGAACGACTCCCATACCGCCACGCGCACCGCACCACGAACCGGCAGGCATGCGCACACCGCCTACCTCTCGGAGCGAGCGTTGAACAAGTCCGTCCCGTGACGAGCCGAGGCTCGCCCGTTACGGCTCCTGGGCACCGGCGCAGGACACGGTACGTGCGCCTGGGGAAGTCAGGGTCCGACGCTCACGACAGCCGCCCATGCCAGGAGACGGCTTTGCTCGAGGTCGAGCCGTTGTGCAAGTAAGGCTGATGTTGCTTCGCGTTCGGCTCGATCGAGGCTCGCGAGCCAGCAGCCGGCGTCATAAGCTGCTTCCCCGACGCAGGGCAAAGGATCAATCGCGACCAGGCCCCGTGCGTTGCAATGCAAGATGTTTCGGTTTTCAAGGTCGCCATGCAGCAAAGTCTCATCGCGTTTCTCTGAAGACAACAGCTTTCGAGCGAGACGTCGTGTTTTCTCGAGCCGCGGCGCGAGCGTCGATGCCTCGTCTGACGAGCGAGCCGCTGCCTCGGCTCCTGCAGTCGTGATCAGCGTCTCGACCACGTCTGCCAACGGAGGGAGGAGCCGCGCGGCGTCTTCCGAGGCCTGCCCCATATGAATATTGCTGATGAGCTGCGCAACTCTCTCGGTGAGATCGTCTGTTGCTTTAGACAGTGGCAGGCCTGGAGTGATGCGCTCAATGAGCAAAGCCCCGTCGCCGGTCTCATCGGCACGCAGCAGTCGCGGAGCCGCTCCGCCGTTCCAGATTCTCAGAGCGAGTGCCTCCGGTCGCGCGGGCGTCCAAGGGCCGGACAGTTTCAGCACGGCAGCTTCACCCTCCGTCGTCGAAACCGCGAGGCAACAAGATGAGAAGCCAGTCGGGAGAACGGCCTCGACTTCGAGCTCCCATTCAACCCGGTACCGCTCGATACGTGTAGGTAGCCCCTCAACCCACGCGCGCCCGCGTGCGCCGTAGTGGCGGGCAACGAACCTAGCCAGCTCAGGTGCCACGAGACTCGTCCCCACGTCACAACAATAGGTCGGGTGCCGCACGTGTCACTGATACAACGATGTCCCGACCGCGGCTGCTCAGGCGTCTATTGCGAACTTAATGTCGCCACGCGCACCGCAAGCCGCACGGGCCGAGGTTCACGTCACGACCAGCCATCGCCTCGGCCGACGAACACGATGACCCCCTCTCCACAGACAACGTCCTCGGCATGGTAAGGAGGGGGTCGACGGTTCGAGTCCGTCAGAGGGCTCTGCAAAAAACGCCGCACGTCGGCAACTTCGCGTTCAGGTCGACTTGCAGAGTTAGCGGCGCGCGGTGGGTAAGGAGCCGTTTATGGAGCTTTCGTGTTCCAAACGGCGACCGTCCGAGCCCTGCCGACCGAACTGACGGCCCGCGGGCGCCGCCAGCTTAAGGTGGCCAGCGCCGCGGTTCGCCGCGTCGAGTAAGACATGCTGGCCAACCTGGATGCCAGCGAACAGATCAGATGCGGCGCCTGCTCGCCGCATGCATCACCTCCCTGACTGAACCGCCCGCATCGGCGACGTGACTGCCGCGGACCGGCCGCCTGCATCAGGCCACGTGGCACGGTTGGTCACCAAAGCCTCGCGTTCAGGCCGCCTCGGCCGTTGAGAGCAGGCCAGGGAGGTCGTCGACGTCAATGACATGGGCTTGCCAGGGGAACACCTTTTGGGTGAGGACGTCGTGGACGTCGCTGTCACGGTCAGCGCTGCCGTCTGCGAGGACGTAGACCCGGTAGTCGCGATCAGCGGCGTCGCGGACGGTGGAGAGCACCACGCCACTGGTGGAGACGCCGGCGAGGATGACAGTATCGATGTCCCGGCTGCGGAGTTGCTCGTCGAGATCGGTGGTGGAGAAAGCGCCAACCCGGGTCTTGCGGACGATGATGTCGCCCGGTTCGGGAGCGACGTGGTGATGGATGGCGGTCTCGGGTGCCTCGTGGTACAAGAAACGGCCGGATGCTGCGAACGGGGCGAACGCCTTGTTGGTGGCGGGAATCGTCTCATAGTCGGGGTCGTCGAACGCGACCCGGACGTAGGCGACTTGCACACCCGCCTGCCGGACGGTCGCTATGGCCTCGGCGAGGCGAGCGAGTAGGGCCTCAGCCTCGCTGAGCGAGGCCAGAACCGCTGGCTGATAGTCCATGACGAGCAGCGCGCTGCGATGGGGGTCGATGGTGGGGATGACGTCGGTCACTGGTGCTCCTTATCGTCGTGATACTTGGACGCTGCTGCTGTGTAGACCCGCATCTGCGCTTGCGGTCGCGTCATCTCGGCGTCACTCCGGGTCGGGTGGGGAGGTGACGGTCGAGCACAGTCACCGCGACGACCACGACCGCGACGCCGGCGAGGATGTAGGCGATGGTGTGGAGGCCCTGGTCGTTGACGCTGCTGCGGAAGACGATGGCGGTGATGACCGACGAAGCGATCGAGCCGACGTAGCTGAACGTGCGATACAGGCCCGAAGCGGTACCGACCTGCTCGGGTCGCGCCTGGGTGTACAAGGCGGTCTGATTACCAACCGTGGTCGTGCCGATCGTGACCGCGAAGATCAGAGTCACGCCGATGATCGCGATCTCCGGGCTGGCAGTAGTGAGAAAAAGCAAACCGACCGACCCCACCAGCATGGACACTGCCGCGACGATTAGCGGCCGGCGGATCAGGTTCCGGGCGGACACCCACCGGGACAGGACAGCGGAGAGGACGCCCATCGGCAAGAGGAGCAGCCCCGCGGTCTGCGCCGAGTAGCCATGGCCAGCTTCGAGCCACTGGGTGAGCCCATACAAGACCGTGTAGACACCGAGCAGGGTGCCGGCAGCCCGCAGATAGGTGCGGGTCAACGCCACGTTAGAACCGAGCTGGCGGACATCGAAAAACGGCGTGGCCGCCCGTAACTCCCACCACACCAAGCCGCCGGCCACGACAACAGCAACAACCAGGGCGACCCAATCGGGGTGCGGGAGAGAGAGCAGGAACACGAGCAGGGCGGTCATTGCTCCGCCGAAACCCGCGATGCCGGCCACGTCGATCCGTGACGCCACCTCACGCACACCTCTCACATCCTCGACGGGGAGGTCCCGGGGGATCCAGAACCACGCCATCGCGAACCCGGCAACGGTGAACGGCACATTGACGAAGAACGCGGCACGCCAACTGAAACTGTCGACGAGCAGGCCACCGATGGCGGGGCCGATGGCCACGGTCGCCAACCCGGCAACCGCCAGACCGCCAAGCACATTGCCCGGCGGCGCATCCATCCCCGCCTGGTTGGCTCGGCGGCGGACCATGAGCATGGCCGAGGGGTAACCGGCCGACGTGCCGACCCCGATGAGGACTCGGGACACGATCAGCATCGCCATATCGTTGGCGAACCCGCCCACGATGCCGCCGATCAGCACCAACACGATCCCCACCTGAAACACCCGGCGCGGTCCGAACTCCTCGGACAGTTTCCCCGCCGTCGGCTGCGCGATCGCACACGCCAGATACAGCGCGGAAACCAGGATCGACGTGCGGCCGACCGAGACATGCATGTAATGAGCGATCGGTACCAGTGCGGTGGCGATCACCGTGCTGTTGATGGGGTTGAGCGCCGAGCCCAGATACAGCGGCGCCACGAACCGCCACGAGAACGCGTTCGACCGCTCTTCCCGGCCGGCCGGGGAATCTACGGCGGAGACCGTCAACGGATCACGACCTCTGGGCTCAGGTCCGCGTCCGCCAAGCGTTCCAACAGCTCCACCGCAACATCCAGGGCGGCGCGATCCTCGGGAGTCATGGTGGCGTCGATCACCCGGACCAGCCAGGTCTCTCGGGATTCCAGCAATGATTCGAACAGCCGGCGACCCGCCGGAGTAATGTCGATCAGGACCTTGCGGCCGTCGGTTGGGTGCGATTCGGTCATGATCAATCCCGCCGCCTTCAACGTCGCCACGCTCTGCGCGATGGCCTGCTGGCTCACGTGCTCCGCCGCCGCCAGCGACGCCGCAGTCGACGGGCCCTGCTTCAAGAGATGGTCCAGGAGGGCCAGCTGCGAGATCGTGAACCCCGTCGCGGTCACCCCTGCCTCCTCCCGCAACCGGGATCGGAGGCGCTTCAAGGCGACCGACAACCGCACCGCCAGCGTCGTCGTGTCCCGCTTGCCTTCGCTGCTGTCCATGCGACCCACGCTACCATATACCCAAGTTACTTGTGCAAGTAGCCTGCGTACATGGTGGTCGCGATACGCCCGGGCCTCGAGGCAGAGACCTGTGGGTGCGTGAAAGCCAGATTTAGGTGGTCAGCGTTCGGGACGGCCGGTGGTCGACCGGTCGTGCTGCATGCAGACCACGCAAGAGGTCAGCTCAGGGCACCTGAAGTCGTAGGTGAGCGCCTGCATCCTCGTCAGAGGCACGAACCCGAGTCTGGCGTTTGCGGCGAGGATCGCCATATTGCTCTCCATGTTCCTTCTCGTCACCTCCCGCCAGCCGGCACCGGCCAGTCATAGGGGCGCAATCAGTGGCAAGCAGTGGCAAACGCTCTGAGCCCAGAAACCCCGTAAACAAGCCAAACCATTGCCATTGGTTGCCACCAGTTGCCGACGAAATTCCATGGCTCTGCAAAAACGCCGCACATCGGCGCCTTCTCGTATGTGTTCAGTCGGCCGGGGGGCCTTTGAGGGCCCGAATGGAGCCGCTTATGGAGCTTTCGCGTCAAGAACGCCCTTTTGGAGAGGCCAGGCGCGGGTGGTCAGGCGCCGACCACCGCAGCGCGGACACTCGTCCTGCAGTAGGAGCTTCGCCTGCCGGTCGTTTCTGCCGAGGCGATCGACTCTGACCTGTTCGCTATTCCCGGCGAGCCGATCCCTGCGGCGTTCGGGCCGATCACACGGGCGCCAAGCTCCTCAAGCCTGATCGCGCGAGAGTCGCCCATGAAGCGACGGCACAAATTGACCGTCGGTCGCCGTGCGTTTCAGCGCCGGCCGCCGAACTCCCAGTTGTGGATCTCGACCTCGGCGAACGCGCCAAGCCCTGTCCGCTCGTCGTCGATGAGCGCATCGACAGCGTCCTGATCCGGCGCCTGAAGGGCCAACGCGACTCCGTCCGGCTCAGCACCGTCGAGCGTCGTGAGCGCGCCGTACAGAATCAGCCGATCGAGCAGCTCTGTCGGGAGGGCCTCCGCTGAAACGGGCACGGCAAGATGCGAACGGCCGACGATCAGGAACCGCGGCTCGGCCACTCGACTCGGGAACTCCCACATCGAACGACCGAGGAGGTTCTCGAACCGCCAGACGAAGTGCTCCCTATACACCCCCGCACGGTTGTTCGGCTCGACCGCAACGAACTCGCGCGCCGCCTCGACGCTCGGCAACGCAAGGACGTGAAGGCTGCCGGTCGCCGTCTCGCGGTCGGCGTCGAGCGTCGGACCGCGCGCGATCATCGACTCCGCAAACACGTCCATGTACGACCAGTGCCGCTCCAGCAGCTCCAGATCGTCGCGAAGCGGTGCCGAATCGACCGCGTCCCGGCTGTACACAAAGAAGTCCAACTGCAGCGAAACCTAGAGCAAGCCCGGCGTCCCGCCACGCGATCTTGCGTCAGCTGAGGGTGGGGACAGGGTCGCCGCGGGCCTTTGCCGTGAGGACGTCAGCGAGGTAGCCGTAGAGCGAGCGGCGCAGCAGCCGACAGGTTTGGTCGACAGAGAGCAGGAGTTCGATCGTGCGTTCGCCGCCTTGCGAGCGGCAGCCGAGTGAGAGCTTGCGGTAGATGACAGCGGCGCGCAGGCCGCGTTCGGCGGCGTTGTTCGTCGGCTCGACATCGTCGACATCGGCGAAGGTCCAGAGCGCCGGCCAGAGCTTCAAGAGGTTCTTGGCGAGCGCGCGCACGTGCCGCTGCCGTTTCCCGGTCGAGCCCCATTCCAACAGCGGCCACATCTGTTGCTTGATCGCCGCCACGCGCCGCAGGAGCGCCTCGCGATCACCGTCCTGCTGAAACTGCTTCCAGGCGAGGAAGACACTCCACGTCACCTCGAGCCCGTCGAGACCGAACGTCTCTTGGGCGCCGAGTCCGAGGTCGGCGTGGAAGGTGAAGTCGCGGCGCAGGTGCGACCAGCACACCTGCCGCCGCTCCGGCTCGAGGCTGTTGTAAGCGGTGAAGCGATCCGAGCCGACGACGCCGGCGAACTCGTCGCCGATCAGCCCGTGCAGGTGCTGCTTGCCGCGGTCGGGCGCGATCCGCAACACGGCGGTCCGCTTGCTGAAGGCACCCCAGAGCGTCCGCGGCTCCCCGCTCAGGTACCAGCCGGTCTCGTCGACATTGAGCGCACCGGCAGCACGCGTTTGTTCGAAGCTCGTCGTAGACCGGCTCGAGCGTCTCGGCCGTGCGGGTGAGGATCGCGTCGATCGTCCCCACCGCGATCGGACAGCCGAACAGCTCCTCCATCAGCTCGACCAGCTGCCGACGCGAGAGACGATTCCGCACCGTCAGAGATGCGATCGCCGCCTCCAACTTCGGCCCGAAGCAGCCACGCGGCACGCCCGCCGGCAGCTCCGCCCTCACCCTGCGGCCACAGTGCGGACAGCAGAGTCGTTGCAGGCGGTGCTCGCTGATCTCAACCGCCAGCGGCGGCAACTCCGCGACTTGGTGCCGCGCCGGCGCGCCCGCGGCTCACGCTCCTCCGCGCTGAAGACGTGGCCACAAGCGCAGCGCTGCGGCCAGTGGTCGACGACCTCGCTCACCCGCTCGACCGGAAACAGCGATCGCCCCTGACCCGTATGCCCCGGCTGAGCACCCTGCTTCCGATCTGTCCCGCGCGACCGGCCGCGCTTCCCCAACCACGGCGGGTCGTGACTCGGCGGCAGCGACGAATTCGACGAGTCTCGCTTCAGGCGCCGCTCGAGCTCCTCGACCCGCCCCGACAGCGCAGCCAACTGGGCATCCTGCGCCTCCAGCCGCGCCGACAACGCCACGAACGCGCCGATTACCGGCTCGCGCCCCGCCGCGTAGATCACCTCCGCCTCCGACCGCTCCACGACGGCTCATTCGCCACCCCGAGTCGGGTCCCTGCCGACTGAACGCTTACGCCTTCTCGTTCAGAGCGACTTGCTCTTTGTCGCACGTGCGGTGGGTATGGAGCCGGTTATGGAGCTTTCACAGACCGCGACGGCCAATTGGCGCACGTGGACGTCGACACCCGACGGTGCGAAGGCCGCAAAGACCTGCAACCCCGGTACCGGCTGACGATGACGCAGGTAACGGAAGGGGTCGACGGTTCGAGTCCGTCAGAGGGCTTCGTTATTCGTGCTGCGCAGTCGTTGGTTCTGTTGCCTTGTCTGAGCGCTCGGCTGTGTCATTGACGTCCACCGGCTTCCATCGGCCGAGGGGAGTGCCGGGGGGAGGAGTGGGCCGCTCCCAGCATTCGATGGCGATGTCGGCACCTCATGGTGACCAGGGAATCCCGATGCTTGCGGGGTACACGTGATCGCAGTTGTGAATCTCGGCGTTGATCTGGGGCGAGTTCGTGTTGATGCCGGCGGCCTGCGTGTCGAAGTTACCCCTGCCTTGGTCGTCGACGGTGGGGTCGGGCCAGTTCGGCAGGCCGCGGGAGCGCATGCAGCTTGCGAACTTCGTCATGTCGGTCCGGATTTGTTGCACGAAGGCCGGTGAAGGCGGGACGCCGGGACCGCCGTCTGGGAGCAGGTGCCCGCAGGCCTCGGTTGCCGCCTGGAAGCGGGGGTTGCCGGCTGCGAGCTCGACTTGGCTCTTCGGCCAGACGCCGCTGCTGTCGGGGTCTGGGAAGTTCGGCACGCCATCGGAGCGCATGCAGTGCGAGAAGGCGAGCGGCTGGGAGATCAGGGAACGGGAACTCGGCGAGCCTTCCCCGTTCGGTGAACTCGACGCGGCAGCAGGCTGCGTCGTGGTCGAGCCGAGTTGGGCCACGTGACTCCCCGGTGAGCCGCCGCATGCCACCGCCAGCAGCGCCAGGCCCGCGGTGGTGATCACGGCCGCGATCTGCGCCCCGGCCAGCCAGTCCCGCAGTGATCGGCGTACGTCGTGGCCGCCGTGGTTCACCAAGTCATCAGAGTTCGGTGACCGTGCGGGGGGCGGTTCGCTGGGACACCACTAGTGACGCTGTGCTCAGCCGGTCGGACCCTGGCTGCGCGGAAGCTGACCTGGAGATCGAGGCCGCCGCCCGTGCGAGCCCGTGCCACGAGACAGGCGCCGTGTGTGTCAGCGATTGCTTGCACGATCGCGAGACCGAGCCCCACCCCGTCGTCGAAAGTCTTCGCGTCGGAGTTGAGTCGCTGGAAAGGGTCGAAGAGGTGTTGGACTTCGCAGGCCGGGATCAGCGGGCCGGTGTTCGCCACCGAGAGAACAGCGCGCCCCGATTCGACGCGCGTTGCGAGTTCGATTCGGCCGTCGGCGACGTTGTGCCGGATCGCGTTCGAGACGAGGTTCGCGACGAGACGCTCGAGCAGGTCGGGATCGCCGCTCATCCACGCCCGCTCGAGCGAAACGACGCCTTCGAGCCTGCTTAGATCATGTGCTCGTAACGCATCGGCCGTGATCACCGCGAGGTCGATCGGCTCGCACCGTTCTAACCCGCCTTTGCTGCGGGCAAGCGTGAGACAGGCTTCGAGCAGCCGCTCTTGCTGCCTACACGCGGCCAGAACGTCTTCGCCGAGTTCCCGCCAGCTGGCCACACTCGCGTCTGGGTCGGCGAGTCCCAATTCGAGCAGGGCGCGCTGGGTCGCGAGCGGCGTGCGCAACTCGTGCGCCACGTAGGCCGCGAAGTACTCTCCACCGTCGGACCTCGGGGGCGTAGTAGTGGACGGGGCACTCATGGCACACCGAGCGCTTTCTGCGCCTGCTTCTCACACGCTGCCTCGGTCGTCTGGAATTGCGGCGAGTTCGTGTCGATCTCGGGGGGAAGCGCTTTTGACCCGAGACCGGTCGGGTCGGGGAAGCTCGGGTATCCGTGCGCGCGCAGACACTGCGCCACCTTCACCCCGAACGCGATCTTCTGCTGGCGCTGCTGCGGAGTCGCGCTGCCGCCGCTCGAGAGCAGATGCTTGCACGCCTGCTGCACCGTCAGCGACGTCTGCTTCGACACACCGAGCGCCGGCTGGCTCAAAGGGGGAAAGTTTCCCTGACTATTGGGGTCCGGGAAGTTCTGAACGCCCTGCGCGCGCATGCAGCGGGCAAAGGCGAGCGCCTCGCGCAGTTGCGTCGAGTTCCCAAGGGACGTGGTGTTGGTCGCTGTTGTCGTGGTGGTCGCCGAGGTCGTCGCCGTCCGGACCGCCGCGACGCCGGGACTCGACGAGCCGCCGCAAGCAGACACGAGCATGGCGAGGCCGAACACCCCTACGAGCGCGAACGTGAGGAGCGTGCGCGAGTGACGATGGCTGCTCAAGACCGCCCGCGCGCCGGGCTGGGGGGCGGAGGCACCCCGTACTTGTGCACGCAGAAGTTGAGGGCAGTCAGGTACGCCGGGGCGTTCTCCATCGCGTGCGGGATGACGATCGCGCCGTTGCTTTCGGGGTCGGGAAAGTTCGTGGCGCCGTGAGCGCGCATGCACCGGGAGAACCTCAGCGCCTCCGCGACGACGTGCGGCTGCGGGGCGGCGGAGTAGGTCGGCAGCAGGGACTTGCAGGCTCGCTGCGCTGCCCCGATCTGCGAACTGCCCACCC
>Ga0209579_10004129_pt1 | contig 10220 bp, 7 predicted proteins | sample Coa_R1_2_FD_187152 | JGI IMG/M metagenome (GOLD analysis project Ga0209579, IMG submission 187152) | Surface soil microbial communities from Centralia Pennsylvania, which are recovering from an underground coalmine fire - Coalmine... | ecosystem: Environmental > Terrestrial > Soil > Unclassified... | reverse complement strand
GGCCGCGAAGCAATCCGCATCGAGCAGGAGGTGCTCAGAGAAGACGTCGGCTGCCAGGACCAGATCTGGGCGGCCTATGGCGGCTTCAACCGCATCGACTTTCACCAGGACGGCACCTTCTCGGTGATGCCGTTCATCCTGCCGCCGGCGCGGCGCGCGGAGCTGGCGCAATCGCTGATGATGTTCTTCACCGGCTTCTCGCGGTTCGCCACCGATTTCGCCCAGGACCAGATCAAGAATATGAACAGCCGCAAGAACCAGCTGCGCATGATCCGCAGCCTGGTCGACAGTGCCGCCGACATATTGCTCGATCCGAAGACGCCGCTGCGCGAGCTCGGCGAATTGATGCATCAGTCCTGGCAGATCAAGCGCGAGCTCGCCGCCAGCGTTTCCAACTCCCAGATCGACGACATCTACGAGGCCGGGCGCGATGCCGGCGCCGTCGGCGGCAAGCTGTTGGGCGCCGGCGGCGGCGGCTTCATGGTGCTCCTGGTCGATCCGGACAAGCGCGCCCAGGTCCGCGAGCGGCTGCGCAAGCTGATCCATGTCAATGTCGGTTTCGACACCGACGGCAGCAAAATCGTCATCTATCAACCCGACGAGATGTAAGGCCGAAAGGACCCATATTTTCACTAATTAAATTGACAAATCAAACACTTGGAGAACGGCCGGCGACTACCTCACGGTGCCATGGACGGGCCCGTGCTGCAACGAATTGAAGCCAAACGTGTTCGGGTTCCATGCCGGCTCGGGTCGCCAGTTGGCCCGGGCCGTGCTAGGGGAATGCGGGGCATCGGGGTTGCTTGGGGGACCTTTCGAGTCATGAGTGATGCGGTAAAGGCGGGCGCGGACGGCGCATTGCGGATCGGCGTCATTGGCGTCGGCGTGATGGGCTCGAACCATGCGCGGGTGTTGTCGGAACTGCCCGGGGTGAAGCTGGTCGGCGTCGTCGATCCCGACCGCAAGACGCGCGAGCAGGTCGCGCGGCACCTCAAATGCGAGGCCTTCGCCGACCTCGACAGCCTGATCGAGCGCGGCGTCGATGCCGTCACCATCGCGGCGCCGACCCACCTGCATCGCGACATCGCAGTCGACTGCGCCGCGCGCGGCATCCATATCCTGGTCGAGAAGCCGATCGCCTCCACCATCGAGGAAGGCCGCGAGATCGTCGCCGCGGCGCGCCGCGCCGGCGTCACCCTGATGGCCGGCCATGTCGAGCGCTTCAATCCGGCGGTCGAGGCGATCAAGCGGGCGATCAAGGGCCAGAATATTCTGTCGATTGCCGTCACCCGGGTCGGGCCGTTCCCGCCGCGCATGTCGAATGTCGGCGTCGTCATCGATCTCGCCGTGCACGACATCGACCTGATCCGTTGGTTCACCGATTCCGAGATCGTCGAGATCCAGCCGCAGACCTCGAGCGCGGTCGCCGAGCGCGAAGACATCGCGCTGTTGCAATTCCGCACCGCCTCCGGCGTGCTCGCCCAGATCAACACCAACTGGCTGACCCCGTTCAAGGCGCGCAACATCCACATCGCCACCCGCGACAAATATCTGATGGCCGATCTGTTGACGTTGCAGGTCACCGAATGTTTCGGCTACCAGCCCGACGGCTCTTATTCGATGCGGCACCTGTCGGTCGGCTACGCCGAGCCGCTGCGTTCCGAGATGATGGCTTTCATCGGCGCCATTCGCGGCGCCACGCCCGCGGTGACCGGCGAGGAAGCCGTCGCCAGCCTCGAAATCGCGATCCGTTGCCTGAGCGCGCGCACGGCGCAATCGAGCGCGCCGCGCAAGGGACCGCGCCGCGTTGTCGGCTGAGCGCGTGCAAGACAAGATGAATCAGCATACCCGCCTCGACGGCAGCCCGATCCCGTTCATCGACGTCGCCGGCCAGCGCCGCCGCCTCGGCAGCGCCATCGACGATGCGGTAGCCCGCGTGCTGACCCATTGCCAGTTCATCCAGGGGCCGGAAGTGCGCGCGCTCGAGGCCGATCTCGCGGCCTTCTGCGGCGCCAAGCACGTCATCGGCTGTTCGAGCGGCACCGATGCGCTGCTCTTGGTGCTGATGGCATGGCAGGTCGGACCGGGCGACGCGGTGATCTGCCCGGCATTTACGTTTTGCGCCACCGCCGAAGTGGTGGCGCTCCTTGGCGCGACGCCGGTGATGGCCGACGTTGAGGCCGACACCTTCAATCTCGATCCGGCAAGCTTTGAGCGCGCTATCGCCACGGCGAAACAGCGCGGCCTGAAGCCGAAAGCCGTGATTCCGGTCGATCTGTTCGGCCTGCCGGCTGATTACGATGCCATTGCGGCGATCGCCGCTGCGCATGGCATAAAGGTGCTCGACGACGCGGCGCAGGCGTTCGGCGCCACCTATCGCGGCCGCAAGCTCGGCACGCTCTCCGACGCGACGGCGACCAGCTTCTTTCCGGCAAAACCGCTCGGCTGTTACGGCGACGGCGGCGCCGTGTTCACCGACGACGATGCGCTGGCGGCGCGGGTCAAAAGCCTGCGCGTGCACGGCGAAAACGCCGGCGACAAATACGATGCGCTCCATATCGGCATCACCGGCCGGCTCGATTCGATCCAGGCGGCGGTATTGATCGAGAAGCTGAAGATCTTTCCCGACGAGATCGTGGCGCGGCAGGCGGTGGCGGCGCGCTACGCCGAAGGCCTTGCCGGCGTCGCGACGACGCCGCGCACCGGCAATGAATCGACGTCGGTGTGGGCGCAATACACCATCCGCCTCGAGCCCGGGCGGCGCGACGCGCTCGGCGCGGCGCTCAAGGCCCAAGGCATCCCGACCGCGATCTATTACGCCAAGCCGTTGCACCGCCAGGCGGCCTATCGCGCCTATCCGGTGGCCGAGGGCGGCATGCCGGTCAGCGACCGGCTGGCCGAAGAGGTGATCAGCCTGCCGATGCACGCTTATCTCGAGCCGCCGGTGCAGGATCGTATTATCGAAGCGGTGCGGCGGGCGCTCGCGGGCTAATATGGCTGCGTTTCCCGGGCGCAGCGCAGCACAAAAAGCGCGTTTACGCGCGTCTTGGACGCGCTATGGCGCAGCGTAGTGGTGCGCTGCAGAACCGGGATCGTTACAGTCTCTGAGTTTGGGACGATCCCGGATCAGCGGTGCACCGCTTCGCGCTGCACCGCATCCGGGAAACAGGGGCCGGCTTTGCTCAAACGGATTCTCACCGTCGGCGGCTATACGCTGCTCTCGCGCCTGACCGGCTTCATGCGCGACATCATGCTGGCGGCGATCCTGGGCGCCGGTCCGGTCGCCGACGCGTTCTTCGTCGCATTCCGGCTGCCGAATCATTTCCGCGCCATTTTTGCCGAAGGCGCCTTCAATGCCGCGTTCATTCCGGCTTATGCCCGCATCCGCACCCAAGGCGGCGAGACGGCGGCAAAATTGTTCGGCGACCGCGTCTTTACCTTGCTGCTGGCGACACAGATCGTGCTGCTGGCGCTGGCGCTCTTGCTCACGCCGCAAGCCATCGATCTGTTGGCGCCGGGGTTCTCCCGTGACCCGCAACAATTCGCGCTTGCGGTCGGCCTGACGCGGATCACGTTTCCTTATCTGCTGCTGATCACGCTGGTAACGCTGTGGGGCGGCATCCTCAACGCGCTCAACCGCTTTGCCGCGGCGGCCGCGGCGTCGACGCTGCTCAACGTGTCGATGATGGCGACGCTGGCGGTGGCCTGGCTGTTTCCGAGCGCCGGCCATGCTGCCGCCTGGGGGGTGCTGATTTCCGGAGTGCTGCAAGCCGCTCTCGTCGGCGGCGATGCCTGGCGGGTCGGCGTCATGACGTCGTTCCACGCGCTCACCTGGGACGACGACGTGCGCCGTTTCTTCAAGGCGCTCCTGCCGGCGACGGTCGGCTCGGCCGGGACGCAATTGGCGCTGTTCGCCGACACCATCATCGCGAGCTTCCTCACCACCGGCGCGCTGTCGGCGCTCTATTACGCCGACCGCATCGACCAACTGCCGATCGGCGTCATCGGCATTGCGGTGGGCACCGTGCTGGTGCCGGAGATGACGCACCGGGTCGCCACCGGCGACCACGCCGGCGCCCGCTCGGCGCAAAACCGCGCCATCGAATTCGCGCTGCTGTTGGCGCTGCCTTGCGTCGTCGCCTTCCTGGTCATTCCCGGCACCATCATGCGGGGGCTATTCATGCGCGGCGCATTCACTGCCGAGGACGCGCACTCGGCCGCCATGACGCTCGCGGCCTATACGGTCGGTCTCATTCCGTTCGTGCTGATCCGCAGCGTCGTCGCGCCGTTTTTGGCGCGTGGTGATACGCTGACCCCGGTCAAGGCGGCGCTGACCGGCACGGCGGTCAACATCGCTTTCAAGATCGCGCTGATGGGCTCGCTCGCGCAAGTCGGGCTGGCGCTGGCGACCGCGATCGGGGCCTGGATCAATTTCATTCTGGTGCTGTGGTTCGCCGGCCGCGCCGGACTGATCGCCGCCGATGCGACGCTCAAATCGTCGCTGGTGAAGCTCGCCGCGGCCGGGGTTGCTTTCGCGGTCTTCCTTTTGATCGCGTCGCCCGTCGTCACATCTCTGTTATCGTCGATGTCCAGGTTCCGTGCTGAGTCGGAATTGCTGGTGCTGGCGGTGCTCGGCGGCGCGTTTTACGGCGGGCTCGTGGTCGTGCTGTTCGGCCGGCGTTGGCTGTCGCTGATGCGCGGGCAGGCGCAAGCGGCGCCGTCGGCGCCACTGGGCGCATTCGAAGGCACGTCGGCGCCGGCCGCCGGGCCGGACGAAATTTAGCGGGGGCAAAAAGCGATGCGCGTGACCATGATCGGCGCAGGTTATGTGGGGCTGGTGTCCGGCGCCTGCTTTGCCGATTTCGGCCATCACGTCACCTGCATCGACAAGGACGCGCAGAAGGTTGCGGCGCTCAATCGCGGCGAGATTCCGATTTTCGAGCCGGGGCTCGCCGACCTGGTCGAGGCCAATGTCCGCCAGGAACGCTTGCGCTTTGCCGTCGACACCGGCTCCGTCGCCACCGCCGAGGCGGTGTTCATCGCGGTCGGCACGCCCTCGCGCCGCGGCGACGGCCATGCCGATCTGAGCTTCGTCTATGACGCCGTGCGCGAGATCGCGCCGTTGTTGTCCGCAGCCGCGGTGGTGATCACCAAATCGACCGTGCCCGTCGGAACCGGCGACGAGATCGAGCGCATCCTGCGCGACAAGCGTCCCGATGCCGACATCCAGGTGGTGTCGAACCCGGAATTCTTGCGCGAGGGCGCCGCGATCCAGGATTTCAAGCATCCCGACCGCATCGTCGTCGGCACCGACGACATGCGCGCGCGCGCCGTGGTCGCGGAGCTCTACCGGCCGCTTTATCTCAACGCGTCGCCGATCTTCTATGTCAACCGGCGCACCGCCGAGCTGATCAAATACGCCGCCAACGCCTTCCTCGCCACCAAGATCACCTTCATCAACGAGGTCGCCGATCTGTGCGAGCAGGTCGGCGCCGACGTCAACGAAGTGGCGCGCGGCATGGGGCTCGATAACCGCATCGGCGGCAAATTTCTGCACGCCGGGCCAGGCTTTGGCGGCTCGTGCTTCCCGAAAGATACCACGGCGCTGCTCAAGACCGCGCAGGATCACGGCGTGGCGTTGCGCATCGTCGAAGCGGTCGCGTCGGTGAACGACCAGCGCAAGCGCGCCATGGCGCGCAAAGTGATCGCGGCGCTCGACGGTTCGGTGCGCGGCAAGACCGTCGCGGTGCTCGGCCTCACCTTCAAGCCGAACACCGACGACACCCGCGATTCGCCGGCGATTCCGCTGATCACCGCGCTGCAGGACCAGGGCGCCACGGTGCGCGCCTACGATCCGGCTGGCATGGAGCAGGCCAAGCCGCAGCTTCAGGGCGTGCATTATTGCGACGGCGCCTATGTGGCCGCCGAAGGCGCCCACGCCATCGTCATCGCCACCGAATGGGAGCAGTTCCGCGCGCTGGATCTCGATCGCCTCAAGACCGTGATGGCGCAGCCGGTGATCGTCGACCTGCGCAATATTTATCGCGCCGACGAGATGAAGCGGGCGAAATTCAAGTATGTCGCTGTCGGTCGCGCCGGGGTGGATTGATTGTCTTCGCCGCTCGTTCCACACTCGCCTTTACAATGAACGACCAGACACCTTTCATCGGCCGCTCCATGACGCGGCGCGAAGACCGCCGATTGCTGACCGGGCGCGGCCAATACATTGCCGATCTCGATCTGCCGCACATGTTGCACGCGGTGTTCGTGCGCAGCCCACAGGCCCATGCGCGCATCAAGGCGATCGACGTGTCGCGCGCCGCCGCGGCGCCCGGCGTTGCCTTTGTGCTGGCCGGGCCGGAGCTCGCACGCGTGCTGCCGCCGGTGTCGGATACGCAGGTGGTGCTGCCGAGCAAATGGACGGCGCTGGTGCAGCACAAGTTCATCAATCCGCAGCAGCCGCTGTTGGCCCATGACAAGGTCCGCCACGTCGGCGAGGCGGTCGCGGTCATCGTCGCAGACAGCCGCTACGCCGCCGAGGACGCGGCGCAATTGGTCGAGCTCGATCTGGAGCCGCTGCCGCCAGTGCTCGATCCCGAACAGGCGCTCGAAGCCGGCGCCACCATCGTCCACGACAAATTCTCAACCAACCTGCTCGGCGCCTTCACCATCGGCAAAGGCGATGCCGATGCCGTTCTCAAACGCGCGCCGCGCCGGCTGCAGCGGCGTTTCTACCATCATCGCTATGTGGCTCTGCCGATGGAGTGCCGCGGGGTTGTCGGCCTGCACGATGCGCGCACCGATACGGTGACGATCTGGTCCGCCACCCAGGTCGTGCATTGGCTCAAGCGCGAGGCGTCGGGCGTGCTGCGGCTGCCCGAGGCAAAAATCCGCTGCGTCGCCCTCGATGTCGGCGGTGGGTTCGGCGTCAAAGGCCACGTCTATCCGGAAGACCTGTTGATCCCTTATCTGGCGCGCCGGCTCGGCCGGCCGGTGAAATGGATCGAGGATCGCCATGAGCACATGCTGTGCTCCTGCCATTCGCGCGACCAGATCCACGACGTCGAGATCGGTTTCGACGATGACGGCCGCATCCTGGCGCTCCGCGACGATTTTCTGGTCGATTGCGGCGCCTGGAATCCGATCGGCGCCGGCATCGCCTATAACACCGCGGTCCACGTGCCGGGACCGTACAAGATCGGCGCCATCGCCATATCGGGCCGCATCGCCGCAACCAACAAAGTGGCGAACGCGCCGTATCGCGGCGCCGGCCGCCCCGAAGCCGCCTTCGCCATGGAGCGCAGCATCGACCTCGTTGCCACGGAGCTCGGCCTCGAGCCCGCCGAGGTGCGGCTGCGCAACATGATCCCCGCCGCCGAAATGCCCTACGCGGTCGGCATGCCCTATCGCGACGGCCAGCCCATCGTGCTCGACGGCGGCGATTATCCGGGCGCGCTGCAAAAAGTGTTGGCCGCGCTCGGCGGCGTTGAGGCGTTTCGTGCCCGCCAGCGCGCGGCGCTGCAAGCGGGACGCTATCTCGGCCTCGGCATCGGCTGTTACGTCGAAGGTACCGGTGTCGGTCCGTTCGAGAGCGCGCTCCTTCGCATCGATCCGTCCGGCAAGATTTTCGTCACCTCGGGTGCCTGTCCGCAAGGCCAGGGCATGGAGACCATTTTCTCGCAAATCGTGGCCGATGCCTGGCAGGTCACGCCGGACGACGTGGTGATTGCGCTCGCCGATACCGCGGCGATCGCCATTGGCTTCGGCACCATTGCCAGCCGCAGCACGGTGACGCTGTCGGCGGCGATCCACGGCGCCACGGAAAAATTACGCGACAAGGTGTTCTCGATCGCCGCCAACATGCTGGAATGTTCGGCGACCGATCTCGAACTGCGCCGCGGCCATGTCGGCATCGTCGGCGTGCCCGGCGCCGAAGTATCTCTCGCCAAGGTGGCGGCAGCCGCCCGCCCGGGCTGGGACAACGGCCGCCCCACCGGCGTCGATGCCGGGCTCGAGGAGACTTATTACTTCGAGCCGCCGACCGTGACCTGGTCCTATGCCACGCATGCGGCGGTGGTCGAGGTCGATATCGAGCTCGGCCGCGTGAAGATCGAGAACTACGCCATCGCCCACGATTGCGGCGTCGTGGTCAATCCGATGCTGGTCGAGGGCCAGATCGTCGGCGGCGCCGTGCAGGGACTCGGCGGCGCGCTGCTCGAAGAGATCAAATACGACGCCGAGGGCCAGCCGCTCACCACGACGCTGGCCGATTACATGCTGCCGACCGCCTGCGACCTGCCGCCCATAACAATCATCCACCAGCATTCGCCGTCGCCGCTCAACCCGTTCGGCGTCAAAGGCGTCGGCGAAGGCGGCCCGATCGCGCCGCCGGTCGTGATCGCCAACGCCGTCTCCGACGCGCTGCGCCCGTTCAAGGCCGAATTCAACCGCACGCCGGTGACGCCGCAGCAGATCGACGCCGCGGTGCGCAATCGGCCGCGTTGAGCCGTTAAGACATCAGGCGCAAAGCAGGCCCGACAAACAAAAAAAATGCCTTGTTGTTTGGCGGTGTCAAACGCGGCCAAAATTTGGCGCGCGCAGCCGCCGGGCAAATGGTTGGTATGCGCATTGCCGCCACCTGAAATCGTTCGATGATGCTATGACGCCGTCGTAACTCGACTCAGTGACGCGCGTTCGTAAGCCTCGCCAGACCGTGACGGTTTGGCGAGGCTTTTGTTTGCCGCCGAACCGAAAGATCGAGCCCTGACAAACAGCCGGGAGGAGAACAGAGCCGATGAATCGAAACTGACGAGTAGGAGTAAATCGATGAAGTTGATGACCCTCATGGCCACTATCGCGGCCATTTTTATCGTGTCGCAGCCCGCCCAAGCTCGCGAACATCGCGGGCACCATTACACGCGCAACGCCACATGGCGACATGTCGACCGGGAGCGATTGGTGCGGCCGCAGGACCCGACGTGGGGATCTTTCACCTCTTCGGCGCCGGCCGCCTACGGCGGCGGATTGGGCGGCCGTCCGGCGGCCTGGTGCGGTTGGGAAATGCGGCAACTGGTGTCGAGCGATCCGGGCCCGCAATATAATCTGGCGCGGAACTGGGCGCGCTGGGGCCATGCCGGGCCGGCGGGTGTTGGCGCGGTGGTGGTGTGGGCGCATCACGTCGGCAAGATCGTCGGCCAGGAGGGCGATCAATGGCTCGTCGAGTCCGGTAACGACGGACGCGCGGTTCGGACCCGAGTGCGTTCGATCGCCGGTGCCATAGCCGTTCGCTGGGGGTGAGCGGTTCGTTTCACATACCAAAGCCAATATGCGCGAAGGCCGCCCGCAAACCGGGCGGCCTTTTCATTTCGCGGGAGCCGGCGGCGCGATGACGGCGTCGGCCTGGCCGGCGCGGGCGAGCGATTTGGCGACGAAACCGTTGGCTTTCATCTCCTCGACGAAGGTTTTGAGGTATTGCAAGCCGGCGTCGCGGCCGAGCGGCGTGCCCATGGCCTCCCTGATCTCCTGGAAATGTTCCGGCATCACGCGCATGTCCGGATGGGTTTTGGCGAACGTGGCGAGGAACTGCCGCACGCCGGCGGCGGCATCGAGCTTGTCGGCGACAAAACCTTCGAGCGCGAGCGGCGGGGTCGGATAGCGCACCAGCGTCGCGTGCTGCAGGGTGCGCGTCAGATAGAGGTCGTAAGCCGAACCTTTGGCCACGGCGATGCGGATGCCGTTGCGGTCGACATCGGCAATCGTCTGCAGCGGCGAGCCGGCGGCGACCATATAGGTGCCCTCGATGATGACATAAGGCGCGGTGAAGCCGATGACGGCGGCGCGTACCGGCTCGATGGCGAGAAAGGCGATGTCCCATTCGCCGGTCTTCACCGCGTCGGTTACCTTGCCGGCGGTGTCGTAAACCGTAAGCGCAACTGGTGTGCCAAGGCGGCGCGCGAGCTCGAGCGCCAGATCCACTGTCACGCCGAGCACGCCCGACGTGTCTTTTTGCACGAGGACGACATTGCCGGCATTGATCGCCGCGCGCAGCGTACCCGTCGGCGCGAGGTCTTTGATGACTTCGGGCGGGACGGTACTTGCCGGCTGGGCGACGGTGGCGATGGTCGCGGCGAGCATGAAGATCAGTGCCGTGCCGAGCGTCTTGTACATTTAAATCCTCCCGGAAACCTTCAGCTCAGGAGCCGCCGGACGGCCGCCGTCCA
>Ga0209579_10004128_pt1 | contig 10222 bp, 9 predicted proteins | sample Coa_R1_2_FD_187152 | JGI IMG/M metagenome (GOLD analysis project Ga0209579, IMG submission 187152) | Surface soil microbial communities from Centralia Pennsylvania, which are recovering from an underground coalmine fire - Coalmine... | ecosystem: Environmental > Terrestrial > Soil > Unclassified... | reverse complement strand
CGCGACGCTGGGCTTCGAGCATGTGCGCGTGATTCACGCTAACGATTCCAAAGGCGCGCTGGGATCGCACGTCGACCGCCACGCCAATATTGGCGAAGGAAACATCGGCGTAGACGGATTTCGCCGCATCCTGGCCCATCCGAAACTGCGCGGCAAAGCCTTCATCCTGGAAACGCCGGTGGATGAAGACGGCGACGACCGCCGCAACGTCGATCGATTGAAAAGCCTATGCCCGAAAGAGCGTACGACCACAACCAGATCGAACTGAAGTGGTTCGAGCGATGGACCAGCGGCGATCTTTACCGCGCCGAGGAAAACTCCGCCCTCCCGAAATATTACGTGCTGGAAATGCTGCCTTATCCTTCCGGCGAGTTGCACATCGGACACGTGCGCAACTATTCCATCGGCGATGCGCTGGCCCGCTATAAATGGATGCGCGGCTTCAACGTGCTGCATCCGATGGGCTGGGACGCGTTTGGCCTGCCGGCGGAAAATGCCGCCATCGCCAACAAACGGCCGCCGCGCGATTGGACCCACGCCAATATCGCCAAGATGAAGGCCACGCATCGCCGCTACCAGTTCAGCTACGACTGGGCGCGCGAAGTCACCACCTGCGAGCCGGAATATTATCGCTGGAACCAGTGGTTCTTCCTGAAGATGATGGAGCGCGGCCTGGCCTATCGCAAAAAAGCGCTGGTGAATTGGTGCCCGGAATGCGCCACGGTGCTGGCCAACGAGCAGGTGGTTGACGGCTGCTGCTGGCGTCATGAAAAAACGCAGGTGGAGCAGCGCGCGCTCGAACAATGGTTTTGGCGGACCACGGCCTACGCCGATGAACTGCTGAACGATATCGCCCATCTCGAAGGCGGCTGGCCAGAGCGCGTGCTCACCATGCAGCGCAACTGGATCGGGCGCTCCGAAGGTGCGGAAGTGGATTTCGGCTCGGAGTTCGGGCCGATTCGCGTCTTCACGACGCGCGTCGATACGATCTACGGCGCGACCTGCGTGATCCTGGCACCGGAACATCCGCTGGTCGCAGCCACCGCCGATGCCGCCGGCCGCGCTCGCGCCAAAGCCATGGTGGATGCGCGCGCCAATAAGCGACCGGACGATCTGGAAAAAGAAGGCTTCTTCACAGGCGCGTACGCCGTGAATCCTTTCAGCCAGGAGCGCGTGCCGATCTGGGTGGCGGATTTCGTACTGATGAGCTATGGCACCGGCGCCATCATGGCAGTGCCGGCGCACGATGAGCGCGATTTTGAATTCTGCTCGAAATACGGCATCGCAATTCGTCCCGTGATCCGCCCGGTGGATGGCGCGCTGGCGGTTCCAGCCAGCATGAAAGAAGCTTTTGGCGATTACGGAATCCTGGAAAATTCCGGCGAATTTTCTGGCCTGGCGAGCGAAGACGCCCGGCGCAAGATGACCGCCCACGCCGAGCAAGCCGGCTACGGCAAAGGCGCGATCACGTTCCGCCTGAAAGACTGGGGCATCTCGCGCCAGCGTTATTGGGGCACGCCGATTCCGGTAATCCACTGCGATTCGTGCGGGGTGGTGCCGGTGCCGGAAAGCGACCTGCCGGTCCTGCTGCCCACGCAAATCGCCATCACCGGCAAGGGGCGCTCGCCGCTGGCGGATGTGCCGGAGTTCGTCAATGTCCCCTGCCCAAAGTGCGGCGGCATGGGGCGCCGCGAGACGGACACCATGGACACGTTTGTCGATTCGTCCTGGTACTTCTACCGCTACTGCGACGCGCATAACGACAAGCAGCCGTTCGATCCCGCCAAAACGGAGTACTGGTTTCCGATCGACCAGTACATCGGCGGCGTCGAGCACGCCATCCTGCACCTGATCTATTCGCGCTTCTTCACCAAAGTGATGCGCGATCTCGGCCTGGTTTCGCACAACGAGCCCATCAAGCGCATGTTCACGCAGGGTATGGTCACGCGCGACGGCGCCAAGATGTCGAAAAATAAGGGCAACGTGGTGTCCGCCGACGGGTTCGCCGACAAGTTCGGCGCCGATACCGCCCGGCTGTTCGCGCTCTTCGCCGTGCCGCCCGAAAAGGACATGGACTGGACCGACGCCGGCGCCGAAGGCATGTACCGCTTTCTGGGCCGCGTGTTTCGCTTTGCCACGCGTAACGTGGAACGTGCTCGCACCGCGGCGCCGGGTTCACCGGAAGCGGATCAGAAAGCGCTGCGCAAACTGCACCAGACAATTCGTAAGATCAGCGACGATTTTGAATCGCGCTGGCATTTCAACACCTCGATTTCCGCCATCATGGAGCTGGTGAATCTGCTGTACGCCGAGGAAAGCCAGCTTTCCGGCCGGGTGCTGGCCGAAATTTTGGAAAAGCTGACGCTGCTGCTCGGCCCCTTCGCGCCTTATACCGCGCAAGAGGTTTGGGAAGAGCTGGGCAAGTCCGGGCCGGTGTTCAAGCAGCCCTGGCCGGCGTACGATGCCGAGCTTGCCAAGGAAGAGGAAGCTGAGGTCGTCGTGCAGGTGAACGGCAAACTGCGCAGCCGTCTGCGTATGCCGTTCAACACATCCGAAGCCGAGCTGAAGCAGCACGCGCTCGCCGACCCGAAGGTGCGCGCGTTTGTCGACGGCAAAGAAACTGTCCGCATCATCGTGGTTCCGGATAAGCTGGTGAACATCGTGGTAAAAGGATAAGCGCTATGGAAGATCGCAGGGATTTTCTGAAGTCCGCCGGCGCGGCATTCACGACTTCGCTTTTCACCGGCAACGTCAAGGGCGCAAACGACCGCCCACGCGTCTCCGTCATCGGCATGGGCCGGATGGGCATGTCCAACTTGGGCTTCGCCATGCGCCAGCCGGGCGTTGAAATCGCCTCCGTGTGCGACGTCTACCAGCCGCATCTGGAACAGGCCGTGGCCTACACCGGCCGCGGCCCCGAAGGCACGCCCGATTCGCGTCCCAAAGCCAAGGGCATCGCCGATTTTCGCGAAGTGCTGGCGGATAAATCGGTCGACATCGTGGTCGTGGCGACACCGGACCACTGGCATCCCTACATGACCGTTGAGGCATGCAAAGCCGGCAAAGATGTTTACGTCGAGAAACCGATCTGCGTCGTCATCGACGATGGCCGCAAGATGGTGGAGGCTGCCCGTAAGTACGATCGCGTCGTGCAAGTGGGCACGCAGCAGCGCTCCGGCGTGCATTTCCAAAAAGCCGCGGAGATCGTGCGCAGCGGCAAGCTAGGCAAGATTACTTTTTGCCGGACATGGAATTACGGCAACGCCCTGCCGCAGGGAATCGGCAATCCCGCCGACGCCGCGCCGCCCGCTGGTTTGGATTGGGATATGTGGCTTGGACCCGCGCCCATGCGCCCGTTCAACAAGAACCGCTTCGGCGTGGACCCCAACGCGTTCTCGCACTTCCGCTGGTTTTGGGATTACGCCGGCGGCATGATGACCGATTGGGGCGTCCATCTGCTCGACATCGTGCAATTGGCTTTCAACGAAACTCCGCCGACAGCGATCACTTCGCTCGGCGGCAAATATTATTTGCAGGACAACACGGAAACGCCCGACACGCTGCAGGTGACCTATCAATATCCCAACGAAGTGATCTGCACCTACGAGTACCGCGCCGGCAATGGGCAATCGATGTTCAACCAGGGTTACGGCATTCTTTTCCACGGGACCAAGGGCACGCTATTCGTTGACCGGTCGCTCTACCGGCTGATTCCGGAAAAAGGTTCGGACCTCGAAGCCGTTGAGGAAAAAAGCTCCAACAATCACAACATGGCGCACTGGGCGAATTTCATGGAGTGCGTCAAGAATCGCTGGCGTCCCGTGAGCGATATCGAAATCGGCCACCGCTCGACATCCACTGCGATTCTGGGCAACATGTCCTATCGCAGCAAACTGCGCGTGGATTGGGATGGGCAAAAAGAGACGACGCCCCAAGCGGAAGCGCGGCAATATCTCAAACGCGAATACCGCAAACCCTGGAAGCTGGAAGTTTAGATGTGGGGCAGGTCCCCGACCTGCCAAAGTTTTATTCTGAACGCGGCAGGTCGGGGACCTGCCCCACTTTTTAGTGGATCGTCGAGTGCCGCGAGGCTTCGATCACGCCATCCACGCGGTTTATCAACTGATGATCCAGTAGCTGCTTGGCGACAATGGCCGCACCGGGCCCAATCTGGGAATTCGACGGGTTGGCATCGTCCGACAGATACATCACCGGAACACCAGGCCAGAGCTGTTCAAATGCGGTGGCCAGTCGAGCGCCGCTGATCCAGGGCAAAGCGACATCGGTCAGCAGCAAATCCACTTCGCCGCTTCGCTGAGCGGCCAGGATAAGCGCTTCAAACCCGTTGTCGGCTTCGAGGACGGTGTAGCCCTCGGCAGCAAGCATCTGCCGGCACGAGGACCGCAGCCCGCTTTCGTCGTCAACCAAAAGAACGACTTGGACCTTCCTTTTCATGGCGCGAACCCCCCACTCAGCTTTAGGGGCGATGGTAAAACTGCAAACAGTATAGCATCGGCAAATGTCGCGTGGCGTATGGGAATCGTCCAACGGCAACAATCGGATTTGACTGATATCGGGTAACGGGTAAATCCGTGATTATGCAGCCATTATGCCGCCATTCTGATCTAAATCTCGTCATATTCTGTAAAGATCCACGCTTAGCGCCGCGCCCAATGGACCGCGATTCCTCCGCCCACAAAGCCGCGCGAGCGAACGTCGCGATAGCCGGCCCTTCGGAGAAGTGTGGAAAACTCTCCGATCGAAAGAAAACTGCGCAGCGAATCCCAGATGTAGGTGTAAGTGCGAGGCTTCCCGTGGAGGAGCAGACCCCAAAACGCTCCTTGCACGAACAGGTAGGCCAGATAGACCGGACGGAAAATTCGGTTTTCGGGCAGAAAAAAATCCAGGCTGACCAGCAGTCCGCCCGGCTTGGTCACGCGTTGAATCTCCGCCAGCGTTTGCTGCAAGTGGGGAAAATTGCGCAAGCCATATCCCACCAGCACGCAGTCAAAAGTCGCGCCGGCAAACGGCAGACAGGCCGCATCGCCGCAGACCGCCTCCGCCGCGCCATCGGCTTTGGCCAGGCGCAGCATCCGCTCGGTGAGGTCCAGGGCCACCACTCGTGTTATCCCGTTGCGGCGGACCAGGCGGGAGAAATCTCCCGTACCGCAAGCCAGATCCAGGGCCAGCGAGTTTGCAGGCAGTGAAGCCCCGGCTACCCCGATAGTCTTCCAGCGGCGGTCCATGCCGAATGAGAAAAGACGCGTGACCAGATCGTAGCGCGGCGCCACTGCGGTGAACAGTTGACGCATCAGAAGCCAGTCTGTTTTCTCGCGGGGAGGCACGCTTTCTCCTCAAGTTTAATTGGCGAGTCACCGTTATATCAGCTTTGAAGTGTTAAAATTGCTGCTTCCAATGAAACATCGCGCACCGGCTCCGGAGTTGATGGACGATCCCAATGTTCCCGACGATGTCTGGGAAAAGTTTCACCGGGATTTGAGCCGCCTGGAACGGGTGCTGGGCTGCCATCGGACCGTGATCCGTGCGCTGCGAATGGGCACGCGTCCTGCCAGGAGCGTGCTGGACATTGGTTGTGGCAACGGTGTGTTGCTGCGGAAAATTCGCCAGGACCTGGGCGTGGCAGTGACCGGCATCGATCTGCGCGCGCCGCGGAATCCGGAGCCCGATATCACGATCATGGAGACGGATGCGGTGCGCGATCCGCTGCCGTCCGCCGACGTCGCGGTCTCAGTTTTTGTCGTCCATCATCTTTCTGAGCGCAGCATCATCGATCTGATTCGCAATGTGGGCCGCACGTCGCGCCGCCTGATCCTGCTGGATTTGGTGCGCCACTGGCTCCCGCTGGTGCTTTTCCGCACGTTCCTTGGACCGCTGTTCGGCCACATCGTCCACGCCGACGGCTGCCAATCCATACGCCGCGCTTACACGCCCGAGGAACTGCGCAAGCTGGTGGAAGAAGCGATTCACGGATCGGGCGCGCGCTTCCAACATTCCGTCTCCCCGTGGTACGCCAGCCAATTAGTTGATATAACGTGGTCGTGAATCCCATCCGCCGCCGAACATTTCTTGGATTGACCCCGCTTCTCTCGCTGCCCGCCCTGCCGTTTCAGCAGGAAAAGAGCAAGTTGAAAATTACCGGCGTGCGCCTGGTCGAGCCCAAACCGCGCCGGCCGCTGCCCACCTACACGCCGTCTCCCGGCTCCTGGTCGACCGGCGAAGTGGAAGTGGCCAACCCGATGTCGATCTATCCCGAGTACAAGCCCAAGCGCTCGCTGTTCATGTCGGACAAAATTCCCAGCTTCACGGTGGAAATTTCGACCGACAAAGGCGTTAAAGGCTACGGCAATGGCGGCCCGGGCGGAGGCGCGGTCGTCGAAGGACATTTCATCAAGCTGCTGGTCGGCGAAGACCCGTTCAACATCGAACGCATCTGGGACATTCTGTGGCGCTCCAGCATGTACTACGGGCGCGCGGGCATCGTGATCAACGCCATCAGCGGAGTGGATTTGGCGCTGTGGGATTTATTGGGCAATGCGCTCGGCATGCCCGTCTACAAGCTGCTGGGCGGGGCCACCAAGCCGCGCCTGCCGTCCTATTGCACCGGCAACGATATTGAGCAGCATCTGGAATTCGGTTTCAAGCGGCTGAAACTGGCCATCCCGCACGGCCCCGCCGACGGGCGCGAAGGCATGAAGAAAAACCTGGCGCTGGTGAAGCGCACGCGCGAGCTGCTGGGCCCCGACGGCGACATCATGCTCGACTGCTGGATGTCGTGGACCGAGCGCTACACCATCGAGATGGCGGAAATGCTTGAGCCGTACCGCATTTACTGGATGGAAGAAGTGCTGCAGCCGCACGATTACGCGGGCTTCGGGCGCCTGAGCGCACAGATTAAGTCGACGCGGATCGCCACTGGCGAGCACGAATATACGCGTTACGGTTTCCGGCAACTGCTCGAGAACCGCTCGGCCTCCATCTGGCAGCCGGATGTGGAATGGTGCGGCGGCTTGACCGAGATGCGGCGCATCGGCGCGCTGGCCGCCGCGTACGATATTCCGGTGATCCCGCACGGCGGCGGTCTCAACGAAGCGGTGCACTTCATCACCGCCACCACCAACGCGCCCTGGGCAGAGCTTTTCATGCCGCCCCCCGGCGGGCCGCGCGAAGTCTACCAGCGTTTCGAGGAAGACAAGCGCATCACCCGCGGCGAAGAAGGCATCTACATGCAGGCCAGCGACAAACCGGGCTTCGGCTGGGACTTCACGGTTTAATATCGTCTGTCCCCGTTATAAAACGCGAAACGGGGACAGACGATATTGTTTTAGCCAAGCTTTTCGGAAAATGGGCGGCAGGGAGCGAACACCCGAAGGCGTCGCCCTGCTTGCTGTTCCAGGCGCGCGAGAAACGCGGTTGATCCCAATGGCTCGCTGAGTCTGGTCGCGCGCCGGATTCTCTCCAAGTCCGAATCGCCAATCGCCGAGCCAAGGGAAGCCTTCCAGGCGGGATAGTCCCACCATCCCAATCTGGCGTCCTCAATCCAGTCGTCCCAGGCCCAGTCCAGAAGAACATCCCGCGCACCGCTAGTGGAGACATGGGTCATCGCGCTCGACCACCGCCAGTTCCAAGCGTCGGTGACCATGCCGGCGCGCACTGGATTGAGGTCCACATATTGCATCGCGCTGAAAACATGGGCGGATTCCAGAGGGCACGAGAAGAATCGGTTTTGCCACAGGTGCCCCACGCGCTGCTGGCCCTTGTTTTGCTCGAGCGAATACTGGGAGTGCGCGTGGCCCAGAGCCATGCCAAGAGAATCAGCATGGTCGGGAATGGCGATCAAATGAACGTGATTGGTCATCAGACACCAGGCGAGGAAGCGGAGGCCGTGGCGAGCGGAGTGCCTGCGAAGGATTTCCAGGTAGCGCCGGCGATCTTGATCAGACGCGAAGACGTCTTCCCGGTGGTTGCCTCGCTGAGTAACATGATGCGGGATTCCTGGCATGACAAAACGAGGGCGGCGCGGCATGCAAACTGAGTGCCACGCAGACTGTGAAATCTCTAGATAATATCGTCTGTCCCCGTTTTTAGAGGCTTCCGAAACGGGGACAGACGATATTAACTGGCCCTTGCATGCTACGAATTGTACATTCGTGTTACACTCTCCCCATCGGCGAATCCGGAACGGGGTTCGATCACGTAAAGGTTAGTGAATGCACATCCCCGATGGATACCTGAGCCCAGCCACTTGCGCAGCGCTCTATGCGGGGTCGGCGCCTTTCTGGTACACGTCGCTTCGCCGTTTGAAGCGTGCGCTGAACTCGCATATGGTGCCGCTGCTGTCGGTTTTCGCGGCCTTTTCGTTCATTGTGATGATGTTCAACCTCCCGCTGCCGGGCGGGACCACGGGACACGCCGTCGGCGTCGGGATCGCGGCCATCGTGCTCGGCTTCTGGGGCTCCATCCTCGCCATCTCGATCGCGCTCATGATCCAAGCCGTGTTTTTTGGCGATGGCGGCATCACGGCGCTGGGCGCGAATTGTTTCAACATGGCGATTGTTGGGTCACTCGTAGCTTACGCGGTCTATCGCGCCATTTCCGGCCGGGCCGCGCTCGACGCTCCCCGCCGCGTGGTGGCCGCGGCGGTGGCGGGTTATGCGTCCATCAACGTCGCCGCGCTGCTGGCCGCGATTGAGTTCGGACTTCAGCCTCTCTGGTATCGCGACGCGTCCGGCGCGCCGCTCTATGCTCCCTATCCGCTGCACATCGCGATTCCGGCCATGATGATCGGCCATCTGACTATTGCGGGTCTGGCGGAGATGGTGGTGACCGCCGGGGTCGTTTCTTACCTGCAGCGCGCCGAGCCGTCCCTGCTCATGGCAACCGCTCCTGGCGCAGCGGGCGTGTCCGTATCGCCGCTGTTGCGAGCCACGCGGCCGCTTTGGATTGGGCTGGCAATTCTGATGATTCTGACGCCGCTCGGCATCCTCGCCACGGGCTCGGCGTGGGCCGAATGGGCGCCCGCTGATTTCGTCAATGCGGAAAGCCGGCGCCACATCGAATCCGTATCCGGCAACCAGGCGCTGCCTGCGAGCGTGCCGTCCGGCATGGATCGCCTTGCATCCTTCTGGACCGCGCCCATGCCCCGCTACGCGCCGCCTTTCCTGCGCAGCCGCGGATTCGGCTACGCGCTTTCGGCCATGACCGGCACCGGCCTGATTATTCTGGTGTGCCTGCTGGCAGGCCGGTTTCCATGACCGGCTTTATCGAGCGAACGTTGACCAACCTGCTTTCGGCAACTGATTACGCGGCCACTGCGGAACAACTTGCCGACACGCGCGGCGTGCTGCAATCGATCGACCCGCGCGTAAAAGTAGTGGGCCTGCTCTGCCTGATCATCGCCGTGGCGGCGTGCCGGCGGCTGGATGTCATCGCCGGGCTATTTGCCGCCGCGCTCGGACTGGCGATAGTTTCCCGCATCGCGCTGGGCAAACTGTTGGCCTGGGTCTGGATGCCCGTGCTCTTTTTCACCGGCTCCATTGCCCTGCCCGCGATCTTCCTGACGCCGGGTGCCTCCGTGCGCGGATTGCCCATCACGGAATCCGGACTCCGCAGCGCCGCATTTCTGGTGTCGCGCGCGGAGACGTCCACCACGCTTTCAGCGCTGATGGTGCTTTCCACGCCCTGGCCGCGCGTGTTGAAGGCCTTGCGGATTCTTCGCTTTCCCGTGGTGTTCGTCGCAATTCTCGGCATGACGTATCGCTATATCTTCGTCATTCTGCAGACCGCGTTCGACATGTTCGAGTCGCGCAAAAGCCGCACGGTGGGCGTGCTCGATCCGGCGGAGCGGCGCCGCGTTGCCGCGTCCTCGGTCGGTGTGCTGTTGAGCAAAAGCTTTCAATTGAGCGGTGACGTTCACCTGGCCATGCAGTCTCGCGGATTTCGTGGCGAAGCTTACGTGTTGGACGAATTTCACGCCTCCGCTCGCGACCGTGTTTGGCTAGTTACATTCATCGCATTGGCGGCGCTGGCATTGTGGCTGGGACGATGACCGGCGCTGTGCTGTTTGACGTCGCCGGCGTAAGCTACCGCTATCAGGCGGTCACGGCGCTCGACGGCCTTTCGCTCCGCATCGAAGCCGGCACGCGCGTGGCGCTGCTAGGCGCGAACGGATCAGGTAAATCAACGCTGCTGCGGATTCTCGACG
>Ga0209579_10004127_pt1 | contig 10224 bp, 11 predicted proteins | sample Coa_R1_2_FD_187152 | JGI IMG/M metagenome (GOLD analysis project Ga0209579, IMG submission 187152) | Surface soil microbial communities from Centralia Pennsylvania, which are recovering from an underground coalmine fire - Coalmine... | ecosystem: Environmental > Terrestrial > Soil >... | reverse complement strand
CATGAAAGCCGTGCTCGCGAGCTACACGCTCTCGCTCGCCGTCTTCATCCCGGTCTCGGGCTGGGTGGCCGACCGCTACGGCACGCGGCGCGTCTTTGCCTCGGCCATCGGCATATTCACGCTCGGCTCTGCCCTCTGCGGCCTCATGAGCAACGTGCATCTTCTTGTCGTCTGCCGCGTGCTGCAGGGCTGCGGCGGCGCCATGATGGTGCCGGTCGGCCGGCTCACGCTCGTGCGCACCTTTCCGAAATCGCAATTGCTCGGCGCGATGAATTTCGTGGCGATCCCGGCGTGGATCGGGCCGATGGTGGGGCCGGCGGCGGGCGGCTTCATCGTCGCCTATCTCCACTGGCGCGCGATCTTCTTCCTGAACATTCCCATCGGCATCGCCGGGCTCTGGTTCGTGTGGAAGATGCTTCCGGATTACCGCGAGCGGACGAAGGCGCTCGACATCATCGGCTTCATCCTGTTCGGCGCGGGGCTTGCCCTTCTTTCCTACGTGCTCGAAGTCTTCGGCGAGCACCGGCTCTCCGTTCCGGAGATTCTCGGACTTCTCGCAGTCTCGCTCGCGCTTCTCTTCGGCTACGGCGTACATGCCGAGCGCACGCGCTGGCCGCTCTTGCGCCTCGGGCTCTTTCGCAGCCGATCCTTCGCCGTTGCGGTGGGCGGCGGCTTCATCACGCGGCTCGGCATCGGCGGTGTGCCGTTTCTCCTGCCGCTTCTCTACCAGGTGGGGCTCGGGTTCGATCCCGTACAATCCGGCCTTCTCATCATGCCGCAGGCGGTCGCGGGGCTCAGCACCAAGATCTGGATCGCCGCGCTGCTTCGGCGCTGGGGCTATCGCAACGTGCTGATCGTCAACACCCTTCTCATGAGCGTTTTCCTGATGCTCTTCGCCACGATCGGTATCGGTACGCCCGTCTGGCTGATCGTACTCCTCGCGTTCTGCTATGGCGCGCTCACTTCGACGCAATATACGAGCATGAACACCCTTACTTTCGCCGACGTGTCGCCCCAACGGACGAGTGCCGCAAGCTCGCTCTCCTCAACCTCGCAGCAACTCTCGATCAGCTTCGGCGTGGCGACGGCGGGCCTTATCGCCATGGCTTTCGTGCCCGAGGCCGCGCGATTCCAGCCGCACGAGATGATTTTGGGCTTGCACCACGCGTTTCTCGCGCTTGGCGTTTTCACCCTGATCTCGACGGCCGTGTTCTACCGCCTCAAACCCGGCGACGGCGCCGACGAGACAAGGCAGAAAGACATCCATCTGGGGTAGAGGCATTGTACGTTTGACCATCCCTCGTGCTCACTGCCCGGCTGCCGCGGCGATCCGGCGCAACCCGTCCGCGATTTCGTCCTTGTTTCCGGCCGTTGTACCGTGCGGGCCGGGACTCCAGAAATCGTCCGGTAAACGCGCGCAGCATGCGAGAGCCTCTGCCTCATGCCCCAATCGCGCGTGGCAATCAGCCTGATAGAAAAGGCCCAGGACGAGATCTCTCCACTCACCCGGAGCCAGGCTTTCGCCGCGCTCGAAATCGGCGAGCGCCCTGTCGTAGTTGCCAAGATCCCTGTGTACACGTCCGCGAACGTACAAATTCAATGGGTGAGGGTCCATCTCGACCACCCTGTCGAGATCCTGGATCGCCTGGTCCGGCTTTTCCAGCTGCAGCCACGCACGGTGGCGATCGAAATAGCCGTCCGGATCCCGTGGGTTGTGCCTGATTCGCGCGTTGGCCATGTCCAGGTAGCGACCGGGGTCTTCGCGGCAAAGCTTCAGTTTCTCCCGGATTCTCTTCTCTGTAGCAGGGTCGATCATCATCGTGCCTCCCGAGGAGAACAGAACATAACAGGAACACAGCTTCCGTCAACCGGCGAGAGATGGTACGACACGAAGAACGTGCACGGACGAGCCGTCAGAAAGGCATACATCTGGCGGATCCGGGAGCTGAAGGAGCAACGTGACGGCTGCGCTTGAACGCCGCCGTGGTTTGACAATGCTCATCTCCGTTCCGTTGCTGATAGAATATGAGGCGGTCATGACTCGGAGCGAACATTTGGTCCCGGCGGGGCTGTCTATTGCCGATGTCGGGGCCTTGCTTGATGCGCTGGCCGCGGTCGCAGAGCCGGTGACGTTGGCTTACTTGTGGCGACCGGCGTTGCCGGATGCGGATGATGACATGGTACTGGAAGCTGCCATGAACGGACGTGCTGACGGCGTGGTGACTTTCAACCTCACGGACTTCGAGCCGGCGGCGAGTCGATTTGGAATAGTGGTGCTTTCCCCGGGCGAAGCCATGCAGCGACTGGAGAAATGACAATGAGGAAAAGCAACTTCGCACTGCGGCTGCAGCCGTCGCTTCTTGATGAGGCGCGCAAAGTCGCGGAAGCGGAGGGAGTGGCGCTCAATCAGCTCATCAATGTTGCAGTAGCAGAAAAGGTCTCTGCGCTGCGGACGGAAAGTTACATCGCCGAGCGCGCCGCGCGTGCCGACATTCCCAAGGCACTCCGGATTCTGAAGCGTGCGGGCCGCGGTCACGCTCCGCTGGAGGGCGATGAAATCTCGAAGCCCAAACGCAGGCGTTGAAAAATTTCCTCCCTGATCTCGACGGCCGTGTTCTACCGCCTCAAACCCGGCGACGGCGCCGACGAGACAAGGCAGAAAGACATACATCTGGGGTGAGTCTGTACGGACGCTCTCTGGTGCATTCGATGCCGTGGAAAAGAAAAAGCGGTGTCGTCCCGCTTTCGCGGGGACCCAGCTCCTGCAACTGCCGGAAAATGGGCACCAACGCTCGCGCGCGCCAGGCTTTTCGCGGAAATGACCGGCTTGATTGTGGGTGAGGCACCACCCCACCCGAAGTGCGGGTATCTCCCCTATGCGCGCCTACGTGGGAGAGGGGCATCGCGATCAGGCCAAGTCTGTCCGCTCTTGAATTCCCGCGCCGGCGTACGAAATCGGATCGTGGGGGGCAAGGAAGGGGCTCCGTATGCGTCGCAGACTTCGCCGGATTGCGTGGATTGTGGGCGCCTTCATTCTCGTCATCGCGGGCGGTCTTGGCGGGCTCTATTTCGCGTTCATGGGGACATTCAAGCCCGCACCACCCGCGCCGGACTATCCGAAGCCCGCCTCTGCTCTCGAGGCGCAGCGTCAGGACCTCGATTATTTCGGGAAGGTGATGGCGCTCGACCGTTCGTTCTCGCCGTCGGCGCGCGCCGAAGCGGAGCAACGCGTCGCGGCGCTGGAACGCGCGCCCCAGGTCATCCCGCAGCAGAAACTGCACGTCGACCTGATGCAGATTCTGGCGCTCGCCGACAACGGGCACACGCGCGTGCGCGCCGGCATCACGGCAAAAACCGTTCTTGCGTTGCCGGTCTATGTGGCGCGTTTCGCCGACGGTTTTTACGTGATGCGGGCGAAGGCGCCGTGGCGCGACATGCTCGGCGGTCGCGTGGAATCGATCGACGGCATGCCTTTCGCCGAGCTGCTGCGACGCCTCGAAACCCTGCACGGCGGCACGGAAGCGTTCCGGCGCGAGAATGCCGCGACCTACATTTCGATCCAGGACATTCTGTACGGATCGGGAATTGCGCGACGCGCGGACCGGTCCGACTGGACCGTGCGTTTGCCCGATGGCCAGCGCGTTTCGCACACACTCGTCGCCGAGCCCGAAAAGACCGTGTTCTCTCCCGATGGGCTCCGCTGGCGCTCTCCCGACCCCGTGCCGGAGCTGGGACGCGGCTGGCTTTCGGCGACACCGGTCGTCTCCACGCTGCCGTTGAGCGAGCGCAACATGGATGTGGTGTTTTCCCGCGCGCGCGTGCCCGGCAGCTGCGCGATGTACGTGCGCATCGAGGCGATCGAGAGCCGGCCGGGCTGGGCGCTCCAGCCGTTCCTCGCCGCGACCGAAGCCGACATGAAATCGCATCCGCCCTGCGCCGTCATTCTCGACCTGCGCGGGAACGGCGGCGGCGACTACACGAATATGTGGCACTTCACCCACGCGCTGCCGCAACTGGTCGGGACCGATGGACACATTTATGTGCTGACGGATCCGGGCACTTTTTCCGCTGCCATCACCACGACCGCCTTCACCAGGGATGCCGGCGGCGCGAAGGTGACCATCATCGGCGAACCGGTCGGCGACCGGATTTCCTTTTACTCCGAAGGCGGCGGCGCCTCGCTGCCGAACTCCGGATTTTCGCTGAGCTTCGAAACCGGCAAGCACGATTACGCACATCCCTGCCGCGACTGGCGCAATTGCTACTGGGTGAACTGGTTCTACCCGGTACGGGTGAAGACGCTTGCGCCCGACATTTCCGTTCCGGCGCGGTTCAGCGACTGGTACGCGGGGCACGACCCCGCATTCGAGACAGCCGTCGCGCTCGCCGCCCGCAACAAAACCGTTTCCGATCGCCGTACCGCGACATCCCGGTAAAATTACGCAACCCACGCGCGGTACGGCAGCCGACGATCAGCGGCGCGCGGATCGCTTCTTCGAAGCCGTCTTCTTTTTCTTCGCCGTCGGCTTCTTCGCCGCTGGTTTGGCCGCTTTCTTTGCCCGCCGTCCCGTCTTTTTCCGTGCCGGCGGCTTCGCCGTCGCGAGCTCGGGCCGTTCGTGGCGCGGCTGGTAGACGCCAAGCTTGCCGCCGCCGGGAAGCGTGATCTCGGTCGCCGTTCCCCAGCTCTGCCGCACGGGAGTGGAGAACGGGATGTGGTGGCTCGCCATCGCGCCGGTGAAGGCGGCGATGTCGTCGCACATGAGATAAAGTTTGTGATCATCATTGTGGTCGGAGGCGTGAACGGACATTTCCGCCGGCGGAAGCCCGTAGATCATGTATCCGCCGCCGGCGTTGATGGATGACAGCTTCAGCACGTCGGCCAGGAATGCCATGTCTGCCGTGTCGTTCGTGCTGTGAAGCATGATGTGCGCGCCGTTGATCATCGCGATGTCTCCGTTTTCTTTCCCGCTCGCCCCGGCATGGAACGAACGAAACCGGGATTCTTTTCCGGACGATTTAACCGCAAAGACGCCAAGGCGCGAAGGGGCAGGAAAGCAGCGGTGAGCCAGTGCGCTTGGTTCCGGGAAGGGATCGCGCGCGCATTGCGCGCGCAACAAAATTCTTGGACCTCAGCTCTGCCGCGTCATGGCCACCTCAGTACCCTTGGCGTCTTTGCGCCCTGGCGGTTTCCCTTTTTTCCTTCAGCGGTTCTGTGCGCGCCTTGCACGCCCCCGTGATCGGGATACAGTTCTCGCGACGGCGGCGGGAGGGCGCCTGATCGGCAGGCACGCCTCGACGGGCCGCGCTTGGCGGGGACCTCTCATGCATCGCAACGTTTCGAAGCTGCGCAGCGGCGCAAGTCTGCTCGCGCTCACCACGATCGCTCTCTGCGTGCCGGGGCACTCGGTGCGGGCTACGGTGACCATCTCAAACGCCGCGACGCAAAACATGAGCTGCTCCGCCGGCGTGTGCGAGCCGACCGCAACAAATGCCGTGCTCAATACGGGCGATCTCGAAACCTTGCTCGCCTCGGGCAACGCGACGGTAACGACCACCGGAGCGAGCGTCCAGGCGAACGACATCGCCGTCTCGTCGGGCATTTCCTGGAGCACGTCGAATACGCTCTCGCTCGCGGCAGCGCGCGCGATCGATATCGGTGCGAAAGTGTCGGTGAAAGGCATGGGCGGACTAACGCTCACCGACGATGGCAGCCCGGCCTCGCTCGATTTTCCCGGCGGCAGCGCCACGTTCGCGAACCTGTCGAGCGCGCTCACGATCAACGGCGCGGCGTACACGCTGGTCAACAGCATCTCCGCGCTTGCAAGCGCCGTCCGTTCTAATCCGTCAGGGGCGTTTGCGCTCGCGAAAAGCTGCAACGCCAAAAAGGACGGCACCTATTCGGCGCCGCCGATTGCCACCACCTTCACCGGCATCTTCGAAGGCCTCGGCAACACGATTTCCAATCTCAAGATCAAGGATGCCTCCGACACGGAAGTGGGTTTCTTCGCCTTCATCGACGCGGGCAGCGTGCACGACATCGGCTTTGAGAATGCAAACGTCAGTTCGACGTCCGCGACGATCATTCTGGGCGTGCTGGCCGGCTACGTACAGGGCGCGGACGTGAGCGGCTCGAACGAGAGCGGCGTCGTCACCGGCTCCTGGGCGAGCGGCAGCGTGAGCGTCATCGCCAGCACCTACGCCCAGGTGGGAGGGCTTCTCGGCAGCGCCTGCAATTTCGGTGCGGGCTATGAGCCGGATGCCGTCATCGGCTCGCACGCCGCGGTCAATATCGCCGGCGGGCAGAACAATATTGCGGGCGGACTCGTCGGCTACAGCTGCGGCTCGGGCATCGTGGAAGAATCGTACGCCACGGGCACGGTCAACGCCGGCGACGGCTCCTACGCCGGCGGGCTGATCGGCGCCAGTACAGCGTATGTCGACCAGAGTTTTGCCACCGGCAACGCGACCACCGGCAATTCCGATGGCTCGCAGCCGGGGCCGGCCGCAGGCGGGCTGGTCGGATACAATTACGGCATCCCCTCGTCGCCGGGCACCATCACCAATTCCTGGTCGAGCGGCGCCGCGACCGGCGGCACGGACACGGGCGTCGGCGGCCTCGTGGGCTACAGCCTCGACGGTACGATTTCGGATTCGTATTCGACCGGCGCGCCGAGCGCCGGATCGGGCAGCTATGTCGGCGGCTTCATCGGCGACGACGGCGGAGCCGCGCTGACGAACAATTATTGGGACACCGACATGAGCGGCATCACCAACCTCTCGCAGGGCGCGGGCAACATTTCGAACGCGAGCGGGATTACCGGCCTCTCGACCGCACAGCTTCAATCCGGATTGCCGAAAGGATTCTCGAAAAAGATCTGGAAGGAAAAAGCGGGCGTCATCAACGGCCTGCCGTACCTCAAGGCCAATCCCCCGCCGGGGTGAGGGGTTACCTAGGATACTAAGTTCTTCAGCCCTCGGGTCGTCACGTTAAGCACGGCGGTCCTGCGGCAGTGCACATTCGTTTAAGATAGCTCTGGAATCAGGAGATCGGTGACCGCGGGCCGGAGCCTTCTCACCGGAGATCATCGTCTGCATCGACTCTCGCCCCTGGGATTGACGCTCCAAATCGGCTTGCCGCCCATCCGATAACACACCGACGGACGCCCTCCTCTAGAGGCTCCAGCGCTTTCGCGACGGCACTCATCGCGGCGGTCTCCGCATCCTGTTCCATTTCAAGCAGCCCATGGTCGCGGCCACCGATATTCAGCGAGCGTGTTTGCAAGTAGGTTCTCGATTCAAGAGGTCAACACCGTTGCGGGTTTCATCCGGCCCATGAAATCTCGAAATTAGGCAAATATCTGTGGACAATCTACGGACGATCCAAGCGATGTATATCTAAAGGCGTTTAGAACATATCACTAGTAGATATTAGTTAATATTATTACATAACGAATTGCGACCCATGCTCATCGCGGGTAGGTTGTCCAAATAAACTATTGAAAAACCAGTAATAATCGCGATGGAGGCGGGTGTCTCGGCGACCAGCTTCGTATTTCTGGTTCTGTCAATAATGTTAGTTACAATGTATGATGTAAAGTACTGCGCCATTGCATCCAACGTATAACGATTCTCAATATGAAAATGCGTGTATATTGTTGACTTGTGTGCATGCAATTCGTATATTGTGGGCCGTAACCATGGGCTGCTTGAAATGGAACAGGATGCGGAGATCGCCGCGATGAGTGCCGTCGCGAAAGCGCTGGAGCCTCTAGAGGAGGGCGTCCGTCGGCGTGTTATCGGATGGGCGGCAAGCCGATTTGGAGCGTCTGTTCCAGTGTTGGGAGGAATTGCCGGATCGGCGGAGCGCTCAGATTCTGCGACCGAAACGGCTCGGGCTGGTTTCGACAGCTTTGCCGAGCTGTTCGAGGCCGCAGATCCCAAGACAGAAAAAGATCGAGCGCTGGTTGCAGCATATTGGGCGCAGGTCTGCCAGGGGCAGCCGAATTTCCCAGCTCAAACCATTAACACGAGCCTTAAGGACCTAGGGCACGGATTGAGCAACGTGACCATGGCGTTAGATGGCCTGAAGGAAGAAAAGCCCGCTCTGGTGCTTCAGCTGAAGAAGAGCGGGACATCAAAGCAGTCGCGCAAGACGTACAAACTTACTGTGGAAGGGGCTAAACGCGTGCGCCACATGCTCGATAGCGAAGGCCAGATCGAAGGATAGCCGCGTGGCAAAGGCACAATTGACGACCAAGCTCGGCACCCGAGTGACAATCGAGGGCACCGCCGAGGAGGTTGCGGAACTGGTCACGCGCATCGCTTGCGAAGGGGGCGACAGCTCATCAGCGGCGGCTTCCGTTGTAGCCGCGAAGGCACCTCCGCGAAAAAAACTACCAATCAGTCCCGCTAGGTTGGTGTCGGAACTTATTGATTCCAATTTCTTTGCGACCCCGAAGGAGTTGAATGAAACTAGGCTTGCCTTGGAAGAGCAGGGGCATTTTTACCCCGTTACCACGCTCTCCCCCACCCTACTGCGGTTCGTTCGGAAAAGGCAGCTCCGCCGGATCAAAGAGAACAAACGATGGGTGTACGTTACATAAGGTGCTGAACAAATGGATGACAGACTGGAACGATTCTATCGTAGAGCGAGGAGGACGCTCACCAAAGAGATCGATCTACCCGACTACTTCGTGTATTATCTGACGGTTGAATTGGCGGAGCCTATTGCAACGGTTCAGAGCGTTCGAGATTGTTATTCTGCATGTGATCTTGCTGTCCCAAGCTGGCTGGCGTCCCACTTTTCGAAGGGGCTAAGATCAGTTCCTAAGCGGTTCGTTAAGGGTACGGATGGTTACCGTTTGGAGAGCAAGAGACGGGAGAAAATCGCTAACTCGTTGGGCGCTGTGACAAGTGACCCGCAGACAAGCGCTTCCCTGGAGAGCCTTGCCCAATTGGTTCCAGGGGGGCCAAAGCGTGACTTCTTACATGAAACGATTAAGTGCTTTTCCGCCGGTGCTAATCGCGCTGCTATCGTGATGTGCTGGAATTTGACGTTGCATCACCTACAAGGCCACATCTTGAATCACTGTCGTTTGGATTTCGATCAAGCGCTTGTTGTCAACACCGACACGCGTGTGAAAATCAAATCCGTTAGTAAGCATGATGACTTTACGGAAATGCCGGAGAGCAAGTTTCTGGAGTTCTGCCGTGTTGCTAGGATAATAACGTCCAGTATGTACAATAAGCTCAAAGGTCGCCTTGATGATCGCAACGGCGCCGCACATCCCTCAGGACTATCCGTAACTCCGAAATTTGCGGAAGCATACATTGAAGACTTGGTTGAGAACGTTGTGCGCAAATTTCCGGGCTGACGCCGCTCTTGCGGTCACGGCAGTTTAGAATTTTGGTGATCGTCCTAACGCGGACGCGGGCGCCCTTCGTAGCAGCAGCGCCTAAAGCAATGTCGATCACCCACTTTCCGGCACCTCGACCTTCGTCCCTTACCGCCATAAAATGATCTTGAAATCATATTCCTTGGAAGGTATGTTCGGAGCGCAACGTTCTAATCGGACACCGCGATGACGAGCAATGGCAGCAAAAGAATGGGACGTCGTTTTTGACGAGGAATTCCGGGCCGAATTTGATGCCTATGATGAGGCGGTGCAGGACAAGATACTCGCCCGGGCGGGACTGTTGGCTCAGTTCGGCCCGAACCTTCCGCGCCCCTATGCCGACACGCTCGCGGGTTCGAAGTTCGCGAACATGAAGGAGCTGAGAGTTCCTGTCGGCAAGCAGGTTTGGCGCGTGGCTTACGTCTTCGATCCCGGGCGGCGCGCGATCCTGTTATGCGCGGGGAACAAGCAGGGCGGAAACAAAAGGTTCTACGAAGAACTGATTGCCACGGCTGATGCGAGGTTCGGCAAGTACAAATGAACGAACGGAGTGCGCGATGGTAAAATCTCTTTCCGAAGTGATGAAGAAACTCCCAGGGGAGCGGCGGGAGCGGATTGAGGCCGAAACCGCTCGGGAGGCAGCAAAGATCATGAGCCTTCGCGACGTTCGCAAAGCTTTTCACAAGAGTCAGGAGGATTTGGCGAAGGCGCTCGATATGGAGCAGGAAAGCGTTTCCCGAATCGAGCGCCGCGCCGACCTCCTGCTTTCAACCCTGCGAAGATACGTGGCGGCAATGGGCGGCGATCTCAAGCTGATCGCGGAATTCCC
>Ga0209579_10004126_pt1 | contig 10225 bp, 10 predicted proteins | sample Coa_R1_2_FD_187152 | JGI IMG/M metagenome (GOLD analysis project Ga0209579, IMG submission 187152) | Surface soil microbial communities from Centralia Pennsylvania, which are recovering from an underground coalmine fire - Coalmine... | ecosystem: Environmental > Terrestrial > Soil >... | reverse complement strand
GCAAAGACCGCCCCGTCGACGCCGCCATCATCGGCATCGTCGACACAATCCAGCTAGACGCCCATCACGAAGCCGAACTCGCCGCAGCCCGAAAAAAATGACCCACCAGCGAATCCCCGTCATCCTGCTTGCCCTAAGGAACGAAGGGAGCAGCGCGAAGGATCTCGCATGAAGTACACGCGCTTCGAAGAATTGCCGGTCTGGAATGCCTCAATCGAACTAGCCCTGCGAATCTACAAACTCACGCAAGATCGCAGCTTCCTGCGCCAGCGCAGCCTGCGCGACCAACTCGAGCGAGCAGCCGTCTCCATCTCAAACAATATCGCGGAAGGGTTCGAGCGCGGCACAACACAGGAATTGCTGACCTTCATCTACATTGCACGAGGCTCAGCCGGCGAAGTACGCTCAATGCTCAGCTTGATCGAGCGCCTACCCTCTTTCAGTCATTTGAAATTTGAAATTTCAAATTTGAAATCAGCGGCGGAAGAAATTCCGCGCCAGCTACGCGCCTGGGCAGACTTCCTTCAAAATACTACGATCAAGGGTCATCGCCACCTCAATTCCAAAGTCCGGGGAATCGACAAAAGAAAACAAGAACGCGAAGAAATGATCAAACAGTTGAAGCGAGTCCAAGCCGGTTCTTCATCATGAGAAAGTCAAGGATCAAACCATGATTCTCGGCCGCGTCATCGGCAAAGTCGTTGCCACTATGAAAAACGACACACTCGTCGGCCAACGCCTGCTCATCGTCCAGCCCATCGACCGCCACGGCCGCGATAAAGGCAAGGCGATCGTCGCGCTCGATTCCGTCGGTGCCGGCGCAGGCGAAACCGTCTATTGGTGCCGAGGCAAGGAAGCCAGCTTTCCGTTTCTTCCCGTCGAACCGCCCACTGACGCGACAATCGTAGGCATCGTCGACGAAATCAACGTCCCCACAGAACCCGGGAAATCCTGAATGCTGATCGCGCGAGTCGTCGGTGACATAGTCGCCACTCAAAAAGACCCGTCGCACCACGCGCGCAAAATCCTGCTTGTGCAGCCCCTCAATCTCGACGGCTCCGATCGCGGCGAAGCTGTTCTCGCCCTCGATGCCGTGGATGCCGGAATCGGAGAGCGCGTCCTGCTTTCCGCAGAAGGCTTTTGCGCCATGACCGCCGTCGGCCGCCCCAACTCCCCCATCGACACCGCCGTAATCGGCATAATCGACGAAGTCACCCTAATCGAAAACATAAAGTAACCTCAACCCCCGCCACAGTAGGGGCGGGTCTCAGACCCGCCCGCGCAGCCCACACCACACCACCGCGCCACCCACATCCGATCTTGCCTGTGCTCTGACGATCGCAAAACCAAGTTCACCCAAAAGCCGCAACCGCGGCGCAGTCCGAAATGACGAGGCGCCTGTTCTGGGACCCGTCATTTGCTTTGAAACAGTTCACCCCAAAAAAAAGCAGCGCTCGCTGCATCGAGCGCTGCCCATTCCGCGACCACCAACAAATCTCCAGCTCCGTCAGTTTGTTACTTTCCTGCCATCGTGTTGCCCGCCACCGAGATGTATTTTGTCTTGCCACCAAAATGAACCTCGGTGATTTTGTCGCTGTCGGTAATTACGGACGTGTACGAGGCCTTGCTCTGCCCGTCTCTCCATTCGATCGGCGCTTCCGCCACCACTTTTCCATCGCGCGAGATTGTCATTTTCGAGTCGTCGGCGGACACCTGATACGTCCCGGGCTTGAGATCTTTTCCGGCCAGAGTCGCTGGGCTATGCAGATCGATAGCGACACGGGAAACCGGCTTCACTGTCTTTGAATCGTCGGCGCGAGCTGCGATCGGCATCGCGAACGCAAGCGCCGCCAGGATTGTCACTACAAAATTCATTCGACGATGTTCCATTTTTATTTCTCCTTGTTCTCACTCGCCCCTCGCAAATTCTTAGACGCGATGATTCCTGCACCGAGAGCGCCATTTCAAAAGATTCATAAAAAAAGCCTTGCACCAATCGTTACAACTAAATCGCTCCGCATGCGGACACCGTGCGTGCGAAAGCGAACAGCCCGCTCGGGCCAGCGATTCAAAAATGAGTAAAAAGTCAACACTCTCCGAATTTTCGGAGAATGCCGAACACAGCGAGATGCTTTTTCGCTGCGCTCTCCTTGTATACGCAGCGCTGCGGCGCTTAGTTCCGAAGTAATCGAAAATTAACAATATTCATCAATTCGGATTTCCTGCTTCTAGTTCGTGTGCACCTTTTTTGGTGCACGCGTTTTTCCGGCCTGTGGGGCTCGCATTTGACACCCTGACGGCGCTCAGGAATAATCGCTCGACATGATCGGTTCGCTTCGCGGCAAGCTCATTGAGAAACGCCCCAACCAGCTCCTCGTTGATGTGAATGGCGTGGGCTATCAGGTGCAGATCCCGCTCTCCACGTTCGCAGGCCTCGGCGCGCTTCACGCCGAAACGAACCTTTTGATTCACACGCATGTGCGCGAGGATCAGATCACGCTGTACGGTTTTGTGACGGCGCGAGAGAAGCAGTGTTTTGAGCTGCTGATTTCCGCGTCTGGCGTGGGCCCTTCGCTTGCGTTGAAGATTTTGTCCGGGATGAGCATCGAAGAGTTGGTTCCCGCGATTCGCAAAAGCGACCTCGCGCAGCTCGTGAAAATTCCGGGCGTCGGCCGCAAGACTGCCGAACGAATCGTCGTCGAGCTGCGCGACAAGCTCGTCGTGATCGACGTTCCGGAGGCGGACAAGCCGAGTACGCGCTCTCAGCTCGAGGACGACGTGGCGTCAGCTCTTATGAATCTTGGTTACGATACGAAATCAGTCGAGCATGCCGTTGAAAAATCACGCGCGGCAAGCGGCAACGACTTCGAAAAACTGCTGCGCTCATCGCTCCAGATTCTCGGCAGCTCCGCGATGCAGAAATCGGCCCGCGCAGGTCGCGACGAATGACCGACAATCGCAGCCGGATCATTTCCGGTAAAGCCCTCGAGGAAGACGCGCGCATTGACGCCACCGTGCGCCCGCAGAAGATCGAGGACTTCATCGGCCAGTCGCGCGTAAAAGAAAATCTTAAAATCGCCGTGGACGCCGCGCGCAATCGCGGCGAAGCGCTCGATCACGTGCTGCTTTATGGCCCTCCCGGGCTCGGCAAGACCACGCTCGCGCAGATTCTCGCCAACGAAATGGGCTCGGCCATCAAGATCAGCTCCGGCCCGTTGCTCGAAAAAAAGGGTGACCTCACCGCCGTCCTCACTTCTCTTGACTTGCGCGATTTTTTCTTTCTCGACGAGATTCATCGCTTGCAACCGGCGCTCGAAGAAATTCTCTATCCTGCGATGGAGGATTTCCGCATTGACCTGATCATCGGCCAGGGCCCCGGCGCCCGCGTTCATCCGTATCAGTTGAATCGCTTCACGCTGATCGGCGCCACCACGCGCGCGGGCTTGATCATGGCGCCGCTGCGCTCGCGTTTCGGCATCGTCCATCGCCTGGAATTTTATTCGCCGGAAGATTTGCAGCGCATCGTGGAGCGCTCCGCAAAAATTCTCGGCATCACGATGGACCGCGAAGGCGCCGCCGAAATCGCTCGCCGCAGCCGCGGAACCCCGCGCGTCGCGAATCGGCTGCTGCGCCGGGTCCGCGATTTTGCTGAAGTGCGCGCGAAGGGCCACATCACGCTCGGTGTGGCGCGCGACGCGCTCGCGATGCTCGGCGTCGACGAGCACGGCCTCGACGAAGTCGACCGGAACCTGATGCTCACTATCATTCAGAAATATTCAGGCGGCCCCGTTGGGTTGAATACGATCGCCGCCTCCCTCAGCGAGGAAGAAGACGCCATCGAAGAAATCTACGAGCCTTACTTGATGCAGCTTGGGCTGCTCGACCGCACTCCGCGCGGCCGTGTTGCGACAGCGCTGGCTTACAAGCATTTCGGCTTCGACGAGCCGCGGCGCCAGCCTGCACTTTTCAGCTAGGCGTCCACCTGGCATTTGCAGCCCCCTTTTACCGCCTATTAGAATTCTTCAACTTGTTGATTCGTCACAAGTTGCCGTGACTTTTAATCGCGGAACCGTGTATTAAAACTCCGGTCGCGACTCCAAACTGCAGTCCCACTTCATTTAGATGCCTGCTGAGTGGCGCCGGTGGTTTCATGGCGCGAAAACTCAAACGCCAGCGGTGATGCCAATCCGGAGCTTAGGAAACCGCGGCGAGCCGCCCTTCGACTTCGCTCAGGACAGATTGCCCTTCGACTCCGCATAGGACAAGTTGCATTCCAGGTGGGCCGAGCCGAGCTCAGGTCTCGCCCAACCCAGGATGCCACCGAAGGCATTAAGCTATTCAAAAGGAAGCGCGTTAGAGGACTTCGCCGGTGGACTTTCGCGACGAACGGTTTTCAGATCTTCTTTCGGCCTTGGCGACCGTCAATGGAGAGCGCGCCTGCCGAGAGGCCTCCGACGGCAATTCCGCCTGCGGCGAGGCCGCCCATGGCGATGGCGCCCAGGGCCAAGCCGCCCATCGCGATCAAGCCAACTGAGATTCCACCCAATGCGACGACTCCCATTGCTTTGCCGCCGAGGGCAAGGATGCCGCGAGCGCTACCGCCGAGAGCGATGTATCCACGAGCCGAGCCGCCTAGCGCGAGCCAACCGCGCGCTTCGTCACCAATGGCGATGATGCCGTGGGCTTTGCCGCGAGGCTCGTCGAGATCTGGATCCGGGCCGAGGGCGACGTCGACGAGCGGCAAGCCGGCGAAGGTTCGTTTTGAGCGGCTGCGAATCGATTTTTCGGAGTGGTGTGGCATCTGATTTCCCGACTCATTTGAGGCTACGTTGGCGCAGGGGGGCTGTCAACGAATTAGCCCCGGCAATCAGACGGGCCAGTCCACTTTGGCTCTATTCTGATTTTTAATCGCAGCTACTATCCGCCATGCACGACATCCACATTCGTTCTGCTCTTCGAAGCGACCTTCCCCGCGTCACTGAGATTTACAACCACTACGTAATCCATACGCCGATCACATTTGACCTTATGCCGCATACGGTGGAGGCGCGCGTGCCCTGGTTTGAGCAGTTCGCCACGACTGGCCGTCATCGTTTGCTTGTGGCGGAAGAAAACGGCATCGTAGTGGGCTATGCAGGGACCATGCGATTTCGCAATAAAGCGGCGTATGAGACGAGCGTTGAGACTACTGTTTACTGCAGCCATGACGTGGTCGGGCGCGGCATCGGCAGCCGTCTCTACGCCGCGCTTTTTGAAGCGATCGCCGGGGAAGATATTCACCGCATCATCGGCGGCTACACGCTGCCGAATGCGGCCACGCTTGCGTTGCATGAGCGATTTGGATTCAAGCAGGTTGCCGTATTCAGCGAAGCGGGACGCAAATTTGGGCGCTTCTGGGATGTGGGGTTTTCCGAGCGGCCGCTTCGATTGTAACGGTGTCGCCGACCTTGGCCCGAATCCGATTTGACCGGATTTGCGTACACGTCGTAGAGCCTATGAAAACAATTCTTAAAGCCTTCCTGTTCGTGGTGTTCGTCGCCAATTCATCGTTTGCTCAAACCGGAGGATCGCAAGTTCCACGTCAACCTTCGCCAGAGCACGACGCACAACATGCCGGCCGATTGAAGTGGCGGCCATGGTCTGACGCTGTGTTCGCGGATGCGAAGCGGGAGAAGCGGTTTGTGCTTCTCGACCTCGAAGCGGTGTGGTGCCACTGGTGCCATGTGATGGACGCGAACACATACTCCGATCCTGCGGTAATCAAGCTGCTCGAGTCGCGCTACATCACGGTGAAAGCTGACCAGGATTCGAGGCCTGATCTTTCGAACCGCTACGAAGATTACGGATGGCCGGCGACGGTGGTGTTCGATGCGGAGGGCCATGAAATCGTGAAGCGGCAAGGCTACCTGGCACCGGACGAAATGGCGTCGATGCTGCAGGCGATCATTGACGATCCGACGCCGGGGCCGTCGGTGGAAGCGGAAGTGAAACTTCAGTTGCCTTCGAGCCCGCTGCTAACGGATGGGCTACGCGCGCAATTGAAGACAAATTATCTCGCCGGCTATGACGCGGCGCAGGGAAGCTGGGGCACGAATCAGAAATATCTCGACTGGGACTCGGTGGAATATTCGATGGCTCTCGCGCGCATAACGGGCGACACGCAGGCCGAGCACATGGCTCGGCAGACTTTGACCGAGCAGCTTCATCTGCTCGATCCAGCGTGGGGCGGCGTGTACCAATATTCGATGGGGAGCGACTGGAGTTCTCCACATTTTGAAAAAATCATGCAGATGCAGGCGGAGAATCTGCGCGTCTATTCGCTGACGTATGCGCAATGGGGCGATCCTGCATATCTGCACGCGGCGCAGGAAATTCGGCGTTATCTGAAAACGTTTCTCACTTCGCCGGAGGGCGCGTTCTACACGAGCCAAGACGCGGATTTGATCGAGGGACATCACAGCGCGGATTATTTCGCGTTGGATGATGCGGCGCGGAGAAAGCAGGGCGTGCCGCGCGTGGACAAGCACGAGTATGCGCGCGAAAACGGCTGGGCGATCGCGGGGCTTGTGGCGCTTTACGATGCGACTGGCGACACCGAGGTACTGAAAGACGCGACGCGCAGCGCGCGATGGGTCATCGCGGACCGGGCTTTACCCGGCGGCGGCTTCCGGCATTCGAGAAAGGATGCCGGCGGGCCTTATCTGGGCGATTCAGTCGCGATGGCGCGCGCGTTTCTTGCGCTTTACGGCGCGACCGGGGACCGCGAGTGGCTTGCGCACGCCGAAGCTGCGATGAAATTCATCGGTAAAAATTTTCGCGACGCGCAGGGCGGGGGTTTTCTGACTTCGAAGACGCCGACGGATAAGAGCTACACACCGCATCCTCAGCGGGATGAGAACGTGATGATGACGCGCACGGCGAATCTGCTTTCGTACTATTCGGGGGATGGCGCGTATGAGGATTTGGCGAAGCAGGCGATGCGATATCTTGCGGCGGCGCCGGTTGTGTACAGGCTGCCGGCGTCCAGCGCGTTGCTGGCTGATCTTGAACTGGGAAGTGCGCCGCTGCATTTGACGATTGTGGGTCGGAAGGATGACCCTGTGGCACAGAATCTTTTTCAGGCTGCGCTGCGATATCCCTCGAGTTACAAACGTGTGGAGTGGTGGGACGGGCGGGAGGGACGATTGCCGAATCCGGATGTGCAGTATCCGCAGTTGAGCCGCGCGGCAGCGTTTGTTTGCACGGGGTGGGCTTGTTCGCCGCCGATTTTTAAAGCTGAGGAATTTTCGGGACGGGTGGATAAATTGTCGGCGGCGAAAGCGGGGCTGTGATTTGGCGGGGGGCGGGCCATAAGAAAATCGAGAGTGGCTGAGTGGTGGCTTTCGCGAGGGGGCGTGCTTGGAGGTTTTGAACGGGTGCTGCGAGGGAAGGCGCACAGGCCCTTCGTACCTCAGGGCAAGCAGGAGTGCCTGTGCCACTTGAGGCGATGCGGGGACTAATTTAGTTTGTGGTTATTCGCAGCGCAGGGAGACCATGGGGTCGATGCGGGCGGCGCGGCGGGCCGGGATGTAACTTGCGAGCAGCGCAATCAGCGTGAGCAGCGCGGCGATTGCAACGAAGGTCAGCGGGTCCGTTGAGCGCACACCGAAGAGCAGGCTGCGCATCAGCCTTGTGAGTGCGAAAGCACCGGCTAGGCCGATGGCCACTCCTGTTAGAGCGAGAATCATTCCCTGGCGCAGGATCAGCTGAAGAATATTCTTTTGCGTGGCACCGAGCGCGAGGCGGATTCCGATTTCGCGCGTGCCCTGATTCACCATGTAAGCCATCACACCGTAGATGCCGATCGTCGCGAGCGCTAGTGCGAGAGCGGCAAAAAGCCCTAACATCACCATTGAGAAGCGGCGGCGGGCCAGGGATTCTTGCACGCGCTCGTCCATGGTGCGCACGTTGTAGATGGGGAGATCGGGATCGAGCTCGCTAATTTCTTTTTTTATGGCGGAGGTGAGGGCGGCGGGCGCGACATTGCTTCGCAAGACGACGTTCATCGCGGGCGTGGTGTACTGCGAGTGCGGAAAGTAAAAAGCGATGCGCGGATCGGAATCGAGCGCGTCCTGTTTTACGCGGCCAACCACGCCGACGATCGTGATCCACGGTTCTTTGGAATCGAGGCCACCCGAGCGGATTCGTTTGCCGAGGGGATCTTCGTGCGGCCAGTATTGCTGGGCGAAATATTCGTCAATGATGGCGATTTTCTGCGTGGTTGGCGTGTCGAGATCGTTGAAGAATCGGCCCTGGCGCAGCGGGATTTGCATGGCTTCGAAATAGTGGCCGCTGACGATGCGTTCGTCGGCGTTGATGAAATTTTCGCCGGGGGGCGGGGTGCGTCCTTCGATGGTGATGGGTCCCCATGCAAACATTTCGCTGAGCGGAAGCGATGTGACGGCGCCGGCGGCTGAGACGCCGGGGATGCGCTCGAGGCGCTCGTTGAGCTGGCGGTAAGTGGCGAGCACGGTGGGGCCATCCTTGTAGCGCAGGCCGTTGGTGGTGAGTTCGACGGTGAGGACATTGTGCGGATTGAAACCGGGCGCGACATTTTCAAGACTCGCGAAGCTGCGAATCAGCAGGCCGGCGCCGACGAGCAGCACCACCGAAAGCGCAAGTTCGGAAACCACGAGGAGACGGCGAAGATTGTTGCCGCGTCCCCACACAGCGCCTGTGCCGGCTGAGCCGCGAGTGCCGTCGCTCAGTATGGAGTGCATATCGAGGCGCGCGATGCGGAGGGCTGGAGCGAGGCCGAAGAGAATTCCAGAAACAATGGAAAGCGATAACGTGAAGAGGAGCGCCTGGCGGTCGACGCCAATATCGCTCAAGCGCGGGACGCTTTTGGGGCCGAGCACGTGAATCCAGTGGACGCTGAGAATCGCGAAGATAATTCCCAGCGCGCCGCCGCAAAGCGCGAGCAGGATACTTTCCGTGAGCAACTGGCGAATGATGCGACGAGCGCTGGCGCCCAAGGCTGTGCGCACGGCGATTTCTTTGCGGCGCGCGACGGCGCGGGAGAGCAAGAGATTTGCGACGTTCGCGCATGCGATCAAGAGAACGAACGCGACGGCGCCGAGCAAAATTATCAAGGTGCGGCGGGCGTCGCCGACCACTTGTTCCTGCAGCGGGACGATTCCGAAGGTGAGGCCGCCATTGGGCGGATATTCTTTGGGATGATCCTGGCGGAGGCGGGCGGTGAGCGTGTTCATTTCGGCTTGCGCTTGAGCGACGGTGACGCCGGGCTTGAGCTTGCCGATGATGTTGTAGTCTTCGTGGTCGCGATCTTGAGCAGCATCCGGCTTCATCGGAAACGGGAGAAGAATTTCCGCCTGATTTTCGGCGCCGTAGAGAGTGGGCATCACTTCGCGCGGTAGCGAGAAGGATTTAGGGAGAATGCCGACGACTTCGCGCGGGGTTCCGTTGATGGCGATTTTTCTGCCGAGGATGTGCGGGTCGGAGCCGAAGCGGCGCGTCCAGGTGCCGTAGCTGAGAATCGCGGTGGGATTGCGGCCGGCGAAATCTTCGTCGGAGAGAAATAGGCGGCCCATTGCGGCGCGATAACCGAGCATTGGGAGAAGATTTGAGGAGATGCGAATTGTGCCGATGCGTTCGGGATCGCCGTTGCCGGTGAGATTGTCGTTGGTGCCGAAAGCGATGGCGGCATCTTCGAAGCCGGAGTGGTTGTTCTTGATGTCGAAATATTGCGCGGTGGAAAACCAATCCTGCGTGATGCCGAGGCCGGGCGAGCGATTCCAGAGGATGACGAGCTGGCTGGCGTCTTTGTAGGGAAGCGGGCGGAGCAAGAGCGCGCTGGTAATGCTGAAGATGGAAGTGTTGGCGCCGATGCCGATGGCAAGAGACAGGATTGCGGCGATTGCGAAGCCGGGATTTTTGGCGAGGGCTCGGAGCGCGTAGCGGAGGTCGCGAATCAGAGCGTTCATTGAGAGCCGGAGCAGTTCATAGCGGACAAGTCACTCGAGTGTTTTGGGCTAGGCTGCAGTGATTAGACGGCGGTCGGGAGTTTTGGTCTCTTATGGGCCCGAAGAAAATGTGTTACAGGATTTGATGCTGCCGGAGGTGAGGCCGGTTTTGAACCACTGCGTGCGCTGCGCGGAAGTGCCGTGGGTGAATTTATCGGGCATCACGCGGCCGGTGGCTTGTTTTTGGAGTCGGTCGTCGCCTA
>Ga0209579_10004125_pt1 | contig 10226 bp, 11 predicted proteins | sample Coa_R1_2_FD_187152 | JGI IMG/M metagenome (GOLD analysis project Ga0209579, IMG submission 187152) | Surface soil microbial communities from Centralia Pennsylvania, which are recovering from an underground coalmine fire - Coalmine... | ecosystem: Environmental > Terrestrial > Soil >... | reverse complement strand
GAACGCTGCCGTCAGTGAGCAGCATTGGGGTGCTAGCACCATTCGGCAGAAAAGTGGGCTGATGGGTCAGGGGCGTCCAGGGCGATCTCGGATTACTGCTTGCGCTGACGTTCGCCCGAGCGGCTGTCTGCTGCGCAGCGCCCAGTGGCGGAAGCGGCCTGGAGTGCCGTGCCTCCGCACGATGCGTCCAGGAGAGCGAAGCGATCAGCATCGCGGGTATGAGATGCCAAATCATCAACTTGGTGCGCTGCATATTGACCCCTGAATATTGATTGTTCGGACTTTGCACGGGCCGATGCATCGAGCGTACGCTGCACAGCCGCGCCGCACAATCCGACACGCGAGCCGAAAGCCCCGCGCGTGTAGTCCATCGGATCCCGCTGTGCGGTCTAATAAGATCTGTGCGCAATCGCGCGTTCCAGGCAGTTATCTGCAGCTATCTCGTGAAAATATTAGACACTCGGCTCCATATTATTACTGTCGAAACAGTCGGTTAGTCGTCTTTCGGATCTGGACTGAAAATCCGCGTGCCGGTGGTTCGATTCCGCCCCTGGCCACCAATAATCTAACTCCTTGCGTTCGCTACTCTTTGTTCGATATACCGCATCGCCTCCGCGGAAAATCGAATCGGTGAGTTGCGCGCTTTCGCCGAAATTTCTTGCGCGTTATTTGAAAATGGCCTCTACCGCAAGGTCACGCCCATTACTCAGGTTTGCGGAACTTCAGGATGAACTGGTCGGTGTGCCCGCGAATCGTTGCATCGAACACTTTGGCCGTACGGGGGTCAGCCGGGTTGGCCAGAATCGAACTCTCGGAGTCGAACTTGAATCCCGCAGCTTCAACCTCTCGGCGCACGGTCGAGGACTCGATGCGATGCAAGGTCTCGGTTACGTTTGCCGGAGCATCCAGAGCGGCAGAATGATCGAGAATCACATACACGCCACCCGGCTTCAGCGCACTGTAAACGGCCTTGTTAAACGCACCGATGTCGACCGGGCCCATGAACTCGTCGTGTAGGTCGTGGTAATTTCTGGAAATCCAGAACAGGTCGAGCTTCTCGGGGAACTTGAGTCCTTCGAGCGCCGCGGCAGTCGTGACCGTAACGTTTGGGTGAGCGACGGCGTAGGTCTGCAGCTCCGCGACTGCTTTAACGAAATGGTCGAACTTGAAGAAGGCAGTCGGCTCCACCGCGTAAACGTGACCCGTGGAGCCGACGATGCTAGCGAAAAGACGCGTGAAATAGCCGGCGTCGGCTACATAGTCGGCAACCTTGTCTCCCGGTTTAATGCCTGCGAACTCTAAAGTTTGCGCCGGCTTTCGGTCGACATCTCGTGTGGTGTCAGAGACAGGACGCGACGGATCGGCCACCGCTGTTGTGGCGGCGATTGAATTAGCTGTGTTGTCCATGGCAATCGCCCCGGAAGCAATCGGGACGAGTGCGATGAATATCGCCATAATTTTCATATCGACGCCTGCGGTGAGAATTCTGGCTGTCGTGCCATGACGATTGGTCTCCCGGAACGAGTCCCGGTTGGCGTGCTTGACTGGCGGAAGGATCTCGACGTGACCCTCTTTTCTCGCAGTCGCGGCCGCCGCGTAAGCGAACACGCGCGCGATCTAACGACCCAGTGCTCGACGCCAAACAAGCGATGCCGCTGACTTCAAATGCCAACTCCTAGTCGTGCTCTCATCCTTAGCGTTCGAAGATGCCGGATTTTGCAATCGCATGAAGTCACCGCTTCGCTTGCGTTGGATCGGGATTTGACGGAGGTGACGGCTCCAAGCGCAGCAGAAACGCCAAGAGCTTCAACGTTCACGGGCGGAGCTTCGAAAGACGGAAGACGCACAGTGTCCGCCCGCCCTACGCCGCACACCGTTCGCTCATTGCGAGCTCTAATAAATGTATGACGCGCTTTTTGAACGCGCACAACAATCTCACTTCAAAATAAGTTCACGAATCAGTTCGCTGCCCAGAACTTCTCTGTAGTCATTCCGGCCAATCCTGGCCTTGTTCTGAAACTCGGTGCTACCGATTACTTTCTTGGCCACGTCTTCTTCCTCGGCGCCTTTGTCCAAGGCCGCCATGTTCTTATAGGTGATCCACAAAATTACATTGGGCTGGTTCGATGTATAGCCTATTGGAGTGAAGTTGAAGACCTTGTAATCGATGATTAGCCCAGCTCTCTTCGTGGCTTCCATGGTCGGCTTCCATGTCGAATTTAGCCAGTCGATGTATTTCTCCAAATTCCCGTAGTCAACGTGTATGTGGGTCACGAGAGTGACCGGGCCATCAGAATACTGGCGCACATCTTGGGCACCTGCGTTAGGCGAGAGCGACGAAGCCGCGAGACACATGGATAACGTAATAGCCTTAAGCATTCTCTCTTCACCTCTTTTGATAACCCGTTCGATACGCAGATCGTCCGTCCGGCGAATTTGCATCGCATCAGGGATGCAGATGTCACATGTGCTCCGGCTATTTTGATGCGAGACTGAAAATTCCCCTACTTCATTATTCTCACGATTGTCGTACCGATGCCGCACGATTCGGTTAGTCGTCGGGACAACGCTCGGGGAGACCACTTACGGAGCGGGCCGGTGAAGACGATCGGATATGCCGTGTCCATCGTCGCGCTGCTCCAGGTGCGCTCTCTTAGGCTTGCCTCCGCTACGGCAGATATTCCTTGGGCAGCGGGGCAGTGGCCGACTCGGCCTGCACCATGATGCTGGTCACTCGCCAGCCGTCGGCTTCTTTGATCGCCTGAATGCTGTTGATGCCACGCGCGACGTGCTTGCCGTCGCTGCGCAGCGCGTAGCTGCTCCATAAATGTGCGATGTTGCCGTAGCGCTCAATGTGAAATTTCAGCTGCTTCTCTTCCAGCATTGCGTGGCCACGGGTTTTGACGCGGGTGATCCAATCGCCCACGGTCTCGAGCCGATAGCTCGGCACTCCGTCCGCGCCGAGTGAAACGAACATCAGGCGCGCTTCGGGTGTTAACAGGGCGTTCATGCAGGCTCGATCCTTGTCCGCGGGCCCGGTGATCGCCGCATCGAGCACGGCGGGAATGCCCTCGGGTTCCGAAGGCAAAGCACAGCCGGCGTCTGGCGCCGTCGCATTTTCGGCGTGCGCGGGGGCCAGCGTTGCCGTCATCGCGATCACAGCCAAGCCGGCGACGCTCGCCATCACTCTACACACTGATTTGTTCATACCGTCTCTCCTGCCTCTGATCAATTAATCTAAGGGCGCGTGCGCAAACGGGCGCGCCCTTGGGCTTGAATGCGACAGTGGCTCTCGGTGGACGCTCAAATCACCGGTAGCCGCGGCCGCGGTATATCCGCATCGGGGCGTCCTCGACGGTCTTAAGACACGAGCGCGGAAGGCGGCACCTCGATTTCGCCGCTTGCGATGTAGGCGGTGGCACCTCCAACGCTGACGGAGGTCACGACACTTCCGATCTTACGTGCCTCTGCTTCGATTTCGCTTCGGCGCCCCATCGCGACGCCTTGCTGGATCGAAAGGCGATAGGCCATCCCGCCAAAATCGGGCTTCGATGCCATTGCCCCGACAAGGGCGGCACATGCGCTGCCAGTCGCGGGATCTTCTTCGACGCCCAGTGCGGGGGCGCACATGCGAGCATAGAGCTCGCCGTCATCCCGTAGAGTTCCCGCGAAGAAGAAGACGTGGGGAGACCACGCGCGCGAGAGCGTTGCGGTCCAGGCGGCCCGATTGATCGCCGCCTGATCGACGACCTCGTTCGAGGTCAGTTGCGCAAAACAGAATGGAACACCGACGCCCGCGAAGAAGACCTGGTGCACCTGGGCGGGCTCGATGGACAGGACAGCGGCGAGATCCGCCGTAGAAGGCGCGAGGGTCGGTGCCTCGATCCTCACCGATAACGTCAACGTGCCGTGGAGCTCTCCGTTTCGCTGAGTAACGTCGACCGTCACGGGGCCGACATTCTCCTCCAGAATGAGGCGGACAGGATTACTAAGCTGTTCGTGGTGTTTCATCACAAGCGCACAGGCTGTGCCGACCGTGGGATGCCCCGCGAAGTCGAGCTCCGCCCGAGGTGTGAAGATACGCACCCGACACGTGTTCACGGGATCGTTCTTCGGCAGGACGAAGGTTGTTTCGCCGAAATTGAATTCGCGAGCAATCTTCTGCATGCCCTCGGTCGAAATGCCGGTTGCGTCAGGGAGAACCGCGAGTTGATTACCGCCGAACGGTGTCGAACTGAAAACGTCGACGATGTGAAATGTGTACTTCATTAGATCAACCCTCGTGTAGCGCCTTAAGCCTTGACCACGAGGTCGATCTCAACGCAGGCCCCGAGTGGCAACGCGGCTACCGCGATCGTCGTGCGGGCGGGAAAGGGCTGACTGAAATACTTTGCGTAGATGCCATTCATCGCGACGAAGTCGCCCATGCTCGTGAGATACACGCCGGCGCGCGCGACGTGATCAAAACTCCTGCCGGCCGCCTTAAGGACCGCTGCGAGATTTCGCAAGACGCGCTCTGTTTCGGCCACAATGCCTCCCTCGACCACCTTGCCGGTGGCCGGGTCTTGGCCGACCTGACCGCTGACGTAGAGAAAACCACCGACTTCGATCGCCTGCGAAAACGGGCCGACCGGTGGCGCAAGTTCGGGCGAGGCAACTGCGGTTTTGCTCATGGCAAACCTCCTGTGGATCCTGGGTTAGATGGTCAGAATGGTAGAGGCCGAAGTTGCGCGCGCTTCGGATGTCTTGCGGGACTCTGCAGGCTTTCTTGAGCGCAAAGCGCTGATTGACGTTGATGCGCACTTTTCTTGAAAACAATCGAGCGAGCGCAGGATAAAGATTTCCGCAGCAACATGAATTTCGTAATACTGATACGCGACATTAAATTCCACAACTTCATTATTCTCACGACTATCGTGCACGTGTCGCACGATTGTGTGCCAAAAAAAGGAGCAGCTTTCCGAAAGGAGATTCTCAGACTAAAGTCAGAGAATGCGACAAAAGCAGATCGATCTGATTCGGGGTTTCAACCGCGCCATTACTCAAAGAATCGGCGCGCTGGACGATGCCTATCTTTCTCGTGGGCGCTCTCTGGGATTGTCGCGACTGCTGTGGGAAATCGGGCTGGCTGGGTGCGAGGTAAGGCTGCTGCGCGCCCGCCTTGGCTTGGACTCGGGATACTTCAGCCGGCAATTGCGCCGGCTGGAGGCAGATCGGCTTGTTGTCACGGATCCCGATGATGGCGATGGTCGCGTACGCAAAGTGCGACTGACCCGTAAGGGTCTTGCAGAGCGGGCAGTATTGGACAGCTCATCCAATGAACTCGCGGTATCGATCTTGACGCCGCTGACCGAGCCGCAGCGAGACCGTCTGGTTACCGCGATGGTCGACGTTGAAAGGCTCATCCTCGCGTCGCAAGTGCGGCTTGAGATCATCGACCCGCGTGACACCGACGCCCGATATTGCCTGCGGTCGTACTTCGAGGAGCTTCGCCAACGGTTCGATACGGGTTTCGATCCTGCGCAGAGCATCTCCGCAAGCGATGAGGAGATGACGTTGCCGAATGGGCTGCTGCTGGTCGCAAACCTACTGGGAGCAGCCGTGGGATGCGGCGCGCTCAAGCTTCACGTTGACACGCACATTGCCGAGATAAAGCGGATGTGGGTGGCCGCTGACGTACGCGGCCTCGGATTGGGGCGACGTTTGCTAGAACGCCTGTCGGCGGAGGCCGCGTCTCGGGGAATGCTGGTCCTGCGATTGGAAACTAACCGCTCTCTCTCTGAAGCAAAGCGCCTCTACCAGAGAGCCGGATTTGTCGAGGTGAAGCCCTTCAATAACGAACCGTATGCGCACCATTGGTTCGAGAAGAATCTCCGACCGAAGTGATAGCGGCGCCTGAGTCGTTCATCTGTTCCGGGCTAATTATCGGCGTCGCTGCGTTAGATTATTTACCTTCGGTGCACCGTGTCGCCTCAATCTCGGCGATCATGTCAATTTCGACGCACGCGCCAAATGGCACCTGTGCCACGCTGACGGCGCTGCGCGAATGGATGTCTCGCTCACCCGATACCTGGACAAGGAGCTCAGACGCGCCGTCCGCAATTCGGTGAGGCTCCGTGAAGTGCGGTGCACCGTTGACCATGACAAAGAGCTTGACGATTCTTCGAACGCAGCCAAGATCGCCGGTGGCGGCTTCAAGCACGGCCAGCAATTCAATTGCCACCTGGCGCGCGGCGAGCTTGCCTTGAGCCACGCTAATCCATCGTCCACCTTTCCGCAGAGGAGCTTACCGCCCTCCTTGCCAAGGCGGCCGGAGAGATCAATTTGGTCACCTGAACGAATGAACGGCGCGAACGCCGGTACATATCCGTCGACGACGGGCGGCATGACGTCGGGTAGAACAATTTTGAGAGACTTCAAGCGCTCGTCAATGCTCGGCACGTCTTGCTTCTTTCCACGCCTTCGCCATGACGTCAAGGAGTCGATCTATGTCCTGCGTCGAATTGAGGAGATGTGGGGCAACGCGGATTTTGCCTTCGCGCAGGGCAACCACAAACCGTTCGTCTCGCAGCGTTTGATACAGGAACTCCGTATCGCCGCGGCTGCCGACTTCAATGCAACCAAAAACACCGCGTTCACAGGCTTGCCGCGGACTCGCCGGCCGATAGCCCTCCGGGAGTCGTTCGAAGAAATAGTCAATCAGGGCGTCGTTGTGATCCCGGATCAGCGCTGGACTCGCATCCAGCACAAACTTCGCAGACGCTTCCATGACGGTGAGATTGAAGTTGTATATTGATGCTGCCTCGGGCGAGTCCCAACGGCTCAGCGTCGGCGCAGGCTCCGGATCCACATAGTTGAGGCGCGCAAAGCTCTCCACGCCCTGGGACAGCCAGTTGTAGGGTCCTGGTCGAAGCGACTCCAGGTTTTCCTTCCTCGTCCACAGGAAACCTGTCCCCCAGGGACCGAGCAAATACTTGTAGCCCGCGCACACGATAAAATCGGCTCCCAGACTGCTCGCGTTCATGGGCATGGCGCCGCAGGACTGGCTCACGTCCAAAACCAACAAGGTCCCGTTCCTCTTGCAGGCCGCGGCAAGCGAGGAGACGTCGAGCATCGATCCGTCGTCGAATCGCACGTGACTTACCGAAACGACTCGGGTGCTCGGTGTCATTGCTGCGAGCAGATCATCCGACCGTATGAACTGACCTTGCGGGACTGCGATCCGCACCTGAATACCTTCGCGCGCCTCCATCGGCTTCCACGTTGCGTACTGCACCGGAAACTCTCCGCGTGCGCAGATGACCTCATCACCAACAGACCACTTCAGTGCGTAGGCTATAGCCGCGAGGCCCGCTCCCGCTCCGCTCGTCAGAGCGATCTCATCTGGGCTCGCTCCAATCAGGGTCGCCAACGTCTGGCGCAAACTCGCGGCAACGGAGAAGAAGGACGCATCATCGACGATGTGCGGGCGAATTTTTGCAGCAACCGATAGCTGCACCGCGTTGAGCGCCACGCGGGGGACTGCCGCGTGCGCGGCGAAGTTCAAGTAAGTGACATCATCGATCGGAAACCATTCGTTTTTCCAGTCAATTGACTGCTTTGGGGTCATATTCCGCTCAGGGCGCTCGGGGACGGGGATAGCGTGCTGATGGGATTGATTCATTCGGTCGGCAGGAGGCTGCGAATCTGCCTCACCGCGTAATCGACCTTCATGTCGAATGCGCGCTTCCCCAGCTCCGTCGTTGAGCGGCGTGCGTCACCCAGGATTCCGTTTTGTGGGCTGTGCGGACCGAACTGCGCCTTGCCACCGACGACAGAATCCCCCACTGCAGAGGAGACCAGATCTCTGCGCACCCACGTGTTGTCCTTGTCGAGATACATCATTTCCGAGGTGTCAAAAAGATAACCGTGGAGGCCGGGCGGATAGCCGTTCTTCGCCAGGTATTGATCGAACGCATCGTTGGCGGCCCTATAGACTTGGTCACAGTAGAAGACCCGAGCTCCTCCGCTTAAGTTGCCGTCGAGCTTCTTGGCGACCTCCTGGTAGATCTGCGGCTGCCCGCCAGCGTGATCGCCCATCAGAATCACATTGCGGAAACCGTTTAGGGCCGCTTGCTCCGCGATGCGCTCGAGCATGGCGGCGAGCAGCTCGTTCGTGATACCGATGGTACCGGGAATGGATTCAGCATCGTTCGGAGTGTAGGGCAACACGGGAAGGAAAATTGCATTGCCAAGTTTTCTCGCGATCGCCTCGACCGTCGCATGCGCTATGAGATTATGGCCGCCGTTCGCATTCTGGGGGCCTCGTTCCTCGACACCGCCGGTGTAGATGAGCGCCGTCGTCTTGCCTGCCGCAAGCGCGGCCCTCACTTCCACCCAGGTCATCTTCTCGAACTCCACCAGTTCGGTATGCGCGCGCGACGCAGTCTGAGCAGATCCCGTACCCACTGAGGCCACGCCGCCGACGATCAACATCAGCAAAGACCGCGACGCCAAACCGATGCGCATGGCACTCCCCCGTTTTCCGCGACAACATGAATTCCGTAGTAGTTTGATGCGCGACATGTCCTTCCACAACTTCATTATTCTCACGATTATAATGCCATTGACGCACGTTTATGGCAGCTCGTGGGAGAGGCCCTAGGAGACCCCCATGCTCGAAGATTTAAGGGCCCTCGTAGAGTTCGCCCACGCCGGGTCAATCGCGGGTGCAGCCGATCGTCTATTCCGCACCCCCTCTGCGATTACCCGGCAAGTGCAACGGCTGGAGGCTGCATTGGGTGCTGAGTTGCTCGATCGCTCGGTAAAGCCTCCGCGTCTGAACGCTCTTGGCTCGAGGGTGCTCGACCAAGCGCGAGATCTGCTGCAGCGGACCGAGGCGCTGAAGTCTCTCACGTCGAGCGACGCCGAACCTGACGGCCTCTTGCGCATTGGGCTCTCTCATGCCCTGGCCGAGGGGACGCTAATCGAACCCATTCAGGCGCTGAGTGAGAAATACCCCAAGGTCCGACTGCGGCTGTCGAGCGAACTGACCCCCCAACTGATCAACCAGCTGCTCGCGGGTGAACTCGACGTTGCTGCCGTCCTGTTGCCCGAAGGGAGAACCGCGCCTGCCCCTCTTCTGACGAATGTCATCGCTACCGACCGCATGGAGATCGTTCAAGGCGCCGCAGGCAACGTTGACGGTGATTGGAAAAGTTTGGGCCGAGCACCCTGGGTGCTCAATCCACCCGGATGCTTTCTTCGGGCGAGCCTCATCGATCGGATGGAGCGTGCCGGCTTCACCCCAATGATTGGGGCTGAAATACACAACATGCATATGCAGCTGGCGTTCGTTCAGTCCGGCTACGGTGTCGGGCTACTACCCGCTCGCTTCATTGCCAGGAATCGTTCTTTCAATTCCGTGAAAGTCTTGCGTCCCCCGTCATTTGACCTGCGCCGATCCGTCGCGATAGTCCGGGTTGGGCAGCTCGGCGCCTTGGGGAAGGCTGTCGAACTGTTGGCACATGGGTTTCGGCAACTCTTTGAGGCAGCCGAAACGCCCAAGCCCGTGACGAGGCGCCGAAGAAGTGTGTCCGCGAATCGGCGGGGGCCGGGGACGTATAGGTAGTCACGAACTCAGCAGCAAAGGCGATGGGGGTGTTTTAGGGGTGCGGTGGGTCTATCGAACTGATTTCGAGGCCAAAAACGACTGAGCGGCGTCTGTTGAGATTGTGCCCTGGCCACCAATTCAATTTTGGCGACTTTCGCGGCAGCACCTGTTTTGCTCCGAGGGTCCGCGAGCGCCTAGCGGCGGTTGCGGTTTGACCCTATGCGAGTCCATGTGCACGAGGGTGGCGAGAAAGGGCAGCGGGAGTTTTGACAAAACTGAATTGAAACTCTGAAGCTAGCAGTTTCAGTATTTCACCCCCTGATCGATGCCGTCTGCGACTCGACGCCCACCAGCTGACGCGCGATCCGGCTGTGGCATCCTTACGTCGATGTTTACGTTTCGAACCAGCAGACGGTGGTGGCTCGGAGCGATCGCCACGGCGCTGATCGCAGGCCTGGCCGCGCTATTGCTGAAACCCATGCTCGAGAACGCGGTGCGTGTGCGGATTGAGTCCGCGGCCGTGCGCCATGGCGCGGTTGCCCGAATCGGGCTGGTACACGTCGGTGTCTGGCCGTTGCTGCGACTGGAGGGATTGGATCTCGACCTCGGTCATGGAGTGCGACTGCATGCCGAC
>Ga0209579_10004117_pt1 | contig 10237 bp, 7 predicted proteins | sample Coa_R1_2_FD_187152 | JGI IMG/M metagenome (GOLD analysis project Ga0209579, IMG submission 187152) | Surface soil microbial communities from Centralia Pennsylvania, which are recovering from an underground coalmine fire - Coalmine... | ecosystem: Environmental > Terrestrial > Soil > Unclassified... | reverse complement strand
TGCGCTTGCCATTGCGCGTCTGCAGCATGTACAGCTTCTTGTCCTGAATGGTGAACTCGAAATCCTGCACGTCGCGATAATGCTGTTCCAGGCTGGTAGTGATTTCGCGGAGCTGCTTGTAAGCTTCGGGCATTAACGCGTTCAGTGTCTCGATGGGCTGCGGCGTGCGCACGCCGGACACCACGTCTTCGCCCTGCGCGTTGATCAGATACTCGCCGTAGAATACTTTCTCGCCGGTGGAGGGATTGCGCGTGAAGCCGACGCCGGTGGCGGAGGTGTCGCCCATGTTGCCGAACACCATGGCCTGGACGTTGACGGCGGTTCCCAGGTTGTCGGGGATGTTGTTCATCTTGCGATAGTGCTGCGCGCGGGTGTTGAACCAGGAGCGGAAGACGGCGTCGCGGGACATGGCGAGCTGCTGGATGGCTTCCTGGGGGAACGGCTGGCCGGTTTTCTTCTCGACCAGCTTCTTATAATCGACGATGACGGCCTTCAGGTCCTCGGCGGTCAGGTCGGTGTCGACCTTGGCGTGCACCTTCTTCTTGCGGCCATCGAAAACGTGATCGAAATCGTGCTTTTCGATGTCCAGCACCACGTTGCCGAACATCTGGATGAAGCGGCGGTAGCAATCCTGGGCGAAGCGGGGATTACCGCTCTTGCGCTCCAGGGCCAGCACGGTCTTGTCATTCAGGCCCAGATTGAGGACGGTGTCCATCATGCCCGGCATGGAGAACTTGGCGCCCGAGCGCACACTGACGAGCAGCGGGTTGTCGGTATCGCCGAGGGTCTGTCCCATCTGCTTCTGGAGCTTCTCGAGAGCCTGCAGCATCTCCTTGTGGATCTCACCCGGAACCTGGTTCTGGTTGTCGAAGTAGATGTTGCAGACTTCGGTTGAAATGGTGAAGCCGGGCGGCACCGGCAGATTCGCCCGGCACATTTCGGCCAATCCGGCGCCTTTGCCGCCGAGGATATCTTTCATCGTTCCGTCGCCATCGGCCCCTCCGGGACCGAATTGATAGACGTGTTTTTTCATCATCTTCTCCTTTATGAGTTCGTGACAATCTCCGAGAAATCGGCAAACGTGCGAAACTGTTCGAGTAAATTGTGCAGCATAGCCAGGCGATTGGCGCGCACCGCGGGTTCCGGCGCGTTCACCAGCACCTTGTCGAAAAACAGGTCCACTCTGGGCCTGAGCGCTCCGATGACTGTTTCAATTGGTTGCTTGGCGGAGCGATTCATCTCAGCAAAAAGATCGCTTTCGGGGCCGGGTTCGAGGTGCGCGGGGTTGAAGGGACCGCCTTGGAAGGCGGCCTGGCGCAGGATGTTCTTGATGCGCTTGAAGCTGGCGGCCAGGGGCTCGAAATCGGGGGTGAGGCGGATGCGGGCCAGGCGTTCGAGGCGCGATGCGAGATCCGGCAGATCGCTCCAGCCAGCGGCCATGGCGGCGTTGACCTCGTCGTAGGCGAAGCCGCGCACTTCGCGGAAGTAGAATTTGACGCGGTCCTCGAAGAATTCAACGAGCTTTGAGTCGTCGCCGATGAACTTGAGCAGCGGCACGCTGAGCCTGGCTTCGGCGATGATCTTCACGACTCCCTGCGCGGCGCGGCGTAAAGCGAAGGGGTCGCGCGACCCGGTGGGCGCCATGCCAACCTTGAAGCACTGGCGCAGCGTGTCCAGCTTGTCGGCCAGGGATACCAATTGCCCGGTGGTGTTGCGCGGGATGGAATCTTCCATGCTTTCGGGCTTGTAATGGCCGTAGATGGCCTGCCAGACGGCTTCAGGCTCGCCTTGCGCGCGTGCGTAGAGTCCGCCGACTACGCCTTGCAATTCAGTGAATTCCTTAACTAGTTCGGTCGTCAGGTCGCACTTGGCGAGGAGGGCGGCGCGCTGGGCGTGTTCGTCGCCGCCGAGTTCTTTCACCAGTTCGACGACGCGAACGGTCTTGTCCAGATAGGATCCGAGCCTGGCCTGGAACGTCACGTGGCCGAGGTCTTCGACGCGATCCGCGAGCTTTTTGCGCTGATCGGTTTGCCAGAAGAAGCGGGCGTCGTTGAAGCGGGCGCGCAGGACGCGCTGGTTGCCGCGGCGCACCAGGCCCTGGGGGTCGGCGTTGGTGTTCATCACGGCAACGAACCTCGGCGCGAGATGCCCGGATTCGTCCACTACCGAGAAATATTTCTGGTGGTGGCGCATTACGGTGATGAGGACTTCTTCGGGCAGTTCGAGGAACTGCGGGTCGAAGTCGCCGGCGATGGGCGTGGGATATTCGGTGAGGTTGACCAGCGTTTCGAGGAGCGATGGATCGGCTCTTACGCCAAAATTCCTAATGCCTTCGTTGATCCGATTGCGGCGCTCGCCGGCGGAGAGGATTACGAAGCTGTCACGCAACGTCTGTTCGTAGGTCCCGACGCTAACGGTGGCGAAAGTGCCCAGGCGGCGGTGGCCCCAGGTTACATTGCCGGAGTGCACGCCCGCCAATTCGAAGGGGATTACTTCGTCGCCCAACAGCGCCACGATCCAGCGAATCGGACGGATGAAACGCGCGCCGGTTTTGCCCGTCCAGTACATGGTTTTGGGGAAGGTGATCTTCAGGATGACGCCGGGCAGGGATTCGGCCAGCACGTCGATCATGCGGCGGCCGGCGGTCTGGCGCAGGCAGGTGTAGTAATCGCCCTCGACGGTGAGGTCGGACGGGGCGACTCCCTGCTTGCGGGCGAAGCCTTCGACAGCTTTCCCGGGGGCGTTCTTGCGCGGACCGGTCACGCGCTCTTCGGTATCGGGCAATCGCTCCGGGAGACCTTCCGCCCGGGCCACCAACCGGCGAGGGGTGGCATCCATTCGCGCCGGAAACAATAATTGCGCCCGCAGGCTTTCGAGTGCGCCGGGAATCATCCAGTCGGGGATCTCCTCGGTGCCGATTTCGAGCAGAAAAGGCAGGCTCATGGCGCGGCCTCCTGCTGATCGGCCCAGGCCTGCGCCACGCCGACCGCCAGTTTGCGCACGCGCTGGATGACACCTACCCGCTCCGTCACGCTGATGGCGCCGCGGGAATCGAGGGTATTAAACAGGTTGGAGCATTTGAGCACGTGGTCATACGCGGGCAATAGCGGAAAACGCGCCTTCCCGGCGGATTTCGGATACGCCGCCAGCAGCCGCGCGGCCTCGCCTTCGTGCAGATCGAACAGCTTCCAGAGCGTATCCACATCCGCCATCTCGAAGTTATAGACCGAGAATTGCAGTTCGTCGGCCAGGCGCACGTCGCCGTAGGTGAAGCCGGGCGCCCATTCGATATCGTAGACGCTATCCTTCACCTGTAGAAATGCCGTGAGGCGTTCCAGTCCGTAGGTCAACTCGGCGGGCACCAGCTCCAGGTCGATGCCGCCGCACTGCTGAAAGTAAGTGAACTGGGTGATCTCCAGGCCGTCGAGCATCACCTGCCAGCCGATGCCCCAGGCGCCCAGGGTGGGCGCTTCCCAGTTATCTTCCTCGAACTTGATGTCGTGCTGGCGGAGGTCGATGCCGACGGCCTCCAGGCTGCCCAGATACTGCTCGATCACGTCGGCGGGCGACGGTTTCAGGATGACCTGAAGCTGGGAGTGTTTGTAGAGGCGGTTGGGATTCTCGCCGTAGCGTCCGTCGGCGGGCCGGCGGCTGGGCTGGACATAGGCCACGCGGTAGGGCTTGGGTCCCAACACGCGCAGAAACGTTTCAGGGCACATGGTGCCGGCGCCCACTTCCACGTCGTACGGTTCCTGAATGATGCAGCCGCGGGCCGCCCAATAGGCCTTCAGCTTGAAGATGATCTCCTGGTAGGAATCCATGGTCTATTCGGCTTCCAGCACCGGCGGGGTCATCAGTTTGCGCTCGATGTGCTGCTCGATCTGCTGCACCAGAAAGCGGCGCAGGTCCGCGCAGCGTTCGCGCGCCCAGCCCGATTGTTGGATTTGGGCGACCGGTCTGTGCAAGATTTCTTCCGCCATCAACCTGGATTCCGCACTCAATTCCCAACTGCCCGCTCCGGTTGTGCGGCGGCATTCGCTGCACAATAATCCCGCGCGGCCGCGATAGAAAAACGCCCGTTCCCGTGCTTCGCCGGCGTCGAGCACGCTACCGCAGCCCAAACAAACGTTCAGCTCGGGCATCAGGCCGGCCAGCCGCACCGCCCAAAGGCTGAAGTAAGTGGCCGCGCGCCAGACGTTGCCGGAATCGTCGGCGGCTCCCGCGGCGTGCATGTGTTCCAGCACGGCGATGAGCAGACGGAAGAACCGCTCGTTGGGCTCGGCCGGCGGCAGTAACTGATCTGTAACTTCCGCGAAAAAATCCAGCGCCACTCCCGCCCGGTAATCCGACAGCAGCCGGAATTGGGAAGCCAGCAGATCGCAGGAATCCAGATTGACCAATTCTCTGTTCTCGCGCTGGAAATACGACAAGCGCACTTGCGAAAGCCGCTCCAATCCCGCGCCGAACGGGCTCTTCGGGCGGCGCGCCCGCCTGGCCACGCCGCGCAATTTCCCCTGGTCGCGAGCGAGAAAGCTGACGACGAGGTCCGCTTCCTTGAGGGGGTAAGTGCGAAGCACGAAGGCCTCGCTCACGCGAGCCGGCACATTTGGAAATTTAAGAGTAACACATCGCGCTTGGACGTGCTGCGCGGCTGCCGCACCCGGGTGTGCAGCACAAGAGTGGAGGTTTGATTTTCGCGTTGGAAGCGGGACGAAAAGCACATGGCCGGCGATGAACGCCGATAAAAAGACCAGCCATAATTAGGTGAGGCCTCCCATGTCAACTCTCTTTCGCAATGCGCGCATTTTCGACGGAGAATCCGCCTCACTGCGCGAAGGCCTGGACGTGCTGGTGGCCGGCGGCCTGATCCAGCAGGTCGCGCGGCGCCCCCTGGAGACCGCTGAACCGCCGGACATGGTGGATTGCGGCGGCCGGGTGCTGATGCCCGGCCTGATCGATGCGCACGTGCACGTCTACGCAGCGGGGCTGAACTTCACGCGCGTGGCGCAGTCGCCGTTCTCGTACCTGGCGCATTTCGCGGCGCGGTTCATGCGCGCCAGCCTGGATCGCGGTTTCACCACGCTGCGCGACGTGGGCGGCGGCGACGCCGGCCTGGCATCGGCGCTCAAGGATGGGCTGCTGGAGGGCGTGCCCCGGCTCTTCTACGGCGGGCGCGCCATCAGCCAGACCGGCGGGCACGGCGACTTCCGGCCGGGGGACCTGTGCGTCTGCCATATCGACTCCCTTACCGTAATCGCGGATGGGGTGGATGCGGTGCGGCACGCGGTCCGCGAAGAACTGCGCCACGGCGCATCGCATATCAAGCTGATGGCATCCGGCGGCATCGCTTCTCCCACCGATCCGCTGGAACGCTGCCAGTATTCCGATGACGAGATCCAAGCGGCAGTCGATGAGGCGTCGCGCGCCGGTTCTTACGTGGCCACCCACTGTCATCCGGCGGAAGCCGTCCGGAGATCGGCGGCGCTGGGTGTACGCTCGATCGAACACGCCACGCTGATCGACCGGGACACCGCGGAGTTCATGGCCGAACGCGGCGCGTTCGCGGTGCCTACCATGGCCACGCTGGCGGCCCTATCCGACGACGGCGAGAAGCTGGGGCTCCCGGCCGTCAGCCTGGAAAAGCTGCGGCGCATCGGCGACCGCGCGTTCGCGGGCCTGGAAATCATGAAGCGCGCGGGCGTGAAAATGGGGCTGGGCACCGACCTGCTCGGTGCGCAGCATGTCCGGCAAACGACCGAGTTCACTTTGCGCGCGCAGGTTCTGCCGGCGATTGACATCTTGCGCTCGGCCTGCGCGGTGAATGCCGAGCTGATGGGCCAGTCCGGCCGGCTGGGTACGATCCGGGAAGGCGCCGCGGCGGACCTGCTGGTGGTAGACGGCAATCCGCTGGAAGACATTTCACTGCTGGCCGCGAACGGAGAGCGCCTGACGGTGATCATGAAGGACGGCAGGTTTCACAAGCGAGCCGCCTAGCGGCGCTTCAAGGCTTCGAGTTCCGCCAGCGTGCGCGGCCAGTCGGAACCCAGCAGCCGGGAGAGACCCCGATCGGCCAGCACCTTGCCGTTGGTCTGGCAGCGCGCGCAGTAATTTGTTTCGTTGTCGGCGTAGCGGATGCGCTGCACGGGCTCGCCGCAGCGCGGGCAGGGCCGGCCGAAGCGTCCGTGCACGGCCATGCCTTCGCGAAAGGCGGTCACCTTCTCCGGGAACTTGCCACGGGCCTCCGCCCGCAGGCGCTCGAGCCATCGGCGCAGCGTGCCCCCGGTGGCGGCATGCAGGCGGGCGATTTCCTCCGCCGTCAATTTGCGCGTCCGCGCGATGGGCGAGAGGCGCGCGGCGTGCAGGATTTCATCCGAATAGGCGTTGCCGATGCCACTGAACGTGCGCGGATCGGTGAGCGCCCGCTTCAGCGTGTGATTCTCGAAAGTGAGCGCCTCGCGAAACGCAGCCAGATCCGCCTCGAAGACATCTATGCCGCCGGGATCGAGGGCGCGCAACCCTTCTTCGCCGTGAACTACATGCAGCGACGCGCGACGCTTACTGCCGGCCTCGGTGAGGGTGAGGGTGCCGTGCGCGAAATCGAACGCGGCCAGGTTCTGGCGGCCGGACAGCTTCACATGCGGCGGGCGCCAGTGCAGCCGCCCGGCGATCATCAGGTGCAGAACCAGCCAGATGTCGCCCTCCACGCCAATGGCGATGCGTTTACCAACGCGGCGCAACCCACGCACCACGCGTCCTTCGGAACTGGCCAGGGGCGGCTCCATAGTGCGCAGCAGGAAGGGATTGGCCAGCCGCACACGCTCCAGGGTCTGCCCCATGACGCGCGGTTCGAGCGCCTCGATGTAGGCGGTTATGTCAGGCAACTCCGGCACTTATTCCTTGCCGAGCCAGCGCAACCGCGCCACGAAGTGCCGTCCCTCACTGCCGTAGAACATCAGGTAATTAGGCGATTCCACGATATTATTCACCACGGTGGGATTCTGGTGGCCCGTCAGGTTGTTGACGCCACCGCGTAGGGCGAAGCGATACTTACCCAAGTGCAGGCGCCATTCCAGGTGCAGGTTGAGGTTGAAATAGTCCGGAAAACGAAACGTGTCGGGGGCGCCGATCAGTTGACCGGTGTCGTGCTGAGTGGAGAACGGGAACCCGGTGCGCTCTTCGAGCAGATAAGCCAGCGACCAGTTCTTCCACAGGGTGGGCAGGTAGCCCCAGCTCAGGAAACGATTGGGAGCATCCCAGGGCATAGGCCCGGCATTGTCCGGCCCGATCAGCAGCGTCTGCTCGAGCGAGGGGTCCAGCACTTCGTTGGAATGCGTGCGCGAGCGCGTATAGCTGGCCATCCATTCATAGCGGCCCCGGAGATCCTGATGCACGATGACCTGCGCGGCATCGTACTGGTCATGACGGGCGCTGGTCAGCGTGAAGATCTGTTCCACGTTCGTCGAGTGATAAGCACTGGCGATCTCGGGCGGCGCCGGAATGGGCGCGGGCAGCGTGTTGACATAAGCGAATCCATCGCCGCCACGCTTGCGGTGCAGGCTGAAGCTGGCGCGAATCCGCCAGGGAAACTGGTGATCGAGGCCAAAGCTCCAGTTCTGATAGAGGGGCGCCTTCAGATGTTCGTTCGGCAACGTGTAAAACGATACGGCATTGGGCAGCAGCAGCGATCCGTTCGCGGCATAAATGTCGGTGAGGGTGTACTGATCGAGTGGCCGCGTGAAGAGTTGGATGATGGTGGGGTCGTAAAGCGCGGCAAATCCGCCGGAGACGCGGGTGCTGCCCGATCCGAAGGGCGCCCAGGAAAGCGCCAGGCGCGGCGACCACAACCAGCGGCGCAGAATCTCGTCCCAGTCCTCGCGCACGCCCAGCTCCAGGAACAGGTTTGGACGCACCTGCCAGTGGTCCGTAATATAGGACGCCGCCGTCAGACCGGGGCGGCTGAGATATCCGTCGCCCGCGAAGGTGACGGAGCGGAGCAGATTGGAATTTACGCCGTAGAGGTCATAGCCGGTGCGGCTGATGCCTTGCGAATAGTTCAGGCGGTCGACGTCGGCGCCCATCTTGAGCTGGTGGGCGCCGGCCAAATGCCAGGAAGGCAGGAACAGGTTGGCCAGGAATTGGCCGCGCCGCGAATGCTGCGTGGAATTGAGAAAGTTGTACCCCTCGACACTGTTGGGCGTGATGATGTAAGTTCCTGTACCGAGCGGCACAAAGCGCGCCAACGTCCACATCTCGGCGAAGCCCAGCTCGAGCAGTGTGGCGTGCGCCACGTAGATCTGATCTTTCAGCGCCAGAAAATAAGTCCGCCCGCGCTCATCGAGAGTGGTGGAAGGAGGGCTGAGCGCGCCCAGGCCGAATTCGGTAGCGCGTTGATAGTTGACCAGGAAGTCCGAGTACAGAATGTTGCCGGGCGTAAGGTTGACCTGCGAGTGCAACATGTTGCTGCCCTGCAGGGAGGTGGTGGTGTTTTCGTTGCTGGGCAGCCCCGGAATCACGGTGACGTTGTAATCGGCGTCCAGGTTGTCGGAGAACCAGGCGCGGCCCTTCACGATCGGGCCGGAGAAGTTGAAGCGCGGAGTCCAGTCTCCCAGATGCACCCCTCCGGACGTATTTAAGCCGGGGACGAAATTGGTCGCCGAATAGCGGAAGTGATCGTCGCCGGTCTGCGTTTTGATTTGCAATGTTCCCGCGGAGCCTTGACCGTATTGAGGCGAGTAGCGCCCGCTGAGATAATCCAGGGAACTGACGGCTTCCACGCTCACCGTGGTGTTCAGTGTGCCAGTCAACGGGTCGCTGACGTTGAATCCATCCAGCAGGTAGTTAGTCTGGCTCTCGCGCCCGCCGTCGAAGTGCAGGCCGCCGGCGGTGTCCATGATCTGTCCGGGTATCAGGGTCATGGCTTCGCGCAGGCTGTGCGTGGACGGATACGGGATGTCCATGATCTGGACTCCGCTGAGCTGGCGCTCCGACTGCGTTTGCTCCACATCCACCGCGTCGGGCGAGGCGCGCACGTCGACCGACTGCAGCACTTCCTTGACGTGATTCAAAACCAGGTCCACATCGCCCATGCCGGGGTGCACGTCGACCAGGAGATCCTTCACGGGCAGATATCCGGACTGTGTAGCGGCGAAGGAGTAGTGTCCCGCGGAATCGACGCGCAGCTTGAATCCGCCGGTGGGGTCGGTGGTGGCGTGCCATTCCGCACCAGACGCGCTGCGCGCAACGACGTCGGCGCCGGCTATGCCTGCTTCGTTCTCGTCGATCACACGCCCGGACACGGCAATCTGGGCGTGCAAGGAAACGGCACAGGCAAGCGCGGTTGCTCCGAGCCAGAAACCTTTCACAGGCGGTCCTCGTCCATCGCTTTACTCAATTGACGGAGGCAAGATGATATGCGACTCGTTGCGCAGACTCTCCAGGTACTTATTATGACGCTTCCCGGCATGGCCCTGGCCGGCGAATTGGAGATTGGCGGCGCGGCCGGTTTCGGCTTCTACCAGAGCGCCACCATCAGCAACGCGGACGGTTCCGCTTCGGCTACGTACGGGTCGCGGTTCGCGTTAAGCGGATTTGCCGAATGGGATTTCAGCAGGTGGCTGGGCATTGAAGGCCGCTACATCTTTCAGGACGGCGACCCGAAGCTGACCTCCCAGGGTCTGGAAGCGAGTCTGGATGGCCAGACGCAAGCCGTGACGGCTGAAATGGTGTTCCACGCCACGCCCAAGGGGTCGCGCTGGACGGTGTTTGTACCCGTGGGCGGCGGGTTTAAGGATTACCAGAACACGCAGACCATACCTGGAGCGCGGCCGCTGAGCGACTTCGCTTCACTGGTGACCGGGTCGCAGATATGTCCCGTGTTCAGCGCCGGGGCAGGCGTGAAGTTCGCCATCTCCCAGCACTGGCATTTGCGAGTGGAGTTCCGCTATTACGACACACCGTTTCCAAGCAAGTCGATCGCAGCGGCGCCGGGCTCGCAAGTCCACGGCTGGATGCCTGATATTGTGCCGACGTTGGGAATCAGCCGGGTATTCTGAATAGTGATGGAACAGCCAGAAGCGGCAGTGGCGCTGGTGGCCGCGCGCGCGACGGAATCGGTGCTGCTGATCCGGCGCGCGGATCGCGCAGAGGACCCCTGGTCCGGACACTGGTCATTTCCGGGCGGCCGCCGCGAGCCGGAAGACAGCGACCTGCTGCACACGGCTCTGCGCGAACTGGAAGA
>Ga0209579_10004115_pt1 | contig 10240 bp, 7 predicted proteins | sample Coa_R1_2_FD_187152 | JGI IMG/M metagenome (GOLD analysis project Ga0209579, IMG submission 187152) | Surface soil microbial communities from Centralia Pennsylvania, which are recovering from an underground coalmine fire - Coalmine... | ecosystem: Environmental > Terrestrial > Soil > Unclassified... | reverse complement strand
CCGAGATAGATGTCGGGGGCGGTGCTGTCGGTGTTGGCGATGGTGCCGTAATTGGCGATCGCGACGCCGCCCGAGGCGGCGGTGGCGGGGGTCGTGTCGATCGCACTGCGGCCGGTGATCAGCCCGCCGGCCCGGTTGAGGATGGTGGTGCCGGTGGCGCCGGCGCCGAGATAAATCGTGTCGCCGAACGCGGTGTTCGCCAGGGTGCCGAAATTGACGATCGTGGCGGCCCTGTTCTGGACGCTGATGGCGGTGGTGTAGCCCGCGATCGTCGCGGCGGTCGAGCCTCTGGCGCCGTTGGTGATCAGGCCGCCGCCGCCGAGATAGATGCCGACGCCGCTGATGTATCCGGGCAGCTGGAAGGCCGTGCCGGTGGCGGCGATCGTGCCGTAATTGGTGAGCGTCGCCGGCGCAACGTAGGACGCGATGCCGGTATAGACGCCGCTGATCCGCGCGCCCGTCGCATGGGCGGCGCCGTTGACCACCACGCCGCCGGCGCCGAGGTCGATCGCGTTGGATTTATGGCCGGTGGTCACCACCGTGCCGCTGTTGACGACGGTCCCGCCGGCGGCGAGGTCGATGGCGGGGCTGGCCGGGCCGGTGCCGGTGCTGACAATGGTGCCGGCGTTGACAACGGTGCCCGGTGCGCCGAGCGAGACCCCGGTGTTGAGCCCGGCGATCAGCCCACCAGCACCGTTGGTGACTTGACCGCCATGGCCGAGATAGATGTCGGGGGCGGTGCTGTCGGTGTTGGCGATGGTGCCGTAATTGGCGATCGCGACGCCGCCCGAGGCGGCGGTGGCGGGGGTCGTGTCGATCGCACTGCGGCCGGTGATCAGCCCGCTGGCCTTGTTGAGAATCGTGCTGCCGGTGGCGCCGGCGCCGAGATAAATCGTGTCGCCGAACGCGGTGTTCTGCAATGTGCCGAAATTGACGATCGTGGCGGCGGTGTTCTGGATGCTGATGGCGGTGGTGTAGCCGGCGATCGTCGCGGCAGTCGAGCCGCTGGCGCCATTGGTGATGCGGCCGCCGCCACCGAGATAGATGCCCAGGCCACTGATGTAGCCGCCCAGATGGAAGGCGGTCCCGGTCCCTACGATCGTGCCGTAATTGGTGATCGTCGCCGGCGCGGCGTAGGTTGCAATGCCGGTATAGACGCCGCTGATCAGCGCACTCGTCGCATGGCTGCCGCCGTTGACCACAACACCGCCCGCCTCCAGGGTGACGCCGTTGGCCCCCGAGCCGGTCGCGGCGACCGTCCCCCGATTGGCAATGGTCCAGGCGTAGCCCGAGGCGTAAATCGCCGCGCCGCGATAACCGGCGGTATTTCCGCTGACCGTCCCGTCCGAGGCGATCGTGACCGGGTTCTTCGTCGCAAAGCCGGTGGTGAGCACCACACCGGCGGTCGCGCCGTGATAAACCGTGGTCATGCGAGCCTCCTATCAGGAAGTCCGCGGCAACAACCGCGAATCCTCCCGAAATCATCGGAGGTTCCCCGAGCCTTCCGGTATGAAATGTTCTGTATCCCTCTGAATCGTTGTTAAACTGATGACGCTCAAGACCTTCCTTGAGGCCTGGGGCTGGACAAAGGCAATTACCCACCTTGAAGGTCGGTGCAAGGCCGGTGGTACTGTTTGATCACCCGCACCGGCGGGAGCGGCGGCATGGACGCGGGTACGACAGCCGACATTCTCCTGTTTGAAGGCTTCCGCCTCGACCGGTGCGGCGGCGGTCTGTTCCGCCAGCTTGAGGGCGGCGCGTCCGAGCGGCTGGCGATCGGCTCGCGGGCGCTTGAGGTGCTCGGCATGCTGGTCGATCGACGGGGCGAACTCGTCACCAAGGCGGTTCTGATGGAGGCCGTCTGGCCGGGTATCGTCGTCGAGGAAAACAACCTGGCGGTGCAAATATCAGCACTGCGTCGTCTACTGGATCGCGGACGCCCAGAGAGGAGCTACATCCAAACTGTTCCCGGACGCGGTTACCGCTTTGTCGCCTCGGTGACGCGGGCCGAGGCGGTGGCGGGCTCCGACGTTGCAGCACGTCCGCAAAGCGGTGGGCGACCGCGCCTATCGATCGTCGTGCTGCCCTTCAGCAATCTGAACGATGATCCCGAGCAGCAGTATTTCGCGGACGCGGTCACCGAGGATTTGACAACCGACCTGTCGCGGATCGCAGGCAGCTTCGTGATCTCACGCAACACCGCGTTCACTTACAAGGACAACCCAGTCGATACAAAGCGGATCGGCGCAGAGCTCGGCGTGCGTTATGTGCTGGAAGGCAGCGTGCGCCGGACAGGGAGCCAGGTCCGCGTCAACGCTCAGTTGATCGACGCCGAGGCGGACGCGCATCTGTGGGCCGAGCGGTTCGTGCGCGACACCGGCGATCTGTTCTCCCTTCAGGACGAGATCACCCGGCGGATCGCGACAACGCTCAACATCGAGCTCGTCAATGCGGAAGCTGCCCGATCAGTCGAGCGTCCCGAACCGCTGGACTACATTCTGCGGGGCCGCGCCGCGACCAACGCCTCGCCATCGCGCGAAAGCCGCATCAAGGCGATTGAACTGTTCGAGCGGGCGTTGGCGCTCGATCCGCACTCTGTGGCGGCGCGATGCTATCTGGCGACGGCGCTCTCGGCGCAAGTCCTCGATAATTTCACTGATTCGGCGGCGGCCGCTATCGAGCGCGCGGAACTCTTGGCCGGCCAAGCCTTGACGACATGGCCTCGCAGCCCGCTCGCGCATTACGCCAAGGGCCAAGTATTGCGCGCGCAGCGGCGGCACAACGAAGCCATTTTGGAATACGAGATTGCTCTCACGTTCGATCGCAACTGGGTGCGCGCCTTGCACGCTCTCGGCCAGAGCAAGCTTTTCGCCGGGCCCATCGAGGACGTAATCCCGCTCATGGAGCAAGCCCTTCGCCTCAGTCCCTGCGACCCAGTGGTCGGCATGTTCTATTTCCAGATTGGGCGCGTGCATCTGCTGCAGTCGCGCACCGACGAGGCGGTCATCTGGCTCGAAAAGGCGGTCAGTGCCATGCCTGCACACCCGGCGGTTCGGGCCTTTCTCGCCGCCACCTATGGGCTCAACGACGGGACCAAACGCGCCGCCGCCGAACTGGCCGAAGCCCGTAGGTTGAGCGGTGACGATCGTTATTCGAGTATCGCCCGCTTGCGGTCCTTCAATTCCGGAGCGCCGAAGGTTCGCGCCTTGCACGAAGCCACATATTACGCCGGTCTTCGCAGCGCCGGTATGCCAGAAGATTAAGCACTCGGCTGTGCACGAATTTCTCGTTTTCGGCCAAGCGTAGCGTAGAAAGGATCGAACCGCGGGTTCCAGTGCGGCCCCGCCGGATGGCAGGAATCGGCGCTTCTTCCCCGTTGCCATGCGTCCCAACGACGGTCGCCTCACCCAAGAACAGCGGTTCTTGAACCTTGGCGGCCGGCCTTCCCTTCAAGCCACGCGAGGCGTCTTACGGCCCACCCTTTCGCCGATGCCGATGGCGGATTAGGCTTTGCCGATCCGCCCTGCGGGCGCACCATCGGCTACAGCGGTGCATGCTGAGAAGGAAGTTGCGGAATGAAGACGAATGCGAAGGGGAAGCCGGTCTGCGTCGTGATCGGCGCCACCTCGAAGTGGCAGGCCGAGGGCCGCAACACGCTGTTGGCGCATGGGCGCCCGGTCGACGACAGCGATGTCGAAATCGGTATCCGCTGGGGGGTCGGCGGCGCGGTGGCGCAGAAATTCGCGCAGGAAGGCTTCTTTACGGTCCTGACGACGCGCAACGAGGCCAATGCCACGCGCCTCGCGGCGGCGATCCGCGAGCAGGGCGGCGAGTGCATGATCGTCGAACTCGATCTCGTGTCGCAGCAATCGATAGCGAGCGCCTTCGCCAAGATCCGCCAGGAGGCAGGCGACCCGGATGTGCTGATCTACAATGCCGGCTACCTCGAAGGCCGCGACCTGCCGCCCGACAAGGAATTGCTCGAATATGTCCCTGTCGAGATGCTCGACACCGGGCTGCACATTTCCGCGCGCGGGCCCTTTCTCGTCGCCCAGGAGGTGCTGCCGGCGATGCGCAAGAAGGGCGCGGGGTCGTTTTTCTTCTCGAACAATTCATCCTCGCTGCGCGGCAAGAAGCGGATGACCGGGCAGTCCTTGTATTACCCGCGGGTCTTGATGCGCACCCTGGCGCAGGTCTTGACCGAGGATTATTCCGAGCACGGCGTCCATGTCGCCAACATCGTCATCGACGGCTCGATCGACTCGCCGGGCAGCCGCGCCCTGCCGCGCAACCAGAACCGCCGCGACCTGGTGATCAACCCGATCAAGATCGCGGAGGCCTACTATTACCTGCACACCCAGGATAAATCGTGCTGGACCCATGAATTGCAGCTGACGCCCTACGGGTCGAAGCCGAGCTATTGACCGTCATTCAAATTCCCCCGTCGCCCCCGCGAAAGCGGGGGCCCAGGGGCCGACGGCACAGCGTTTGTCCTGGGTTCCCGCTTTCGCGGGAATGACGACAGCAAGGAGTTTTGCCATGGCCGTAACGCCCGCATCGCCCGGCTGCCTCGCCGGCATCCGCGTCCTCGACCTGACGCAATTCGAGGCCGGCACGACGTGCACCGAGGCCTTGGCCTGGATGGGCGCCGACATCGCCAAGGTCGAGCCGCCGCGCGGCGAAGCCGGCCGCACCGGGTTTGGCGATGCGTTCTATTTCATGATGTACAACGCCAACAAGCGCTCGCTGACCGTCAACCTGAAGGACGAGCGCGGCCTCGCGCTGGTCAAGGAGATGGTCAAGAAGGCCGACGTCTTTACCGAGAATTTCGCGCCCGGTGCGGTCGAGCGACTGGGGCTCGGCTACGATGTCGTCAGCGCGATCAACCCCGCGATCATCTATGCCCAGGTCAAGGGCTTCGGCGCGGGCAGCCCCTATGAGAAGGGCCTGTCGTTCGACCCGATCGCCCAGGCCGCCGGCGGCGCGATGAGCATCACCGGCGAAAAGGACGGCAAGCCCATCAAGCCCGGCCCGACGATCGGCGACACCGGCACCGGGATGCTGATGGCGTTCTCGATCGTCAGCGCATTGTTCGACCGGGCGCGCACCGGCAAGGGGCGGCGACTCCAGGTCGCGATGCAGGATTCGGTCATGCATTACAGCCGCGGCATGTTCATCACCCACGCCCGTACCGGCAAGGCCGCGCCGCGGCGGCCGGCCAGCAACAACCCGCCGAGCGGGACCTACCCGTGCAAGCCCGGCGGCCCCAACGATTACGTCTTCCTGATGACCAGCCGGGCCAACCCCGAGCATTGGCCGCGCCTTTTGAAGCTCGTCGGGCGCGAGGACCTGATCGGCGACCCGCGCTACGACACCGCCGACGCCCGCCTCAAATGCGAAGCGGAAATCGACGAGATCGTCACCTCGTGGACAATGCAGCGCACCAAGCACGAAGCGATGGCGCAATTGAGCGGGGTCGGCGTCCCGGCCGGCGCGGTTCTCGACTCGGAGGACCTGACGAGCGAACCGAGCTTCCGCGAGCGCGGCATCCTGCAGGAGATGACGCACGGCGAACGGAAGATGACGATGCCGACCTGGCCGGTGCGCTTCGACGGCGTGCCGACGCAGGTCAAATCGGCGCCGCTCCTCGGCGAGCACACCGCGGAGGTCCTCGCCGACTGGCTCGGCCTCGACCAGGACGCGGTCGCGGCGTTGCGCGCCGACGGCATCGTCTGAGGCGCGCGCCCTTCAGCGCGGCGGCGCGAGCGGATCGAAGCCGGCGTCGGGCGGCTGCAATTCGCTTTCGCTGAAGCCCATCGCCGCGAGGAAGGCGGCGCGCACGTCGGCCGGCTGCCCGGTCTGGAAGATGTAGCCCTGCAGATTGCGCCGGCTGAACGGGTCGCGCAGCAGTTGGTCGCGGCCGAAACCCTCGATGAAGTTGCGGCGCTCGGCCACCGGTAATTCGATCGCCCGGTTGGCTTCGGGATCGCGCACCACCGCCTTCGGGTCGCCTCCGGCCTTGACGCGCTCGATGTCGTCGAGAAAGCGGCGGCGGATCATCACGATGCCGCGGTCGCTCGGCGCCAGATACTCCTGCGACCGGTCGGCGATGCGCCCCTGCCCGACCCAGGTGACGAAATCCTGGTTCATCACATGGCTGGTGATCCAGCGCCCGGTCCCCGGATCGGCGATCGGCCCGGCCCAGGTCGGGATCGAGTTTTGCTCATAGGGCTCGCGCTCGTGCGGCACCCGGCTGAAGTGCCACATCACCGAGAGCGTGTTCTCGTCGTCGACCGGCACCCGGAATTCGACATGGTTGCCGGTGAAGAGGCCGCACGGCCACAGGCACACCCGCCCGACCGTCCACAGCCGGTCCTCGGCGCTGGTGTCGGTGCGGATGCGCTTATACTGGAAGCCGTACTCGAACTCGCTGAAATCGACCTTGACGTGCTGCGGCGTATAGGGGCCGGTGGCGCCGGCGAGGCGAACGCTCCAGTTGGAATGGGTCCACTCGAAATGCACCGGATCGATCGAATTCTCCTGGCACTGAAACCAGTTGCACGGGATCTCGGCCTTGACGATCTGGCGGAAGCCGTTTTTCCAGGTGAAGAACTCCCAGTCCGGCACCAAGGGGCGGGGCTCCGGGCCGAGATAGGCCCAGATGAGCCCGCCGCGCTCCTCGACCGGGTAGGCCTTGATGCGGATTTCGTCCTTGAGGCGGCGCTCGGGGTGCGCGACATCCTCGTAGGGCTGCGCCAGGCACGCGCCATCGGAATCGTAGAGCCAGCCGTGGTAGTTGCAGCGCAGCCCGCAGGCTTCGACGTAGCCGTAGCTGAGATCGGCGCGGCGATGCCGGCAATGGCGGTCGAGGAGGCCCAATTTGCCGCCGAGATCCTTGTAGAGGACGAGGTTTTCGCCCAGGAGGCGCACCGGCAGGGCGCCCGGCCGGTCGAGCTCGCTCAGCCCGGCGATCGGCCACCAATAGCGCCGCAACAATTCGCCCATCGGCGTGCCGGCGCCGGTCTCGCTCAGCACCTCCCAGCGGTTGCCCGCCGGTTGCGCGGATTTCTTCGCCATCGTGCGCCGCCACCCCCGAGTTGCCACCGCCGCCGATGATATACCGCTCGGGCGCCGCGCGCACCGGCCGCCGATGATGCGTCGGGATCGCCCAAACCTCCCCTCCCCCGCAAGCGGGGGAGGGTTAGGGAGGGGGAGAGCGGGCCAGAACATGCTTTCCACAATTTCCGTCCATCCCGGCGCAGGCCGGGACCCATGGAACAATCGTCGCGATGGTCGACAAATGGGTCCCGGCCTGCGCCGGGATGGACGGAAATGGGGTGATCGAGCGGAAAAACCTCGCAATCGCGGCGCCTGGCGCTATCGCGGGGTGGCGGTTTCGCGTTGCAGCATCTGGCGGTAGCGCGCCACCTCGGGGTCGAGGAGGATGCTCGGCTCCCCCGGTGAGGGCGTTACCAGGCACCAGGCGTGCCACTGCATCAAGGAGTCGCGGGCCGGGTCCGGCCGCTGCCCGTCGGCGTAATAGAGCAACGCCATCCGAACGAGCTCGCGGATGAAGCCGCCGGCCTCGGCGCCGCCCGGTGCCGTTTCCCACAACTCGGAGGGCGGCTCGGCCGGGCTCTCGGGCGCGCAATCCACCTCGGCGGCGCGCCCGCCGCCGCCCGGCATCGCGGCGAGTTCGGCGGCGGCTTCCTCGATCGGCCGCAGCGCGGCGACCTGCGCCGGATCGACGCCGCGCGCCACCAGCATGTCCCGCAGCTTGCCGCCGAGCGCGACGCGCGCCCGCAACGCCTCGCGCCGGAGCTCCTGTGCGTCCACGGGCTGCATCAGGCCGGCGCGCAGCCGCTTCAGGCGCCTGTCAAGTGCCGGGCGCATGCACCAGCCGCCCGACCTCCCAGGGCGCCTCGCGCTGGACCTGCTCGAGTTCCTCGATGCGGCGCTCGAAATCGCCGGCCGCGACGGCCCGCATGTAGGTTTCGAGGAGTTGCGAGAATTCGCCGGCCTCCCCCGGGGTCAACGCGCCGGCCGCCGCCGCCGCGGTCAGCGCCGCCATCGCCGGCGCGAGGTCGGCGGCGCTGCGCAAGGGCGGCAGATCGACGTGCAGCGGCCGCTCGCGCAGCGGCGCAATCAGCCGGTCGAGGCACAGCCGCATCGCCACGGCGTCGCCGTCGAGCGCCATATCCACCAGCTTGTGCGCCAGCGCCGCCGCTTCGCCAATCAGAAATTTCTCGATCAGCAACGTCGCCTGGTTGCGCGATCCCGGCGGCCGACCCGCCGGATTGCCCGATTGCCCCTTGGCGAACGGCCGGCCACGACCGCGCCTTTTTTGCTGCTTCTGCAGCGGATTTACAGCCATCAACTTGGTCTCCCATCGCTGGCGCGGTCCCCCGGGTGATGCCCCGGGGGCCGCCGCTAATGGGATCAGCATGCAATATAATTATGGCAATTTTAGCGTTGCCGTTGCTCAAACCACGCCAAAAATCAGCGGGCGCCCACCCTGGCCGGCACCGGGCGCAGCAGCGCGGCGTCCAATTCCTCGATCGTGCGGCCTCGCGTCTCGATGCCGACGAAGAGGAAACCGATGACGGCGAGCAGATACCAGCCGGCGAAGTAATTGAAGGCCGGCACGATCGCCTCCAGCGTCGCCTTCGGCGCGACGTAATTCGACGCGCCGGCGATCACCGCCAGCCCGGCCGGGCCGATGAACTTGGCGATGTTCGAGCAGCCGTAGACGAGGCCAAAGCCGCTGGCCCGCAGCTTCGCCGGCCACAGTTCCGCCATGTACGGGAAGACCACCGAGAAACTGGCGTTGGAGAAGAAGCTCGCGACCATCAGCAGTATGAAAAACGCCGACGCGGTGCCAATGAGGACGTCGCTCAGCTGGCCGGCGAGCATCGTCGCGACGCCGGCCGCGACCGATAGCAGGAACCCGGCCCAGCGGCGCCCCAGCGCATCCGACAGCCAGGCGCCCAGCGCGCGTCCGGGGATGCCGATGAGGGCAATCCACACCGAGAGGTAAGCCGCCTGCGCCGGCGTCACCTTCAGCACCAGCACCAATAGCGTCGCGCCCCACAGCGCGATGCCGACCGCGCCCGTCGAACTGAGGCCGCACATGATCGCCGCGGCGATGCTGCGCGGGTATTTGAAGAGTTCGAGCCACGAGACGTGCTGCGGCGCCGGGAGCGTCGTCGGCAATTCGATCGCGCTGGGATCGACCTTGAGGGCCCAGGCGAGCGAGCGCCGCGCCTCCTCGAAGCGCCCCTGGCTGAACAGCCAGCGCGGCGATTCCGGGACCCAGAGGCGAATGACGAAGGCGAACGCCGCCGGCACCAGGCCGATCGCGAAGAGGCCGCGCCAGCCGATCGTCGCGCCGAGCGAGGCGCTCAGCAACGCGGCCAGCAGGGGCCCGAGCGGCAATAGGCCGATCGAGAGGCCGCTGACCCAGCCGCGCTTGGAGGCCGGCACGAACTCCTGCAGCAGCGGCAGATCAACGGCGGCGAGGCCGCCCACCCCGAGCCCGACGATGAAGCGCATCGCGGCGATGAAGATCCAGCCGTTTTCCGGCGCCAGCGCCATCACGCCGGTGGCGAGGGAGAGCGTCAGGATCATCATCATGAACACGGTGCGGCGGCCGATCTTGTCGCCCAGCCAGCCAAAGAAGATGCCGCCCGGTATCGCCGCGATGCCCGAAGCAAACAGGATCGCGCCCGATTGCCCGAACGTCAGATGCCAATCCTTGACGAAGAACGCCAAGACAAAGCCGATCAAGGCAAAATCAAAGAAATCGATAACAATGGAAAACAGGCACGCCGAGAAAATTTTCCATTGATTGATAGTCAACGACTTCTGCTGCTCGAGCACCTCAAGCATGGCACCCTCCTGTTCATGTCGGCTCCCCGGCCGCATTCGAGGCGGCGATGCGGGGTGGCCTTGTCGTTATGCCCGCCACGGTAACCCACTCGGCCGGCGATGGCAATTCGTCCAGGCTGAGCGGTGCGCCGAAAGGGCAGCCGCGCCTAGACTGACGGATATACGCCAACACCTGGTGCCCTTTCGTCATGCCCGCGAAAGCGGGACCTTTGCATAAGTGACGGATCATGATTCACTTGGCCAGGGGCATGGTTGGGGGTGGTGATGCGGCGCGAGAGCAAGCCGGCGAGTTTTGCCGAAGCATTGGTGGTGGGCGGCGGCAACCGGCGGCTGGAGGCGATCGAGGAGCTGC
>Ga0209579_10004114_pt1 | contig 10240 bp, 8 predicted proteins | sample Coa_R1_2_FD_187152 | JGI IMG/M metagenome (GOLD analysis project Ga0209579, IMG submission 187152) | Surface soil microbial communities from Centralia Pennsylvania, which are recovering from an underground coalmine fire - Coalmine... | ecosystem: Environmental > Terrestrial > Soil > Unclassified... | reverse complement strand
GAAGCGCTGGGTCCGTTCAACGGCTCGGTAGTAGTGGCCGATCCAAGCAATGGCCGCATCCTCACCATCGTCAACCAAAAACTGGCGCTGGGCAGCGGATTCACACCATGCTCCACCATCAAGGTTTCCGTGGCGCTGGCCGGGCTTGAAGAGGGCCTCATCGACCGGGTCACGAAAGTGAAGCTGTACGGGCGCATGAAAATGAACCTGACCGAGGCCATCGCCCATTCCAACAATCCGTACTTCGCCCGTTTGGGCGTGCAGCTCGGCTATGATCGCGTGAGCTACTACGCGCATTTGTTCGGATACGGCGAGAAAGCCGGCCTGGACATTCCCGGCGAGCAGCCGGGCTACTTTCCGCCGGCGCCGCCCAGGAATGGCGGCATGGGAATGCTGACCAGCTTCGGCGAGGAAATTTCGCAGACGCCGCTGCAGCTAGCGGCCCTGATGACAGCCATTGCCAACGGCGGTACGCTGTACTACCTGCAATATCCGCGCACGCAGGAAGATTTGGACAGCTTCCAGCCGCGCGTCAAGCGCCAACTCGATCTGGAGCCCTTCATTCCGGAAGTGAAACCGGGCATGCAGGGAGCGGTGGAATTCGGCACGGCGCGGCGCGCCAAGCAGGATGAACTGATCATGGGCAAGACCGGCACGTGCAGCGAAGGCCGCACGCATCTGGGCTGGTTCGGATCGTTCAACGAAGTGGGTTCAAGCAAACTGGTGGTAGTGGTGCTGCTGACGGGCGGCAAGCCCTCGATCGGCCCCATGGCGTCCGGCGTGGCTGGCGACGTCTACCGCCGTTTGACGCAGGACAACTACTTCAGAGCTTCGGCGCAAACGGCTTCATCGTCGGCGCCCGATAGCTCGCTAGCTTCAACCGGGCTCTCCGGCTCCCGCTAAGATTCGCTCGGCCATGGCATGGCGCAGGGCATCCAGGCCCTTGCCGGTGACGCTCGAAATTTCGTAGAAATCCAGACCGCGCTCGCGGGCCAAATTACGCAGCGATTCGACGCGCGCCGGATCCTGGGCGGCATCCATTTTCGTCGCGACGACAATCATCGGCTTGTGGGCCAGGTCTTCGCTGAAGCTGGCTAGTTCGGTCATGACGGTTTCGAAGTCCTGCACTGGGTCGCGTCCGGTGGCATCTGATACGTCGACCAGGTGCGCAAGCAGCCGCGTCCGCTCAATGTGGCGTAGGAACTGAATGCCCAGGCCGTGGCCCAGGTGGGCGCCTTCGATCAGGCCCGGGATGTCGGCGATGACGAAGCTGCGGAGATCGTCCATCTGCACAACGCCCAGTTGCGGCTCGAGAGTGGTGAACGGATAGGCGGCGATCTTGGGACGGGCGGCGGAGAGGCGCGAAATCAGCGTCGACTTGCCGGCATTCGGAAAACCGACCAGACCGACGTCGGCCAGCAGTTTCAATTCGAGCCGCAGCGTGCGCTGCTGTCCCGGAGCGCCGGGGGTGTGCTCGGTGGGCGCCTGGTGAGTGGCAGTGGCGAAGCGGGCATTGCCTTTGCCGCCGTGGCCGCCGCGGGCCACCAGAATACGCTCGCCGGCGTGGGTGAAATCGTGAATCAGTTCGCCGCTCTCGTCGTCGTAGGCGATGGTGCCAACCGGCACTTCGAGCTCGATCGAATGGCCTTCGGCCCCCTTGCAGTTGCTGCCTTCGCCATGGCGGCCGCGCTGGGCGGTGTGCTCGGGATTGAAGCGGAAATGCAGCAGCGTGTTCTGGTGGCCGGTGGCGGTCATGTAGATATCGCCGCCGCGTCCGCCATCGCCGCCGCTGGGGCCACCTTTGGGGACGTACTTCTCCCGGCGAAAGGCCATGCAGCCATTGCCGCCATCGCCGGCTTTGAGACGGATTTTTACTTCGTCGATGAACACAAGATATGCCGAAAGTTCAAAAGGCCGCGCCCAGCAAAGCAGGCGGGTCTCACGTGCGGGAGGGCTAGGCTACTTTGATGCTGACGAACTTGCCCATGCGGCCGCGATCGCGGAACTCGACCACGCCGGTGACTTTGGCGAACAGGGTGTCGTCCTTGCCCCAGCCAACATTCTCGCCGGGCTTAAGGCGGGTGCCGCGCTGGCGGATGATGATCGACCCGCCGGGGACCAATTGGCCGCCGAAAACTTTGACGCCCAGGCGCTGTGCATTAGAATCGCGCCCGTTCTTGGAACTGCCTAAACCTTTTTTATGTGCCATGACAAATTCCTATGCGACGATCTCGCCGACTTTGACTTCCGTGTAGTCCTGGCGATGCCCTTTTGTACGCTTGTACTGCTTTTTGCGCTTGAACTTGAACACGATGATTTTTTCGCCGCGGCCTGCCGCAGTGATGGTGGCGCGAACTATGGCGCTACCGGCTTCGGCGCCTGCCAGCACCGGGCTCTCGTCCGGGAACACGGCCAGCACTTTGGAAAATTCGATATCGGAGCCGACGTCGCCGCCGAGCTTCGGGATGCGCAGCACGTCGCCAGGGGCAACACAGTACTGCTTTCCACCGGTCTCAATAATGGCATGCATTGGAGAAGCCTCTTTGAAGCCCAGGCGCACCTGCTGGGTGCGGGGCGCTTTGGTGTAAACCACCATTCTAGTACAGAGGGGGCGCCCCTGACAAATAGGGGCTGGGATCGTCCGCCTGCTTTTTGACTGAACCACAAACCGCGTTCGCCCGTAAACTAGACAAATGAAGTTTTCATACTATTTGTGTGCCTCGGTGCTCCTGGCCGGCTACGCCACTGCTCAGACTGGCGTACGAATCGATCCGGCAACAGGCGGCTGGGGCTGGCTGACTCGTCCCTACCAGACCAGGTCCGTGCCGCCGGTGAGCCTGAACAATTCGTCGCGCCTGGAGACGCTGGTGCGGGCGGGCGGTCTCTACATCTCGGCGCAGGATGCGGTTGCCCTGGCGATTGAGAACAATATCGATGTCGAGGTGCAGCGCTATGGGCCCCTGCTGGCCCGCGAGGTGCTTAAACGGGCCCAGGGAGGCGGCGCGCTGCGCAGCGTGGGGCTGGGAGTCGCGCCCGGGCCGCAGAGCGTGAGCCTGCAAGGCGTCAGTGTAAATGCCAGCGGGGTGAATGCCAGCGCGGCGGGAGGCGGGGTGAGTTCGGGCGGCGGTATCGTGACGCAGCTCGGACCGGCGATTCCGGCACTCGATCCCACGGTGATTTTCTTCGCAAATTTCCAGCACTCGACCACGCCGCAAAGCAACACGGTGCTCACCGGAACAACGGCGCTGATCCAAGACACGCGTACCTATCAGGCGCAGTATGCGCAGAACTGGGCGTTCGGCCTGAACGCGCAACTGACCTATGGCAGCCAATACACGAAGGTCAATAGCCAGTTTTTCACTTTGAATCCATTCACGGCGGGCAGTCTGGATTTGCTGGTGACTCAAAATCTGCTGCAGGGTTTTGGCTCGGCCGTGAACACCCGCAACATACGCGTCCAGAAAAATAACCTGAAGGTCACCGATCTGCAGTTCAAACAGCAAGTGATCACCACGGTCTCCGCGGTACTGAATCTGTATTGGGATTTAGTGAGCTTTCACGAAGACCTGCGCGCGCGCAAACAGGAGCTAGAGACGGCGCAGCAACTGCTCGATGACAACAAGAAGCAGGTGGCGGATGGCGCGCTCGCGGAGATTGAAATCACGCGCGCTGAATCCCAGCTCTATACGGCCAAGCAGGACCTGGTGATTTCCGAGACCAATCTCCTGCAGCAGGAAACCGTCTTGAAAAATGCCTTGAGCCGCAACGGCGTAGCCAGTCCGACGTTGATGTCCGTGCACGTCGTGCCGCTGGACAAAATCACGATTCCCGCTAAGGACGACATCCGGCCGGTCGAAGACCTGGTCGCCGACGCGCTCGCTAAGCGGGTGGAAGTCGCGCAAAGCCGGACCAACATCGAAAGCAATCAGTTGAATCTGGTGGGCATCAAGAATTCGTTGAAGCCCACGCTGCAGGCGTTTGCGGAGCTCACCAACAACGGCTTGTCCGGCGGGCTGACGGCCCTTGGAATTGCCCAGGGCGGCTCCGCGCTGGCCGGGGGGTATGGCGAGCTGCTGGCGCAAATTGCGCGGCGAAATTATCCGAACTACTCGGCGGGCATTTCCCTGAACATCCCGATTCGCAATCGCGCGGCGCAATCGGATTACGTCACCAGCCTGATCGAAATCCGGCAAAACGAATTGAATTTGCAAAAGAGCATCAATCAGATTCGCATGGACGTGCACAACGCCGTGATCGGATTGCAGCAGGCGCGCGCCCGTTATGACGCGGCCGCCAAAGCACGAGTTCTGCAGAAAGATACGCTCGACGCGGATCGCCGCAAGTATGAGCTGGGCGCAATCAACGCGTATCAGGTGGTGCAGGATCAGCGCGATCTGGCGAACACGGAGAGCGCGGAAGTACAGGCCATGGCCAATTTCACGCATGCGCGGATTGCCTTTGACCAGGCGCTTGGGATCACGCTGGAGGTGAATAATATTTCGCTGGACGAAGCGCTGACGGGGCAAGTCGGCGGCGGCAAGGCCGGAAAGGAGCGGCCATGATCACGCTTCGCAAAGCTGTGGCGTTGGGATTGTGCTACGTATGGCCGGTTTCTTCCATCTGGGCGCAGCAGGCTTCTATTGAACCTGAGCGGCCGTCGGCCCCGGTGCTGTTGCGGCCGTACTCGGCGGCGCAAGTGCCTCCCGTCCGCCTGGCGAATTCCGGACGGCTGCGCGAACTGGTTCGGGCGGGCCGACTGTACTTGACCGTGCAGGATGCCATTGCGATTGCGCTCGAAAACAACATCGATATCGAAATTGCGCGGTACAGCCCGTTCACATCGGCATGGGCGGTCGAGCGCGCCGAAGCGGGTGGAGCTTTGCCGGGCGTGCCCAGCGGTGCATCGCAAGCGGGATCGGTAGCTAACGGGCAGGGCGTCCTAGGAAGTCAGGCGGCGGCGGGCGTGAGCAGTAACGGGAGCGCCACGGGCGGCACCGGACCCGGCAACGCGACAATTTCTCAAATTGGCCCGGTCACGCAGACACTGGATCCGGCGTTTCAGGAAACCACCACGTTCAGTCACAGAACGACTCCACAGCCGAACACGGTCCAGAGCATTACGGCTGAGCTGATCTCGAATACACGCGTGTCCACGGCGTCGTTCCAACAAGGCTTTTTGACCGGCGGCAGCGTTTCGGTCACCTATAGCGGTCACTACCTGAACGAGAACTCGCCGACCGACGTTCTGAATCCATCGGTCGCGGACAATCTGTCGGTGTCGTTCCAGCACAATCTGCTGCGGGGCTTTGGCGTGGCCATGAACGCGCGCACCATTACTGTGGCCAAGATGAATTTCAAGACATCGGATCTCAATTTCCAATCGCAGGTGACCGCCACCGTGGTGGCCGTTCTGAATGCGTACTACGCGCTGGTGGCCGATTACGAAGACGTGAAAGCCAAGCAGAGCGCCATGGACGTGGCGAAGTCGTTTTTCACCGACAACAAGAGACGCGTGGAACTGGGCTCGCTGGCGGAGGCGGATTTGACGACATCGGAATCGCAGGTGGCCACCAGCCTGCAGAATCTGGTGGTTTCGCAGACCACATTGCAGCAGCAAGAAATTGCCTTGAAGAATCTGCTGAGCCGGACCGGGGTTGCGGACCCGTCACTGGCCAACACGCAAATCGTGCCGGTGGATCGGATCGCGATTCCGGAAAAAGACGACCTCCCTGCCCTGCCCGAACTCATTCAGAAAGCCTTCGCCAATCGAACCGATCTGGCCGCGCAAAAAGCCAATCTGGAGGCGGCGGAAATTTCGACGTTAGGAACCAGGAACGGCGTGCTGCCTTCCGCGCAGGTCTTCGGCGCCGAGAGTCATGCGGGATTGGCGGGATCGCCCAGGCAGGTGGTGGCCGGGGTAGTGGTCGAGACACCGGATCCTTACTTCGTGGGAGGCACAGGCGCGGCGCTGGGCCAGATTTTCCGGCGCAATTTTCCCACCGAGCGTATTGGCGTTTTCTATCTGGCGCAAATCGGCAACCGGCAGGCGCAGGCGGACAACGGCATCGATCAACTGCAACTGCGGCAAACGCAGCTCACCACTCAAAAGAGCCTAAACCAGGTGGGCGTGGACGTTTTGAATTCGGTGATCGCCCTGCAGCAGGCGCGGGTGCGTTATGACACGGCGGTGCAAAATCGAGTGCTGGCGCAAAAGCTGCTGGACGCCGAGCAGAGGAAGTTTACGTTGGGCGCATCCACTACTTTCAATGTGATTCAACAGCAGCGGGATCTGGTAGCGGCGGAATCCGGCGTGATTGCAGCGCTAACCGCCTATGCCAGCGCGCGCGTTACGCTCGACCGCACATTGGGCACGACACTCGAAGCCAATCAAATCTCGATTGCCGACGCGCGAACGGGCAAAGTGGCGCGGGCGTCATCGCTGCCGGCAGTTTTGCCGGAACCCTAGCTCAATCGCTTTGGCGGCGGCGCCGTTCAGCTCGCCGCACACGCGCTTCGTCCATGCCGAAATAATGCGCGACTTCGTGCCAGACGGTTTCCGCAACCATTTTTTCCAAATGCGCAGCGTTGCGCGCCAGCCGCTCGTGCGGACCCTGGAAAATGATGATCTGGTCGGGCATGACGAAGCCGTCGGAGACGCTGCGCGCGGTAAGCGGACGGCCGCGGTAAAGCCCTAGCAAGGTCGAGCCGGGGTTTACGCCTGCCGACCGCAGTTCGCGTGCCGAGGGCTCCTGTTCCACGATCACGGCGATGTTGGAGAGCTTACGGCGGAAAGGCAGCGGAATCCTCGCGCAGGCCCGTTCTACCAGCCGATCAAATTCCTGAGCGGTCATCTGCTTCTGTTATTTTATGGCCAGTCGGTTAGAATCGCGTCATGCGCTTCTTGCTGGTTCTTGCCTCCCTGGTCCTGGCGACGGGACAGGAAGCGAAAGAGGGAACCGCTGGTGACGCTCAAAAGCTGGTAACAATCCGGGAAATCGCCGTTGAGGGCACAAGGCTGCCCGGGCGTTCGGTCATCCGGCTGGCGCAGATCAAGGTTGGGGACCAGGTGAATTTCTTAAAGCTGAACGACGCGCTGCAAAAGGTAATGCGTAGCGGGCTCATCAGTCATATCGATTTCGAATACGAGTCGCTGCCGGACAAAGAGACGGACGTAATCCTCCACATGAAATGCACGGACGAGAAGCCCGTGGCTAGAGCGTCGATTCAGATTCCCAAAGTTAACGAGGATGAAGTGTGGACGTGGCTCACCAATGTGGATCCGATCTTTACGCGGGACATGCCGCCAACAGAGGCCGCGATCCGGCTTTATTCATTCTGGATCGGCAAATACGTGGAGGATCATGGTGACCCGAACTTCAAAAAACACTCCGCCATAATGGCCGACGCCTCCAGCTCGAGCGGAGGGAACGCGACGGACCGCCTGGTTTTCAAGGTGGTGAAGCTCCGTTCTGGGAAATAGCCTCAGACCTTGTTGCAGAGCGGCAGGACGAGATCGATCAGGCTGTCCATTTCTTCAGCGTTGGTTTGCTCCAGGTGTAGATAGGGCTCGCGCAGGCGATCGTACTGGATGACGCCGCGGCGCTTCAGCATACGTTTGTCGAGCACGATGCCGGCTTCGAGATGTTGCAGGCAAAACGCCATGTAGGGCAGCGTGCGGTAGAGCAACGCTCTTGACTCTTCGACTTTCCCTTCGTCAAACAGACTGACGATGCGGGCGTAGACTTCCGTGATTCCGGGACCAGCCATGATGGCGCCCGCGCCGCGCGGCATGCCATCGGCCATGTACATACCCCATAGCCCGAATATCACCTGCACCTGGCCACCGGTGCCGCGAATGATTTCGGCGCACTTGGCGCCGGGCAGCGGATTTTCCAGTTTGGCGAAATGCAGATTCTTGACGCGGCTTGCCAGGTCGAGATACACGCTGGCGGGAATGCCGGAGCCGGTGAGGTCAAGATCCTGCACCATGATCGAAATGCCGACCGAGCCTGCTACGCGCTCATAGAAAAGCGTCAGCTCTTTAATGCTGAGCGGGGCCGTGCGCGGCGGTATCACCATCAGGCAATCGGCGCCCTGCTTTTCGGCCCACCGCGAAAACTCGATGGTGTTGAATATCGATCCCGAGCCCGTGCTGATGATTAGCGGCTTGCGTTTGCGTGTCTGATCGACCACGATTTCGGCGACGCGATAGCGCTCCGGGTCGGAAAGTTTATAGGCTTCGCTGCCGAGGCCGGGAACGCAAACCGCAGCCGCGCCGCGATCTATGGAAAAATCAACTTGTCGCCGCAAATCGGTTTCGTCGATGGTCTCGTCATCGCGAAACGGCGTCATCATGACTGGAATGCACCCTCTGAGTTTCACAATCCTCCTGTAAGATGTTCCCGTTCATTCTCTCAAAAGCAGCTATCATTGCGAACGAAGGTAATTTCTCTGCAGATGAGATTGTTCATTATCGCAGCGGTGATTGGCAACGCGGCATGGGCCGCCACGCCGACAGCCAGCGAAATCCAAGTGGCCAGCCAGTGGATGGGCCGGTATTTTAGCCCGGGCGCCCAGGTTCTGCCGTTTTCTTTCGTCTATGCCGGAAGGCCTTCCGCTGAACTTCTCGCGACATGGCCCGTCACGCGCGATCAGAAGCCGCTCGACCGAAACCGGAGCCAGCGCAGTTTGAGCTGGAAAGATCAGAAAACAGGCCTCGAAGTGCGGTGCGTCGCGGTTGAGTACACGGATTGGCCGGTGGTCGAGTGGACGGTCTATTTCAAAAACACCGGCAACGCGAACACTCCTGTCATCGAAAACATTCAAGGACTCGACATACGCATGGAGCGCGCGGAAGGCGCGGAGTTCGTGCTGCACCAGCATCGCGGCGACTACAATGCGCCGGAAAGCTATCAGCCATTTTCCGAACCGCTGATGGTGAATAGTAGCAAGACGGCGCGGCCCGCGGCTGGCCGGCCCACCGATTCCAGTTTTCCGTATTACAACTTGCAGATGCCGGGCGGCGGGTTGATTGCGGCCGTCGGCTGGCCGGGCCAATGGGCGACTACGTTCGAGCGCGACAGCGCCCGTGGCCTGCGCTTCACCGCCGGTCAGGATTTGATGCATCTCTATCTGAAGCCCGGAGAGGAAATTCGCGCGCCACTCATCGCGCTGCTTTTCTGGCAGGGCACGGACACTGTGCGCGCGCAGAATGTCTGGAGAAGCTGGATGCTGGCGCAGAATCTGCCGCGCCCCGGCGGCAATTTGCCTGCGCCTCTCAACGCTTTTTGCGACGGCGGCTTTTTCCCCGGTCTCGCAGTCAGCGAAGCCGGCGAAAAGCAATTCATCGATGCGTTCACGCGCGAGCACGTCAAACTAGATTACTGGTGGATCGATGCCGGCTGGTATCCCTGCCGCAATGACTGGCAGAACACGGGAACTTGGGAGCCCGACCCGGAGCGTTTCCCCAACGGCATTAAAGCCGTGAGCGATTACGTGCATGCTCGTGGGATCAAGCTGGTGCTTTGGTTTGAGCCGGAACGCGCGACGGCCGGCTCATGGCTGGCGCTGAATCATCCCGAGTGGCTGCTGGGCGGCAAGCTCTTCAACATGGGCAACCCGGAGGCACGGCAGTGGATGACCGATCATGTGGACCGCCTGATTCGCGAGCAAGGCGTTGATCTCTACCGGCAGGACTTCAATATTGCTCCGCTCGGATTCTGGCGTCAGAACGACAGCGCAGATCGTCAGGGCGCGACTGAGAATTTTCACGTGCAGGGCTATCTGGCGTACTGGGACGAACTGCGGCGCAGGCATCCGGGCATGTTGATCGATAGCTGCTCGGGCGGAGGCAGGCGCAACGATCTGGAAACTCTGCGACGCGCTGTGCCATTGCTGCGCAGCGATTATCAGGCTTTCGATGGCAATCCCAGTTATGCGATCGGCAACCAGGGTCACACGTACGGACTCTCGTCATGGGTGCCGTACTATGGGCAAGGCGTTTACATCACGGCGATAGATGCGGCGTACTATGCACGCAGCCACATGTCGCCGTCTTTCTCGATTGCCGTGGATGTGCGCAAGCCCGGCATCGATTGGGATCTTTACAGGCGCCTGGTGAGCCAGTGGCGCGATGTGGCGGACTGCATGTTGGGCGATTATTATCCGTTGAGTCCGTACAGCTTGGAAAGCGATCGCTGGATTGCGTGGCAATTCGATCGTCCCGAGAAAGGCGATGGGA
>Ga0209579_10004112_pt1 | contig 10244 bp, 9 predicted proteins | sample Coa_R1_2_FD_187152 | JGI IMG/M metagenome (GOLD analysis project Ga0209579, IMG submission 187152) | Surface soil microbial communities from Centralia Pennsylvania, which are recovering from an underground coalmine fire - Coalmine... | ecosystem: Environmental > Terrestrial > Soil > Unclassified... | reverse complement strand
GTTGTCGTGCGCCAACTGGCTGACGTCTCCGCAGCAATCCTCGGCGACATAAATCTCGTAGCCATCGTGGATCATTTGAACGGTCGGCAGAGCGATACAGGTCTCGGTCCACAAACCGGTGAGGACGACCTTCTTTTTGCCGGTTTTCTCGATCGCCGCGACGAAGTTCTTGTCGTCCCACGAATTCATCGAGGAACGCTCGATGGGGTTCTGTTGCGGGAAGACCGCTTTGAGCTGAGGCCACATATTGCCGCTGAACGACTTGGTTTCCACCGTCGTCAGGACCACCGGAACGTCGAAAATCCGAGTCGCCTTAGCGAGGGCGACCGTGTTGTTGATGATCGATTGGCGGTCGAAATTCGAGGTTCCGAACAGCATCTGCGGCTGGTGGTCGATGAACGCCACTACGCAATTGTCGGGAGTAAGCAAACCTTTTTCGCTACGTTTCATATGCATTGTTTGTGCCATTGATCTATTCCTTTCTGTTCCAATATTCTTGCCACCGCTCCCAGCGTTCGAAATTCACACGAACACGAGCGCAGTTCTTCTTGCGTTTTAAAAAGGCGGTCCTCGATGCGAGTCTCCGAGGTCAAGTTCGGTGACATCGTCATTTGCCACACCTATCAAGAGCGAGATCGGCAAGCTTTTATTGGCACCGGTAATCGTTGAAACGTATATGTTTTTGTGATGGCCAGAGGCAAAGCAACCAAGAGTGGCAGCCGTGAGGAATCGGTGTTTCTGGAGTTGTTGCGCACCACCGACATTCTGTCCCGGAGGCTGTCTCAGGCGCCGAAAAAGGAAGAGCTGTCCGGCGTCCAATATTAGGCACTTCGGATTTTGCGCGGAGCACCGGCCGCCTTTGGTGTGGCGAAGTCTGCAACCGGATGATTACGCGGGACTCCGATATCACGCGGCTGCTCGACGAGCTGGAAAATGTATTTTAGGCGAATTTGAATTGACGCTTGTTGATTTTTAACGCCTTGATCCGGGTCTCGAGGGTCGATGATGGAATTTGAAGCTTGGCCGCTGCTCCCGACGGTCCGGAGACCCGGCCTCTAGTCTCAGCAAGCCTCGCCTCGATTACTTCTCGCTCGTTTCGCGGCCCAACGTTTAAAGCCAGCGGCGTTTCAACCCGAGATGCCTGCGGAGACGTGCCTTTGGAAAGCCACAACTCGTCAAGTGAGAATGCATCACTGGAGCTCAGAATAACGGACCGCTCAATTACATTCTGCAACTCACGAATATTGCCAGGCCAGTCGTAGGACTGCAACAGGGCCAGCGTCGTCTTGTCGATCGATTGGATATTTTTGCCCGCTCGGTTCGCGTAGCGTTGCACGAAGTACTCGATCAGCATCGGGATGTCCTCATTACGCTCTCGCAGAGGTGGCACCTCAATGGGGAATACGTTTAGCCGGTAAAATAGGTCCTCGCGGAACTTTCCATTGGCAACGGCGGCTTTCAAGTCGCGATTCGTGGCCGCGATAGCGCGAACGTCAACTTGGACAGGCTGTCCTCCCCCCACACGCTCGAATTCCCGTTCCTGCAGCACCCTCAACAGAGCGACCTGGGCGTCGGGTAAAAGATCGCCCACTTCGTCGAAGAAGATGGTTCCGCCGTCGGCCAATTCGAAACGGCCAAGCCGGCGCTGCGTAGCTCCCGTGAAGGCTCCCTTCTCATGGCCGAACAATTCTGACGCGATCAAGTCGCCCGGGATTGCTGCGCAGTTCACACTCACAAAGGCGCGAGCGGAGCGCCGGGAACGCCGGTGAACTGCGCGAGCGACCAGTTCCTTGCCCGTGCCCGTCTCTCCGTTGATCAACACCGTGGCGTCGGTCGGGGCCACGATCCCTACTAGCCCGAGTACGCGCCGGAGAGCGGCGCTGTTTCCGACAATGCGGAGTAATCCGCTGCTGTAAAGTTCGTCGCCGTGGAGCGCGACGTTCGCCGGCATTGCATCCTCGATTTGGAAGGACGCCGCGTTATGGTTGACGACGTGCACTTCACTTGTCCAGCTTGCTTGTGCCGCCATTCCTGACTCCTTCTTCGGTTGTACTAACTTCCACGTCGTTGCCTGGTGATCCCTCAAGCGGCTCGACCGAGCAGATCGCCGCTTGGCGCTTGAATCTCTTCAACATTGCCGTCTAAGGTTTCCTGGCACCGTATACAGAATTGAGCCCACGGCACCGCGGCAAGGCGCTTCTGGGCGATGCCGTCATAACACTCCTGGCATATCCCGAAGCTGCCTTGTTGAATCCGACGGAGGGCCGCACGGGCGTTTCGAAGTTGGTCAAATTCACGATCGAGGTTACAAACCGCGAGTGCGCATTGCGAAGCCGCCTCGATCTCGTCCAACTGATCGGCGCATCGCTCAACCGCGATCCCGTCGGGGTGGCGGGTGAAACGCCCCAGTTCAGCAACTTTGGCAATTAGAATCGCTCGAAATCGATTTATTTCAGTCTTGGTCATCGGCTCCGCCTTACTCTTACGCGTGTCCGCGATGCTTTCGACTCTCGTTCATCTGAAGCGATTGTGGAGCGATTCTCGCCGGTGGACATCCCCAAATCAGGCCTGTTGGCTCACTGGATAGAGATGCATTAATTCACTGGATAGTTAGACCTTGGAATACTCGTTAGAGTGACGGCGGATTGGTCTTGAACCTGTTCCTCGGGTGCTATGTAGAAAGCGACGACACTACCCAGACAGTTCCGAAAAACGGCCCGCGTTGATGGGGCGCTGAAAAGATCGCTTTAGACGCGTTTCGAGCATACTTTTGATCCATTCCGTGCGTTGTTCGCATCTTTGAGGATCGAAGCGTGCTCAAAAACACCCTCGAAACGATCATTCGCGCACCCCATCTGCCGAGAGTCAGCCAGATCCGCCTTGGACCGCTGCCAGGTAGCATGCGGCGGCCTCATCCGGATGCGCGCAGAGATGACATCCCCCATCTTGGTATACCCAATACTCAAGTCGTAACGAGCTCGCTTGTTCGTGGGATCACTCCGGATGGCTTCTTCTGCCATCGCCAAGGCCTTCCGCGCGTAGATTTCCGCCTGAGGCGCAAGGCCAGCGTTGAGCGTCTCCTTTTCCGGCCAACGGGGCCGGACCGCTCGTTTCGGCGAACTGAGGGAAACTTTCGGGCGAGGTCCGCAGCGATGGCGATCGCCTTCTCAAAACTGCGGATCGCCTAGGGATTCGATCCACGCTCATTTAGACCAAATCCCGTGCGGGAATAAATAAGCTCGAGCATCTGATCGTGATCTTCGTTCCCATTTGGTTCGGTCACGAAGACTTGAAGGGCCGCACGAAGACTCTGAACGGTTTTATCCATTTCCAAGCTGTTGAGCTGGACAAATCCGAGGCCGACGTACGGAAGGCCAATTCAACGAAGCCCGAGTCCGGCTTCGCCTAGAGAGGGCGTCAACCGCTTTAGCTCCGCCGTCCAGTTCAACACAACATTGATTTTGGCTGCGGGTAGGTCGCTGACCGGTTCGATGAGCAGAAAGCGGCGGCCATCGGCGAATGGTGCCCAGTTGTTGTTAAACGGAATGTCAAACAAGGTCTGTGGAGTACCGATATCTGGTGTTACACCGAGCTTTACGTCTACAGCCATCAGGACGGTCTTGCCATCTAGGAAGCTCACGTAGAACAGTTCCCGGCCATCCTTGCGCCACTGTGGGCTAAAGCCACCTCCAGTCGAGACCCTTACTCGAACGCCCGCGGGTCCGCCCGAAGCACCGGGGAGGAACGGGCGGAGATAGATTTCGCCTTGTCCCGTCTCATTCGAGCTGTATACCATCCATAGGCGCCCCTGACTATCCGGGAGCGGCGACAGTCTTCCGGCCGACTCGTCGAACTCCGTCTTCAGGAACGAAAATGGCTTGCGGTCATCTTCGAGCGCCAAAGCCCAAATGTCGGTCCCAGTCTTGGGATCGATCTCGTTATAAACCAAGAACCGTCCATCGGGCGACCAGCCGGTCGGAATCTTTGCATGCGAAGATTTCACCAGCAACTCTTCGTCACCGGCGCCATTTGCGTCCTTTCCATAGAGATCATAGACACCGCTCCGATTGGATTGGAAAGCGACTCGGCGCCCGTCCGGCGACCAGACGCCGCTCATGCTGGAGCCGTGGGTTGCGGTCAAACGCAAGGACGTGGCGCGTTCCAGATCAACCACCCAGAGGTCCTCTAACGTATTTTCGTCGTCGGTTGTAAGGGCGATGCGGTTCTCGTCGGGGGCGAGCGAGTACTGGTACACGGAACTCCCCTTGGGGGCTTCAATTGAGCGAAGTTGCTTCCCCGCGCGGTCCCGCCAGACGATTCGTGTGTCGGGCAGCGCCACGGCTTCCTGGTAGGCCAGCACGCCGCTCGGTGACGCCGAGAACATGGCACGTCCCGTGTTTCCCCAATGCCGACCAACAAGTTCGGGTAAGGATTGTGGCTCGCCGGTCAGCCGCAGCCGTGCCGTGTCGAATCGCTGCGCCATCAGCCTCGATCCTTGCAGGAACAGCAGGTAACCAGGCTCCGCGTATCGCGCCTCCCGCCACGTACGCACGAGCGGGCTTTCCGGCAGCTTATCTTTCGGGTCGAGCGAGCCAGCGTATACTCCAGTGTTCTCTTCCAACGCGCTCCAGACCCAATAGATGAAGCGGCGCCCATCGGGGAGAAACTGCGGATACCGGTGTGCGATTTCACCGCGTGCCGAACTAAGCTTCGTCGCAGGTATTGGGGTTCCACCCTTGTCCGAAATGCGATAGAGTCCGCTGCCGGTACCCTCCGGCGTATACAGAATGACGCCCGCCGGGCTCCACGAACCGCCATTCTGTCCGTAAGCCGAAGTAATCGTTTGCACCTCGCTTCTTCCATTGCTGAAGTCCACCCTTTTTAGCCCATTAGCGAAAAACCCGATAGATCGTCCATCGGGTAACCAGAATGGCCGAGAGGCCCCGTGTGTGCCAGATACTCTCTCGGCCGTGAAGGAGTCGACCGAACGCAGCCAGAGATCCCCTCCACCAGCAAACGCGATGCGCGTGCCATCGGGTGAGACAGCAACATCCACGGCGTCCGCCTTGAATGGCGGTGCGAACGAAAACCGGGCCGCTGCTGCATCCGGAGTCTTGTGTGTGAAGTTGACGAACGCAAAAACTCCCGCGAACAAGGTCGCGATGACGGTCGCCACGATCCAAGCCCGACTGGCGCGGTTTCGGCCAACGGGTGTATGGGCGGACGGGTGTTGGCAGGTTTCCGCAATCCAGCGCAGCTCCTTGGCAAGATCCGCGGTACCCTGCCACCGAGCCTCGGGATCCTTGGCGATGCAGGTCTTCACCACATGATCCAAGCCGGGAGGAATCAGAGGTTGCAGGGTTGAAATCGGCGCCGGTTCGTGATCGAGAATCGCGGCCATTACGCTCGGCGCACTCTTGCCCTCGAACGCCTTGCGGCCCGTTGCCATCTCGTAGAGCACCGCGCCGAAAGAAAAAATGTCACTTCTGCCATCGGTTTCCTTGCCCTCGAGTTGCTCCGGCGCCATATATTGCAGGGTGCCGAGGATTACGCGTTCTTCTGTCAGAGTTTTGGTCGTCGAGGGAACGGTTTTCGAGCCTGACCCAAGCTTGGCCAAACCGAAGTCCAACACCTTCGCGCCAACCTTGGTCAGCATGATATTGGCGGGCTTCAAATCGCGGTGGATCACGCCCTGGCGGTGCGCCTGGTCGAGAGCGGTTGCAATCTCGATGGCATATTTCAATACCTGCTCCAGCGGCAGAGCGCCTTTGCTCAGCCTTTGAGCCAGCGTTTCGCCCTCCAAATACTCCATCACCAGATAGTCAATGCCATCCTGCCGGCCAACATCGTACAGAGCGCAAATATGCGGGTGATTCAGGCTGGAGATGGCGCGCGCCTCGCGTTCGAATCGTTTGCGCAATTGCGGTTTGGCCGAAAGATGCTCGGGTAGAACCTTGAGGGCGACCGTGCGGCCTAGCCGCGTATCGCGGGCTTTATAGACCTCGCCCATGCCGCCGGCGCCAAGCGAGGCGGCCATTTCGTAGGGGCCGAATCGGGTCCCGATGGAAACACGCATGGCGTGTGAAAGGCGTTTCGATCGACAGTCTTCACCCAGCACGCGCAAGAAGCCGTCGAGTTGGCGCCTCCACCTCCTCAGAATGCGGTTTAGCCACCCGCGCCGTCAGAACGGCTTGAAATCGCATCAGCTCACTTCGTCCCCCGGGTGGTTGCCATCGCTCCCGGGTCCTACATCAACAAGGAGACGCAGTCGTCGCCTTTTGCTCGAAATGTGGACGTTTTCGTAATGTCAACTGCGGCAGCGAAGATCACCTTGTGTTTCTCACCGAGTTTGAAGATGCGACGTATTCTGTCTAGGAGATAAGTCGATTCGCTCTCGGTGGCAGTCTTCAAAACGGTGATGGCTGGGTGCAAAACTCGGTTGATAATCCCGCAGGTTAGTGACTCGATTGCGCTCTCCTGCTCGGAGCTAAGCCTGCCCAGCCGACCGCGGACACGCTCGATCTCACCGTGGCGAACCGTCTCGAGACGCTCCCGCAGGCAGACGACTGTCGGCATCGCATCCTCGGGTTGGCTCAGGGGATAGGCAATCATCTGTTCATCTCGTTTCCTGCTGAAGCAGCCTGTGACCTTCCAGTAGTAGAGAGCCGTGCGTTGACGATGTTATTGGGTGGAGTTGCTGCCGCGGTTACACACTTAGTACCGACGTTGTTGTACGCAACCCGCGGGCCCGTCGATGAAAGCCCGCCGGGCTAAGCTGAACGCGCATGCGCGAATATATTGTCAGGAGTGTTGGCAAGATCCACGTTTTTGCCATTGTTGTTGGCATAATCCTACCTGATCTGCGATACGCTGCGGTTAGTGCTGCTGCTTGGTGAGAGCTCCGAGCGATTCGGCTCACAATCGTTCGCGTGGAGTGGGACTCGAAGAACCCCTGGAAAGTTCCGGAGTGTGGATGTGCTTCCGGCCGAAGAGCCGGGCATCGATGGACCATATGCCCGGTCCCACCATCGCCAAGCTCACGCCAAGGGCCGCCTCCATGATCGGAATCCATGGATCGCCGGGGTACGAGAACGCGATACACACCTCAGCGATGGCTAACAGACATCCCGCCAACGGGGTCCACAAGCCCACGAGAAGGAGAGTCCCCGAGCCGACTCCGATGATTTGCGGCGCGACGGGCCCGAACTGCGGTGCTGTCCTAAGGTAGGCAATTCCACAATGAAGCAGCGTGGCGCCGGTGAGAAGGCGCAGGAGCAGTAGGCCTCTGCCGGGCCAACCGCACGCGAAATTCGAAAATAGCCGTTGCAAAACCTCTCCCATTTAGAGGGTAAGAGATTGATAACAAAAGCAAAACACTCGATAGTCGATTTCACTTTTCTACTTTTGAGTGTGTGGCAATTCGATAATCCCGCGCTTCAGCCCTATTGTGACGGCATGGGTCCGGTCATTGGCACCAAGCTTGGAGAGGATGTTCGAGACGCGGCTCTTGACCGTCTCCTCAGTGATCGAAAGCTGAGCGGCGATCTCCTTATTCGCATTCCCAGCCGCGATCAGCCGGAGAACCACCGTCTCGCGCTGTGTCAGGCCGCTTTCCCCAGCGTGCTCAGCTAAGTCGACCGCCACCTCCGGGAGAATTCGCCTTTGACCGGCATGTACCGTGCGGATGGTCTCCAAAAGCTCGCCCGCCAGACGGCCTTTCAAGATGTAGGCCCGCGCACCGGCCTTAAGAGCCCGCATCACTTGGACGTCTCCGGCGTACGTTGACAGCACAATAATCCGGGCATCGGGAAATTCACTTCGAATGCCGATCATAGCCTCGATGCCGTTCATGCCGGGCATTTGCAGATCCATTAGGGTGACGTCTGGCTGATGGAGCCGGAATTGCTCGATTGCTTCCTGTCCGGTTGAGGCTTGCGCGACCAGCTCCATGTCCGGTTCGGCGCCGACCAGCGTCGCTATGCCGTAGCGAAGAAGTAGATGGTCATCGGCGGTAAGAATCCGAATCGGCTTGGAATCGCTGCTCACGAGTTTGCCTTCTTTTTGCGAAGGAGCTGAAATCGGCCACTGCGGGCTGCCCCATATGCGATTGAGGCTGGGATGTTCAGCTCCACTTCGGTGCCCGCGCCCGCCTCGCTCCAGAATTCCAATCGCGCGCCAATCCGTGTCGCGCGCTCCCGCATCCCCAACAGGCCCGAGTGTCCAGCGCGGCCACCTGCCTTAACGACTTCCCGCTCGATTCCTTTTCCATCGTCGCGAATCAGCACCCGAAGCGCGCGATCATCGTACCGGATGTCAGCTTCGATCTGGCTAGCCTGTGCGTGCCGGAAAGCATTTCGCAGCAATTCCCGGGCGATGCGGTAAGCCTCATCCTGGATGATCGGATCCAAAGCTTGCCGCGCCCCTTCTACTGCCACACGGAAGATCACTCGATTTCCGTTGGCCTCCTCGGATCGCGCCAGATCTTGACCCGTTGCCGTCAGCAACAGCGCTAGATCGCTCTGCACTGCCGGCTGGCTACGTAAGTCCTGAATCGCATCCCGGCTTTCGGTGATGGCGCCCGCCGCCATGCTGATCGCGTCATCGAGGGTTTTCTCTGCTTGTTCGGGGCGCCGGGAAACAAGGTTGCGAGCCGACTGCATGACCAACAGGGAACCCTGGAAGCTCTGCAACAGCGTGTCGTGCAGCTCGCGGGCGATGCGCGTGCGCTCCTCCATTCGCGCCGCGAATTCCTGCCCGATCTGATGAAGGCGGTACCAGTAGAGCGCCCAGAGAAATGCCAGAAAAGCGGCCACGCATGACGCGCGGAACCAGGTAGTCTGATAGTACGCCGGGTCGATGGAGAAATCGAGCGAGTCGCCGGCCTCGTTCCATACGCCGCTGTTATTGCTGGCCATCACGCGGAAGCGGTAATTGCGTGGAGGAAGATCGTTATAGAAAGCCTTCCGTTCGTTGCCAACGTCTTTCCAAGCGGGATCGCGGCCTTCCAGCTTGACGCGAAACCGGACCTTCTCCGGTGCGACGAAACTGAGAGCCGTGTAGTCGATCTGGAGATCGCGACTCAGTGCGGGCAGGCGCAGTTTGGAAGATGTCTCGTAAGTCTTGCGGTCGGCGGTGATCTGCTCGATGTGGACCGGCGGCGGGAGCTTGTTGAAGGGGATGTGGCGTGGATCGATGACGCTAACGCCGACGCCAGGCGGGAACCACAGTTTTCCATCCGAGGACTTGGCGGCGCGCGGGCTGTATTCGCTAAGATTCAAAGCGCTCCTCACTCCGTCGGAACTGTCGAAAACCGTGGCTTGGATCGTCCGCTTCGAATTAGTTATCCATGAGTCCAACTCGGGCCGGGCAATGCGCACCAGGCCGCAGGCCATGTACAACCAGAACGAATTGTCGTTGTCCTCCATAACCCAGTGAACTGTATCGCAGGGCAGACCGTTTGAACTGGTGAGAGTCGCGATGCGCCCGTTTTTCACCCGGCTTAGCCCATTCTGAGTCACGGCCCAGAGGGCGCCGTCCCGATCGAGGTGAAGGCCCTTGACGTAACCTGCCCCCAACGCATTGGCGCTCGAATACGATGCCTGGACCTGACCGTCCTTCAAATACGCGATGCCACCGTTAAGAAATCCAAGCCATAGCCCGCCCTGAGCGGGATCAGAGAACAGGGCAGAAGCACTATCCTTACGTCCCAGTCGGGCCCAGGGGATGTGTTTGACAACGCTCCCCTCATGCAAATGAAAAAGACCCTGATCCTGTAGGCTGATCCAGAGATTCCCGATGCTATCTCCCGCGATGGAATGCGCAGGTTCGTCGGGGACGGAGTCTACATGAATGAACCGTCCATTCTCAAGGTAGGCAATCCCACGAAGTGTCGAGACCCAAATTCTTCCGCGGTTGTCTTGAAGGAGGGACGCCACACGATTATCCGGCAATCCACTGCCTCGCTTGCGGTAAATCGTATTTCGCCCGTCCTTCCATTTGTTCAAGCCGTCATTCGTGGCAAGCCAAACGCTGCCATCCGTGGCCGCCAAGACCGACACAACGGTGGCATTAGACAAACCTTGCTTGACAGAAACCGTTGGGACGGCTACGTCGCGAAACCGGTCGAGGCCATCACGCGTGGCCACCCACATATTGCCTTCTCGATCTTCAAAGAGGTTGTAGATGAAGTCGGCGGAGAGGCCGTCAGACTGCGCAAACACATCGGTCCTTCCCCGGTGCACATG
>Ga0209579_10004111_pt1 | contig 10245 bp, 9 predicted proteins | sample Coa_R1_2_FD_187152 | JGI IMG/M metagenome (GOLD analysis project Ga0209579, IMG submission 187152) | Surface soil microbial communities from Centralia Pennsylvania, which are recovering from an underground coalmine fire - Coalmine... | ecosystem: Environmental > Terrestrial > Soil > Unclassified... | reverse complement strand
GGCCGCAAACTGCACTTCGGCGCGCCCGCTTTGGCGGATCAACGGCAGCGCGGCGCGCACGAGCTTATATTGTTCCCACTGCAGCACGAACGGATAAGGCACCTCGCCTTCGAGCAGCCGGATATCGAATGCCGCAACCAATTCGCCGCTTTTGCGGTCGCGATATTGAAAGATCGGCGCCTGGAATCCGCCGGAGGCATCCTCGGCGAAGGCCTGCTGCTTGAGGCCGAGATCGGCGAGCATTTCCAGCGTCGGCGCATGGATCGTTGCCGCGCGCTGATCCTCGACCGGCTCGGGCTCCGCTTCGACAAGCAGCACCGGAATGCCTTTGCGCACCAAAGCGAGCGCCATGACGGCGCCGACCGGTCCGGCCCCGACCACGATCACGCGTTGTTCGCTTCGCGCCATATTTTGCGTCACGTTCCGATCACACCTTGGCGATTTCGAATGTCGAGGGATGAAACAATTCTTCGACCTTGACCTTGCGGTCGGCGAGACCCTGCTCGTGCACATATTGCGTCAAGGCTTCGATCTCGGGAAGGTTTTCCGCAACGCCGTATTTCCAGAAATCATCGCCCATGATCGCGCTGGTTTCGTTGGTCTCGGCTTCGAGCCAGGGCAACGTCACCATGAGCGCGTTGACGTCGCGCAGGTCGATCATCGCGCGCGCTTTGGCTTCGCAGAACGCCTTGTAGACGCTGGTCGCCAGCCAGGGATATTTTTCAGCGAGGATTTTACGAATACCGACAAGATGCATGATCGGGAACAGTCGCGTCTTTTTGTAATAGGCCTGCTCGGCGGCGCGCGTATCGGCGAACAGCCGCACGATGTGAGGCTCGCCGTTGAGGAACGACGACGGCGCCCGCGCGGTAAATAATGCGTCGAGCTCGCCGGCTTTGAGCATGCCGACAAGCGTCCGGTCGTCGCCGATCGGCTGCAGATCGACACCCGCAATCGCTTTAAGCGGCGTGCGCTCGTGCCGGCCCGGCTGTTCCTGGCCGCCGCTGCGCCAATGGATTTCGGAAGGCAACACCCCGTATTCGTGCTGCATCAATCCGCGCATCCAGACCACCGCGGTGATCTGATATTCCGGCACGCCGATACGTTTGCCGCGCAGGTCTTGCGGCCTCTCGATACCGGCGCCCTTGCGGACGTAAATGCCGGAGTGGCGGAATATCCGCGACACGAAGGCCGGAATGCCGATATAGGCCGAGGTACCCGCCGCCACGGTCCGGATATAGCTCGAAAACGACAGTTCGGAGATGTCGAATTCGTGAAATTTGAAAGCGCGGTGGAAAATCTCCTCCGGATAGAGCGGCAAATAGGTGACGTCGCAGCCTTCGACTTTGACGGTCCCATCCTTGATCGCACGGGTGCGGTCGTAATTGCCGCAGGCGATCGTCACTGGCACGTCGGTCATCGTTTTCCACTCCGCATTTGGCGGGCGAAGCTAACGGCTTCGCCTGCGGCTGTGAAGCGCACGAACGCATGGCTGCCGTGGCGGCATGCTTGTTGTAGCTCCGTATGCGCGATAGCCTTGCGCCAAAGGAGATTGGCCATGATGTCCACCGTGATCGGCGGGGCCATGCTGCCGCACGCGCCGCAATTTTTCACCATGCCGGACACTGAGGACAAGGCGCTGGTCGCACATGTCCGTGAGGTCGCCGCCGACGTCGGCAAAAGGCTGCGCGCGCTCGAGCCCGATCTGTGGATCATCTTCTCCAACGATCACGCCGAGCAGTTCTTTCACACCACCGCGCCGCCGTTTACCGTGCATGTCGGCGGCGAGGCGACCGGCGAATTCGCCGGACGGAAGTTTCATTGGCGGATTCCGAGCGAGATCGGCTTCGAATTGGTGCGCCAGCTCTATCGCCAGAATTTCGATCCGGCTTTCACCTCGACGGCGAAGATCGATTACGCCATCGGCATCCCGCTCACCCATCTCGGCCATACCGGGCCGGTGCTGCCGATCTACGTCAACGCCTATCTGCCGCCGCAGCCGGCCATGGAGCGCTGCTACCAGTTCGGTCAAGCCGTGGCGCGCACCGTCACTGCGCTTGGTCTGAAGACCGTGATCCTGTCGTCGGGCGGCATGTCGCATTTTCCCGGCACCGACCGCTACTCCAATCCCGAACTCGCCTGGGACAAGCGCGTCCTCGAAAAACTCGCCGCCGGCAATCTAAAATCGCTGATCGGCTTCGACGAGACCGAGCTCGACGACACCGGCAATATCGAATTGCGCTGCTGGGCCTGCGCCGCCGGCGCCTTGGGCGAGCGCAAGCCCGACGTGGTGTCGATGGATCCGAGCTGGCATCACAATTACGCCTCGCTGGCCTGGATCGGCGGCGACGGCGAACAGCAGCATGCCGCGCATTATCCGTCGATCAAGCCGGAACTGGTCGAGCTCACCTCCGCGCTGCACGGCCTCGCCCACGATGCGGATATGCGCGCGCAATATGTGGCCGACGCCGGCGCATTCGCCGATCGCTTTCAACTGCCGCCCGACCAGCGCGCGGCGCTGCTGAATCTCGATCTGCCGGCGATGGTGAAAATGGGGGCGCATCCGCTGGTGCCGTTTTTGGCGCAATTGCAGATTCAACGGCTGCGGCCGCAACGCTGAAGTTCTTGGCGCGGCGCGGGTAACGGCCTGCATCGGCCGAGGGGAACAAATTTGTCCAGCACCCTGGCTTGACCGAGCAGTCGATCGCGGCGCGCCTCGAGCGCTTGCCGTATTCGAGTTGGCACGCCACCGTCACCGCGGTGCTTGGCGTCGCCATCTTCTTCGACTCGTTGGACTCGCTGGCGATTGCCTATGTGCTGCCGGTGCTCATTCGCGAGTGGCACATTGCGCCGGCGGATATCGGCCTGCTCATCAGCAGCGCCAATTTCGGCCAGGCGCTCGGCGCCTTGACGTTCGGCTGGATCGCGGAACGCATCGGCCGTGTGAGCACGGCGCGGATCGCCATCGCGATCTTTGCGGTGATAAGCCTCATTTGCGCTTTTACCAGCAACTACGATCAGCTCATCGTCTGCCGTTTCGTCCAGGGCATCAGGCTTGGCGGCGAGATCCCGGTTGCATCGACCTACATCAGCGAAATTCTGCGCGCCGACCGCCGCGGCGGCCGCTTTCTGACCTATCAGATCATTTTTCCGGTGGGGCTCCTGATGTCCGGCATCGTCGGCGCATCCGTCGTCCCGCGCTTCGGCTGGCAGTGGATGTTCATCATCGGCGCCATACCGGGGATCGTTGCGCTCTTGATGCAGCGCTACTGCCCGGAATCGCCGCGGTGGCTTGCCTCGCGTGGGCGCCTCGACGAGGCCAATTCGATCATGATTGAGATCGAAAATGCCGTCTCCCATCACGGCGCCAAACCGCTGCCGCCGGTGCCGGACCTGGCGGTAAAGCCGCTCGGCAGGCAGACCCGCTGGCAGGAGCTGTTTGGGGACTATTATCGGTCGCGCACGCTCTTGGTCTGGGTCATCTGGGCATCGCGCTACATCATCGCCTATGGCTTGCAGGGCTGGATTCCGACGCTGTATCGCGAGGTCTATCACCTGCCGCTGCAGCAGGCGCTCAACTACGCGATTTTCAGCCCGGCCGGCAGCCTCATCGGTTCGCTCATCTGCGCTTTCCTGATCGACAGCACCGGCCGCCGTTACTGGTTCACCGCGGCGTTCTTTCTCGCCGCGGCCGGACTCATCTGGTTGTGGGCGTTCGGCGCCGCCACGGCGTTCGGCATGCTGCTTGGCTTCATGTTCTGCTCGATGTGGCTCGGCTCCATGAACATGACCATCTTCCTCTACACCGCCGAGATCTATCCGACGCGGATGCGGGCGCTGGGCGTGAGTTGGGGAAGCTTCTGGTTGCGCGCAGCCGCGACAGTCGGCCCGCTGATCGTCGGGTTCATGCTGCCGCGCTACGGCATCAGCGGCGTGTTCCTGACCTTTTCCATTTTCGCCATCATCGGCTGCATCGCCGCGACCTTCATGGTCGAGACCCGGCGGCGCGTGCTTGAGGAAGTTTCGCCCTAACTTCGCGTGCATGCGCTGCGATCGGCCATGACAAAACGCTGCCGGACCGGTTGTTGCTTCGCCCTGCGTGCAAGACTAAGTTTCGCCAAACGATCGGCCGCAAAAGTGCACCTGTTCGGAGAATGCCAATGAAGAAGCTCGTATTGGAAACCACGGCGCCGTTCCAGGGCTTGCCGGAACTGGTCGCCTATGACGAAGGCCTGTTCGCCAAAGAGGGCTTGCAGATCGAATGGGCCGACCGCGAAGCCGGCGTCGAAAAGAAGGTCGAGGCCAGCGTGACGACGCCGAAGGGCGTCAACCCGTTCGCCAGTCACGGCAAGCTCCTCGAACAGGGCAAGGCCGACATGTACAACGCCTGCGAATGGGGCAATTACTGCCGCGTCCAGGACACCGGCCAAGGCAGCCGGCAGCTCGGCCGCCGCGCCATCGTCGCCTATTCGGCGATCGTGGTGCGGCCGGATTCTCCGGTTTATACGCCGCAGCAGCTCGCCAACCGCACCATCGGCGTGCCGTTCTATTTCGGCACCCATTACATCGCGCTGCATATGCTGGAAGGTTTCGTGCCGCGCGAGATGATCAGGCTATGCCGCGCGCCGAACGGCTCGCGCTATCGCCTCGACGCGCTGATGAAAGGCGAGATCGAGGCCACCACGCTCACCGAGCCGCATATCACGCTGGCCGAGAAAAAGGGCTGCCGCATCATCTGCACGGCCTTCTTCCACGGTACCGAAGTCGCCTCGGACCGGGTCGATGGCGAAACCTATGCCGCGTTCAATCGCGCGGTCCGCGAAGCGGTGCGCCGCATCAACGCCGACAAAAAGGCATATATGCACTACTTCATCGACTATTACGCCAAGAAGGATCCGGAGATCGCCGCGCTTAAAGTCGAGGATCTGCGCGAGAGTCGCCTGGTGGTCTGCGATCCGGCGCCCATCCCGCTCGACGAATTGCAGCGCACTTACGACTGGCTCAAGAGCTGGGGCATGCTGGAAGAGACCGCTTCCCCGCTGCAACTCGTCAACATGCAGGTGCAGACGCGCGCGCACGAGGCGGCGGAGTAATTCGCCGTCGTCGCGGTGGCGTGTCTCTCGATTCGGGATTACACCGTCAAGGGGTCGACGGCGAACGGACATCAGCATCGATGAACCGAAGCGGCGCTCGGCGGACAAGCCTCGCACTTGGCCTGACGCTTGTCCTCGGCGCATGCGGGCACAATTCGCTCAATGCCAACAGCGACGACGACAGCGGCATCAATGCCTATCCGACAAATTACAAGGCCGACATTCTCGCGGCCATGCATGTCTATCTCAACGACCCGACCAGAATTCGCGACGCCGCCATTGCCGCACCGGCGCTGAAACAGGCCGGCGGCGAGACGCGCTACATGGTCTGCGTGAAGTTCAATCCGAGGAAGAACAACGCCGACTATGCCGGCATCAGGGAGGCCGCGGCGGTCTTTCTGGCCGGGCGCTTCGATCACTTTATCGAAATGAAAGATCTAGCGAATGATGCGCCGAAAGACCTGTGCGCCGACGCGACCTATACGCCCTTCCCCGAACTGCAGAAATTGCCGCCGTGATATCGCCGCGAATGAAGACGAAGCTGCCGCTGCCGCGCTATATTGGTCCCGAAATTCGTCGGAGCATCGTTTTGGATCGGAGGGATTGGCGATGAAATTGACCCGGATCGCAGCCGGTGCGGCGGCGGTCATCGTGCTCGCGGCGCAATCGGCCGCAGCGCAACCTGCGCCGCCGCCACCGGAGCAATCCAGCCCGCAGCAGTCCGGCCCGCCGCCGGACCAGCCAGGGCCGCCGCCCGGCGCAGTTCAATCCGGTCCGGATCAACCCGGCCCGCCGCCGACCGGCGGACCTCCACCCGGGCCGCCCCCGCAAGCCGGCGGGCCGCCACCTGCCGTCGTCAACACCAACGTCAATCTCCGGCAAGGACCCGGCACGTCCTATGCCATCGTCACGACCATTCCTGCAGGAGCGCCCGTCGCTGTCAGCGGTTGCAACGGCGCATGGTGCCAGGTCACGTTTCAGGGACGGAATGGCTACGTCATCGCAACCAGCCTCGGTCAGGGTGGACCGCCGCCGGGCCCGCCGGGCGGACCTTATCCGCCTGGTTATGGGCCACCTCCACCCGGCTACCCGCCGCCATATCCGCCGCCTTATTACGGTCCTTACCCGCATTATTACGGCCGTTATTACGGTCCTGGCCCTTACTGGCGCCGCGGCGGTTATTACGGTTGGCACCGGCACTGGTAGCGCATGATCCCGAAAAGCCGTGTCCCGGACATGATCCGGGATGGCCGGCGGCTTTCGGAACAGACGATGCTCAGACAAATACCGGGTGGCGTCACCGCTCCTCGCCGCTGAAATGCACGGCCGCACCTGATGCAACGAGGCTCAGCGCGATGATCAGGAAGATGCCGCCGACGCCGGTTGCGGCCGCGATCAGGCTCGCCGCGAACGGCATCGCCATCTGACCGATCCGGTTGCCGGTGTTGCGAAGCGACATGACGGTGCCCATGGATGCCGGAGCGGCGAGATCGACGACGTTGGTGAGGCTCAACGTGGTCGCGATACCCAGCGCGACGCCGGTGAGAATCATCGCTGCGAACAACACCGGAAGCTTGACCGGCAAGGCGAGACAGACGAAGCCGATCGCCGACCCCACCATGCTCGCAAGCGTGAGTCGACGCCGGCCGACGAAGGCGACGATCCGCACATAGCCCATACGGGAGATCAGCGCGGCGACGGCGCGTACCGTGAGCAGGCTGCCGATGTCGCGCGCGTTGATATTCTTTTCGGCGCCGAGCAGCGGCAGATAGATCGTGACCAGATCCTGCGCGGCAATGGTAATCACGCTGGCGACGAGGTACGCCATCAGCCCGCGCTGGCGCAGCAGCATTCGCAGCGGCACGATCTCCTTGCTCTTCGCCTGCATCAAATGCTTCGGCGCCGGCCGGATGGCGGCGGCTGTCGCCAGCGACGCGAAGGACACCACCAGCCCGATCGTGAACAGGCGGTCGGTCGGCGGCAAAGTCGCCGAGCCGCCGACCCACGCGACCAGATAAGGACCAAGCCCCTGCCCGACCGCGCTGGCGATGACATAATTGCCGAAAGCGGCATCGCGGCCGCGCGGTCCGGTGCAGCGCACGCACAGCATCTGCTGGCTTGCCATGATGAGAATGTGCGAAAAGCCGAGCAGCGCCGTGAGCACGAGGAGCGTGGTCAGCGAGCCGGCGGCGAAACGAAACCCTGCGCACGCGACGACGAGCAGACTGGCGCCGATCCAGGCCGCCTGCGCATCTTTGCCGCGATCCAAATAGCGGCCCACTTGGACGGCAAGGATAATAGGCAAGATCGCGAAGGTCGCCGAAATGATGCCGAGCCACACCACCGGCAGCTGGAGCTCGATGGCACGGTACGACGTCGTGACCCGGACGATGGCATAGACCGCCTGGATGATCGCGACGTTAAAAAGCAACGGAACGAGCAGCCGATAATCGACATCGCCCCGCCGCGTGTCAGTTTCGCCGCGCGAGGCAGGTTGAAATTTGTCCCAAAAGCTTGACACGGCCGCCGCCCCACGCCTCTCGCATTCCGCTTCCTATCTAACACCGCTTCGGGGCCATAGGAATTGTCGCGATACGCCGGAGGAAATTCCGCAGCTTATCGCCAGCGAAAGCGCCAAGCGGAGCAAAGTCATCCGCGCCGTGGGCGTTGAGGTGCAATAGTGTTTTTGCGCGACCCGCCGGTTCAGTCCTTGCTCGTTTCGACGTGGAAAAGATGCAAGACGCGATGAAATACCGGCGCCAACACGAAACCGGTCGCGATGATAATGATCAGACCGGAGAAGATCGCATACAACCCGGCAAACACCTTGCCGCCGGTGGTCTTCAGCTCGCCCATCGGGCCCATGCCGGAAAGAATCATCGCCGCGTTCACGAATGCATCGACGAACGACATCCCCTCGAAAAACGCATAGCCGGCAATCCCGATTGCCAGACCCAGGATGGTCAGAAACAGCCACAAGCCGATCGCGACGCTCATCCGCGCGATGAATTTCCGACGCGAAGCCACCGGTTGGCCGTGACGCTCGAAGCCGGTGAAGCTGGAAACCCGCTGTGCCATGTCCGGTCCTCCTTCGGCCTGACCTATTCTAACGTCGAGCCGCCAGTTGAGTGCGCCTGGTCCCGCGCTTAATATCAAGCAAGGAAGGAAAATTACCATGCTCGAAAAACACTTCGACCGCGCCGCACAGGACATCGGCAACATCATCGGCATCGGTCACGTCAATGTCTGCATCGACGATCAGCACCTGGCGACGCATTTCTACATCACCGGCCTTGGCTATACGCGCGATCCCTTTCTCAACACCGGCGCCGGCAATATGTGGGTCAATGTCGGCATGAGCCAGTTTCACCTGCCGATGGGCAGGCCCGACGTGCTGCGGGGCACCACGGGTCTGGTGATGCCCGACCGCAAGGCGCTGCTGGAGCGGCTGACCAAGGTAAAGAAGGCGCTCGACGGCACCAAGTTCCAGTTTCGCGAAAGCAACGACGGCGTCGAGACCGTGTGCCCGTGGGGCAATCGCATCACCGTGCATGAGCCGGACGTTGAGCGCTTCGGCCGCGTGCAGCTCGGCATGCCCTATGTCCGCTTCGACGTGCGCCCCGGTACCGCCGAGCGCATCGCGCGCTTCTATCGCGAAGTGCTGGATGCGCCGGCCGAGGTGAAGAAGAACGGCGCCGGGCCGGAGGCCAAAGTCCAGGTCGGCGAGAAGCAATATTTCTATTTCCGCGAGACCGACGCGCCGGAAGCGGTTTACGACCGGCATCACGTGCAGATTTATCTCACCAACTTCTCGCGGCCTTACCGCAAGCTGCTCGATCTCGGCCTGATCACCATCGAAGACAATGACTACCAGTACCGCTTCAAGGACGTGATCGATCTCGACACCAGGGAAGTGCTGTTCACGGTCGAGCACGAGACACGCAGCGCCACCAATCCGATGTACGGCCGGCCCCTGATCAACCGCAATCCGGCGGCGACCAACATGGATTACAAGCCCGGCCACGACAGCATGTCCTGGGCGCTGCCGTAGATGCGCCGTGCGCTTTTCTTTTACCTCCCCCTAAAAGGGGGAGGTCGACAGCCGAAGGCTGTCGGGTGGGGGTCAAATCTCCGACAGCACAAGGACCCCTCCCCGGCACGCTACGCGCGCCAACCCTCCCCTTTCAGGGGAGGGAATTAGATGGAGATGCCTCGCGCCCTCATCATCGGCGGCTCGCTCGGCGGGCTGATGGTCGCACATCTGCTGCGCTCGATCGGCTGGGACGCCGCCGTGTTCGAGCGCAACGACGAGGAACTGGCGAGCCGCGGCGTCGGGCTCGGCACGCATCCGCAGCTGATCGCCATTCTCAAACGCGCCGGCGTCGATTTCGATGAATCGATGGGCATAACGCCGCCGCGCGGCGTCTGCCTGGACGGCAATGGCCGGATCATCATCGAGCAGCCGATGGCGCGCACGCTCAGCGGCTGGTCGCGGCTGTACCACGCCTTGCTCGATGCGCTGCCGGCGCGGGCATACCAATTCGGCAAGAGGCTCGCGCGGGTCGAACCGGACGCGCACGGCGTCACCGCGATTTTCGCCGACGGCAGCAGCGAGCGCGGCGACCTCTTGGTCGGCGCCGACGGCGTGCGCTCGACAGTGCGCGCGCAATTCCTGCCGGATGTCGAGCCGATCTATGCCGGCTATGTCGCCTGGCGCGCGGTGCTCGACGAAACCGACGTGCCGGCGAAGCTGTGGCGCGAAGTGGTCGAGCTCTACGCCTTCTGCCTGCCGGAAGGCGAGCAATGCATCAGCTATCCGGTGCCGGGACGCGACAACGACACCGCCGTCGGCCGGCGCGCCTACAACATCGTCTGGTACCGGCCGACCGATCGCGCCACGCTCATCGACATTTGCACCGACGCCGAAGGGCGCCATCACGCCAACGGCATTCCGCCGCCGCTGATCCGGCCCGACGTAATCGCCCGCATCAAGGCCGAGGCCAGAACGCTCATCGCGCCGCAGATCGCCGAGATTTTCGCCCGCACGACGCCGTTCTTTCAGCCGATCTACGATGTGGTTTCGCCGCGGATGGTGTTCGGGCATGTCGCGCTAGCCGGCGACGCGGCCTTTGTCGCACGCCCTCATGCCGGC
>Ga0209579_10004110_pt1 | contig 10245 bp, 7 predicted proteins | sample Coa_R1_2_FD_187152 | JGI IMG/M metagenome (GOLD analysis project Ga0209579, IMG submission 187152) | Surface soil microbial communities from Centralia Pennsylvania, which are recovering from an underground coalmine fire - Coalmine... | ecosystem: Environmental > Terrestrial > Soil > Unclassified... | reverse complement strand
CCGTTCGGGGCTGCCGCGGCATGACATGGTGTGGTACAGCTCGGATTTTTCGCGAGACGACCTGATCCGGCGCTTGCAATTTCTGGAGCCAAACAAGCCGCTCCGCGCGACGTTTCAGTACAACAACTTAATGTTCATGACCGCAGGATACATCGCAGGTCTGCTGGACGGACGCAGTTGGGAAGATTCGGCGCGGGCACGGGTGCTGCAACCGCTGGGCATGGAGATGACGACGTTTTCACTGCGCACGCTGCAGAACAGCCCGGACTTCGCGCTGCCTTACCAGAAAGGACACGACCTGAAAGCGGAGTTGAAGCAGATGCCGTTTGAGGCGACGTGTCCGGACACTTGCGCGCTTGGGCCGGCAGGAGAATTGAACAGCAATGCAGAAGACATGAGCCACTATCTTATGTTTCACATGAACAACGGAAAGTACAACGGCAAGCAATTGCTGTCGGCAACGAACTCGGCGCAGATGCAGACGCCGCAAATGACCATTGCGGGCGAGCCGGACTATTCGGAGCTGGGCGAAACGAGTTACGGAATGGGATTTTTCATTTCAACGTATCGCGGGCACAAACGGATTGAGCACGGCGGAAACCTAGATGGGTTCAGCTCACTTTTCACCTTCCTGCCAGAAGAGAAGATCGGCGTGGTAGTGCTGACGAATCTGGATGAAACACCGCTGCCGGACGTGATTGCATTCAATGTGATCGACCGGTTGCTAGGAATGGAGCAGGTGTCGTGGAGCAAGCGATTTCTGGATCAAGAAGTGGGCGGCAAGCAGGCGGAGCAAGAAGCCAAGGGTAAGGGCTACGAGATCCGCAAGAAGGACACGCGCCCTTCCCATGAGATGAAGGAATATTTTGGGGACTACGAAAATCCGGGGTATGGCGTGGTAAGCATTTCGGAAGAGCCCGGCGGGCTGCAGGTCAAGCTGAACAAGCTGACCATGCATATGAAGCATTTTCACTATGACGTGTTCGAAGTCCCGTATGACCCGCAGGATCCGTTTTCCCAGCAGAAGCTAGAATTTTTCAGCGACTGGAACGGAGATATTTCGAGCATGGCGATGCCGCTGGAACCACGCGTGAAAGACATCATGTTCACTCGGATGCCGGACAAACAACTGATGGACCGTGGCTTCGTACAGGCGTTCGCCGGGCAGTATGCGGCTCCGGGCGAGCCGGTGCCCACGACCGTGATTCTGCGCGGCGATCACACTCTGTATTTTACGCACCCGGGTTCGGCGGATCGAGAGCTGCTGCCAAAGCGTGGAACTACTTTTGAGTTGCAGGGTCTAGCGGGGTTCAGCGTGGAATTTGTGAAGGATGCTGCGGGCAAGGTATCCGAGGCAGTGCTGCACACGCCGGATGCGACTTCGGTTCTTAAGCGGACGAACCAAGACTAGCAGTTGGGATCGCCGAGATTGCCGCGAGGTTTCTGGCGCTTGGTTTGGGAAAGGGCGGATTCCTGGCGCTCGTACTCGGCGATTTCTTCTTCGGTGTAGGAATACGAGTCGCGCGAAGCGAACATGGAATTGGTTTTGGCGGCTTGACGCTTTTTCTTGCGCAAGCCGCCGAATTCGTAGCGAACCTGGCGCAGCGGGGCGTCAATGGCTTTCACTTCGACCAGTAGGTCGCTGACTTTTTCCAGAAAATCGTGCAAGTGATAGGGGCGAACAACGTAGGGCAGCTTGGCCAACTCCAGAGGCCGGATGAACTGGCTGCCGGACATTTCGGGAACGAGAAAGAGACAGCGGATGCGGCCGCCTTCGTCAACGGGAACCACAGCGAGTTCGCGAAGCATGAGGTAGCCGGGCGAATCCAGGCCGAGCAAAGCTATGTTGGCGATAACGAGCGACCAGACGCCGACGCGCATTTCGGTGAGGAGCTGGCGGGTGTCAGCGGTGACGCGGACGCGCCAGCCTTCGGAATCGAGGATCTGGCGAAGGGCGACGGCGCTGGGTCCTTCCTCGTCGAGGACGAGGATATTGACCGGGTTCGGTTCAAGCTGAGGAGGGGACGCCATTTGTGGAGTATAGGCTGGCGGGAGGTTAGGGTGCGGAGGTTGAGATGGAGGGCGGCGAAAGGGGCACCTGTACGGAAGGGCTGGGTAGCTGGTGTTTGGAATTTGGAGAGACGGCCTAGAGCCGAGCAACGCCGCGGAGCGCCTGACCCCTTACAAACTGAATACTTGCTAGCAGCGATGAGAATCCGCAAGCCGGACCGGAGACAGGAAAACAGGGGTCCGCTGGCATAGCGACGATGGGGAGACGGGCGAAGGAACGTGCGGGGGCGGTGCCAGATTAGGAGGCGATTCAGACGCGATCAGTCGCCGGTTGACGCGGCGGCCATAGTGCGGGTCGCCGAGCCGCCCCCGTCATCCTCCGACGGCCTGATCTGCAGAAAGGCTCGGCCAATCGCACCGGACAATGAACTTTGGAAGCCGTCGGTGAGGACATTCACATCGAGTGCGAGCGGCTCGCTGTTATGGGAACGAATCAACGACACGTAACCCAGGCGCTGCTCCGAGGGGGTAGTCATCTCCAGACGCAACTCCCAAGCGGGAGCGTTGACTTCTACTGGGGACCAATGAAACACCAAGCGCCCATTTGGACCAGGTTGTAATGGGTACAGCGGGGCGATTGGCAGCGGTTCTCGCGTCTCCGTCTCCAGCGAAATTGCGTCGAATCCTATGGGCTCGAGTGTGTCGCGCAGGATTGCGCAGATGGTTTCCATTTCAGCGGCAGCCAAGAGGCGCTCAGCGGCGTGACGAACCGCCACATGATTCGCCAGAATCTGGCGGCGGCGGCCAAAACGCTGGAGTGCTGAAACCATCTCGGCAAATTCCTGGTAGCGCAACTGCTGAACGCCCAGCAGCACTCCTACGCCCACCAGAGCCAGAACCAAGGCGACGGTACGGCGGTTCTGCAACAGCAGCAGGCTCAGGAAGCCAAAAGAAGCAGTAACCGCGTAGAGAATCAGCACGGTGTCACGCTGAGAAAGGCCGCGCTTGAGCAATTTGTGATGAATGTGCTGCTTGTCGGCGCCGAAGAGGGGTTTGCCGGAAAGGAAACGTCGAGCGACCGCCAAGGTTACATCAAGGATTGGAAAGCCGAGAGAAATGAGCGGAATGGTTACCGCAACGATGGTGGGAGCTTTTTGTGAGCCGGCGAGGGCCAACGCGGCCAGAAGAAATCCGATGAACAAGCTGCCAGAATCGCCAAGAAAGATTGTGGCGGGATGAAAATTGAAGCGCAGAAATCCAAGCGTAGCGCCGGCCAGGGTCACGGTAAAGAAAGCGACCAGACTGTTGGGCATCGCCAGGGACAGAACGAAGAGAACAAAGGTGGAGAAGAGCGCGGAGCCTGCTGCCAAGCCGTCCAGGCCGTCGATCAAATTGAAGGCGTTGGTGATGAGCAACACCCAAAACACGGTGAGCGGCAGGCTGTACACCCAATGAAACACGGACTCGTGGGGGATCAGGGCGATGCGCTGAACTTCGAGGCCTGAGGCGTAGAGACAAACCGCTGCAACGGCTTGTACGCTGAATTTCCAATAGGCGCTGAGCGGATGCATGTCATCGATCAGGCCAAGAACGAAAATCAGAGTCGCCGCACCTAAGAGTCCCGCGGTTGGCTTGGCAGGAAGCAGGGGTGTAAAGCCCAGCAGTCGCGGAAGAACCATGGCGGACAGCACCACAGTCATGAACGAAAAATAGATGGCTACGCCGCCGAGCCTAGGTACTGGAATGGAATGGACGTGGCGTTCGGTCTTGGGCGCGTCCGTCCAGCCCCTGGCGTTGGCGAAGTTGCGGACGTGCCAAGTGGCGACGATGGAAAGACACAGGCAGACGAGAAATGCTAAGAGATTTAGCATGTTGTTGAGGTGCCTTCCAGATTTTTACGAGAGAGAAACCTACAAGGTCACTTGGCCTAACATCGAAGCCGAAATGTTGCGTACTAATTCCTGCGATACCCGCGGGCCGTTAGGTGCGGCTCGCCCCGCGCGATAAATGTGGTGCGCGCTGAATCACCACGCCACGACCTCGGGCTTCGGAACTAACGAGCGAAAGCAGCTCACAATAGTGGTCGGTAATCCGGTTCCAGGTGTAATACTGTCCTACGCGGTGCACAACGGTCGACTTCAGAGCCGCCAAATCCAGAGCTCCCACATCAACCGTATCGATGGCCACGGCCAGGTCACGCGGAGCAGAAAAAAAAAGTGCCGAACGACCCAGCACCTCCCGGTTGAATGGATTGTCGTGCGCAATGATGACGTTTCCGCAACCCATGGCTTCCAACAAAGAAGGGTTTGTGCCGCCAACACTGTGTCCGTGAAGGTACGCGCGACAGAAATAGCGTAAGGCCTGAATCTTTGCCTTCTGGTAGATAGGTCCGGCAAAAACAAGTCGTTCGTCTACGTAGCGGCCCAGCATCTGTACATACTTGCTGTTTCGCTTGTCGTCGCCAACCAGTATCAGCTTGGCGTGGGACTTCGATGCCAAGAATCCCTCGATAATTTCGCGAACGTGGTTTTCTGGTTCAAAACGGCAGACCGCCAAATAATAAGATCGTGGAGTCAATCCAAGAGGAGCTAGCTCTTCAACACGCGCGTTGTTGACAATATCACATCCATAAGGAATTACATCACAGGGCGTCATTAATTTATGCCGGAACGCGAGATTTGCCTCGATCGCGGCTGCATCCGCAACGATTCGGTTCGCAGTCAGCATTGCGATCTTTTCAGCGCAGCGAAAATAAAACCGCGCTAAAGCCCCCCACTTGCCCCGTGCCCATTCCAAGCCGTCCATGTTTATCCAAACTTCCGTGCCCCAGAGACGCGGTAGCCAGCAAAGCGCAGACGAGCCATAGCCCAGCATATAGATCACGTCAAAACTGGATCGCGCCTGCCATAAGCAAGCTGCGTCGTACGCGATCGTAGTGAGCGGGCCATAATTACGAGCGGAGACGTAACTTAGCTTTACACCCTTGTACTGGCCAAGAACATTTTCAGTGGCCTCACAAAATACTGTGACTTCATGGCCTCTCTCGACCAAGCGGACGGCGAGCTGCTCGGCAAACGTTTCGAACCCGCCATACCGCGCGGGAATGCCTCTAGCACCTAAGATGGCCAATTTCATCGCTGTTCTTTGAGTCAAGCTCGTTCTAGGTTTACCGCTGGACTTGCTTTCGGCTGCTGTGCTTGGCCGAGCTTCCCTCGCAGCCCGTCCCAAAGTGCTCTCACTAGCAGCCATGCATTTCGTAGTTTGTTTTCGGAGGTGCACACGATGAGGACTAGGTAATAAGGGATCCAACGCAGCGTGAAGCTCCTCCAGCCCCACCCCATACTCGATAACCGCAGGAGGTAAACAGCATTGCGCAGCCGGTAGTATTTCCGTAGCTCGCTATGTAAATAAACACTCCTGCCAAACACCTTCGTCGCAGTATCGCCTACATTGTGCGTCATGATCACATTCGGAATGCAGAAACATTTGTAGCCGCTGCTCCGCGCGCGGAGTGCCCACTCCGTATCGACAAAGTCGATGAACAGATCGCTCCTCATCAACCCGACCGACTGCAGCGTGGCGGAGCGAATGATCGATCCGGAGGCGATTAAAATGTCGGTCTCGACTGGTTCGTTTGAAAGGGGATCGAGCCTGATTTTACGGACCGACATAGCTCTATAACGTACGGCAAATGACAGGATGCCTGTTTTTTCATCTTTATACTGCGGTCCGACAGCCGCAACCTTTATGCCAGCCTTCAGTAGTTCGCTTTCGGCGGCGATTAACTTGGCAACCATATCTAGCGGCAATTTGCTGTCCTGATCCAGCAGCAGCACATGCGAACATCCGGTGCTGATGGCTTCCCGAATACCAATGTTTTGAGCTTCCGCGATGCCCTTGTTCTCCCCGAGCGGGATATAGGAAATGGAAAAGGGGAATTTCGCAAGGAACGGCGCCATGGTCACTGCCGGGTCAGGCGTATTATCGATTGTTAGTACTCGATCGACTTGCCCATTAAGGCTGGCGAGCAAACGCTCCAAGAGTTTCAAGTCCGGAATAAAAAGAACGATAACGGCAACAATCAAGACCGGCTCCCATCGAATGCCGTCACCGCCAAGTAAGCCGCGGAACGCCCGACCGTGATCCCGACTAGCGAGCGCGAATTCCACAATTTCATTTCAGGCGCCAGCCTCATCGATGCTTGGAAGAGACATGACATTTAGCATCCGCGCGGGTTTCTTCTGATGACCTGTACGTCGAGGAAAGCACCTCTGCGCAAAATAGGAGAGTGTCATCAATGTAACGAACAAGGAGCTTAAGAGTTCGGGATTTGTCCCGGCAGCTAAATATCCGCTGATGAGCGCAAAACCGAAGGCTCGCTGCTCCCGAATGCCGGTCCGGATCAGTCTACGGGCCGAGTAAAACACGATGGCGGAGTACCCGATAAACCAGGGCAACCCGAATTTCCTGATGGCATTAAGGTAGTCAATCTCGAAGCTCTGTACGTATTCAGACTGTCCCAAACTGTAGAAAGGAACTCCGGCGCCCTGCCCAACAAGGAGGTAGCTAGGATGCTCAAGAAATAGTTCCATGACAGAATGGAAGTGACCGATCCGAACTTGGGCCGTGACCGAGTTGCCGGCCCACGAATCCTTTATATCGTCTGAGAATGTTGGCAGAAACAGAAAGACCGCTAGAGGAATTCCAGCGATGACAACAATTGGCAGTAACTTGTCAAGCCCCTTACCGCCCTCTCTGGCAATTCCGTTCGTCGCTTTTTTATCGGACCGATTGAAAAGTCTGGACACTGCGTAGACCGCGCCGAATACACAGGCGATAGTGAGCCCAGCCTTTGAGAAGGTTAGTCCAAGAGCCAGTAAGAGCGCGCCGGCACGTAGGAGTTTTCCGATAAGCAAATAATAAACGAACGCCGGAACAAGAAAAAGAGTGCTCGAAAAATAGATCCATGGAACCTCCAAACCGCCGAACGATTGGGTTCCGAATGAACCCTCTTTTCCTTCCAAACTAGTGAGATATTCGAATATCGTTTGGCTTATCGCATTCTCGGGCAAGAAGACGATCAACACAAAAGACACCACGACCACTATCGCTAGCAAAAGAACGCAAAAGTAAAACGCCCGCAACGGGCGGCGCGCGTCGAGTGCGGGAAGAATCAACGCCAGTAACCAGGCGAAAATAAACGGCGTGGTTTGGGTAAGGCCCACTGACAAATCGCCACCACTGACCGCACCATAGAACAGCGACCAGACCGGCCAAACCACAAAGAGCAGTAATCCCAGCGTCAACTCGCGCGAGGTCAGGAAAAAATACCTGATAGCCCAAAACGAAGACAAACCTGCCAGAACAAATGCGAGGTATTTCAGTCTTAGCACTCCGAGGGGGTCAAAAATGTTCGCCGTAAAAAGAATCGCAAGAGCTGCCGTCAGCAGATTGGACTTGAACATTGCACCCGCCTCAGGCGCAAGTTCTGATTGTCGACTCTTTGCCATTTGAGGACAAAACTTGGCCATTCGATTGTTCCCAGGACTGTCCATTTGTTCTCCGCGTCCGGGCCGGACGATGTTCTCGCGGGTTCACGATCCTCTTCTGTGAAACTACCGCGGTATGAGGTGGACACTGATTGGAGACAATGTTGCTGCTTCTCACGCTGTCCAGCCGTTACTCGGCGCGCTTATTTATGCGGCGTGCCCTTACGGGCGATGTAAAACGTTAGCACCCCGAGCAAAATCAGAAGGCAAACGTTCTGTACATCACTTTATAGATCACCGCTGGCAGTGGAACCCTGCTGTCCATTATATTTATGAACGGTGACAGAATCGGGCTTGCCAATTTACGCGCTTGGCGAATGAAGCGCTGCTTCAAACTAGGTGGACCGTAGTACCTCCGCCCAGCTTCCTTTTGCTTAAAAACTTCGAAGGCAGCCGCACCTTTGCGACAACGACGGCAGGCGTCTGCAAACGAAAAGAACTGCTCGTGGTAGGCAAAGGCTTTGTGATTGTAGAGAAGGCGCATACCTGCTTTGCGTAGCCGGTAACCGAACTCGATGTCCTCGTACGCCGCCGATTTAAATTCCTCGTCGAAGCCGTCGTTCTGTCGGAGGAATTCCGCTTTCAAACTGATATTACCCGTATAGAAATGATCCTCTCCAGCCTCGGTCCGCCCATCAAGACTGGAATAGTCAAGGAGGCCGCCTTTCGTGCCAAACCACTTCATGAAAGGCGTCGCGTTCACTTCCGGTGACCAAGTCATATAGCCCAGAACGGCTTCGCATATCTGTGGAAACTCCCTGTGGCTTTTGAGGTGTTCAGCCACTAGGGTTTTTGACGGAATAATGTCATCGTCAGTGAAAAGAATAATATCCGCCGCCGCCTCTCGTATTCCCACGTTTCGGGCCGCCGCTGGGCCTTTGTTTTCTTGCCGAAAGTACCGAATGGGCACAACTGAATCCTGAGAAAGCTCAGCCACGACAGCAGGTGTCGCATCCGAGGAACCATCATCCACCACTAAAATTTCCCGCATCGCCTGCAATTCTGTCTGCCTCTGATAAGCCAATATCGCTTTCTTCAGCGTGTCGCAACGGTTGTAGGTTGCGATAACCACCGTTAGAGCTCCGATTTCCATTGCCCCCTCAGACTTGGCGGAAGCTCTGGGCGAGCGAACGCTCGCCCGGAGTCAAAACCTGAAACCACGTCACTAGTACAAAGCATAGAATAGCTACCAGCACGAACAAAGCTCTCACGATCGGTCCTTGGAGCATTGCCGCCAGCGCGAAGATCAGTAGAGCCAAGCCCGTCAGTAACAGCGCCGATCGCAACCGTATGGGGTCCTTAGCCGGCAGGCACCGTTTCACCAGCACAAACGCTGCGATGGCTTCCACTATCACGCGAGCGGACCAGGCAATCGCCGCCCCCTGAATACCGTGTGTCTTGGTCAGCCACCAAAGTAACGCCAGATAGGGAAGCAGTTCGATGAGATGCAACGTAGCCGTTACTTCCGGCCTTCCCACACCCTGCAGAAGGGCGAACGGCACATGCGCAAGACTATTAATGAATACACCTGCTGCGAGAATCTGAAGCACGCGGTAGCTATTCAACGCGAAGTCGGAGCCCAACCAAAGCCGAAGGCCCTCCTGCGCGAAGGAAACTGCGCAGAGCGTGATCGGAAACAGCACGAGAAAGAGGGATTTGACACTGCGGCGGAAGAGTAGCGCGGTCTGGTCGCGATCCTGTGCGAAGCTGGTCGAAAACGCTGGAAACATTACTCCCATAAGGGCGCCGGGCAGAAGCCACAACTTCGTAATCAATTCATTGGAAGTGGCGTAATAAGCCACAGCCGTCACGGAACCCAGCGCGCCGATCACAAAGCGGTCCGCCGTAAACATCAGCGGGCTGAGTACATTACTGATCGTCATCCAACCGCCGAACTTGATCAGCGGCCCGAGGGTTGACCGTTCCCACCCGATGGCCTGCCTCAACTCCGGAGCCACCCGCAAACACAAGAGCAGGTGGGCTGCCCACGCCCCCACCCGTCCTACCACTAGCATCCCAACTACGGGAACAAGGTTGTTCGAGAACGGTAAAACCGCGAGCGGCCCAACGAAGGTGAAAACCCCCATCGGTACCCGCAGAGCATTGATCATGCCAAACCTTTGATGCGCCTCCAGCAAGCCTCGCAGCCCGGCAGTGGTGATTACAAAAGGAATGGAGAGTCCCAATAGGCGGAACGATTGCAGCGTCTCTAACTGCAGCTGCGCCGGAACCTTCAATCCCCGCGAGGCCAGCCAGGGAGAAAGGAACAACACCAACACAGTTGTAGCCAGGCCCAGGAGCAACATCAGGACAAGCGATGTCCACGCCAGCTGAGGGATTTCGCGCTCCTCTCCGACACCTAGCTTCTGCGCTACGAGTTGCGTGAGGGCGCGACCCAAGCCGAGGTCGAAGAAACTGGCGTACCCGATCAGTGCCCAGGCCAGCGTTAGTACTCCAAAGCGCTCCTTGCCCAGCCCTCGAATGAGGATCGGAATGCAGAACATCGCCACGGCCATCGGCGCGCCGCTACCAATCAGATTCCAGATGGTATTCCTCGCCAGCAGTCGACCGCTGGTGAGATGCAGATTTCCGCTGACCGAGGATTCAGCCATATCAGAAGCTCGCGCCGGTTGATTTGAGTGGCGACAAATTCTGCGGCAGCGGTTCGAGTTCGGCGGCGCCCAAG
>Ga0209579_10004109_pt1 | contig 10247 bp, 7 predicted proteins | sample Coa_R1_2_FD_187152 | JGI IMG/M metagenome (GOLD analysis project Ga0209579, IMG submission 187152) | Surface soil microbial communities from Centralia Pennsylvania, which are recovering from an underground coalmine fire - Coalmine... | ecosystem: Environmental > Terrestrial > Soil > Unclassified... | reverse complement strand
CATTTTTGCTCCGGCGCGAATGATGCCGGACCATTCGGCATCCTTGCCCACCATGAAGCCGTTGACGTCGTGCAGAAATACCAAGGGAATGCGATTCTGGTTGCAATCGAGGATGAAGCGGGCGGCTTTTTCCGCGGATTCGGTGTAGATGACGCCGCCGAACTCGATCCGCTTCTGATCCGAACCGGGCGCGGTGGTTTGCACGTGTTTTTTTTGATTGGCGACGATGCCAACGGCCCACCCGCCAATCCGTGCGTAGCCGCACAGAAGAGTCTCACCGTACTCGGCGCGGTATTCCTCGAATTCGCTGGCGTCCACGATGCGGGCGATGATTTCTCGCATGTCGTACTGTTTGGCGGCATCGCCGGAAAAGATGCCGTAGACTTGTTCGGCCGGGAACAGCGGCTCGCGCGACTTGACGTGGCTGAAGACGGGCGGATCGGGCGCGCCCATTTTGTCCACCAGGGCGCGGATGCGGGCGATGCAGGATTCGTCGTCAGGTTCGCGGAAGTCCACGGTGCCGCTGATTTGCGAATGCATTTTGGCGCCGCCGAGTTCTTCTGCGGAATATTTTTGGCCGATGGCGGCCTGTACCAGCGCTGGGCCAGCGAGAAAAAGACCCGAACCCTCGGTCATCAAAATGTGATCGCACATTACGGGCAGATACGCGCCACCGGCCACGCACATGCCCATGATGGCGGTGAGCTGCGGAATGCCCACGGCGGACATGACCGCGTTGTTGCGGAAGACACGGCCGAAGTCGTCGGTGTCGGGGAAAACGTCTTCCTGCAGGGGAAGGAAAACGCCAGCCGAGTCCACTAGATAAATTGTGGGGACGTGATTTTCGATCGCGATGTTTTGCGCGCGAATGACTTTTTTCGCGGTCATCGGGAAGAATGCGCCGGCCTTTACAGTTGCGTCGTTGACGATGAGCATGAACTGGCGTCCGCAGATGCGGGCCAAGCCGGTGATGACCCCGGCGGAGGGCGCGCCGCCCCATTCTTCGTACATCTCATAAGCAGCAAAAGCACCAAGCTCGAAGAAGTAGGATCCGGGATCAATCAGTTTGGCGATGCGCTCGCGGGCGGTGAGGCGGCCTTTCTTGTGCTGAGCTTCGATGGCTTTGGCGCCGCCGCCCTGGCGGATGAGTTCGTCCTGATTCTTGATTTGCGTGAGCAGGTCAACGATACGGCGAGAATTCTTCTGGAAGTCAGGGGAGTCGGGGTTGATCGAAGACTTCAGAGTCGAAGCAGGCACGCAGCTCCCTCGCGGACAGATGTGTTGAGTATAAGGCGGCTGGTTGCCATGAAGCAAAAAGGTCGCGGCTTAGAGCGCGGATGCTGGGCCGCAGGATCAAGTCTTAGCGTGCTTTTGCTGGATGAAGTCCACGATGGCTTGTGTGGAGGTGCCCGGGAGAAAGATTTCAGCGATGCCGGATTGTTTCAGGGCGGGGATGTCGGCTTCGGGGATGATTCCGCCAACCAGGACGGTGACATCATCCATACCTTTCTCGTGAAGCAGCTTCATAAGTTGCGGGCAGATGGTATTGTGCGCTCCGGAGAGGATGGAGAGTCCGATGACGTCCACGTCTTCCTGGACAGCGGCGGAAGCGATCATCTCAGGGGTCTGGCGAAGTCCGGTGTAGATGACCTCCATGCCGGCGTCGCGCAGGGCGCGGGCAATGACTTTAGCGCCGCGGTCGTGGCCATCGAGGCCGGGCTTGGCAATCAGCACACGAATTCGTTTTTCGGGCATTCCGGTCATCCTCGCAAATCGTATCAGTTCTAGGTGATGGCGGTTTCTTCGTAGATGCCGAAGACGGTGCGGAGAGAATCGCAGATTTCGCCGAGAGTGGCGTAGGCTTTTACGGCGTTATAGATGTGAGGCATCAGATTTTCGTGATGCAGTGCGCCGTTAGCGGAGGATGGTTTGGCGGAAGCGGAGGGCTTGTTGTGGGTTTCAGCAGCTTTTTTCAAGGCCAGCAGAGTGCGGTCCACTTCGGACTGCGAACGATCGGCGCGAAGCTTTTTTAAGCGTGCGGCCTGGCGGTGAGCCACGGTTTCATCAATCTGCAAGATCTCCAGCGGCTTCTCTTGCGAGACGAAGTCATTCACGCCGACCATGATCTTTTCTTTCTTGTCCAGCGCCTGCTGGTAGCGATAGGAGGCTTCGGCGATCTCGCGCTGCGGGTAGCTGCGTTCAATAGCGGCAACCATGCCGCCCATGGCGTCAATCTTGCGGATGTAGTCCCAGGCGCCAGCTTCGACTTCGTTGGTGAGCGTTTCGACGAAATACGATCCGCCAAGAGGATCGACGGTATTGGTGACGCCGGTTTCGTGGGCGATGATTTGCTGCGTGCGCAGTGCGATGGTGGCGGCGAATTCCGTGGGCAAGGCCCAGGCCTCATCGAGCGAATTGGTGTGCAGAGACTGCGTGCCGCCCAGCACGGCCGACAGCGCCTGCAGGGCAGTGCGAACCACGTTGTTGAAAGGCTGCTGGGCGGTAAGCGAACAGCCGGCGGTTTGGGTGTGGAAGCGTAGCGCCCAGGTGCGCGGGTTTTTTGCGCCGTAGCGTTCCGTAACAGCTTTGTACCAGATGCGCCGGGCGGCGCGGTACTTGGCGATTTCTTCAAAAAAGTCGCTATGCGCGTTGAAGAAGAAAGAAAGCTGGGGTGCGAAGCCGTCGATGTTCATGCCACGGCGCAGCGCCCATTCCACATATTCCATCCCGTCCCGCAGCGTGAAGGCGAGTTCCTGAATGGCGGTCGAGCCCGCTTCGCGAATGTGATAGCCGCTAATGGAGATGGGGTTGAACTTCGGCGTGTGTTTGACGGCAAACTCGAAAGTATCAATAACCAGCCGCATCGATGGTTCGGGCGGGTAGATGTATTCCTTCTGCGCGATGTATTCCTTGAGGATGTCGTTCTGCAGAGTGCCGGAGATTGTTTTCCAGTCAGCGCCCTGCTTTTCCGCGACGGCAAGGTACATGGCCCAGATGACCGGAGCGGGCGAGTTAATGGTCATGGAGGTGGTGACGTCGGCGAGGGGAATCTGATTAAAGAGCACTTCCATGTCTGCCAGGGAACTGATGGCGACGCCGCATTTGCCGACTTCACCCTCAGAAAGGGGATGGTCGGAGTCGTAGCCCATCAGGGTAGGGAGATCGAAAGCAGTAGAGAGTCCAGTCTGCCCGTGGGCGAGGAGGTAACGGAAACGTTCGTTGGTGTCCTCGGCCGTGCCAAAGCCAGCGAACTGGCGCATGGTCCACAGGCGGCCGCGATGCATGGTGGCGTGAATGCCGCGTGTGTAGGGAGGTTCGCCGGGATGAGCGAGTTGCGTTTTGGGATCCCAACCGGCGAGGTCGGCGTCAGTGTAAAGCTGGCGAATGGGATGGCCGGAGATGGTGGTGAATTCGCGCTGGCGTTCGGGACTCTTGGCCAGCGCTGGTCCCAGCGTATTCGACTCCCAGGATTTTTCCTCGGGCGACGGGTCGCGCGCCGGGTCGCGCGCCGGAGTTTGCATTCGGATGGGAGTTTTGAGTTTTGTCGGGTCGCACATACCAGCGGTTAAGGCCAAGCATTCGCCGAAAGAATCTCTTCAATAACAATTTCTTATGCTAGTCGAAAGCAAGCGGGCGGGCAACCATGGCGAGCGCGATCGCCGTGGCGAAGCAAGAAAATAGGCCGGCGAATCGCGCCGGCCCGGAACCATCCTTGGATAAAGTTCACTTCTGGACGCCAGCAGAAGTTCCAGCGGAATTGGCGTTGGCTGCTCCGGTGCTAGTTGCACTCTCCGCATCCAGCTTCTTGAACAGCTTCTCGGTGCCGACGACCTGGCCATTCAAAGTGCCCGGAATGAGGGTGTCCTTTTCGATCAGGGACTTGGAGCCTTGCGCGATGGTCACGTTGTTGACTTCCAGCGTACGGCCCAGCGCGCGCTCGTAGTTGGCCTTGGCCTCGACAAGGTTGGCCAGCGCACGGAGTTCGGTGCCTTGGGCTGTAATCAAGTCGCGCTGCGTGAGGATGACGTTGTACACGGTAGAGGCGCCAAGCTGATACTTCTTCTGCTCGGCATCAAAAGTCTGTTGCTGCAGTTCACGAGCTTTGCCGGCGGCTTCTACCTGAGCGCGGTCCTGCACCAGGGCAATGTAGGTGTTGCGCACGTCAAGAATCGCGGAATTTTTTTGCTGTTGCAGGATGGCTTCGTTCTGCCGCTGGGTCAGCAAGGCGCGCTGGTAATTGGCCTGGGCCACCCGGTTGCGGATCGGAATACTCAAGTTCAGGGCGACGAGGTAATCCGGGAACTGGTTATGAAAGATCTGGCTTTGCGCGTCGCCCAGTCCTCCGGTGTGAACCCCGGTCTGTACCGTGCTGGATGACGGTTCAAAAATCTCCACGGGGACATTGCCAGGGCCAAGAACGGTAACGGGCTGGCCATCCGATCCAACGATGGGAGCGCCGGCCGCTGCGGTAGACGTAGTCACCGGAGAATTGCCGGCCAGGCCCGTCGACCCATAGCGTGCAGTCAAAGTGGCCACGGGCAGCAGCGCGTTCTTGTTGGCTTTCGTGTCGATTTCCGCGTTCTTCAGGTTGATGTCCTGCTCGGCCAGATCCGGGCGCTTGGTGAACGCCTCCTTTACGGCATCTTCAAAACTCGCCGCCTCGACAATGGCCGGGGGTGTGGGCTTATCCGTGGGAATGATTTCGACGTTCACCAGGTTTTTCGCCATCGGGTCCTTGGAAATGGCATTGCGAAGCGCCTGCTGCTGCTGTAGTTGCGCGGTCTGCGCTACGATCAAGTTCTGTCGATCGGTGGCCAACTCAGACTCGGCGCGGGTGACGTCCAAAGGCGCCATGGTGCCGATCTCCAGCTGCTTCTTGTTATCGTTATAGAGCTTTTCGGAAACGGTGACCGCCTGCTGCTGCACCTTCACGTTTTCAATGCCGTAGGCCAATTCCCAGTACGCCGTGATGGTGTTGGTGACGGTGGTGATGGCCTGCTGCTCGAAGGCTAGGTCCGCGATCCTGCGATTGTTCTTGGCGATCAGGATATTACGGCGGTTGACTGTGCGGCCAAAGCCGGCGAGCAGTTGCTGCTGGAAGCCGACGTAAAGAGTGGATTGCACCGACGGATTAAACGCGTTGAACGGCGATCCCGACGAACTGCGTGTGTTGTCCCAGGCGACTGTGAGGGTGGTGCCGGGAGAGAATCCCTGCGCCACCGAAAAGTTATATGTGGCGTTATGAATGGGCAATCCGAACAGGGTTGAGGCACTGACCCCGGTGCCGGCGAGGAAGGGGTTGTTCACCGGAACGATCTGTGAATCCCAGGACAACGCGCCGGTGACGAGCGGGTCAAAGCTGAGTGTAGGAACATTGGCGGTCGAAAAGGGCAAGCTGGCTCCGGCCGTGCCACGGCCAATGCCGCCGCCCGCCGTGTTCAGTAGGTCGGTGTCGGCGAACCAAACGTTATAGCGCGCCACTTCAATGTCCAGACTGTTTTGCAGGGCCAATTCAATGGCGTCCTGCAGGCTGATCTCGAGCTTTCCGTCATGAATGAGCTGTTCAATTCTTGGGGAATTTGTAAGACTGGGCGAAGGAATATTCACTCCGGAATACGGCGCAATCAAGTTCGGAAAGGCCTTCGGCGCGCGCGAATAGTTATACTTAGACATGCCCAATGCAACGGAGGGCGTGGCTCCGGTGCCGACAGTGGTCTGTGCGGGCGTGGACGGGTTTTGGCCCGCATTTTGCGCGAAGGCTGGCGTGGTCGTGCCGATTGCCAGAGCCGAGGCCAGCAGGATCGCCGTCAGCGGTCGTACAAGCTGCTTCATCATGTTGTGCTTTTCCCCTCAAAAAGTTGTCCCTTGGGACTAAAGTTACGGATTCTGAGTGTCTTCACTAACTAAACGCGCACAGCTTCGCATTTGTTTCATGAAACCTGGCAGGAGAAGGAATTCCGCCGGTGCGCAGACGCGAAAATGCCTCGTGCGGCGGAAGCAAAGAGTTTAACAGCGCCCCGGTTCCTTGACAACGCGACTTACCACCACTAAGCTCCTGACATTTCGACGTTTAGAGGAAAACAACGGTTAGCTCATGACTCACGGAATTGTCTGGCGCAATGTCATCTTCTGATGAATTCGTAAGAATTTTTGAGGCTGCCGGGGCCATCCGGCACGGCCACTTCGAGCTGTCCAGTGGGCGACACAGTTCCACCTATGCGCAGTGCGCTCTGGTGCTGCAATACCCCCGGTTTGCCGAGCGCCTGGGGAGCGCCCTAGCCGGATTGTTTTCGGACGCGGTTATCGAGGCGGTAGTTTCGCCTGCTATGGGCGGTCTCATCATTGGTCAGGAAGTCGCGCGGGCTTTGCCGGAGGTTCCGGGAGGACGTTCACTGCCCGGCGCTGGAGTTCCGGCGCTGTTTGTCGAGCGCGACGCCAGCGGCACCATGACCATGCGGCGGGGATTTTCGCTGCGTCCCGACCAGCATGTCCTGGTAATCGAAGACGTCTGGACCACGGGGGGCTCGACGCAGGAAGCCATTCGCGTGGTTCAGGAAGCTGGCGGTCGCGTGGTGGCAGCGGGAGCCTTGATTGACCGCAGCGGGGGCACGATCGATTTCCCCGTGGAGGCACAGGCTCTACTCAACCTGCCTATCGCCAGCTATGACGCCGACGAATGCCCGCTGTGCCGCGAAGGCTCCCTGGCCGTAAAACCGGGCAGCCGGTTTGTGCAGTCGGCGCCCTGAACCCGGCCTTGAACCCAAATCTGCCCGGCATGCGTTACCTCAAGCTCACCATAGCCTACGACGGAACGGACTTTCACGGCTGGCAGATGCAATCCGGCAAGCCAACCATTCAGGGAGAAATTGTCTCCGTCCTTCGCCGCCTCACTCAGGAAAACACTTTGGCCATCCACGGCTCCGGCCGCACCGACGCGGGCGTTCACGCGCTGGGCCAGGTAGCGAGCTTTCGCACTCAAACCGCCCTCTCCACGGAAGAACTGCGGCGCGCTCTGAACGCGCTCTTGCCTCCCACCATCCGTATCAACGCAGTGGACGAAACCGGACCGGATTTCAACGCACGCTGGTCGGCGAGGGCCAAGACCTATCGTTACCGTCTCTATCGCGGCAGGGTAGTTCCGCCGGTGATCTGGCGCTACGTGCTGCACTACCCGTTCCCGCTGGACGAAGACAAAATGCGTGAAGCTGCGGCGCGGTATGTCGGTAGTCATGATTTTGCCGCATTTGCGGCTTCCACCGGCTCGGAAGATGACGACAAAGAGCGCTCGACGGTACGCGAAGTGTACGCCACGGAGCTGGCGCGCTCGGCAGATAACGAGGAGCTGGTATTTACGGTCCGCGGGCGGTCGTTCCTGCGCTATATGGTGCGCAAAATGGTGGGGACTTTGCTGGATGTGGGCCGAGGTCGCCTGGCACCCAATGACATCGACCGCTTGTACGAATCCAGAGACCGCTCCAAATCCGGCCCTACGGTGCCGGCTCAGGGTCTGTGCATGGTGTCGGTGGAGCACGAAGAAGCTTTTCGCGTCGGATAGTCCCCGCTTATTACCGGCCTCACTTTCGGTTACAATTTCGGGGGCAGCGGCGTGGAGGCTCCATGCAGCAGAACGAGTGGATCTACGACTGGAATGCCGCGTCGCCTGCATTGATTCCCGCAGGCACCAGCGTCCTGCTGAACGATGAGACGCTGCGCGACGGCCTGCAAAATCCCTCGGTTCACGACCCCGGCATCGAAGAGAAAATCCGTATTTTGCACCTGATGGAATCGCTGGGCATTGACTCCGTCAACATCGGCCTGCCTGGCGCCGGCCCGCGCGCGGTGGAGCATACCGAAGCCCTGGCCCGCGAAATCGCGACCAACCGCATGAAAATCCGACCCAATGCGGCGGCTCGCACGCACGAGAACGACATTCGCCCTATCGTAGAAATCTCCCAGCGCGTGGGAATCGCCATCGAGGCGGCGACCTTTCTCGGCTGCAGCCCGATCCGGAGGCTGGTGGAAGACTGGACCGTCGAACACCTGGAACGCACCACGGAAAACGCCGTCAAGTTCGCCGTGCGCCATAACCTGCCGTCCATGTACGTAACAGAAGACACCATTCGCACCGACCCGGACACGGTAAAGCGCCTCTACACAACGGCTATTCGCAGCGGCGCCCGCGCCATCGTGTTGTGCGATACCGTAGGGCACGCGACTCCGCTCGGCGCGTACAATCTGGTGAAATTTGCGCTGGATGAAGTGGTGAAGCCCAGCGGCGAAAAAATTCGCGTGGACTGGCACGGCCACAACGACCGCGGGCTGGCCATCGCCAATTCGCTGTGGGCGGTTGCAGGCGGCGCGCACCAGGTCCACGCCGCGGCGAATTCACTGGGTGAGCGGGTAGGGAACACCGCAATGGAGTTGATGCTGGTCAATTTGCGCTTGATGGGACTGATTCACCGGGATCTCTCGAGGTTAAAGGAATATTGCCAAACGGTGGCGACGGCGACACATACCGCCATTCCGCCGAATTATCCGGTCATCGGCAAAGACGCATTCCGCACGGCGACCGGCGTTCACGCTGCCGCCATCGTCAAAGCGTTCCACAAGGGCAACACCGAACTGGCCAATGTGGTGTACAGCGGCGTCCCTTCGCACCTTTTCGGGTTGGACCAGGTAATCGAAATCGGCCCCATGAGCGGCAAATCCAACGTCTTATTCTGGCTCGAGCGGCACGACCTTCCCACGGACAACGCGCTGGTGGCGCGGTTACTGGACGCCGCGAAGCAATCTTCACGAGTGCTGACCGAGGACGAACTCCTGGCCTTGTGTGCGGGCGTCGCCCCGCGTTGAAGACAATGCCGGAATCGTCACTGAAAAGCATATTGCTTTCGGGTATTCTGCTGACCATGCCCATTCGTCCGACCGTCCCCTTTCCCGCAAATCGCGCCGCGGATGTCTCTCAGCTCCCCGCAAATTCACAAGTACGCTTGGCATTGGCGTGGTTTGCCGAGCACCGCGCATGGATTGACGACGAACAGGCGCGTCTGACCGAGATTCCCGCCCCGACTTTTCAGGAAGCGGACCGCGCCGCCGCCGTGAAAGTCCTTCTCTCGGCGGTAGGGCTGGAAGTTTCCACAGACAAAACCGGCAACGTCATCGGCCTGCTGCGGGGCGGCTCCGACAAAGATGTGGTCATCCTCTCGGCGCATCTGGATACAGTTTTTCCCGCCGACACCGACGTAAAAGTCCACCGTGAAAAGAGCCGCATGACCGCTCCGGGAATTTCCGATAACGGAGCCGGCCTGGCGGCACTCGTTGCTGTGGCGCGCGCCATTCACGAAGCGCGCATCCAGCCGCAGCGCTCGATTTTGTTCGTGGCGGACGTCGGCGAAGAAGGCGAAGGCAATTTGCGCGGTATGCGTGCCGTAGTGGACGCCTACCGTGACCGGCTGAAAGCGGCGATTGTGCTCGATGGCTCGAGCATTGACCATGTCACCACAAAAGCGTTGGCCTCGCGACGCGTGGAAGTGGTCATCACCGGACCGGGCGGGCACAGCTGGTCCGACTTTGGCATTCCCAATCCCATCAATGCCTTGATTCGCGGCTCGGTGCGCTTTATCAGCACCCGTGTGCCATCCACTCCGCGCACCACCTTCAACATCGGTCAGATTTCCGGCGGCACCTCGGTGAATTCCGTTCCGCACGAAGCCAGCCTCAAGGTGGATCTGCGGTCCGAAAACGAAGACGAGCTCCTGCGTCTGGAATCGGCGCTGCGCGAGTGCGTTGCCGCGGGCGCGCGTGACGAAATGGAAGCCTCACGCGACCGCTCCAAGGGCAAGCTCGAGTGGAAGCTGGATCTTCTCGGCAGCCGCCCGGGCGGGGAACTGGCCGCAGGATCGCCGCTGCTCGCCGCCCTGCGCGCCGCGGATGAATTTGTTGGCAACGAATCGCGCCAGGAGCGGGCTTCGACCGACGCCAACATCCCGCTCTCCGTCGGCATTGACGCCATCGCCATCGGAGCCGGCGGCAACGGTGGCGGCGCGCACTCTCTGCAGGAATGGTACGAATCCGAAGGCCGCGAGATCGGCTTGCGCCGCGTGTTGCTGACGCTGCTCGGCAGTTCCGGTGTGGTAGCGGAAAAAACTCGATGAATACCTGGTCACGCGCCACCGGCGCGGCGTTCCTGACCATTTTTGCCGGTTCGGCGCTATCCGTGGTATTTTCGCGGTCCCCGCAACAGCCCG
>Ga0209579_10004108_pt1 | contig 10251 bp, 7 predicted proteins | sample Coa_R1_2_FD_187152 | JGI IMG/M metagenome (GOLD analysis project Ga0209579, IMG submission 187152) | Surface soil microbial communities from Centralia Pennsylvania, which are recovering from an underground coalmine fire - Coalmine... | ecosystem: Environmental > Terrestrial > Soil > Unclassified... | reverse complement strand
GCTTTTCCGCCTTGGCGTGGTTGGCCGCGGCTTCGGCCTTGAGCAGCTCGACCCGGTCGGTCAGCGACTTGATCTTGTCCTGGGCGTGGGAGAGCGCGCTGTCGCGCGCCTTGACGGTTTCCGACAACACATTGCTGCGGTCGGTGAGCGACAAGCGCGTTTGCTCGAGTTTCTTGTTCTGGCGGTCATGGGCTTCGTTGGCGGCGGCGAGTTGCTCGGCCTTTTTCTCCGCGCCGCTGCGGCCAAGCACCGCTTCGACCAATTTGGCTTCGGTGGCCCGGATCTCCTCGGTGCGCGCCACCAGGCTTTGGCGCATTTCGCCGAGCAGCTTTTCCGCCGCGGTGGAGCGCGAGCGCATGGCATCGAGTTTCAGGGTCAGCGCATAGACTTCCGATTGCCGCCGCTCATTGGCTTCGTCCAAGGTGGTGGACAGCTTTTTGCGCTCGTCCTCGGCGGCGGCCAGGCTGTGCTCCATCTGTTGCAGGCGCGAGCGCGCCTCGGACAGGGCATTCTCGATCTCGGCGAGGCGGCGCGAGGTCCGCGACGATTGGGTCAGGGTCTGATCGAGCGCCGTCTGCAGGGAGTCCTTTTCGTTCTCCAGAAGCGACAGCTTCTCGCGCGCCAGGTTGGCCGCCGATTCCGATTCGATAATCCGCTTCTCCGCCGTGTCGGCGCGTTCCTGCAATAGGCGCTTCTCGTCGCCCAGCGACCGGCCGTTGCTGGCCTCTTCGCCCAATTGCTTTTCGAGATTGGCCAAGGCGACGCGCATCGCCGCGATCTCGCCGCTCAGCCTGGTCTTGTCGCCTTCCAGCTCCTGCGCCGACTGCTGCGCCGCCGTCAATTCGCGGGTCAGGCGGTGATTGTCGCCTTCGAGTTCCGACGACTTGTTTTCCAGCCCCTCGAATTCGTTGCGCAGCGTCTCGTGGCTGGTGCGCAGCTCGGTCAGCGCGCCGCGCAAGCTCGCATTGTCGAATTTCGACTGTTCCAGCGTGCCAAGCAGCTTGTGCAGCGGATCGACCAGCTTGCCGAACGTTTCCTTCAGCTCGTCGAGCGCGCTGAACTGAAGCCCGGTGTCGATCAGCAAATGCCGCAGCGCTTGGTTGTCTTCGCCTATGCGCTCGCCGATATGGGCGAACGGCGATTTGTCGTCTTCGGGACGGTCCGGGCTGCGCGGCTTGGCCGGCAACACCGTCAATGTCTCAGATGTCGATGAAACGCCGGCGCGCGACAGAAAGTCGGATACTTTACGCATCGACCAAACCCCACAATTTACGCATGTTTAACCATAGCGGTTATTGCACCGTGGGACAACATGAATGCCGTGCGCGACGGCGCAACCTTCGCAAACATCGTAAACAACCGGCAAGCCGGCCAGCGGCTGTTAGTTTCATTGCGACGGTTTCAAGTATCTGAATGCCGCCAACGAGATAGCAAGCGCGGGAACTTCTGGCGACACCGCCGGCAGCTAAGCGCGGCCGACCGCTTTGCCGAGAATTGCCGCCGCGTCGGCAGGCGCACTGACCGCGGTCCAGGCAATGTAACGGTCCGGACGAATCAGGATGAGGCTTGCTTCATAGGCTTTGCGACCGTCGCGATAGCTGTCGCGAACGACCTTCAGCGGAACATTGAGCGCCTTGGCCGCGTCGATGAACGCTTGGACCGTGCGGTCATCGGCGTCGAAGGCAAGCAAAGTGAAATCCGGGCCGAGCTCCTCGAACACGTTGCGGCCGGAGCCGAGAAGCTGCGGCGGCAGGTGGTGGCCGGCGCGCGCCGTGAAGGTGTGCGAGCCGTGGGCGCTGCTCACGCCGCCCGACGGCCCGAACACGATCGGCGATCCTTCGTAGTTCGGTTCATAGGTCAAGACCCGCGGCGCCGCGGCGTTGGCGTGTTCCTTCCAGGCGTGCTCGAACTCCGCGCGATCGCGCTTAGGGCTATAGCGGTCGAGGAATTCCTTGTCTCTTTGGATGCCGGCCTCGATGAAATCCTCCGCCGTTTCCTTGAAGATGGGACGTCGTTCTTCGGTGTAGGTCTGCAGCAAGGCGTCGCTGCCCCAGCCTTTGAGCTTTGCGGCGATCTTCCAGCCGAGATTGACCACGTCGTCGAGACCGTTGTTGAGGCCGTAAGCGCCGTAAGGCGGATGCGAGTGGGCGGCGTCGCCGGCGATAAAAACGCGGCCGACCTGGTATTTCTCGGCAACCGCGATGCGCAGATCCCAGAAGCCGACATAATCGAAGTCGCAGGCGAAGTTGAAGCCGGCGACTTTTTGCAGGAGGCCGTGGAAGTCGTAATTGTCCCGCGTGGTATTGGCCGGCACCGGGGAGTGGAAGAACCAGCTCTCGCCGACGTCGACCCGGCCGAAGAACTGCCAATAGCCGCCCAGATCGGGATGAATGACACGATAGGTGGAGCGCGGCGGAAAGCGCTTGAGCTTTTCGTGCAGCTCGCGGGAGCGGAACAGCGCCAGCACCATCAGCTCGTTGAAATCGGCGCCGCCGCGTTCGATGCCGATCTGCTGGCGCACGGTGGAATGGCCGCCGTCACAGCCGACAACGTAGTCTGCCTCCAGAACCTCGCGCTCGGCGCCGCTGTCTTTGGCGATGGTCACGCGCACGCCGTTGGCGTCCTGCTCGATGGTCTCCGCCACCCAGCCGAAGCGGGCTTCGACGCTGGCAAGCTGCGCCATCCTCGCGCGCAGCACGTGTTCACCAAGGTACTGCGGCAGTCGTTCGTTGTTCTGAAAATAATAGGAATTGACGATCTCGCGCAGCGGCGGGGCGTACCAATATTCGTTGTTGAGATCGCAATAAGCGACGATGCCGCTCATGGGAAATTCCGGCGGCAAGAGGCGCGCGGCGCGCAATTCCTCGGCAACGCCCCAGAAATAGAAATGCTCCACCGAGCGCTGGGTCAGGTTCTGCCCCTTGGGGATGCGCTGCGGCTCGCGGCGACGCTCGACCAAGGCGCAGTCGATGCCACGCTGCCCCAGCTCGACCGCGAGCGCGACGCCCACGGGCCCTCCGCCGACAATGACGACCTGATACCGATTGCCCATTTGATGCGCTGATCTGAGAATGTTTGAAGGTTTATTCGTTACTGCCGCACCAGCAATATCGGATCGGCGCTTTCCGGCAAACGCTGCCAGGTATTGGCGTCGTTCTCCTCGAAGCGCCAAGTCTGCCCGCGCGCCGATTGCAGGACCAATTCGCCATTGGACATGTGCCAGGAGGTCGGGCCGAAACGGGTGATCAGCACATCGCAGCCGGGCTTGAGCTTCAGCGCCAGATTATCGGAGCCGGCGGCAGCGGCGGTGTTGGCGAGCGTGAGCGTGCAGATCGGCTTGCCGGTGCTGCGCGCGATTGACCAATCGCCGATCATGTCGTCGGCGGAGCGGACCGGCGCCGCCGCCGCGGCCGCCGCGGACTGCATGACATAGCGGCCTTCTTCGGGCGTGAAGCCGTCATACATGCCGCTCTCGACCTCGGTCAGTTCGATCACCGCCTCGCCTTGGGCATTGAGCAGCCGCAAGCTGCCGTAATTGTCGACCGCCCAGGCGGTGATGTCTTTGGTCGAGGGAAAAACATTGGGGCAGTTCTTGTCGACGTCGATTTTATTGCCGCCAGGCGCAGCGTCGGCGCGGAAATTGAGGCGGCAGGTCTTGTCGCGGTCGGCGTTGGAAAGCTCCCAGGCGCCGACCACCGCGGCGACCGGATCGGATTGCGGATTTTGCGGCGGCGGGGTTGGTTGCTGAGTGTCCTGCGCCGAAGCAACGTTGCCGCAAAGGCTGGCCGCAATCGCCACGACAATGATACCGCCACGACTCATATCAATACTGCGCACGTCGATGCTGCTCACGCCCACCTGGGAAGGCTATCACGCCCATGCCGGGCCGTCATGCAAGGGCACGGCATGGCACTGATGCAAATTATATCAAAGACGTATTCAGCCTTTGTTCCAGGATCGCCACGGCGTCTCCGCGACCGGCGTCAGCGGCGGCTTGCCCGCGGCCCAGGCGGCGATGTTGTCGACGACCAGCTGATCCATCTTCTCGCGCGTGTAGACCGACGCCGAGCCGAGATGCGGGAACAGCACCACGTTGTCCATGGCGATCAGCTCTTGCGGCACCTCGGGCTCTTTGGCGAAGACGTCGAGGCCCGCCGCCATGATGCGCTTGTCCTGGAGCGCCTTGATCAGTGCCGGTTCGTCGACCACCGAGCCGCGCGCCATGTTGATCAAAATGCCGTCGGGACCGAGCGCCTCGAGCACTTCGGCATTGATCATGTTCCGTGTCCCCGGCCCGCCGGGCACGATGACCAAGAGAATATCGACCGCGCGCGCCATCTCGAGCAGGCTCGGGCAATGCAGATAGCTGACGTCGCGGCGCGGCTTGCGCGTGTGATAGACCACCGGCACGCCGAAGGCGGCGAGCCGCCGCGCGATCGCCTGGCCGATGGCGCCCATGCCCACCATGCCGACGGTGCGGTTGCGCAATGTCGCCTTGGTGAGCGGATAGTTGCGCTCGAGCCATTTGCCGGCGCGCAAATACCGCTCGGCTTGGGGAAATTCGCGCACCGTACAAAGCAACAGCCCGAGCGCGGTATCGGCGACCTCATCGGTCAGCACGTCGGGCGTATTGGTCAGGACCACGTTGTGCGCGGCGGCCCATTTGACGTCCATGTGGTCGTAGCCGACGCCGAAGCTTGCGACGAGTTGGAGGTTTGGGAAGCGCGCCATCAGGTCGCCGGGAATTTTGCATGCTGTGTCGCTGCAAGCGATGGCGCGCACGTGCGAATGGCCAGCGATAAAGGCGTCAGGGTCTTTCGCCGCGGCGACCTTATGCACGATGCAGATCGCGTCCAGTCCTTTCACGACGACCGGCTTGAGCGGACCGATCAGCATTACCTCGGGCTTGTCGGTGGTCATACTTTATCCTCTCATCACACGAGCATGGTCACCGGCATTTCCACAAATGCTTTGAACGCGGCCAGCAGCTCGGCGCCGACGGCGCCGTCGAGCACGCGATGGTCGCAAGACAGGGTGACGGCGAGGACGCTGGCGAAGGCAACGCCGCCGTCCGGCTTCTCAACGGCCTGCCGGCGCGCGGCGCCGACCGCAAGGATCGTTGCGTGCGGCGGATTGATGATGGCCGAGAACTCGCGCACGCCGTACATGCCGAGATTGGAAATCGCCGCCGAGCCGCCCTGGTAATCCGCAGGCTTGAGCTTCTTGTCGCGGGCGCGGGCGGACAGGTCCTTCATCTGCGCCGAAATGGCGCTGACCGATTTGGCCTCGGCATTGCGAATGATCGGCGTAATCAGGCCGCCGTCGAGAGCCACCGCGACGCCGATGTCGGCATGCTTGAAGCGCAGGATGCGGTCGCCGGCCCAGGCCGCATTCGCCGCTGGCACGCGCTGCAGCGCCAGTGCCAGCGCGCGGATGATGAAATCGTTGAGCGAGAGCTTGAACGCTGGATTGCCGTCTTTGTCCTTGGGTGCACCGAGATTGGCTTCTTCGCGCAGTTTGATCAGGCGATCGATCTCCACATCGGTCGTCAGATAGAAATGCGGAATGGTTTGGATCGCCTGCGTCAGCCGCGCCGCGATAGTGCGGCGCATGCCGTCGAGCGGCACTTCTTCGTAAGCGTCGGGCGCAAACAGCGCCTTGACCTCGTCGGCGCTGGGTCCTTCCGCACGCGCGGTCAGCGGTGTGCGCGCCGGTCGCGGCGCGGTTTCGACGTCATGCGCGACGATGCGGCCGTGGGGGCCGGAGCCGGTGAGGCGCGAAAGATCGATGCCGGATTCGGCGGCCAGCCGGCGCGCCAGCGGCGTGACTGTGACACCGCCAGACAGTCGCGCCGGGCCGAAATTGCGGTCGGGCGTGCGTACCTCGAAGAACGGGTCGAGTTTGATCAATCGTGAATCCTGCCAGGTTTCGGCAACTGGCGCTCCTGCCGCAGTTGCCGCCGGCGACGCAACCGGTTTTGTGGCCGATGGCGGAGGCGGCGTTGCTGTGGCTGGTCGGCCGGGCTGTGCGGCCGAGCCATCCGCGATCACGGCGACGATGGCGCCGACGGGCGCAACGTCGCCGGCCGGGACGAGGATTTCTGCGAGCACGCCGGTCGCGGTCGAAGGCACTTCCATCGAAACCTTGTCGGTCTCGATCTCGAACAAATTGTCGCCCGGCTTGACCTGTTCGCCGGCCGACTTGAACCACTTGGTGATCTTGCCCTCGGCGACGGTCTCGCCGAGTTGCGGCATCAAGACGTCCATGAGCGTGTTTCTGGTCTCACTTGATCCGTTCCCACAAGACTTCGGTCGTGGTGCCGATAGGGCGCAGGATCAGCCGGTCGCCGGCGAATTCGTAACCGCGCACCAGGTCGCCTTTGTCGCCGGGCTGCACGCTGCCGTGACGATGGTGGGTGACGGTGCGGGCGCGCTCGTCGATCGAATATTTGCCGAAATAGGCGACGTGGCCGTCGAGCGCAGCTTTCGCTTCATCGCCCGTCGGTTTGTCGCCGGCCCGGGTGACGTCGCGGTCGGGCGCGACCTGGCAGGCCATGTAGCCGTGGGCATCGTAGATGATGATGCCCTTGGGGTTGGCGCCCTGTCCCTGCCGCGGCTTGCCGTCGACCGTCGAGCCGATATGGCGCCACGAGCCGATCAGGCGCTCCTTGTCCGATTGTCCGCTCACTTAATCCGCTCCCACGTGACTTCCATGGTCGAATTCGGCGGCCGCAGCACCAGGCGATCGCCGACGAATTCATAACGGCGGACAAGATCGCCGCCCTCGCCCGGCTGCAAATTGTCGTGGCGATGATGGATCACCGTGCCGGCTTTCTCGTCGACCGTGTAGGTGCCGAAATAGGCGATGTAATCCTTCAGCGCCACGAACGCTTCCTCCGGCGTCATCACGGCACCAGCCCGCTTGCGCTCGACGTCGGGAGCGATCTGTACCGCCATCTCGCCATGCGGGCCGTAATAGATCATGCCCTTCGGATTCTTGCCGCGATCCCAGTTGCCGCCGTTGATGCGCGTGCCGACATAGCGCCACGCCCCGATCAACCGCTGCGCGGCGGATTGAGAGTCTCCGCTCACCACGTCACCGAGATGTATTGCGTTTCCAGAAATTCCAGCATGCCTTCGTGCGCGCCTTCGCGGCCCAGCCCGCTCTGCTTGGTGCCGCCGAACGGCGCGGCGGGATCGGAGACCAGACCGCGATTGAGCCCGATCATGCCGAAGTCGAGTTGCTCGGAGACACGCATGCCGCGGCTCAAATCCTTGGTGTAAAGATAGGCGACGAGGCCGTATTCGGTGTCGTTGGCGCGGGTGATGACTTCGTCTTCGGATTTGAAGGTCTGGATCGAGGCGACCGGGCCGAAAATTTCCTCGTTGAGCATTTTTGCATCGTTGGACACGTTGTCGAGCACCGTCGCCGGATAAAAATAGCCCGGTCCATCCGATGTCTTGCCGCCGGTGAGGATTTTCGCGCCCTTCTTCACCGCGTCATCGACCAGTTCGATCACCTTGTCGCGGCCTTCCTTGTTGACCAGCGGGCCGAGCGCGACGCCGTCGTCGAGCCCATTGCCCATCTTGAGACCGGCCATCTTGGCGGTGAGTTTTTTGGTGAATTCGTCGTGGACCTTTTCGTGCACATAGAAGCGGTTCGCCGCGGTGCAGGCCTCGCCCATGTTGCGCATTTTCGCGATCATGGCGCCCTCGATCGCCGAATCGATATCGGCGTCCTCGAACACGATGAAGGGCGCATTGCCGCCGAGCTCCATCGCCGGCTTGACCACGCAATCGGCGGCTTCGTGCAAAAGCTTGCGGCCGACTTCGGTCGAGCCGGTGAACGACACGACGCGCACGCGCGGATCATGCAGCATGGTGCTGACGACCTTGCCGGAAGAGCGCGACGGAATGACGTTGACGACGCCGGCCGGCACGCCAGCTTCTTCCAGGATCGGCATCAGGGCCAGCATGGTCAGCGGCGTGTCGGAGGCGGGCTTGAGCACGACCGGGCAGCCGGCGGCGAGCGCCGGGCCGATCTTGCGCGTCGCCATGGCGGCGGGAAAATTCCACGGCGTCACCAGCACGGCGATGCCGGCCGGTTTGTGCTGGACGAAGATGCGCGCGCCGGAAGAGGGAGCGCGGGAGTTCTGGCCGACATTGCGCACCGCCTCCTCGGCGTACCAGCGGAAGAATTCCGCCGCATAGGCGACCTCGCCGCGCGAGTCGGAGAGCGCCTTGCCATTCTCGATGGTGATCAGCTTCGCCAGCCGCTCGGCGTCGCGCATGATCAGATCGTAGGCCTTGCGCAAAATCTCGGCGCGCTCTCGCGGCTTCTTGGCGGCCCAGCCGGGGAACGCGGCGCTCGCGGCATCGACCGCGGCCTTGGCGTCTTCGACCGTGGCGCTCGCCACCGAAGCGACCTTGTTCTCGGTGGCCGGATCGATCACGTCGAAGCGGCCGCCGTCAGAGGATTTGCGCCATTTGCCGCCGATCCACAGATCGGTCGGAACGTTGGCGAGAAGATTGTCGTACATGGCCATGATGCACCTATCGGGCGGCTATGAGGAAAGCGAGCGCCGCACGCGATCGGCGATGCGATCGGCGGTCGGCAGCGCGATGTCTTCGAGAATATCTGCGGCCGGCAGCGGGATGTGCGGCGTCGTGATCCGCACCGGCGGCCCGTCGAGCTCGTAGAACGCCTCGTCGGCGACGATCGAGACGATCTCGGCGCCCCAGCCGCACAGCCGCGGATTTTCCTCCACGGTGAACAGACGATGGGTGCGCGCCACCGAGCCGAGGATGGTCTGGGTGTCGAGCGGCACCAGCGAGCGCACGTCGACGACTTCGCAGTCGATGCCGTGCTCGCTTTTCAGCTTGTCCGCGGCCGCAAGCGCCCGCGGCACCATCAGGGCCAGCGCCAGAATGGTGGCATCCTTGCCGGGCCGCACGATCTTCGCGGTGCCGAGCGTATCGACGATCTCGCCGTCCGGCACCTCGCCCTTGGTGGCATAGAGCGATTTATGCTCGAAGAAGATCACCGGATCGGGATCGCGCACCGCCGCCGCCATCAGGCCGATGACATCGCGCGGGCTCGACGGCGCCACGACTTTCAGCCCGGGGATCATCATGCACCAGTTCTCGACGCTCTGCGAATGCTGCGCGCCGAAACGGGAGCCGGCGCCGTTGCCGGTGCGCACCACCAGCGGGCATTTGAGCTGGCCGTTCGACATGTAGCGGCTCTTGGCGAATTCGTTGGCGATGTAATCGAAGCACACCGCGAAAAAATCCGAGAACATGATCTCGGCGATGGGTTTCAACCCGGTCATCGCCGCGCCCATGGCGGCGCCGAGGATCGCCTGCTCGGAGATCGGCGTGTCGCGCACGCGCAGCGGCCCGAATTGCTCGAACAGCCCGACGGTCGCCTTGAACACGCCGCCGGCCTTGGCGACATCTTCGCCGAGGAAGACGACATCCGGATCGCGCGTCATTTCCTGGGCGATGCCGCGGGCAACGGCGTCGCGATACGTCAGTTCCGCCATGCCCAGCCTCCATCCGCATAGACGTCGGTGGTGAGGATATCGAGCGGCGGCATCGGCGCCGCCTTGCACTTTTCTGTCGCTTCATCGACTTGTTGCTTCACGTCGGTCTCGATGCCGGCGATGACGTCATCGGCGATGCCGAATTGCTTGAGCCGCTCGCGATAGATTTTTATCGGATCGCGTTCCTTCCATTTTTCCAGCTCGCCCTCGGGGCGATATTTGGCCGGGTCGGCGCGCGAATGGCCGCTGTGCCGATAGGTCATGCACTCGATCAGCGACGGGCCGTCGCCAGCGCGCGCTTTCTCATAGGCCGCGGCCGCAGCGCGATAGACTTCATCGGCGTCGTTGCCGTCGACGACGATGCGCGGCAACCCATAGGCCGAAGCGCGATCGGCGGCCGGATGCGGCACGGCGGTGACGTCACCGATCGGCGTGTATTCCATGTACAGATTGTTCTCGCAGACGAAGATCACCGGCAGCTTCCATACCGCGGCGAAATTCAGCGCTTCATGGAACGCGCCGATATTGGTGGTGCCGTCGCCGAAGAAACACACGGAGACGTCTTTTGCTCCCTTGTACTGGGCGCGCCAGGCGGCGCCGCAGGCGATCGGCAGATGCGCGCCGATGATGGCGTAGGAGCCCATGACGCCGTGATCGGTCGAGGTCAGATGCATCGAGCCGCCTTTGCCGCGCATCAGCCCGTTGTC
>Ga0209579_10004107_pt1 | contig 10254 bp, 11 predicted proteins | sample Coa_R1_2_FD_187152 | JGI IMG/M metagenome (GOLD analysis project Ga0209579, IMG submission 187152) | Surface soil microbial communities from Centralia Pennsylvania, which are recovering from an underground coalmine fire - Coalmine... | ecosystem: Environmental > Terrestrial > Soil >... | reverse complement strand
CCGGCGGTAGCGCTCGAGCTCCGCCGGTGCGAGGGCGACGTCGGTCATGTCGTGATGCTAGCGATTGGCGGCGCGGCCCTAGGAGGCCGGCCGCAAGACGAGAACTCGGGTGCGATGCAAACACGGCGTTCGCGACAGCCCCTGGACGCCAACGCGACAAGCAGTTGCGCGCGCCCGGACCGCCGACGTAGCCCCGTCGCGGCGCTCCACCATTTCTCATCCCGCGGCACACGTCGCCAAAGATTGGGAAGGCCCCTCGCACGCCGTTGTGGCGGTCCGCGCGGGTGGTTCCGAGGGCGATCCGGTCCTACCTGACCGCGTTCGACGCCGCTGGCTCCCTGCCCGTCCTGAGCGCCGGGAGCGACACCGTGTCGCCCGCCATGAGCGAAAGGCTCAGCACGTTGTGGTGGCTCGGCCCGTTGTGGTGGCCCGGCGTCTCACGGGACCTGGCAACGGGATTCGGGCCGACCGACCGCGGGCACGGGATCGAGCACGTCGTGCAGGCGTGCGTGCGGCTGACGCAGCCCTTCTCTCGCCGCGCACGGTTCTCGTCCTCCACGCCGTCTTCATGGAGCTCGGGCCGTTTTCACCGGGCGAAATGCCGGGTACCAGGACCTTCAGCCGTACGCGGTCGGAGCTTGCCGGCGCAGGTGTTTGCATCGCGGCCACGAGGGGAATATGCAGCAGCAGAGCGGATAGGCAATCCGCCGGCGGCGGCAGGGAGACATGTGTGCCAGCGAGCTGAAACGTCCCTGCAATGTCGTCCCCTGTCGGTGACCACCGGTCGCCACTTCGTCGCTCAAACCCTGTCGTCGTGGGGAGTCGAGACCCCCGACCCGGCATGTAGCTCCATCGGCGACGTTCTCCTCGTGGCCGCGGAGCTTGTCGGCAATGCGGTGCAGGCCAGCTCACGCCCGATCACGATGCTGGTCGAGACGCACAGGGACCACATCCACATCGGAGTACAAGACGACAGTCCAGAGCGAGCGGCTATTCGTCGGGCCGACCGAGGGTCGGCGAGGGGGCGGGGACTCGTGATCGTCGACGCCGTTTCAGATCGCTGGGGGCAGAGCAAATTCCACGGCACGAAGTGGGTGTGGGCGAATGTACGCATCGCGAGGGGCTCGGTCCTCGCGATCGGCTGTCATCAGTGATACCGGGTCCGGCGGGCCAAGACGGTCGCGTCGAGCCCCCAGCGTCAAGAAAACCGCCCACTTGCCGAGCGGTGCCTCGGTCAGCGCCAGCTTGATCGACGGGAACGTCGAGAAGATCGGCTCGGTCCAGCAGCCCGAAAACCCGGAGAGACGTGCGTACGCCTCGTCTCGGCGCCAGCCGTCGTTGAAACCTTCGCTACCCGCGGACGAGGAACAACGCGGCGTCTCGCGCCCGGGATCGAAAGGGATGAGACGTCCGGTGACGAGACGCCCCTCGAGAGCCCCAACCTCCGCTGTATGTCCCGGGTTGCAGCGAGGTGTTCGCTCCCGATCAGGGACACGACCGTCCCGTCTGCGCCGGCGCGTCCGGTACGCCCGGACCGGTGCACATAGTCGGTGGCGTCGGCAGGCGGATCGAAATGGACCACGAGCGGGACCGCATCGACATGGATCCCACGCGCTGCGACGTCGGTGCCGACCAGCACATCGAGCCGGCCCGCGCGAAACGCCGCCAGCGCCCTCTCGCGCTGGCTCTGGGTGCGGTTCCCATGGATGACCGCTGACGCCAGGCCCGAGCGGGCCAAGCGGTCCGAGAGGCGATCCGCACCGCGCTTGGTGCGACAGAAGACGAGAGCGGGCCCGTTGGCGCTGACCGCCTCCGTCGTCACGGCGACCCGATCGTGGGACGCGACCCGCCAGAAGTGGTGGGAGACCTCTCCCCGATCGTCGTCGGTCAGCGCGACGTCGTGGCGTACCGGATCGTGCTGGTAGTCACGGATGAGCTTGTCGACCGGTCCGCCCAACGTGGCCGAGAACAGGAGCGTCTGGCGCGAGACGTTGGTCTCGTCGAGCAGACGGCGGACGACGGGGAGAAAGCCCATATCGGCCATCCGGTCGGCCTCGTCGATGACCACCAGGTCGACGTGTGACAGGTGGACGGAGCCTCGTGCAACCAGGTCGGTGAGCCGTCCGGGACAGGCGACGAGCACGTCGACGCCGGCCCGCAAGGCGACCAACTGCTTCCCGTAGCCGACGCCGCCGTAGATCGAGGCCACGCGGGCACCGATGACGGCCGCGAGGGGGGCCATCACCTCCTCGATCTGCGCGGCGAGCTCACGGGTGGGGACGAGGATGAGGGCATTGGGATGGCGGCGGCCCTGCCCGCCGCGAGGCACGGCCGACAGCCGGGAGAGGATCGCCAAACCGAACGCAAGCGTCTTGCCCGCACCGGTGGGTGCCTTGCCGCAGACGTCGCGCCCGGCGAGCGCGTCGGGCAACGTTGCCGCCTGGATCGGGAACGGAGAATGGATCCCCCGCTGTGCAAGCGCTGACGCCAGCGCGGGCGGAACCCCGAGAGCCGAGAAGCGGGCGGGCGCCAAGGCCGGGGAAGACGTGCTCATGAGACTCCAGTCGGTCCAGAAGGAAGATGGCCGACTCGATGCAACGTCTCGTGGGCCTGGCTGGCACCAGTCTTGCCAACCGCCGCCGGGCATCGCCCTGCGGTATCGAGCAATAGGTTAGCGGAGCACGGGAGCTCCGCAGAACCACTAAGCCGGGAGTCGGCTAGCGTGAGGTTCGGCGCGCACGGTGGCCACATGCCCGGATCCGCCGGCGAAGACAGTAAGGACCGCTGAAGCGCGGCAATGTCTGTCGCTCGATCCACCCGGGCTTCAAGAAACGAGGGCGAGTGCCCAACAAGCGTGCGCAGATGCCCGACCAGGACTTGGTCCGCTCGTACCTGAGCGATATCGGGCGCTACCGGCTTCTCACCAAAGACGACGAGGCCCGCTTGGCCCAGGAGGCCGAGGAGGGACGCGAAGCTCGTGCCGAGTTGGCAGGAGGCGGGAGGCGCAGCCCTGCCCGGGAGCGTGAACTTCGCCGCGCGGTGCAGGCCGGGGACGCCGCCGTCGAGACGTTCGTCAACGGCAACCTCCGACTGGTGGTGTCAATCGCCAAGCGGTACCAGGGCGCCGACCTCCCTCTGCTCGACTTGGTCCAGGAAGGCAACCTCGGCCTCATCCACGCCGTCGAGAAGTTCGACTGGCGAAAGGGCTTCAAGTTCTCCACGTACGCAACCTGGTGGATCCGCCAGGCGATCACCCGGGGCATCGCCAATGGCGGTCGCACCATCCGGCTGCCGGTGCATGCGAGCGATCTCCTCAATCAGACCCTCAAGAGCCGCTCCCGCCTTGAAGCCCAGCTCGGTCGGCGGCCGAGCATCCCCGAGTTGGCCGCCGACCTCGAAGTGAGCGCAGAGCGGGTCGTCGACATCCTCCACCACGCCGCGACGCCGGGCTCGCTTTCCGAACCTTTGGGCCACGACAGCGACGCCGAGCTAGGGGACGTCCTGGAAGACCGGGATGCGGTGTCGCCGCCCGAGGCCGCGGCGGCGGCGCTGTTGCCGGGCGAAGTGCAGAAGCTGCTGGTCAATCTCGATGATCGGGAGCGAGAGATCATCCGGCTCAGGTTTGGTCTTGATCGCGGCGAGCCACGGACGCTCGAGGAGGTCGGCCTCCGCTTCGGCCTCACCCGCGAGCGAATCCGCCAGATCGAAGCCCGCGCCATGTCAAAGCTGCGCCACCCCACTGCGAGTGGGGATCTCCGCGGATTAGTGAGCAGCGAGACCAGCTGACCATGGCGCCACGCGCTGGGCGCCGGCAGGGCCGCCACAAACCCCGCGGCACTAGTGGCGTCCGGAGCTGGTAGGTTGTCGTCGTCGCTGGTGCTACCCAGCGTGGCCCGTTCGAGAGAATCCCGAGTTGGCCGGATCCGAACGGAGTGTTGCTTTATCTTTTACCGTCAGGGAAAACCCCTTCGGTGCTCGCCTTCCCTCACGACGCTCGGGCGCGGCGCGTCCCATCGTTTGCGTGACGGGAATCGGGCTGGCACCGCATCGCTGAGAACACCGGTGACAAGCTCGATTCGCAAGAACCGGCGCGAGCGCCACAGGCTGGAACGGGCCCTCGTCAGAGCCGAACGAAGATCCGGCGAGGACGCCCGTCCTGGCACGTGCGGCTGGTGCCGTGCCTAGGCGTGCCCGTCCGGGTACGCCTCAGCGGCGTACGCCCGCGCCCGAGCGAGTGAAGACGACGAGACGGCCCCGGCCCGCGACCCAGGACGTCGACGCACAGGTGCTCGCGTTGCGTGAAGATGGGTGCTCCTTTTCCGCCATTGCCCGCCGACTGGAACTGCACCGGGCAGTCGACGCCCACCGGAGCTTCGTGCGTGCCCTCGGCGCGTTCAGCGGCAGCGACCGGCTCCAGCTCGTAGAGAGTGAAGAGGGGCGCCTCGACCGACTCGAGGAACGGATCCGAACAAGAGACGTCGCAGATCCCGAGAAAGTCAGGCGCCGGCTGATGGGCGTCGACAAGTTCCGAGAGGCCCTCCGGCAGTGACCACGGCATCCGCGGCATCCACGTCATCGTGCGTCCTGTGCGGTGAGCCGGCGACGGAGACAATCGAACCACCGCGCCGGACGCTCGCCCGTGGCGTCGACCCAGGAGATCCGTCCTACTCGGTCACGGTGATCCTGCCCGACATCGCGCTCTGTACCGAGCACGGCCTCAACGTTCGTCAAGGGGGCCAACTCGTTGGATGGTGTGACGACGAGCACTGCCGCACCTACGGAGCGCTCGGAGAGCGATCCGCTTGCGGCCACCCCTACGAGAAGCTAGGCCCAAGCAAAAGATCCTGACCGACTCGCCTTCACGCAACCGACGTAACAACAGAAAGAAGAAAGAGAAGAAATAATGGCAACTGGAACGGTGAAATTCTTCAACAGTGACAAGGGCTTCGGCTTCATCACTCCAACCAACGGGGAGAAGGACGTTTTCGTCCACTACTCCAACGTTGCAGGAGATGGGTACAAGACCCTTGAGGAGGGTCAGCAGGTCGAGTTCGACCTCGCCCAAGGCCGCAAGGGCCCCGAGGCACAAAACGTGCGGGTTCTCTAGTCCGCAGCCACTCTCGGCGAGGCATCGCGGCCGGCGCCGCGGTGCCTCCCGAGATGAGGGCGGGAACCATGCCCGTCCCCTCCTTCATTCGTGATCCCTGGAGGATCACGTCACCGCTTGCCGCACTGGCCCGCCTACGCTGAGCACGCGTGTCCGTCGAGATGAACCCGGAAGGGGTCCTTGTCCACCTCCTCGGCAACGACACCACCGGATCGGACTCAGCCTTGTGGCACCTGGCCGACGTACAGCGGGCCATGACTCTCTGCGGTCTCGACGTCGGCTACGGCAATCCTCGACTCAAATGGACAGTGACGCCAGACGATCGTCGTTGCCAGATGTGCCTCACGCAGCTGGGCGGTCGCAACCGGCCCCGTGGGTGACAGGATCCGCCGTCGCATCCTCGCCGCGGAAGGAGTCCAGGCCGACCCACGGGCCGGGATCAGGCCGAAATGGTCGCGTCGCCACGGCCGACGAGCGGGACGGAGTGGCCGACGAACGGGACCGGGTCGCGGACACCCGTGAACGCGTCGCGGACATCCGGGACCGTGTCGCGAACCGGCGGGAGACCGAGATGAAAGTCACGCTCGACGGGGTCGAGCGCACCGCGGACGTGGTTGCGGTCGAAGCTAATGCCTTGCGCTCGCGGTTGGCGGCCCTTCGCATTCAGACGGCCGAACTGGCTGAGTGGGTCGCTGGACACGCCGAGGCGTTCGCCGCCTATCTGGAAGAGAGCGCCACTCGCGGCGATTCGGAGCGGATGCGAAAGACTGCGGAGGTCGAGCGAGAGATCGCCTCCATCGGGCGACGCAATGCAGCAAAGCTGCGTGCTTCCGGTGACAAGCCGTTGCAGGTCGAGCCGTTTCCGAGGCTCCCCGTCGAGGTGTCGTCCACCCAAGATGCTAACCGCGCCACGTAACCACAAGGAACCGTTCATCAAAGTGAGCGCCGGCCGAACGCGCTCTCCGGCCTAGCCCGTGTTGTTCCAGATGGCGTCGAGCACCGCGTCCGGCTTCTCAAGCTGCGGAAGATGTCCGGCGTCGGTGATGATCTGGAAGCGGGCCGTCGGGATCGAGTTGGCATAGGCGCGCCCGTAGTCGAGACCTGCGATACGGTCGCAGTCTCCCCAGAGCACGAGCGTCGGGATCTCGAGACTTCCGAGTCGCCGGGCGAGCGTCGGATCGTTCATATGGCCACCGGTGTAGGTGGCCAGAGCGGACCGGTTGGCTGCAGCCGCGGCCAGGGCGGCGGCCGACAAGCTCCCCGGATCCACCCGGAAGGGATCCGGGTCGCAAAAGGCGAGCTCGAGGAACTCGTCGTACCCCGTCGTAAAGAAGTCGGCGACCGGCCGGTCGGCGACGTCGATGCCGACCGCGTCGATCAAGACGATTCCGCTGACGCGAGGCGAGCCGATGAAGGCCATCTCGACAGCGACCCAACCACCAATCGAGTTCCCAACGACCGTGACGTCATTCAAGGCGAGGTCGTCGAGAAGCGCGACGTAGAGCGCGGCGAGACGGCGAATGGTATCGAGCCCTTCGGGTCGGGCAGTGGAAGTGAAGCCCGCGTGGGTCGGAATAAGGACCCGAGATGGACGGGACTCGGCCAACCGCCGACCGAAGCCCGACATCGTGTCGGGCCCACCGCCGCCATGGAGCAGCAAAAACGGCTTACCTTCACCGGCGACGTCGAGAGAGATCCCGATCGGTCCGATGTCATCGAGGGTCAGGGTCTTCGTGATCGTGGTCATGCTTCACGCGCGTTCGACCACGTCGGGTCCGACACAGGAGAGTGATTGCACAGCGGGCGTAAACCGTGCCCGACGTCGGCGGCGGCCGGTTCCGTGGCGCATCGGGCCATCACCTCGACGACGGACCGTGGGTGAACGCCGCGCACCCGGCGATCATGCGTCTCCGCCGCAGGCCTGGTGATCACGACATCACCGGCCGTTCACTCACCTGATGAGAATCACCCATGGGCGATGGCTACGCCGGAGCGCACGGCGGCACTGCGGGATCCGAGGTTTCTCCCTAACACGGCGTCCTGCTCGAACGTCGTGCGACTTGGCACAGGTTACCGACAATTCCAAACCCGCCTCGCAGCGGATGGTCGAGCATCTCAGACTTGCCACACCCTGAGCCATTGGCCTCAATCCGGCTCTTGAGCCGCTCGCGCCGGCTTCATCTGGCCCAGGTGCGTCACTCGGCTACCATCGTCGCGTGGCGCTGGGAGGGCGCCGCCGGGTCCGCGGGAAGGACTGAGTCCACCTCCGAAGCAACGACCATCTTCGCAGTTGGCCCTTCCTCGGCCTGAGCAGCGGATCGCAGGCGAAGGAGGGAGATGCCGCCATGTCCACTTCTCTTCCGGATCGCCCCGATCTCGGCCAGCTGCGCCGTCAGGCCAAGGAGTTGCGCGACGCTGCTCGCATTGGCGACCGCGTGGCGGCGGAGCGCCTGGCCCGCCATCACCACTCCGCCCGCCGCGGCGAGGTCAGTTTGGCCGCCGCCCAGCTGGTCATTGCCCGCGAGTTGGGTTTTTCGAGCTGGCCGAAACTTAGAGCCGCCGTCGCGGCCACCGCGGCCGGCCCCGATGGGCGAGCCAGGGCGCTCGTGGCCGCTTCGATCGAGGGCCGGTTGAAAGAGGCCGCCGCGCTCCTAGGGGCCGACCCCGGCATAGCCGGGCGGAGTCTGCACGCAGCGGCGGTGTTGGGCGAGGCCGATGCGGTACGTGCCAAGCTCGCCGCTGACCCCGACGCCGTCGTCGCCATCGACGACGAGCGAGGCTGGCCGCCGTTGCTGTATTCCTGCTACTCGCGGTGGCATCAGGTCGATCCGGGCCGGGCAGTCGAGCTGGCCGAGGTGGTCCGACTGCTTCTCGAAGCCGGCGCCAGCCCGAACACCAACAACGGAGCCCGACCGCACCGCGGCTACCGCTCCGCTCTGCACGGCTCGGCGATGGTCAACAACCCGGCTATCGCGCGCGTGCTGTTGGAGCGCGGAGCCAATCCCAACGACGGCGAGTCTCTCTATCACGCCGCCGGCCATCGCGACCACGCCTGCATGGAGTTGCTGCTCTCCCACGGGGCGGCCGTGGCTGGATCCTGGGCGCTCGACGTGGCGGTGCACGCCGACGATCCCGAAGGCGTAGCGATCCTGTTGAGCGCTGCGCGGCGAAACGGCGAAGCGGCGCACGAGTCAGCCACCGGGCTGATGTCAGACGCCGCCGCGACAGCCTCAATCGACGTGCTCGACGCTCTCGTGCGCGCTGGCGGGGACCCCGCAGCGCGGGACGATGCAGGCACGACGGCGGTGCGCCTCGCCATGCGTGCTGGCCGGCCGGAATCGGCGGAGCTGCTCGTCGCATCTGGCGCAAGTGACGACAGCACCGACATCGACCGCTTCGTCGGCGCATGTAGGCGAGCCGACCGGTCGGCCGCGGAGCAACTCCTAGCCGAGCATCCCGATTTGCGCGACCGGCTGACCGACATCGACCGGGCGGCGGTTGTCGAGGTAGCCGGCTCCGCGCCGGCCGCTGCGGTCGCCCTGATGCTTGATCTCGGGTTCACGCCCGATACTCGAAACGGCTTTGGCGAACAGCCGCTCCACACCGCCTCCTACGCCGGCAACGCCGAGGCGGTCAGGCTACTGCTCGAGGCTGGAGCCGATGTCAACTCCCGCGACGACAACTTCGACGGCACTCCGCTGGCCTACGCCACCGTGGGCAGCGGTGAGCGGGCCGGTCAGCTGGGCAACTGGATCGAAACGGTCCGGCTGCTCATCGACGCCGGCGCCTCCCGAGACGGCGCGTGGGTCTCGGGCAAGCCGCCTAGCGAGGACGTCATCGACCTTCTCCGCGGCTATGGCATCACCCCGGACGACGAACACGCACCCCGGTCAGACGGAGATGACAGCCCAGCACCCTCCCTCGGTACCGGGGCGATGGCGGATATCGCCCGGCACCTCGAGACTGCCTACCGTGAGCTCGATCTCGACCTGCTCGGCTCACTTCTGCACGTTGACGTCCGATGGACCGGGCTTTGCCGCAGCCGAGCCGAGGTCCTCGACTGGTACCGGGGACTCCTTGCCGACGGGACCGTCGCCAAGATAGAGAGCGTCGCGGTCGACCGCGACGCCGTCTTGCTTGGCCTCAGCGTGTCCCGTGTCGCGGAAGGAGCGCGACCGGCGGCTCCTCAGCAGCTCTGCCACGTCTTCACGATCGAGGATGAGCAGATCGTCGAGATACGCGGCTACCCAGACCGAGCCAGCGCTCTTGCCCGAAAGTGACGCACGACGCCGGTCTCCGTGACTGCCACCACCGTGGCGATGGCAGTGACGTCCTTGGCGTCGCCGACGAGCGGAGGATCCGAACACGAGAGACCTCCAGCTGAAGCTGCGTGCTATTAACTCTCGTAGCCCCTCGCGACCATTGTCGGCCGACACGTCGCGCACAGAGCGATTTGCAACGAAGACTCGCCTAAGGACTTTCGAGTGGCCACCGTCCGAGGAGGTACCGCCATTCGCAGGAGGAGAACGACAAAATGAAGGAGCATTCGTCAACGCCGGTCGGGACTGTGATCGCAACCGACGCTTCGACCGAGACCGAGCCGCTCGAGTGGGAACTTGTTCATCGGCTATTCGACACGGAGCGCTGGTACTTGACTGGGGATGGCGCGAACCGCCGGTCATCCCCACATCCGGCCGGTCCTCGCTGTGTGGCTTGACGGCCGGGTCTACTCGACGACCAGTCCAAAGGCGGTCAAGGCAAGAAATCTCGAGGCATGGCCGGACGTATCGACGAGGTTCCTTCTTCGCAGCCTGGACCGTTTCTTTCCAGCTGAGTTCCAGAGACGCGTCGTGCGAGAACGGATCGGCCTGGTGGCTGACGAAATCGAGAGCGACACTTAGCGGTGCTGTCAAGGCCCAACGAGCTCGTTCGCCGACTCGAGGAGTACCGTGCCTCGATGACTCTCCCCGCGCCGCGTTCGCATCAACGATCATCTCAAGATGACCGCCGACGGTGGTTCAACCGCGTGGGTACCGCGAAGGCCGCTCGCGAAACTGCGCGTCAGGGCATCTCGCCATCGCCGAGGGTGTCGCGGATACAGGCCAACCTGTGGAGGTGAGCGGACTCGAACCGCCGACTTCTACGTT
>Ga0209579_10004106_pt1 | contig 10254 bp, 10 predicted proteins | sample Coa_R1_2_FD_187152 | JGI IMG/M metagenome (GOLD analysis project Ga0209579, IMG submission 187152) | Surface soil microbial communities from Centralia Pennsylvania, which are recovering from an underground coalmine fire - Coalmine... | ecosystem: Environmental > Terrestrial > Soil >... | reverse complement strand
TCCTCCCCCGTAAGCGTGAGAGTTGGCGAAAGCGGCCAGGATTGTCGATTCGTAGCTGCGCTTGAGCCTCTCGCCGTTATCGCTTTGCGCGAGGATATTGATGGTAAAAGGCGTAAATCGAAAAACTGTTGATGCAAGAGACAAGGCGTAGCCGCCATGGCGACGAAGCCATCGGGGCAGCCGATTGGCACGACGGGCCACTTCGCAATCAAGGCCAATGCCGGCCACGCTGCAGAAATAGTAATAGGCTTCTTGAGCCGATTCCTGAGCGTAAGACGCTGCATTGGACGCCTCTGCCGGCGACGTGATCACGCCCAAATCTACGCTTTGGATGTTGCCATTTCCCGAGCAGAGGCGGGCCCAGACAGTCAGTGAATCCCGCACACGCCCAAGCCCAAGAGCGTTGGCAAAGTCATTGCCGCTGCCGACCGGCACAATGAGCAATGGCAGGCCGAGTTTGACCAGAGGGCTGAGATAACGGTGAATAGTGCCGTCGCCACCGAAGAGCAGGATAATGTCAGCTTCATCGCGGGATATTGGCAATCCGATGTGCCACTCGACGTTCCCCGACTCTTGAAATGGCTTGAGGCTCTCGGGAGAACATCCTAACCCGAAGATCGCGGCAGCGCGCATGTGCGGGGATGAGGTTAGCAGAATTCTTGCGCGGCTGACGCAGTGCTGTGCGAATGGGGCGGGGCTGTACCCACATGAGCACTGCCGAAACTGAACTAGAAAACTATCGAGGCAATCTTCTGTTTTCTGCCTAGCCTGACAGTTGCATCCGTTGGGACGCTAATAAATGCAAAATACCTGCCTTTCATTGACTCCCCTTTGATCGTCACCGCACCTTCCTTGAGCTTTCGGCTCCCCTCAGCGGAAGATGCGACCAGCCCGAGTTTCGTCAGCAACTTCTCGACCCGTGCGATCCTAACTTTGTGCTGACCGTTGAGAACCTCGTCCCAGTCCCGCTCGACGGTTTTTTCGTCAGGGAGAAACAAATGCCTGGCTTGTGTTTCCGAGTTCGCCCAGTCGGGCTTCTTGCGGTCTGTATCTTTCGCTTCGATCGCCTCTATTGGGACGAGTATTTTCTCGGTGTTCTCCGGCACTTCATGCTTCTGAAACTGCTTCGCCCAATCCTCGCCCGCTTTCGCAGCTAACTCGGTCGAATGAAAATCCGCCACGATCCTTTGTGACAATTCCTTCTTCGCCTGCATCGGATGCGCTTCCCGCTTCATCTTCTCGATGTCCGCGACCTGCACATCCGTCAGCAGCTCGTAATATCTCCACATCATTTCGTCGGAGATACTCATGATTTTGCCGTACATTTCCAACGGCGGCTCGTGAATGCCGATGGCATTGCCCAGCGACTTCGACATTTTCTGGACGCCATCGAGGCCCTCGAGTATCGGCGTGGTCAGTACCACTTGCGATTCCTGACCGTAGGCACGCTGCAGTTCCCGGCCAACCAGCAGATTGAACTTCTGGTCGGTTCCACCCAGTTCCACGTCGGCTTGGAGCGCGACCGAGTCGTAGCCCTGCACTAACGGATAAAGCAACTCGTGCACCGAAATTGGCTTTTCTTCTCGGAAACGCTTGTGAAAATCTTCACGCTCAAGCAACTGCGAGACCGTGTATTTCGCCATCAGTCGAACGAAATCGTCAGCGGTAAACTGGCCCATCCAGCGGCGGTTAAAATCGATCACAGTTTTCTGCGGATCGAGAATCTTGAAGACTTGCGCCTTGTAGGTTTCGGCATTCTCTTCGATCTGCTCCCGCGTCAGCGGCGGCCGCGTTACCGACCGTCCAGTGGGATCGCCGATCATGCCGGTGAAATCGCCGATCAGGAAAATCGCCGTGTGGCCGAGATCCTGAAAGTGTTTGAGCTTGCGCAGGACGACCGTGTGCCCGAGGTGCAAGTCAGGAGCGGTCGGGTCCATGCCGAGTTTCACGCGCAGCGCTTTGCCCGTGCTGCGCGATTTTTCCAGCTTGGCTCGAAGATCCGCCTCGCGAATGATTTCCGCGGAGCCTTTCTTAAGATAGGTGAGTTGTTCGTCGACCGGCGCGAAGGTTGGCATGGGAAGAGTCATTATAAGGAATGCGGCGGTCTAAGTCAGGGTGCGAATTAGAATTAGCTGTCGCCGGATATTTCCAATGGAACCGTTCTGTGAAAGCAGAGAACATCCAGATCCGAAAGGCAACGCTGGGTGATGTCCCTCGACTGCGTGAAGTGATCGAGGCATCCGTGCGCGGTCTGCAAAACGGCGATTACTCGCCAGCACAGATTGAGGGCGCCCTGGCCTCGGTTTATGGCGTCGATACCCAGCTCATTACCGACCAGACGTACTTTGTCGCGGAGGTCACTGATGCCGAATCGAGCAACCGCACCATTGTTGGTTGCGGCGGATGGAGCAAACGGAGGACTCTCTATGGAGGCGATCAGTATGCCGCACGCGAAGATTCGTTGCTCGATCCTGCGCGGGATGCGGCTAAGATCCGAGCCTTTTTCGTGCATCCGAAATGGGCGCGGTGCGGTATCGGCGGTTTGATTCTCGAAGCTTGCGAGAGCGCGGCGAAAGAGGCAGGATTCACTCGGCTGGAAATGGGGGCGACTTTGAGCGGATTGATGTTTTATCGGAACAAAGGTTACGCGGAGATGGAGCAACAATTTGTCCCACTGAGCAATGGCGAGGTTCTGCCAATCGTAAGGATGACCAAGACCGTGTGAGAACCTTTGGCGCCTTGCGATCGGGCTTACTTTCCGAGAGTTTTCAATCTCCGTCCCACGATTTCGAAATTTGCCTGCAGCACGATGTTGATCGCTTCCGCGTAGGCGATATGCTCCTGTTCAAGAATGCGCTCCGCGAGTGTGCGCTCACTATCATCGGCCAAAACGGGCACGGTTTTCTGAACGATGATGGCGCCGTGGTCGAGTTCCTCGTCGACAAAGTGAACGGTGCACCCGGAAACCTTTACCCCGTAGGCGAAGGCCTGTTCTTGCGCCTCTAATCCCGGAAAAGCTGGAAGCAGCGACGGATGGATGTTCAAAATGCGCCTGGGGAACTGCTGCACGAACCAGGGTGAAAGCAGCCGCATATATCCAGCCAGACAAATCAGATCGACATTATGCTGCTTTAGAGCTGCAACCACCTCGCGATCGTGCTCGGCGCGGAGCCGCCCTTTCGATGGAATCACAAGCGCGTTCAATCCGCGCTGCCGCGCGGTTGCGATTCCGGGCGCGTCACTTTTGTTTGAAATTACAACAGCAATCTGTGTATCTGGGATGCGTCCCGCCTCGATGCAATCGGCGATGGCAACGAAATTCGATCCGCGTCCGGAAAGCAGAATGCCGAGGGAATGCCTTACTGAATCGTGATTCTTAATTGGCTACTCCGGAAAGCCGGCAGTTGAAATGGCTGTGACAACTTACAGCGGCTCAATTGTAGATCACTTTGCGCTCGCCTTTAACGATGCGGCCTATCGTATAGGCCTTCTCATTCACGCGTTCAAGGACGGTTTGCGCTTTTTTGAATTTTGCCAACGGCACAACCAGCAACATGCCCAGGCCCATGTTAAAAGTTCGCAACATTTCTTCCGACGGAACGTTGCCAATCTGGCGCAGATGCTCAAACAGTGGCGGGACCGGCCACGAGCCAAGATCGATCGACGCTGCCGTGCCGCGGGGCAGTACACGCGGAAGATTCTCGGTGATGCCTCCGCCGGTAATGTGAGCTAGGGCCGAAACGCATTGCGCATCGCTGAGCTTTTTTAGCGCCGGCCAATAGCTCTTGTGCGTGCGCATCAGCTCGTTGCCCACTTTGCCTTTAATCTCATTGACGTAATCATCCAGCGAGTAATGCGCGACCTCGAAGAGCAACTTGCGGGCGAGAGAGTATCCGTTAGTATGCAGGCCGTTTGAAGGCAGGCCGACAATAACGTCGCCAATCTGCACATCTTTACCGGTGATAATGCGATCGCGCTCAACCACGCCCACGATAAATCCCGCGAGATCGTACTCACCTTCCGGATAAAATCCGGGCATCTCAGCGGTCTCGCCGCCGATTAGGGCGCACCCATTGTGCTTGCAGGCGTCCGCGATACCCTCGACAACTTTTTCAGCAACCTCCGGTTCGAGCTTACCCGCGGCCAGATAATCCATGAAAAACAGCGGTGTGGCCCCTTGTACCGCGATGTCGTTTACGCAATGGTTGACCAGGTCTGCGCCCACAGTCGAATGCAGATTCATATCGAACGCAATCTTCAGTTTGGTTCCCACGCCGTCAACACTGGAGACGAGCACAGGATCCGAGAATTTGGCTTTGTCCACGGCAAACATGCTGCCAAAGCCTCCAATTTCGCTGAGCACGCCGCGGGTAAAAGTTTTGTGTGCCAAATACTTAATGCGCTGTTTGGTGCGATTGGCGCGGTCGATATCGACTCCGGCATCGGCATAGGTGAAGTGTGGAGAATCGGGAGTAGGATTCTTGGGCACGAGTTCTTCGGAACGCTCTCTTTGCGTTTCAGTGCAGGAAGTGGATTTTCTGCGGAGCAGAATTTCTAGGGCTGCTCATTGTAACACGTTGGAAAATGGCACGAACTCTCTGGTCACTCCCCGAAGGCGTCAGTCTTGGTGCTGCTCAATAACTGGCGGTGGTCCTCGCCTTAGAAATAAATATACGAGCGGTCCCACAGCTATGGCGATCACTCCGCCGGTTGTTGCGAAACGGTCACCTCCAAGCAGCGCAATGATCGCCATTACGACCGGGGCGAAAACGACGTAGATTATGCCGGCTCGCCCACCGGGGACGGCGAAAGTGCGTGACATCCTGGGTTGGCTGCGCCGAAGCTTCCAGGCCGATAGCACCGTCAGTACTGTGGTTGCCGATCGCAGCCAGATGTATACGGAAATGATCTGGCCGAGGCTCTGCCACGCAAGCAGCGCATAAATCATCGCTGAAACCACGATCGCCAGCCAAGGGGTCCCGTATTTCGAATGTTTCCGCGTAAGCGCCAAAGACAGGTAGCCGTCCTCGGCCATGGCGAAAGGCATTCGGGTTGTGGTTAGGACGGTACTGTTCAACAGAGCCACGTTGCCCACCATTGCCGCCAGCGTCATCCAGGTGCCCAGCCAGCGGCCACCGATTATCTGCGCGGCGTCTGAGAAGAACCCAGTGTGCCAACGCTCCCAATTTCCCGCCGAAGCCAATCCGGCCAGCGTCGGCAGAAAATAGGCGGCAATTGACAGCGGCACAACCAGCGCCAGGGCTCGCGGATAGGAGCGTTGCGGATCTTCCACTTCCTCGGCTACCGTAGAAAGTTGCTCGTAGCCGGAATACAGCCACAGCCCCAGCGCCAGTCCAACGCCGAAAATTTTGAACGTACACTGGTGTGGCGGAATCAACGGCACGAAGGGATTGTGGTGCCAATTCATCAGCGCCATCACGATCATCGTCGCTACCGGCAGAAAAATGAAAAGCTCCAGTGCTGTCGCCACCTTACCCACCATCTGAATGCCGCGAACATTGATCCATGTGATTACGGCAATTAACGCCAGAGAGACGATGTAGTGCTTCAATCCGGTGATGCCGGGGAAATAGTAGACGAGATAATCGGTGAACAGAACGGCATAGGCGCCGCCCAAAAGAAACGATGCGGACCAGTTCCACCAGCCAGCGAGAAATCCCCAGAAGTCGCCGAAAGCGGCGCGGGTCCAGCGATAGAACCCGCCCTCGACCGGCATCGCACTGGTCAGTTCTGCCGATACGAGCGAAACCGGGATACACCAAAAAATGGGCAGCACGAGCAGGTAGATGAGCGTCATGCCTGGTCCAGAAGTCGTGACCATGTCTTCGAGTCCGAACGGGCCGCCCGTGGTGTAGGAAAACATCACGAAGACGAGGTAAAAGAGGCCGGCTTTGCGAAGCGTCGATTGGGATTGAGTAGTCAAATTGCGGAACTGCAGTTAATTCTCGATCGCCGGTCGAAGAAGTATTTTTAGGCCGCCAGGTCCGCGGAGAGCGCGCCTTCCAGTTGCAACAGTTTCCGCTTCACGTCGAGGCCGCCGCCATAACCGCAGAGCGAGCCGTCGGAAGCAATCACGCGATGGCAGGGGACGACGATCGCGATTGGATTGCGGTTATTCGCCATGCCCACCGCGCGAAAGGCATTCGGCTTTCCGACGAAGCGTGCAATGTCCGCGTAAGTACGAGTTTCTCCGTAGGGAATCGCCAAAAGAGCGCGCCAGCAAGCCAGCTGAAAATCAGTGCCGCGAAGATCGAGGGTGAACCTAAACTCGCGCGCCTTGCCGTCAAAATAGCGCTCCAACTCACTGACATACGCTTGCATAGAGCTGGCGGATTCCGCGAAGGCAATCCCTCTTCCTTCTTCGCGAAGGTCGCGCGGGTTGGGGCGCACCGATTGCTGCCCCGGCAATCTTTTATCGAATTCAAGCGCCACCAAGCCTTTTTCAGACGCCGCCAGAAACAAGGGTCCAACCGGTGACCTGACTTTTGCGTAATGCAGAGTTTCCATGCGAGTCCGCCTGATTCCAGCAGACCAAGATAACAGACAGTGCGCTCCTATCGGGAAAAGTTGTTTTCGGTGGTGGTGCACTTATTTGACAGGAGAGCCCGGTTTGCCTGACAGTGTGTGCGTGCTTATGGCTTCAACTCCGGACTCTGTCAAGAAAGGGGTCTTAATCCTTGTAGCCGTCGTGTTAGCCCCGGTTGTTCTGGTCGGGTTGGCTGCCTTCGCTGCGGGAGATTGGCGGCAGGTGGGCGCGACACCTGCGGGGGACCAGGTTCTGGTGAGTTCGCTTAGCGCGCGAAAAAACGGCTGGCGTACAGCCTGGATCCGCGTGGAATATAAGGAGCCAACGAAGCTACCGCAAGGAGGACCGTTCGTTGAGTTGCGCGCGCGGGTTCGCTTCAACTGCGCGAATGGCAGCGCCGTGCCTAACTCCGAATGGTTTTACTCACGGGAGCACGGAGGAAAGCTTGTGGTCAGCAAGAAAACGCGCCGGGACGATCAATTTGGAGCGACGATCGAAGGCGGGTTCGGCGATATCGCCCGTGATTTCGTCTGCAAACAAAAGTGAGGCCGCGGTTCCTCTCTGAAGATTTCCACAGCCCCTCACCTCAGTAACCTCACACGCACTTCCGCCGCCGCCGCTTCCGTCATATGCTGATATGCAAGTTCTGGGCTCGATGTCTGTGTCCCGCTTCTGGCTATGATTTCACTCGGCGTTTCTTCCATGATTGCGGCTGGCGGCGCGGTGCTTCTGGCTGGCTACGCTCTCTTGCGGCGCAAGCCAAAAGGCCCGGCGGAGCTGGAACGCGAGCGGCGCAACTGGCTTGACGGCATCGGGCGCATCACCGACGGCACAGTCATTGATGTCCAAGAGATGGAGTCAAACAACGGCCATCATGCCGCGGTGTTGCTAATTTATAAATACGATGTCGCGGGTGTTTCGTATGAGTGCTCGCAAGACGTTACCTACTTGCGCCAATGGATCAATCTGCACTCATGCCGGCTGGGGCTGCCAACATCGGTGAAATACGACCCGCATAACCCGGGCAACTCGCTGGTAGTTTCGGAGAATTGGATGGGGTTGAGGCAATAACAGATAACGGTTGAAAATCTCAGATTTCAAGGTTTCAGATGAGCGAAGCTTGAAAACCTCAAAACCTTACCCAAGTCAGATCTGATAATCATCCTGAAACAGCTCTTGTGGCGAGATTCTGCTCGGCGATTTTTCTTCGTCGATCGAGAGATCAGGCTCCGCCCCCAATGCCTCATGCGAATGTTCCTGAAACTTCTCGCGTAATTCGTGTACTTCCTCGGCCAGCTTTATGATCACGTCCGAGAGCGGGTCGCGGATGTCTTTGGGGTCGGTAATGACGACGCGTTTGCCATCCCGCAGGACGATGTGCCCGGGCACCCCGACAATTGTCGAGTTGGCAGGCACGCTTCGCAGAACCACGGAGCCAGCTCCGACGCGGCAGTTATCCCCAATGGCAATGTTGCCCAGCAGCTTTGCCCCGGAACCAACCGAGATGTTGTTCCCGAGGGTGGGGTGGCGCTTGCCCTTCTCTTTGCCGGTTCCGCCAAGAGTTACCCCTTGATAGAGCGTTACGTCGTCGCCAACGATTGCTGTCTCGCCGATAACGGTGCCCATGCCATGATCGATGAACAGACGACGTCCAATCTCGGCTCCAGGATGAATCTCAATGCCGGTCAACAAGCGGGCGACCTGCGAGGTGAACCTTGCCAGGAATCGCATGCCATGCCGCCACAGCCAGTGGCTCAGATGATGAGCCCACACCGCGTGCAGGCCCGGATAACACACCAAAACCTCAAGATAGGAGCGCGCGGCCGGGTCTGACTCGAAAACGGCCGCAATGTCCTCGCGCACGGAACGGAAGAAACTCGTCATGATTCGGTTCTCACCTAGCCCGGCTTTCAATCCAGGTTGCAACTCAAATCGCGAGGTTGCGGAACCATGCCGGGTTCTTCATGGGACTGAACAAAAGCTAGCTGAGCGGCGCCGAGAGTGCAAGCGCGGGCGGTAACGTCATGGGCTGGAAGCTGGGGAAAAAAGAGAAACTGCAGCTGAGAATTTTTTCGTCAGGTAAAGAATGGTGAAATGTTTTTACCCGCCGTTACGCAAACCGCCGCTGGCGGCAATCGTCATGCGAAGGTATTTATAGGGATTGACGGGGGTATCGTTAATTCGAACTTCGTAGTGAAGATGAGGACCTGTAGAGCGTCCGCTGAGGCCTACGTAGCCGATCACATCGCCACGATGCACTTGCTGACCCGGAGCAACTGCGAAGCCTGAAAGATGGCCGTAACGCGTCGAGATCCCGTGACCGTGCTCCAGCATAATTGCTTTACCGTATCCGCCCATGAAATCGGCGAAGGTCACCACGCCATCCGCCGGGGCAATCACTGGGTGGCCGTAGCTGCTGCCAATATCGACCCCGCTGTGGAATGCCCCTTCACCATTGAACGGATCGATCCGTTCACCGAAGCTGCCGGTCACCTGGCCATCGACCGGCCATAGATTCGGAGCGGAATTTGCGCGGTACCAATCGGCGGTAGTGGCATTCCGCGTCAACCCAAGGCTGATGCCAACGGTTGCAGCGCCGGTGAGGGCGGAGTTCCGCAGAGCGCTCAGTTGGTCCAGCGAAGAAGTCACCTCAGCGTCCTGTATGTTTTGCTGCGAAGCCGTCACCAATGTGGGCTGCGATTTTAAGCCGTAGAGAGCAGACACTTCACTGGCGATCGAGCCCAGGGACGCAACCTGCACATCCCGTTCCTTGGCGACCTGCTCCAACCGCGAATAACGGTCTCTGAGTTGCTCTTTTTCTGTCCTGAGCTCGTTATAATGCGAGACCTTCAGCAGCATTCGCGCATAAGAACTGGCGATTCCCGTCAGGCTCAAGAAGCCGATGACAGCGCCGATAACAAATATGTATAGATAGTGCAGAGGAATGGGGATTTTGCGGAGTTGCCCGTCATCGCCGCGGGCCACAAATAGGATGTAGAAGCGCTTGCGCAATATGTTCTGCTCCGTTTTGAATAATCAGGGCCGGAACTCCAGGCAATGTTCCGATGCGCAGAAAGCCTGTTCGGACAACCTGATCTTTTGGGCTACGCTCCCACCTTAGGAATGGAAACTTTAACGTGCCCCGTCTTCTACCGAATGTTTCAGGAGCAAGCTGAAACTGCTTCCCTCCGCAATCGATACACAATGCGGAACTTAGCTTCTCCAAGTACTCAAAGTCTTTCGGCCAGAGTGTTTGTGAATGTCAGGTAAAAGGTAGCAAACCAGGTTCCCCCTGTCAACGACCCCTGGTTCTGTTAAATGTTACTTAAGGTCTGGTAACAAAACGGGACGATTCCGATAGGAAATGGGGCAGAAGGTCAATTGGCCGCAGTGGCTGAACGGCCGCACTTGTCCGGTTCAAAAATTGGTTCGTTGAGCGATTTCTGAAGCGCTTGACCCATATTTCTCGACCACAGTCTGGAGATCAGGCTGCGACTTGCGGCCTCGGTGGGGACTGGCTGAACTCACGAATTTCGCTAGAACACCCAAACGCAACCGCGAAGTTACCCGAAGCTTCTAGTTCTCCGTTTTTCTAGGGGTCATGGGTGTGGTCGCGGCTACCACGGGGTCGTCCTCTCCTAGCAGAGGCGCGGCGATGCGCAATGCTTCGACCTGTCGTTTTACCTTCGACAACTCTTCTTCTTTCG
>Ga0209579_10004103_pt1 | contig 10260 bp, 11 predicted proteins | sample Coa_R1_2_FD_187152 | JGI IMG/M metagenome (GOLD analysis project Ga0209579, IMG submission 187152) | Surface soil microbial communities from Centralia Pennsylvania, which are recovering from an underground coalmine fire - Coalmine... | ecosystem: Environmental > Terrestrial > Soil >... | reverse complement strand
CGCGCGAGAGGAGCGGTAACGGATGACTGACAACCGCAACGAAGTCACGGTCGACAACTCGGTGCTGATCCTCATCGACCATCAGCCGTGGGTTGCTTTCGGTGTGAACTCGATCGACCCGTCGCTGCTCTCGAACAACCTCGAAGGACTTGCCTCGAGCGCGAAAGCACTCGATGTGCCGGTCATCCTGACGACGGTCGGTGCCGAAGGCGGCAAGCTCAGAGACCCACTGATGAGAGCTGTCGCCGACGTCTTCCCCGACAAGACCCCGATCGACCGAACGTCGACGAACGCCTGGGCCGACATCCGCGAAGCGGTCGAAGCAACAGGCCGAAAGACACTGCAGATGGCCGGGCTGTGGACAGAGGTGTGTCTAACCCAGACCGCGATCGCAGCGCTCGCCGGCGGCTACCGCGTCTTCTTCGTCAGCGACTGCTCAGGCGGACTGACCGTGGAGTCGCACGAGGACGCCAAGCGGCGCCTTATACAGGCAGGCGCGACGCCGATCAACTGGGTCGGCCTCGTGTGCGAGTGGGCGCCCGACTTCACGTCCGACGAGCGCCACAAGGTCAACCCGGCGGTCACGAAAAACGGTGCCGGCGTTGGGCTCGCGCTGGAACAGGCCTTCGCCCAGGGCTAGACCGGCGCGAAGAGCCACGCCGAACACGAACCCAAGGAGAACAGATGGAGAAACCGATCGACCTCGTGAGCAGGTTCTGCGCTGCCTGGGCGAACGACCTTAGTGCCGAAGACCTCGCCGCGTTCTTCACCGACGACGCCGTCTACCACAACATCCCGCTCGAGCCCGTCAGCGGCAGAGAGAACATCGCCGACAACATCGCGTCGTTCATCCGTCCCGGCCCGCCCGGCATCGAGCGCATCGAGTTCCGCGTCATCAACATCGCCGCCAACGGTCCGGTCGTGCTAACAGAACGGGTCGACGTCTTCACGCTTGCCGGCAAGACATTCGCCCTGCGGGTCATGGAACCTTCGAGGTCAACGACGGCAAGATCAAAGCCTGGCGGGACTACTTCGACCCGAGCCAGTTCAACAGCTAGGTCGGTGGGAGCTGGCTCGTCGCACCGTCGGTCCGCGCCGCTCAGACTGGTCTCGGATGCACGTGCGCTCGACACGAATCATCGGCGACCTCGGCGTGCTCGTCCTTTCCGGGGCGGCGGTCATGCCGCGCTCGCCGGCGTGAGCGTAAGCGCGCGACGCTCGAGTCAGGACTAGGTAAATCACGGATTCGACGGGCGCACGTGACTGCCACGCTCCGTGAGCAGCTCTCACAACGTAAAGGAGTAGCGCCATGGGCAGCCCAGAACTCGCGCAATACGCGGACTTCTACGCCGACATGACCCGCCGGTTTGGGTTGACCGAGAGCCTCGAGCTCTGGCGGGACATCTCCGAGCGGCTGCATCAGCTCACGCCCGAGCCGGAGGACGTGACTTACAAAGAGGTGACGGCAAACGGCGTGCCCGCCATTTTGATCACGCCGGCCGAGAGCTCTGCTGACCACATCCTTCTGCATTGCCATTCCGGCGGCGGGGTTACGGCGTCGATGTGGCAGGAGCGCAAGGCGATCGGGCATCTGGCGAAGGCTTCCGGCGCGCAGGCGCTAGCAATCAACTACCGACTGGCGCCGGAGGACAAGTTCCCGGCGCAGATCGACGACGTCGAAGCCGCGTTCCGGTGGCTGCTCGACCAGGGCTATGACCCGTCTCGCATCGTCAGCTCAGGCGACTCGATCGGCGGAAACTTCGCGGTGAACCTGGCGCTCACGCTGCAGCGCAAGAACGCACCGCTGCCAGGAGTCGTGGTGTCCATCTCACCGTGGTTCGACATGGAGCTGAACAACGGAACCATCACCAGCAACGCAAGCAACGACAAGATGCTGACCCACGACCTGCTGCGCGGATTCACCGATGCGATGTTGGACGGGACCGGGATCGCGCTCACAGATCCGCGGATCAACCTCGCCCAAGCCGATCCGGCCGGCCTGCCGCCAACGATGATCTACTACGGCGAGTACGAGCTGCTCGTCGACGACTCCAAGCAGTTCGCGGAGCGGGCCCGCGCCGCCGGCGTCGACCTCGAGCTCCGCTCGCTGCCCGAGGGACAGCACAACTTCTTCCTGGGCGCCGGCCACGTTCCCGAGATCACAGCAGCAGTCGCCGAGATCGGTGCATGGGTGCGATCCAAGACCGGGCTCACGCTGGCACCGGCCTGACCGGTGACCCGCGGCAGGGCGCGTGTTCCGGCCGAAAGCGCACGCACGCGCTCCCTAACTCCGTCGGAGGGAAGGAGGCACGCCCGAATGACCAGTGTTTCGATTCGCGACCCGCTCGCTGACCATCTGATCACCCCGCAGAACGCCACGCTCATCGTCATCGACTACCAACAGAACCAGTTCAAGAGCGTCCGACAGGCGGGCGCGCAACCGATCAGCTGGGTATCCCTCGCGGGCGATCTGCACGGCGACTGGGCGGGTCGAGACCGTTTCCGGAGTTGTCGAGATCGTCTTCACCGACGGCCTGTCGACGGCATGAGCCGCGAGTCGGTTTTGATGGAGCGCTCCCGGGCTGACCACACGCGAGACCCGATCTGCCCTGTGTCGCGACCCATCAAGAACAACGCGACGGCAGTCCAGCTATCCGGTCTGCGGTTGCAGCTGTAAGCAGAACACGATGCGAGCGGCCACGGTCACACAGTATGGGGCGACTCCTGTAGTGGCGGAGATCCCGACACCGAAGCCGGGACAGGGGCAGGTCTTGATCAAGCTGCGGGCCGCGGGCATGAACCCCATGGACCTGTCGCTCGCCTCCGGCGCGTGGAAGCCGATGCCGGCGACGTTCCCGATGGTGCTCGGCGCCGATGGGGCGGGCGTGGTCGAAGAGCTTGGCGAAGGTGCGTCGAGGTACTCCGTCGGCGACGATCTGTTCGGCCAGTTGCTGATCGCTCCGCTTGGCTCGGCCGGGACCTACGCCGAGTATGTGGCCGTTAGCGAGAACGCACCGCTCGCACGAGTTCCAACTGGACTCGATGACCTTGTCGCGGCCGCGCTGCCGACGGCGGGCGGCGCCGGGCTCGCCCTCGTCGACCAACTCGAGCCGCTCGCCGACAAGACGGTCCTGATCGTCGGTGCGGGCGGCGGCGTCGGCTCCTTCGCCACGCAGTTCGGGGCGAACGCTGGGGGGAACGTGATCGCGAACGTGCGCGCCGACGATGCCGAGCGGATGCGCGGATACGGCGCCAAGGAGACGATCGATCGCAGGACTGTCGCGCTCCCGGCCGCGGTGCGACAAGCGCACCCGGGCGGCGTCGATGTCCTGATCGACCTAGTGGACACCGACGCCGCCGGCTTCGCCGCGCTCGCCTCGCTAGTGAGACCAGGTGGTGCAGCGATGTCGACAAATTACGTCGCCGATGAAACGGCCCTACGTGCGAGTGGGGTTACCGGCATCAACTTCGCCTTGCCGATGTCGAGCGGGCTACTGGAAAGGCTGGCACAGGCGGTCGTTGACGGCCGCATCGTCACTCCACCAATCACTCGAATCTCCTTGGAAGAAGTGCCCGCTGTCCTGAGCGCGACGCAGGCCCGGCCCGCCAGGGGCAAGACCGTGATCGCGTTATGAGCCATCGAAATCCGACCCTGTTCCCCAGTCTGCTGTATGACCGGGTGATCCCCGGGGACCTCATGACCCGGCAAGACCGAGATCGTTCAGCGAGAACGGCCAACCACCGGACTCGGCGACGTTCGGACACCCGGGTCCGAAGTCGGAGCCTCGGCGCGATGACTTCGTCGTAAGCGTCTCTCGTGACCTACTCCTCGCCGGACCACTAGCCTGCGCCCGATGATCGCCGTGCGCATCGTGATCGCGTTTGCTGGGGTGGCGGTCGTCGCGTCAACGGCATGGCAGGCGATCCAGACGTTCGTTGTTCCGCGCGCCGTCCCGCTCGTCTTGAACCGCCTTGTCTACGTCTTGCTGCGCCGGATCTTCCATGGCGTCGTTCGGCTGCGGGGCGCCACAGACGATCGCGTCCGTCGCGACGGAATCATGGCGGGTTGGGCGCCGCTGGGCCTCGTTGCGCTCCCAGGCGTGTGGCTCGTTCTGGCGCTGATCGGGTACGCCGGCGTCTTCTGGGCGGTCGACCAGCACGGCGTCCGCGCAGCAGTCGAGACGAGCGGGTCATCGCTGCTGACGCTCGGCTTCGTGAAGCCGGGAGGGTTCGCTGCGGACCTGATCGCCTTCTCGGAGGCCGCCGTCGGTGTCGCGCTGCTCGCCCTCGTTATCGCCTATCTGCCCACGATCTACGCCGCCTATTCGCGCCGAGAGCTCGTCGTCGCGATGCTCGACGCACGCGCCGGAACTCCGCCGAGCGCGATCCAGCTGATGTTGCGCCACCACCGCTACGGCGGGCTCGAGCGCCTCGATCAGAGATGGAGCGAGTGGGAGCAGTGGGTCGTCGATATCGGCCAGAGCCACATGACCCATCCTGTCTTGCCGTTCTTCCGCTCGCCGGATCCCGACCACTCGTGGGTAACCGCCGTCGGGGCGCTCCTCGACGCCGCCAACCTGCGCCTCTCCGCGATCGTTCTACCCGGAGGAGGCAACGCCGACGCGTCGATCTATCTGACCGCCGCAACCCGCGTCCTGCGCGACATCGCCGGCTACTTCCAGATCGTCGTCAGCCACGACGGCGACCACAAGCTCACCCCAGCCGAATTCGACACCTCCCTCGATGAGCTTGCGGCAGCGAGCGTGCCGATCGACGAGGACCGCAACTTGATCTGGGAGCGATTCGCCGTCCGCCGCGCCCAATACGAGCCCGCGCTGCTCGGACTGGCCGCGCTCGTAGTGGCCGCACCCGCCCCGTGGTCGAGCGACCGCTCGCCGCCCCTCCGCCTGCCGCCGATCTTCAGCCGGCGCCGATCCTGAAGCTCCAAAAATACGATCAGGCCGCGGTGGCGTGGTGTTCGTGGACGACGCGCTTCTCGCCACGCGATGGCTCGGTGACGATGAACGCTCCCACGCCGCGGGACAGTGAGGCGCCGTCGCGCCTCTTGGCGGGCGAAGGCAGGAACGATGCCAACGAGGTCGCCTTCCGAATCCTTGAACCAGGCCCTTCACCTCCGCTCGGCATTCGAGCGATGCCTCTCTCGGTTCGCGGTTTCGCAGTGTGGTACTCCTCAAACTCGATGCCGCGACCTCGCATCACGTCGACGGCGGGGCGCACGTCGGGCACCTGGATGACGACGTGCGTGAACTCCGCCGACGAATTCGCGCGGGCCGGAGATCGTTTGCTGCGAGCAAACCGGACTCGAGTGCCTGCAGTCCCACCTTGTCGATGTAGAACGCTTCGGCTCGTGCCATGTCGCTGGGCGACCCTGGGCACCCGACGGAGCAACGAGGGGAGCACGCGGTGACCACGCTCGTCACCCCTACGACCCGTCTGACCCATGCAACCGTGCAGTTTCGCGGACGGCTGCCTGGGTTCAGATGGGCGGTACTGGGCTCGAACCAGTGACCCCCAGCTTGTCGATCCGTTAGAAAGCCTTCCGGTCCCTTTCGTCTATTAACGGCAATTCCATGAAAGAGGCTTGCTCAGCGGCATCCTGGACCGAAAGAGCGCGCGGCGCGAAATGCACAGAATCCCGTTTGCGGCCGGTTCAGGCACTGGACAGGCACTGAAAATCTTCGCCGGTCGACCTTGCCGCAGACGCCTGCGCGCGCGGATCGACGACATTGCCGCCGGCGCAGACAGCAGCCTGCCCCAAGTGACAGGATGGCCGGGAAGAACGCGTAGCCAAAACGGCCCGGTGATGGGTTTCTTCGTCGACGGCTGAGCGCCGCCGATGATTCCGGTCCCACGCCCGTTCGGAAGAGCTGGCCGGGAAGACGAAATCTGGGCGCCGGCAACTCTCGAGCGGCTCCGGGAAGCGCGGGTGACGACGTGAGAGCCAGGCCTCGCCACCGCAGCGGCCTCATCGGCCGCTCACGCACGCACGCGAGCATGCTCGTGCCGTGATCGCCAGCCTTTCGAGCAGTGTCACCCACCAGATCGTCGTGCACGGCGTCTATGCGGTATTTGTGCTGATGGCCGTAGACGCAGTGTTCCCCGCGGCAAGCGAACTCGTCATGCTCTTCGCGGGCGCGATCGCCGCGGGTGCGGGTGCCTCGACGCTCAACCTCGCCACGACACATGTGGGGCCGGGCACCACCGCCTACCTCGTCCTCGCCAGCACGGGGACGATCGGCTACCTCGCAGGAAGCATCGTCGGATGGGTCATCGGCTACCGCGGAGGGCGGCAGCTCGTCCTACACCACGGCGACTCGATCCACCTAACGACGAAGCGGCTCGAGCGCGCCGAACGCTGGTTCGACCGTTGGGGGGCGCCAGCCGTCCTCATCGGCAGGATCGTTCCGTTCGTCCGCTCATTCATCTCGATTCCGGCAGGAATCTTCGAGATGCCGCTCATCACCTACGCTCTGCTCACGCTCGCCGGATCGGCGATCTGGGCCTTCTCGCTCGCCGGGATCGGATGGGCTCTTGGCTCGAGCTACACCAATGTCGACCAGGCAATCAAGTACGTCGAGTACGCGATCGTGCTCGCCATCGTGATCGGGCTCTCCCTCCCCTTCGTCGCGCGCCTGCGACGGCGACCCAAGCCCTCTTGACACATCTCGCCATCGCGTCGCGGTCGTTGTGGCAGCGAGACGCGTCCTGCTCGGATGATCGCGTTTGAGACGTCGCCTCCACATGACGTCGCCGTAAATGAGCACCCGGCTGCCCCCGCTCGATCGTGTTTACTCGGGTGGCGCCGAAAGCGGCACGTTCGTAAACGCTCCCTGCTCATCAAGAGGCTCTGGGCGGCTCGAGGCCACTTTCCCTCGGCCGGCGCGATGCGCAGCCAGCTGTTGTCCCTGAGCAAGGCGTCGAAGATGGCGTCGAGGTCGGCCGGCAGTGGACGGTATTCGATCGGGTGACGACCTCGACGCGATGGTCGAGGTTACGCGGCAGGAGATCTGCACTACCGAGGAAGTAGCGGCTCTCGTCGTCGCGCCGGGAAATGAGAAAGCGGCTGTGCTCGAGGAACGCCCGAGCACGCTTCGATGAGTGCGGGGCTCGGTCGCCGATGGCCCCACGCAGGTGTCGAGTGGCGGTCGGAAAAAAGAACAGAGATGAATCGCCCGGACAAAGCCTCGGTCGGCGGCTGTCCCTTTCGGCCAGGTTGCTCGGGGTAGCGGAAAGCACCATCTCTTCCGGCGTCCATCCGAGTCTCCTCGAGGCATCGCGCGCCCGGTTGCCGGACAAGGCCGCCGCGTTTTTCGATCTCGATCACACGCTTATCAAGCAGTCGACGCCGATCGCGCTCGCTGGCACGTTCCGCCGTCATAGGCTGATCCGCCGGCGTGATCTGCTGCGCGCCGCCGCATGGCACCTGATCTTCCTCCTGCGCGGGCTCGGCGAAACCGCGGTACGCAAGAGCGCTTGCGAGGGCATGGTGTTGCTACGAGGGATACCTGTCGTCGAGATCGAGACGATGATGGGCGAGGCGATGGAACAGGTACTACGTCCGCTTGTCTACGCGGAACCTCTCGCCCTTCTCGACGAGCATAGGCGCCGCAACGAACGTGCCTTCGTTCTCTCGGCGAGCCTGCACGAGGTCGTTCTCCATATTGCGCTCGACCTCGGCTTCGACGGCGCAATCGGATCGACATGCGAGATCCAAGACGGCGTCTATACCGGCAAGGGGCTCGAGCCCTGCTACGGAGAATACAAAGCAAAGGCGTTGCGAGAACTCGCCGCGCGCGAGGGGATCGACCTCGTGAGCTCGACCGCGTACTCCGACTCTCACACCGACCTCGCCTTCCTCGAGGCCGTCGGCAATCCCGTCGCGGTGAACCCCGACCGGAAGCTCCGCAGGACGGCTCGCGACCGCGGGTGGCCAACACTCGAGTTCGGCGAACCGCGGCGGCGGCTTACAGCTCTTCAAGTTCGCCCCCTACAGCTCGACGAGAGCGAGAAAGACTAAGAACCAACGCGCGGACCGGCCGATCCGCCTTGGGTGGTCGTCGACCTTAACTAGACGGTCCGCAACGCCACCGGCAGGAGGCCACTCTAGCGCCAGTCGGTCAAGCCCACAGCGGCGCCGTCAGCTGACTGCCGTCGGGCGATCTCGAAACCGCGCCGAGTGGTCTAGACCGCCGCTGCTTTGCGTCCGGAGCCTTCGCGCCTCGCTACCGCTGGCTTCCATGCGACGATCACGTCGGCAAGCGAGTTCCAGTTACGCGCCCGGGCGACGTTTCGCCTTCGACGAGGCCGGTGGCTAATCCCGCCCTGGATCGCGCCGGCGTTCCTGCTCGGCGCCATCGTGCTGGCACCCTGGACCGCGTTCCTATTCTTCAGCCCCAAAGCACTACGTGGCGAATCACTGGCAGCTTGCGTGGGGCGGCTTCGAGGTCGGCCTCATTGTCGCGCTGGTGGCCACCGCGATCGCTGTGGCGCGCAGATCACCCTTTGCCGAGGTAACTGCTGCCGTCACGGGCACGCTCCTTGTGTGCGATGCATGGTTTGGCGTGCTGACCTCGCGCGGAAGTGCTGACGCCGTTCAGGCGGCGCTCGAGGCCGCCCTGCTTGAGCTGCCGATCGCCGGTCTATGTTTCTGGATGGCGATGAATCTCGCGCACGCAGTCGAGATCGCGCGTCCGTTCCTACAGGCAGCCGGATTCACCATCGAGAAGAACCGCCTCACGCCGCCACCGCCGCCGCCGCCGCTGTAACCGCCGCAATGCAAGGCGTTCAGGGGCGAAATCCTCGAACGCTGCTACGAAGCGCTGCTTCCCAACTGCGACCGCGAAGCACGGCGCTCCCCCAAGATCTCGCCGCTCTACGCCGACCTCCGCCGGCTTCCCGCCACCCTCTTCACCGTCGGCCAGCGCGACCTCCTCCTCGACAACACGCTGTTCATGCACGCACGTTGGCAAGCAGCCGGAAACGAGGCAAGTCTGACCATCTACCCGGAAGCGCTGCACGGATTCATCGCCCAGCCACTAGCGGTCGCGCGCCGCGCTAACGCAGCCACTCACGCTTGGCTGAAGCAACGGCTGAACGGCACCAACGTCCCTTATCACGGAGGATTCAGGAACCGCCGCCTTCAGCGGTTGAAATCGGTTGAAGAGATTGTCGATAGCTCCCTCGGGCTTCGCGCGCCGGGCTCGTCATGCACGCGGCGACACACAACCGATCGCCGCGTCTCCCTCTACTTCAGTCGACCCACCAGTCCTCGACGGTCGCCGTCGCCGCCGTCAGCGCGATCCGAGCCGATCGCAAGCACCTCGAGACCGTCGTCGCCCGCTGCGAGCGCACCTACGGTCGAGGGCGCCACACGCACGACGTCCCACGGCTTCAGCTCGACGATCTCCTCGTTGAGCTTCATTCGGCCGGAGCCGCTGACCACCACGTACACCTCCTCCTGCACGGCGTGCGAGTGGCCCATGCTGTTGCGATGGCCCGGCGCGTAGCGGAACCAGCTGACGCCGAGATGGTCGGAGTGAAGATGCTTGCGCGGCATGCGCGCCTCCACATTCTCGCTGCCGCCGCCTTCGATCTCCTTCAGGTTGATCTTCGTAAACGCACCCATCGGCCCTAGTCTGCCTAACCGGGGGCGGGGCGCGCGACAAGCCATCGAGGCGGTCTCTTGAACCCGAGGCGGTCGACAGTTCAGAGCCGCTGTTTCAGTAGTTGAGCCTTGAATTGCGGACCGTCGTCGATCTCGGCAGCGGCGATGACACCGACCCCCTACCTCGTGTTTGAGCGGTCCTTGGTGCGAGATCGGTGCGAAGTTGAGGCGGCGGCAGACGGCGCAAGCGCGGTTGAAACTCAGAACGCTTTTGGCTCAACGAAGCCAAATAGCGGCTCTTGACGGATCTCCCGTCCGGGTTCACACGCGAGAGGTCCCTGGTTCGATCCCAGGTGCGCCCACTGCAAAGACGCGGCAAATTGAGGTGTTTCCACTCAGCTGAGCTTGCAAGTCTTTGCTGCACGCTAGTCGGTGCGAGATTGGTGCGAGATTTGGCGCTCCATCGGCTGGAGCGGCGGCCGAACGGTGCCTCCATGGTAAGGAATGCCATGAGGAAGGGCCTCCCCCGGTGACAGGCTCCGGTTTGTCACTGGGAGCTATCGCAGAGGAGGCCCGATTCGATGTTGTACGCCGGTTTGGATCTCAGTCGCAAGCGTCTCGACTTCCACCTGCTC
>Ga0209579_10004101_pt1 | contig 10263 bp, 6 predicted proteins | sample Coa_R1_2_FD_187152 | JGI IMG/M metagenome (GOLD analysis project Ga0209579, IMG submission 187152) | Surface soil microbial communities from Centralia Pennsylvania, which are recovering from an underground coalmine fire - Coalmine... | ecosystem: Environmental > Terrestrial > Soil > Unclassified... | reverse complement strand
GATGACATCAACACCCCATTTATCACGCAGGATGCTGCGCAGAATGGGATGGACGGCCATGGTCGTGCCGTTCCAGGCATTGTACGAGGCCATAACGGCGCGCGCCCCACCTTCCTGGAAGCCCATACGGAATGGGACGGAGTAATACTCCCAGAACAAGCGCTCGTCGAAATCGGAAGACGAGACGTTGCGGTGGTCTTCATTGCTATTGGCGAGGAAGTGCTTGAGCAGCGCCGCGGCCTGCCAGTATTTCGGGTCCTCGCCCTGCAGGCCTTTGATGAAGGCAACCGCCATGGTCCCATTGAAGAATGGGTCCTCGCCGTAGACCTCCTCGCTGCGGCCCCAACGCGGGTCGCGCGCCAGGTCGGACTGTGGTCCCCACTGCATGAGGATCTGGCGGTTGTACTTCGCGGTTTGGGTGATGAAGCGGGCTTCATAGCCCTGGACGGCGGCGGCCTGGCGGACGAGGTCGGGATCCCACGTCTCGCCCATTCCGGGAGGTTGCGGAAACTGCGTGGTGGTGATGGGCTGGTTCTGGCCGCGTGGCTGGCGCTGCACAACGCCGTGAAGGCCCTCGGAGCCGCCGATATTGGGAACGCCGAGCCGGGGAACGCCGGTGCGGGTGCCCAGGCAGTTGATCTTTTCGTCCGGGGTCATGAGCGACAGGAGGCTCGCGATGCGCTTCTCCGGCGGAAGGTTCGGATCGGAGAAAGAATATGGCGGTGGTTGCGCCCCGGCGGCCGCGAACACGAGAACTAATAGACAGAGCAGGATTGCGAGGCGGTGCTTCGTCACGTGAGCTTCCTCGGATGGAAACACCCCAAGCTTACCAGGATGCAATTGCGTTGATAGATTTTTCCCTAACCGCATTACTCGCATCGCAGCGCTTCGAGCGGATCCACGCGCGCGGCGCGGCGGGCAGGAACGGTGCAGGCGGCCAGACCTACAAGGCCCAGCATGAAAGCCACGCCGGCCAGGACGGCCGGATCGCGCGGGCTGACTTCGTAGAGCAGCTTGGAGAGTACATTGCCCGCAGCCAAGGCAACCGCCATTCCGGCGGCCAAGCCCAGGATGACGGGCATCATGGCTTGCCGCAGCATCAGGCGGTACACGCTGCCGGCCGGCGCGCCCAGCGCCATGCGGATGCCAATTTCATTGATACGCCGGGCCACCGCATACGAGACCACTCCGTAGATTCCCAGACTGGCCAACATGAGAGCCGCGGCGGCGAACACCCCGGCCAGCAGCATCTGAAAGCGTTGCTGGGCGGCGGAATCGTCCAGCACCTCGCGCATCGTGCGGATGTGGGTGATGGGCACGTCGCGATCGACGCCGTGCACCGCCGCCCGCATCCCTCCGGCAATGGAGAGCGGATCGCTCGTGGCGCGCGACACCAATAACATGCGGCGCAGGGGCCAGTCCCAATAAGGGCGATACACCATGAAAACCGGCGGCCTGTTCGGCTCCGCGCGCACATCCCCTACTACGCCGATCACCTCGCGCGATTTACCGCCGTTCAGGATCTGCCGCCCCACCGGGCTCAGCCCGGGCCACAAAGCCGCGGCCAACCGTTCCGAGACGATGGCGGGATCCCGCTTGCGATCGTTTTCACTGAACGTCCGGCCGGCGCGTAGGGGAATACCCATAGTGCGGAAGTAGTCCTGGCTTGTGAAGCGGACATTGGCTGTCACCTTTTCCCAGTCGTTGCGCGGATCACCGGGCACCGACACGTTATCAATCCAGATCTCGCCCTCGAGCGGCAGGGCGCTGATGACAGCGGACGACAGCACCCCGGGCTGGGCGGCAAGCTCCGCCAGCAGCTGCAGATGAAACCGGGCGCACTGTTCGGGTTCCCGGTATCTGGCCAGCGGAATCTGGACCTCCGCCGAGAGTACGGTGGGGGCACGGAAGCCCTTATCAGACCGCATCATCCGTAAGAAGCTGCTCATCAAGAGCGCCGCAACTACCAGCAGGAGAGTGCTCAGTCCGACCTCGGCGGTAATCAGCGCGCTGCGCAGCCGCAGTCCGCCCGTTCCGGTAGTGGCGGTCCGCCCGCCGCCTCTCAGGGAGGACTGGGGATCGGTACGGGAGAAGTGCCAGGCGGGGCCCAGCCCGAACAGCAGGCCGGCTAACGTGGTAATGCCAAGGGCGTAGAGCAAGACCGGCGCATCCAGGCGAACTTCGTTCAGGCGCGGGAGGTCCGCCGGAGCGTTTCTCAAAAGCGTGTTCAGGCCGCTCGCCGCCAGTGCAATTCCCAGAGCGCCGCCCGCCAGCGCTACCAGCAGCGGCGCCGTAAGCGCTTCCCGCAATAGCTGGCCGCCACTGGCGCCCAGGGCCGCCCTGACAGCCGATTCCCTGCCTCTCCGCTCGGCGCGGGCCAGCATCAGGTTGGCCAGATTTACACAAACGATCAGCAGCACGGCTCCGACCGCGCTCAACAGCACCAGCAGGCCGCGGCGGGAGGCGCCGACCATCGAGTCAAGCAAGGGAGCACCGGCGGCGCGCAGCTCGACCTTTTCGCCCGATTCGTTCACCAGCTGCCGCGCAATCACGTTCAACTCCGCGATGGCCTTTTCCAACCCGACGCCGCTCTTCAGCCGCGCAACGACGTTGTAGTTGAAACGGCCCATCAGCACCCCCAATTCTTCCTGATTGAACGCCAGGGGGACGAAGAGTTGCGGCGTTCCGGCCTGGACCTTGCCGAGTTCCATCAGGCTCAAGTTGGGAAACCGGAACCACGCCGGCAGAACACCGACGACAGTGAACGCCTGACTATCGAGCTGGATGGTTCGGCCCAGAATCGCGCGATCGGCGTTGAACCGGCGGCGCCAGAGGCCGTCGCTCAGGATGGCTACGTGGTTCTTACCTTCCTGGTCCTCACCGGGGAGAAAGCCGCGGCCCAGCGCCGGGTGAACGCCGAATACGTCGAAGAGGCCCGCCGATGCACGCATGGAGTCGATTTGCTCCGGCTCGGCGGAGCCGGTAAGGGTCAGGCTGTTGGCTTGTATGGCCGCCAGCCCTTCCAGGGATTTCGCGCGATGCTGCCATTGGGTGAAATGCCAGGCACTCGCCGGCAGGGTGGGATACGTTTGTGCGAAGGCCGGCAGCACTTCGCGCAGTGCTACCAGCCGCTCCGGATGGGGATAGGGGAGCGGGCGCAGCAGAACTCCGTTTACAACCGAGAAAATGGCGGTATTGGCGCCTATGCCGAGGGCTACTGTCAGGACGGCGACGGCGGTGAAGCCGGGCTCGCCGAGGAGGCTGCGGGCGGAATAGCGCAAGTCGCTCAGAAAACCCATAAGGTCCTTATATCTTTACGAATACCACGGATATCCGGTTCCAAGCGGGTATTTATGATAACCTTGTCCTTAACGCTGAAAATGTCCCACGCGCTTCCCATTTTCGGACACTACAATCTCACACTGGACCAGGCGCATACAGTTTGGCCATTGGAATCCATCGGTTAGGTTGGACCGCATCGTGCAGGTGAAGGTGTCATGCGTTCATTGCTAGAAGACCTACGCTATGGAATGCGCAATCTCCGCGGAAGCCCCGGCCTCACGGTAACCGCGACCCTTACCTTGGCCGTCGGGATTGCAGCCAGTTCGACGGTATTCGGCTGGATCGACTCCGTGCTGCTCAACCCGATCCCGGGCGCGGCGCGCGGCAGCGAACTGGCGACGCTCGAAACCGTGCTGCCCAACGGCGGGGTTCAGAACACGGCCTATCGCGACTACCGCGATTACCGGGACAGCCTGCGCCAAGTCTCCGGGCTGGCGGCGTCGCTGGCTAACGTTTTCACGGTCGGCAACGACCAGAACCCGCGATTAATCTGGGGCGAATTCGTCACGTCAAACTACTTTTCGGTGATGGGCATCAAAGCCGTTCGCGGGCGGACGTTCCTGCCTGAAGAATCGGGCGACGGGCCGGGCGGGCCGCAAGTAGTAATCATCAGCGACCGGCTTTGGCAAAGCGTGTTCGGCCGCGACCCGCGCGCTATCGGCAGAACCATGCGCGTAAATCAGCGCGAACTGACGGTGGTGGGCGTAATCCCGCCCGAGTTCCGCGGAGCCGTACCGGGGTTGCTGCTGCAGATGTGGGTGCCGCTATCGCTTGCGCCGGAGATGAATGGCCAGGGGCCGTGGCTTCTCAACGAGCGCGATGCGCGCCAGATGTGGCTTACGGCCAGGCTGCGGCGCGGCGTCACGATGGAGCGGGCGCGGGCGGAGGTGGTGGCCTGTGCACAGCGCATGGCGGAGGCTAATCCAAGGACGAACCGCGCATGCAGCGCGGCACTGGTTGCGGTCGCGCGAGGCCACCTGGGGGTCCATCATTTACTGCGGACGCCCTTGCAGATTCTGATGGCCGTATGTGTTTTGCTGTTCCTGATTGTGGCCGCGAACGTGACCAACCTGCAATTGGCGCGCGCGTCGGCGCGGCAGAAGGAGTTCAGTATCCGGGTGGCTTTGGGCGCGCGCCCATCACGGCTGTTCCGGCAATTGCTTACGGAGAGCCTGTTGCTCGCGATGATCGGCGCGGCGGCCGGCACACTGCTGGCCATGTGGTGCGGCCAGGCGCTCCTGTGGCTGTTTCCTCCCGTCAACTTGCCGATCGAATTCGGCTCGACGACGAACTGGCACATGCTGGCGTTCACCATTCTGATTTGCGCGGCCGCGGCGGTGCTTACCGGTGTCGCGCCGGCGCTGCAGTCGATGCGCGCCTCGGTTATTGCGGGGCTACAGGAGAGCTCCCGGGGCTCGACGTCGGGTCCCGGCGCGGGCCGCACGCGTTCGCTACTGGTGGTTGCGGAGGTGGCGCTGGCGCTGGTGGCGCTGGTGGGCACCGGAGTTCTGGTCCGGGGTTTCTATAGTGCGCGCGCCATCGACCCCGGGATGGACGCGCACAATGTGGCATGCGCGAAATACTACGTGGAGACCTTTTGCCGGACGGGGGAGGCACGCGTGCAGTTCTGCCAGCGGCTTACAGAACGGCTCCGTGGACTGCCCGGGGTGGAGGGGGTAAGCTATTCCAATTTTGTCCCTCTTGAGATCGGCGACAGTTCGGACACAGAAGTCAGTGTGCAAGGATATGTGCCGGCTTTGGGGGAGCCCATGCGGGTTCTGAACAGCAGCGTGTCACCCGGATATTTCAATCTGCTGAGGATTCCACTTCTGGAAGGCCGAGATTTCAGCGAACAGGATGACCGCGGAAGCATTCCGGTGATGATCGTTAATGAGGCGTTCAGACGGCGCTTTTTCGGCACTGGACCTGTTTTGGGGCGCAAGGTCCTTGCAATTGGGCGGTTATTTGCCGTGATCGGGTTGGCGCGAGACAGCAAATATCGGCGGCTGACGGAAGGAGCGGCCCCGTATTTCTACACCTCCTGCCGCCAGTTCTCGGGAGGCGAGTTCTGGATGGCGTTCTTCGTGCGGACCACCCGGCCGTTGGAGGGCATGCTCGGGCCACTCGGGCGGGAGGCCGCCGCTATTAATCCCGCGACGCGCAGCAGCGGCTTCATCCCGTACCAGAATTTTCTGGGAGCGGCGCTCTATGCGCAGCGAGTGGCGGCTATTATGGTGGGCGTGGTGGGTGCGATCTGTTTGGCACTGTCGGCGATCGGCCTGTATAGCGTGCTGACCTTCGCCGCCAGGCAGCGCACACACGAGTTCGGCATACGCATCGCACTGGGCGGGCGCTCCTGGCATGTGCTTTCGACGATGCTGCGAGAGGGTACCATTTTGACGGTGTCGGGGCTGGGCGCGGGCACGCTGATTGCGCTGGTAGCGCTCAAAGCTTCATCGGCGTTTCTGCCCAAGCTCAGGTCCGACGATGCGTTGGTATTCGGCGGCGCGATTCTGATCCTGAGCCTGGTAGCGTTGCTGGCCAGTTATCTGCCGGCTCACCGGGCGACGAAGGTAAATCCGATAGTCGCTCTGCGGCACGAGTGACCAGCTGGACGTAAGAGGCCAGGAACATCGCCGCGGCGGCGCCCGCAGTAATCAATACGCGTGAGGCACGCGGTTAGCCTCGGCGTCAGGAGACAGTTGTATGCGGTTATTCATTCAGGACATTCGTTACGGGTTGCGCATGCTGGCGAGGAACCCGGGTTTTGCGGCAGTGGCGGTGATTGCCCTGGCGCTCGGCATTGGCGCTAACACAGCGATATTCAGCGTGGTCGATGGCGTGCTGCTCCAGCCGCTACCCTATTTGCATCCCGACCGCCTGATGCAGCTCAGGGAGACGTCGCCCGAATTCGCCAGAATGGCGGTCTCCTATCCGAACTTCGTGGACTGGAAAGACCAGAGCCACAGCTTTGCGGGGCTGGCCGCATATCGCTGGGCAGACTACGACGTCACCGGCGGAAGGCAACCCGAGCATCTGAGCGGCAAGATGGTCTCGGCCGATTTCTTCCCCGTGCTTGGGATCAGCCCCGTGCTGGGCCGCGATTTCGATTCTCGCACCGACAGGCTCGGCGCTTCGCCCGTGGTCCTCATCGGTGGCGGCCTGTGGAGCAGGAGGTTCGGTTCCAACCCCACGGTGCTCGGCAACCAGCTCACACTCAACGGCCGCAGCTACACCATCGTGGGAGTGGTTCCCGCCGATTTTCAGCTCGAAGGCCAGGCTGACATTTACACTCCCCTGGAACAGTGGGACGATCTGCTGGCCAGGGCGCGCGAAATGCATCCCGGGATGTCCGCGGTGGGGCGGCTCAAACCCGGCGTGAGCGAGACCCAGGCCCAATCGGAAATGACCGCCATCGCGGCCCACCTGGCCGAAGTCTATCCGAAAGCGAATTCCAAGCACGGCGTCGACATCGCGCCGCTCACGAGTGTGATCGTCGGAGACACCCGCCCGACGCTACTGGTTCTGCTGGGCGCGGTGGGCTTCGTGCTCCTCATCGCCTGCGCCAACGTGGCGAACCTGCTGCTGGCGCGTTTCACCAGACGCCGGAAGGAGATTGCCATCCGCGTTGCCATGGGCGCCGGCCGCGGCCGCGTCATCCGGCAACTGCTTACCGAGAGCGTGCTGTTAGCGCTCGCCGGAGGCGTCGCGGGATTGACCATTGCTCCCTGGTGCACGCAGGCGGTGCTGGCGGCCGTGCCGGGCGGCCTGCCGCGCATGGAGAACATCGGCGTGGACGGCTGGGTGCTCGCTTTTGCTCTGGGCGTCTCGCTCCTCACTGGCATCGTTTTCGGACTGGCTCCGGCCCTGCACGCCTCCGTTACCGAGCTGCATGAGTCTTTGCAGGAAGGCAGCCGGGGTTCGTCCTCCGGGCCGCGGCGTTTGCACAACCTGCTGGTGGTCTCGGAAGTGGCGGCCGCGCTGGTGCTGCTGGCAGGCGCCGGGCTGATGCTGCGCACCATCTGGAGCCTGCACGGCGCCCATCCGGGATTCGACTCCGGCCACGTTCTGACCTTTTCAATAGGCCTGTCACCGGCCAACACGAGCAGCAGCGATCGGATCCTGCAGAACTTCGAGCAGAGCGTGGATCGCATACAAGCCGTGCCAGGAGTTAAGAGCGCCGCAGTAACCTCGTCGATTCCTTTGGTTGAAAGCGACACCGAGATCCCCTTCTACGTCAACGGACGGCCCCGCCCCACCTCCCAGGGCGACATGTTGTGGTCGCTTTTGTACGCCACCAGCCCCGGCTATCTCAGGGCCATGCGGATTCCCCTCCTGCGCGGCCGATACATCGAACTCGTGGATATGCACCGCGGCTCTCACGTGGCGGTGATCGACGAGGTCCTCGCGCGCACGGTTTTCCCGCACGAAGATCCCCTCGGCAAGAGGATCGCGGTTGCCGACGTAGGCGGCGATCTGGGCCATGTTCAGCGCGCCGGTGCGGCCGTAGATGAGCGCGATCCCGGTCAGCGACAGGTAGGCGCCGACGCTGTTGGTGATGGCGAAGTTGAGCGCGCCCTGGATGGGGCCGCGCTCTTCTGGCCGGTAGGCGGTCAGCGCGTAGGCGGACACGCCCATCAGCTCGAACCACACGAACAGGTCGAAGACGTCCCCGGTCAGGCAGAACCCGGTCATGCCCGCGAGGAAGGTCAGCATCAGGACGTGGAAGTAGCCGCGGGCCTGGGGGAAGTACCGCCAGGAGAACACCAGCGACGCGGTCATCAGCACCGCGCCGAGGCAGGCCAGCCCGGCGCTCAGCGGGCCGGCCTCGAAGTCGATCCCGATCACGACGCCGCCCGAGGGCCGGAAACCGGCGAACCAGTAGGTGGAGTCGGCACCATACGTTCGGACGACGAGGAAACCGAGCATGACGGCGACGGATGCCGAGACCGCGACCGCGACCAAATCGGGGACCCGCCGATGTCCCGCGAACAGCGGACGGGTGGCGAGCAGCGCGGCGGCGGACAGCAGCGGCACCGTCACCACCAGGGCGTAGAGCTGGTCCATCAGCCTTTGAACTCAGCGAGCTCGGCCGGGTCCAGGGTGCCGAAGCGCTTCTGCGCCTGGATCGCGAAGGACAGCAGCAGCGCGGTGACCGCCGCCTCGACCACCACGTCGGTCAGGGCGCACGCCTGCACGATGGGATCGACCGCGGGGGTGTGGTTCGGGACGTCGAAGTAGTAGGGCGCGACCGCCCCGGTCACGTAACCGACCGCGAGCAGCAGCACGTAGGTCGACGACTGGACCACGATCAGGCAGATGATCTGGTGCACCAGGTGCCGGCTGGTGACCACGCCGTACAACCCCACCCCCAGGATCCAGACCACGACGATGAACGGGAAAACCTGCATCGGCTAACTCCCCCGCCTGATGAGCAGTGTCTGGTCCAGCAGCTCGCCGACGATGAGGACGAAGGACGCGGCCACCTCCAGGCCGACGAAGAAGCTGATCAGCGCGATCGTGCCGGACGAGCTGACCGCGCCGGGGACCTGGCCGAGCGGCAGGAAGTCCTTCAGGTAGGCCAGGCCCATGGCAACCGCGCTAACCCCGATGGCGGCGTAGCCGCCCGCGCCCACCGCTTCTACGGCGTCGAGGAGGTCGACCGGGCTGAGCCGCTTGAGCATCAGGAACTCCCCGGACAGGTAGACCAGCACGAACGCGGTGGCCAGCATGACCCCGCCCTGGAAGCCGCCGGACGGGTTGGTCTGCGCGTGCGAGGCCAGCCACCATCCGGTCAGTACGATCGGCCCGGTGGACAGCAGCGCCACCATCCGGACCGCGCTGCTGGTCGGCGGCACGTGCCGGCCGGCTGCCTCGTCGACGGCCGGCCGCTCCCGTTCGCCGCGCAGCGTGCGCAGTACGGTCGCCACGCCGGTGGCGGCGACGAACAAGATGAACTCCTCCCCCACGGTGTCGAAGCCGCGGTAGTCGAAGTTGACCGCGGAGACCACGCCGGTGGCGTTGGTCTGCGCGACGGCCAGGCGCAGGATGACGAATCCGTAGGGTCCCGGGTACCGGCCGAAGCCCGGCAGGCCGGACAGTCCCCACAGGTAGAAGACCGCCAGGCCCGCTCCGGCGACCAGGAAGATCCAGCGCCGCTGCCGCGGCGTCACTGCTCCTTCTTCCTGATCTTGGCCAGCGTCAGCAGCAGCACGACGGGCAGCAGCACCGCGCCGATGGTCAGCTCGGACAGCGTGACGTCGGGCGCCTGGAAGGCGAGGAACAGCACGGCCAGCAGCACGCCGTAGACGCTCAGCATCAGCACCTGCCGGACCCGGGCCCTGATCAGCACCACGGCGGTTGCCCCGGCGGCTACCAGCACCAGCAGCGTTACCTGCAGCACATCCATCATGGCGACGGGCACCGTGTACGGAGTGGTCACGGCCAGGGTGTTCATTGCTCATGCTCCTGCCGCTGGGCCTGGCCGGCCGGTCCGGGACGCCAGTCGCCTTGCTCCCGGACCCGGATGGCGCGCATGGTCGCGTGCGACAGGTACGGCCCGGCGATGACCATGAAGAACAGCGCCAGGCACGTCTCCCCGGTGTTCTCGTACAGCCCCATCTGCACCAGGACGGCCAGCGCGACCAGGACCGGCGCGACGAGCGCGGCGGGCGTCACGAAGTGCAGTTTCTGGTAGGCGTCGCGCATCAGCAGGACGCCGAGCGAAGCGCTGGCCACCGTCACTACGGCCAGGCCCAGCAGCACGTCGGCGCAGACGTCCCGGGCCATCACAGCCAGCGCTCCATGGCCCGGACGAACACCAGCCCGCCGCCGAACATCAGCAGGGCCAGCAGCACCGCCAGCTCGAACAGGCCGGACCGCTGGAACGCCTGCGCCAGCAGCGCGAGCACCAGAACGACG
>Ga0209579_10004100_pt1 | contig 10264 bp, 7 predicted proteins | sample Coa_R1_2_FD_187152 | JGI IMG/M metagenome (GOLD analysis project Ga0209579, IMG submission 187152) | Surface soil microbial communities from Centralia Pennsylvania, which are recovering from an underground coalmine fire - Coalmine... | ecosystem: Environmental > Terrestrial > Soil > Unclassified... | reverse complement strand
CTCAATGGATTGCGGTTGTTAAGGCCAGTGGACACGAAGTCCGCATCACCGCCCGCTATGTTCGCTCCAGATGCAATCGATCCGGCATTGACGTAGCGAGAGAATGTGTACGTGCCCTGGAAGTTCAGGTACTTGACGCCCCTGAACGGGTGCTGAACATTTTGAACCAACTTCAGGTCCAAGCCGTTGTATACCGATCGTCCGCCCGAATGGAACTCATAGAAGGCGCCGACGTTCCGGTTGCTCGCTGCAAATGCGCAGTTCGGGCAAGGAAAAGGACCCTTGTCGTTCGCGGAATCGAGGCCGTTCGCAGAAAAGTCCGCCATTGTCGCCCCACCGGTGGCATGCAACCCCGGGCAAGCGACAATCGCGTCCGCAACGGAAGGAACCCCGCAGGCGGCCAGTGTAGCTGTGACGGCAGCCGCACCCAACGTTGGATCGTAGTTGGAAACGTCTCCGGACTTGTTGACGTCGGTCGATAGCAAGTAATGCAACCCGACGTTTCGAACATAGTCAGCGCTAAATACCATTCCCGGACGCAACTCGCGCTGTACGCCTACGTTCATTTGAATCGACCGTGGAGATTTGTAATTCGGATCAAGGAAACCCGCTCCCGTAAGGTTTACTCCGCTAGCCGCTAACTGACCCGGCAGGAAAATCCCGTTTGCCCCCACGGGATTCGCCGCGAAGGAAGCCTGGAGAGCAGTCTGGAAAGCCGCGGTGCAGTTGGCAAAGACCTGCCCTGCGCAATTGCCGCCGCCCGCCCCAACGGTGGCTCCGATCGGTGTGTTGCAGATTGCGTTCGAGATGGCTTGTTGGGTGGCTATAGGCACCCCCATGACGAGAGTGGCTGGTCCTGTCACGCCGAGGAGGTGGGGCGTCCCGTCTCCGAACCCTACTACACCCCCGGTCCCCGTGCCTCCCACGGGACCACTATTGCACGCATTTTGAGTGGCGTTAAATTGGCCGGATGCAAGCTTCAGCTCGCGGTCGAATAGAACGTCATTGAACACGATATTGTCATAAAAAATTCCAACTCCGCCTCGGATTACAGTCTTGCCGTCGCTCTTCGGATCCCATGCAAACCCTGCTTGCGGCGCGAAGTTGTGATTGGGCTGATGAACCGCATTTCCCGCCCCTGGGATGAAATTGTTGATGGCAGGAAGCGAGATATCGCTATCGGTGCGGCCCGTATCGCGGTCATACCGGAGGCCATAACTCAGAGTGAAGTTTGGCTTTACCTTCCAACTGTCGCCAATGTAGGCGCCGACCCGGTCATCTGGACCCAGGCCGCCGGCCGGTTTTCCAAACCGTTTCAGTTCGGTGAAAGACCCTTCGCCGTTACCCATCGTCACCGTGTCAGCAGTGTAGTTCAAGGGGCATCCAGCAGCTGGGACGCCGGGACAAAATGAAGCGAATCCTGAAGGCACAAAGAGGTTAGACGATACATCCTGCGGCGTTATTCCGAAGAAACTGGCAAATGTCCAGCCAGTAATTCGGTTATAATCCACGCCCCACCGGATGATGTGTGATCCCCAGACATGGCTGCCGTCGTACTTCACCTGGCGATCGCTCTGAATTGTAGACTGTGGCGCCAGGAAGCTGGGTCCGCTCTCGAATCCAGTGCCACTGAGAAGAATCTCATTGGGAACAGATGCAAACGGCAGGTTGCTGCCTAGCACGGCATCCGAAATTACGTTCACGAATTTCAAATACTCGGCTCGGAAGCTGTGAGTAAACGAACCCTCATTGAAATCCACGCCACCCGCAACTGTCTTCGTTCGGTCCCTGTTGTCATACACGGAATAGTTAGCAGCACCACCAAAGTTGCCGACGTCAGAGGCTTGCCAGAAACTGAATCGCGCAAATGCCTTGATGTTTTTTGAGATCGAATAATCGAGCTTGCCGATCGTGCTTGTGTCATGGAACGGCGCGGGAAAAGTGCCCGAGAACGAGTTCAGCGGGGGGGCCACCAACACACCGCCGGCGTCATGAGCAAGAAGTCTTTCGGCATCAACAAAAAAGAATAGCTTGTCCTTGAGGATAGGGCCGCCCACGTCTCCGCCATATTGGCTGCGCTGGAATTGCGCGCCGCCTGGATAACCCGCAGCCTGCGAGTTATCGCGGAAAAGTCCGAACGCCTCTCCGTGAAGGGCATTTGACCCTGATTTTGTTACTACGTTGACTGACCCGCCTGAAGTCAGGTCATTCGAAATATCCAAACTGGATTGCGCGAGCTGGAATTCTTGAATCGCGCCGGCTGGGATACCAGTCGTTGTCGTGCCCACGTTTTCGTCGCTGACATCCACGCCGTCAACCGAAATCCTGGCGCTGCGGCCGAACTTTCCGCCGAACGAAATCGACGAGAAACCGATCTTGGTGGGATCGAAGTTGCCTCCGTCCTGAATCTGCACGCCCGGCTCGAGCTGCGCAAGGTCGAGGAAATTGCGGCCATTGATAGGAAGATTTTCAATCTGGGAAGCAGTCAAGTCTCCTGACAACTGCGACTGCTCAGTATTCACTGCAACAGCCGTGCCCGTAACCTCGATGACCGTCGAAGAAGAACCCACTTCTAATTTCGCGCTTACCGAGACGATCTGGCCGACTTGAGCCACGACTGTCGTCTGATACGTTTTGAAACTAGGCGCTTCAACGCGCACTGAATAGTTTCCCGGCACGATTGGACCGGTCGAGAATGATCCTGCCGAGCTTGAGGTCAAGCTGATTACCTGACCGGTGTCCGCGCGCGTAACTGTAATCTTGGCGCCCGGCAGAACACCACCTTGCGGGTCTGTCACGACCCCTTCGATACTGCCCGTTGCGTTCGTCGCCTGTGCCCATGCCGGCTGGTAACCAAGGAGCAGAACAGCCAGCACCACGAATGTGAACGCTGCAAATCGCTTCCAGTTCATACGCCCCCCTCCTGAACGACTTTCCAAGATTCAAATGTCGCTGAAACTTAGTTGGACTACCCGAAAACCACCCCGTCGATTGCTTGGCACGTTAATGCCCAGCCGCTGTCCAAAAATACATTTTTATTTTTCAGTAACTTACGGAATTTAGGTCAATCGGAAAAAACGTGCACTCCAAATTCTCGTAGACTTCGTATTTGCGAAACGTACAGAGGAAATTCGAATTTTGGAAAGAGGATACTAAATTCGGGAACCGCCGGGATCAAGTACTAAGTGATTAGCTGTATGTCAGCAGGTTGGTGGATATTTCTCAGTCCTTGGCGCTCCCTACCAGTTTTTCCACTTCGTCCATCTCTTTCGGAATTGCGGCCGAAAGATTTTCTGGAGCCCCGCTGGTGATGAGGATCGTATCTTCCACGCGATAGTGCATCTGCTTATCGGGCAGGTCAATGAAGGGCTCCACCGTAACGACTTGCCCGGGCTTCACGGGGCCGGTGGGGCGCATCACGTCGTGCGTTGCGAGGCCGACAAAATGCCCGGGAAAACCGCGCCACTGATCGCCAATTCCAGCCTTTGCGTAGATGGCTTTGCCGGCATCGGAGGCTTCGTCGTATGTGTGTCCGGGCGTGAGCAGCGCGATGGTTGTTTTCTGCGCTTCGAGTTCCACGGCGTACCACTTGGCCTGCTCGGGCGTGAACTTTCCGCTGATGTTGAAGGTGCGAGTGATGTCCATGGTCATATGATCAAGCGAAGCGGCGAAATCGAGCACAACGAGCTGGTTGGGTTCGATTTTGTGGCGGTCGGCGAAATAGTGAATCGTGTTGATGTCCGTGCCGGAGCTGACGATGGCGAGGTAGGCGACACCCTGCGCGCCGTGATCCATGAAATAGCCGGTGGCACGCGCTTCGATCTGATACTGATACATTCCCGGACGCGCGTGGGCGATCGCCTCCTTATCCCCTTCCGCACTGATTTTTCCATTGCGGCGCAACACTTCGATTTCTTGCGGCGTTTTGATGTTTCGCATTTCGTCGATGAATGGTGTCACGTCATGGAAATTCGCCATGGGATAGCGTTCTTGCAGCAATTTCCCCGGAGCGATATTTGCAGGCAGAGGCTCGTGGTACGGATGCGCAAACTTCCAGGCGTTGTCGCGGCCGGTCTCGGCGCGCGCACCGTCTGCTTTATCGGGAAAATCCAGGCGAATCCAAAGATCTTTCGAGGCGGATGGCCCGAATCCGTGCGTGGTGTAAGACAGGAAGATATCGATGTTGGCAATCGACGCGACATTCTTGAAGCCGAGAGCTTCGCGATCCGCAGGCGAAAGCGCCAGAAGATTTGGGCCGTAGGTCTTGGCGGTTTGGGGCGTCTGTTCGGCTTCGAGAATAAGTACAGTTTCCTTCTGGCAGTCGAGCAGCATCACTGCGCCGGGATCCTGTAAGCCGGTGAAATAGTAGAAATCGTTGTCTTCGCGATAGTGCACAGCCTCGGGGATTTCGTTGCGGGCAAACAGGATTACGGTTCCGGTCTTGCAACGCTTGGCCAGTTCCGAGCGCCGAGCGGCAAAGGCTTGCGGGCCGCCGAGATCATCGATGGCTTGCCGGTCGGTATATTGAGCGCCGGCAGCGCCGCACAATGCCAGCAGAAACGCCACAGAAACGAACACACGCCACGGCGTACCTCTGTTGAACCGGATCCGCGCCATCCCATTCCTCCTCAATGCGATACGACATGCGATACGTGATACGACGATGCGCCAGATTTCGTGCGGAGCTTACCTCAGGCGTCGCCGACAGGGAAGATGTTTGAAGACGGTTACCGTTACCGGGAGGTTCGTGAGCGACGGCCCGCATCAATCGCGGCTGTAGCAGAAGCTGGTTGTACTTTCGCAGAGGCAGAGCCGAAAGTGATCGCGTCGCGCGTCTTCGCAAGCGGCGCCGAATCAATGAAACGTACGGTATCGCCGTCGCGTTCAACTCCGAGTTCTTTCCACAATGCGGGGAGATCAACCTGATAGGGCTGATTCTTCATCTTTTGATAGAGGGGAAGAAGCACGGAAACTCCCGTGGCCTGGTCACCGGCTGTTAGCGCCTTCTCAATCGGCCAATCGTAGCGAATCTCGCCGCCGGCGTTCAGGATTCCGCGCAACGCATCGTCGAGCCCCTTGCGATTATTGGTCTGCTTGTGAATTTCAATGTCCGCGAGAAAGCAAAAAAGCGCGCCGCCCCAATATGTTCGGCCCCAGGTGTGTGTGTTATCGAGCCCTTCATCGCCGGCTTGCGGCAGACCTTGATGCAAATCGCGCACCAGCTCAAACCACATTTCATGCGCGTCCAAATGCTTGGCTCGCACGCGTGCAATCGGCTCCACGTAGGTGGCGATCCCCTCCTCGATCCAGTGGTGTTCATCCGCCATTGAAGGGAACGAGAGATGCACCATTTCGTGCGTCAGCATCCAGTCGGAGTTCAGCCCGTTTACCGTCGTTTCTTTGCCCACGTGGATCGAAATGCGCCCGCCGCCCCTTGCCCCGAAAGTTTTTCCTCCGCGCACGCCTCGGCCGTCCGTCGGAATAATGCGAAGCGCGACCTCCGGGACGGGAAACCGTTCGTAGTAGGTGGAAACGGAGTCTGCCGCCATACGCACCCATTGCATCAACTCCTCATTAGAGAGCTGCATCGGGCCGCTTTCGATGTGCACGTCGATTCGCGACGAGCCGACCAGAATTGTGGACGTCATTTCATCCGCCGGGGCGCATCCTGCGGGAATTAAGAGCAGAAGGAAGAATACCGGAATTGCAATTCGAAAGCTGCTACGCGCGACAGTATGGATTGCGGAACGGCCGGAACGTGTATTCATCACTTAGTAGGATGCGATGAAAGGACGTTTTGCTGGAACAAAATCAAAGAAAAATTGAAAATGAAGAATTGAAAATATTGTGAGGCTAGCTGTTATGAGCTGCTGACTTGGCCCGATTCGCGTACTTTTTCTCGATGAGGTAGTCGAGAGCGATCTTGCCGGGTCCGAAGATCAGGATCACCAGGGCAAAGGCAAGGTAGATGAACGGGTCCGCATTGTAGAACTTGGACGGATCAGAGAAGAAACTGGAGAGCGAATCGCGGTCCGATGTGATGTAAGCGGTGAGCATGTCGATCACGAGGCCGAGTGCCGCGACGCGCGATAGCAGCCCAACTGCCAGCAGAATCCCAGCCACGAATTCGAATGTGGAGACAAAGGCGGCAGTAGCCCCCGGTACCGGAAGCCCAAGGCTGGCGAAGAACTCCGTGACGTGCGGGAGATTGTGAAGTTTGCCCCACCCGTTCAGCGCAATGCCTGCCGGCCAGAGGCCGAAATAGACGCGGATACACAGCAGGAACGCCGGCTGCAAGCTCGAAGCGACGCTGACCAGCAACCCGTAAAGTTTCCGGATCTGCTCCTGCGCCGCACTCATCTCTTCCCCGGCGCTGCGGAGGAGCGGCAGAACCAGCCCAGGGTAGACCAGGTCTGAAACCAGCTTTGAATTTGCGCGGGCCTGTCTCCCGGCGCGATCGAGCTTTTGCGGAGAGCGGAATCCACCGCGCGGCTGAGCGTCTTGCCGGCACGCAGTTCCTTCAGGATCAGGAATTCTTCGCGTTCGAGCCGCCGGAAGTACACGGAATCATCGAGGCGGTGAACAGCAAGAAAAATCGTCGAAGGCTTCAGCCGCGCCACTGCGCGCACGCGCTTCTGCTTGTGGCGCTCGTTGAAAGCATTGCTCGCGAAATCCGTTTCCTCTTCGTCTTTTTTCAACTCAATCAGCAGGTCATCCACCGGATAGTGCAAATCGAGCAGATGAATGTAAGGCTGCAGCCGCAAGCGAAGCGTCTCCGGATCAGCTCCCGCGAGATCTTCAGGCTTCAAAGCGGGTTCCGCTTTTCCGTCGAAAGCATCAATGTCGGCCCATTCCAGCCGAACCATATCGAGTGCCAGTTCCCGGCGCGAGCCAGTCCATTTCGGATTCTTGCGCAGCCACGCTTCCAATTTTGATCCGAGGTTTCGCAGCGTGAAGGAAGTCGAAGGACAATTGTTGATGTATGCCTTAGCAACAGCGTCGAACTTGCGTTCACCAAGTACCGCGCGAAGCCCTGGAAAATCCTCCGCAAACGCCGAAAGCACTCGAAACCAGTATTGCCGGTTGTAGATTTCCAGGCGTTCAAACGAAGTAAGCCGGTCGTTCGGCTTGATGATGTCCGCAGCGACTTTCCGCAACGAGCGGCCGTCAGGAGCCGTCGGTCGCATACGCTCGGCGGGAGTAAGAGGCGTCATCACCGCGCGCGCCATGCGCCGCTGGATGCTCAGGAGGCTCATACAGCTGTGGCGAGCGAGGCACTCGCGAGAAACTTGTTGGCCTTCAACGCTTCATCATGAACTTCCTGGAATGAGGGGATGCTGTCGTCCCATTCGAGCAGCGTCGCCGTGTGGCCCACTCTCTCGATCGCGCGCTCATAGAGTTTCCAAACAGGATCAATCACCGGATGATCGTGCGTATCCAGAATGTATTTCTTGAATTTTGAATGCCCGGCGATATGAATCTGCGCCACGCGGTCCGCTGGAACACTGTTGACATATGTAAATGGATCGAAGCTGTGGTTTTTCGACGACACGTAAATGTTGTTCACGTCGAGCAAAATGCCACAATCCGCCCGCTCCACCACCTCATTCAGAAATTCCCATTCGGTCATTTCCGAAACGTGAAACTCCGCATAGCTGCTCACGTTCTCCACCACCACCGGTGTCTCGATAAAATCCCGCACCTCGCGAACTTTTTGCGCGGTGATGCGCGCCGCTTCGAACGTGTAAGGCATCGGCAGCAGATCGTGCGTATAGCGGCCATCCACGCTACCCCAGCACAGGTGGTCGGAAACCCACGGCGTTTTAGTCCGCTTCACCAATTCCTTCAATCGCCGCAGGTGTTCGCGGTTCGGGTTCTCCGCCGATCCGAAATACATTGAGACGCCATGCTGCACCACGCGATACTGCTCGAGAATCTGATCGAGAATCCGCAGCGGCCGCCCGCCGTCAATCATAAAATTTTCAGAGATGATTTCGAACCAGTCCACCACCGGTTTCTTCGTAAGAATGTGGTGATAGTGCGGCGCGCGCAGTCCGATTCCCACGCCGTAATCCGTGAATCCATTAAACCGATTTGCAGGCATTGAATTCCCCAAAGTTTACAAAAGCGAGTCCAGATAGAAAGAGGGCCGGAGAATTCTTGCCGGCCCTCCGTCAGGTAACGCGGTATTGCTTTAGCGGGTCACCACTACGACGGCATCTTCGAGCCGTCAGTTGCGCAACCGCCCTTGCCCTTGCAAGAGTTCTTGCCCTTGCAACCATTGTCACTCGACTTGCAGCCGCCCTTGCCCTTACAGGAGTTCTGGCCTTTACAAGCGTGCTTTTCCTTCACCTTTTTGTCGCCCGAATCCTGAGCACTGAAGGTGTTGCCCTTCGCGCTCGACAGCAGATTGGACGCCTGCACCGTTACCGCAGTCCCGGCCAACAAACCAGCCAGCGCTGCTCCTGCTACCAAGCTCTTCTTGGACTTTGTCATTTTTCCACATCCTCCTGTCGAATTGGACTGCAACCGCCCTGATGCTAGTACGTCGCCCCAATGCATTTGGATTGGCCTACTGGTTGGTCGAGACTGGGTTCGTTCCAAGCCCCTCGCACGGCGCGAGGAACTGCCGGGAGCATAATCCACTTAGCCGGTCTGTAACAATAGGTAAAGCACCGCAGGGGCTGGTACCAGTCAGAGCTAGGACTCATCCGCGAACAAAAGGGCTTTCCCCGTGAACGGATTCAGGCCGCAGGCCAAATCTGGTTGAGGATCATAGCCAAGCGGAAGCCGGCCTTCGCGAGCTGCTCTTCGATGGTACGAGTTACGAAGGTCTGATACTCCGGACCAACTTTCTCTCTCAGCTTCAGCATTCGCTCGGAGATTTGGTCCGCATCGGCACAGGAGTTCACCGGTTCGGGAGTCTCGACCGGAATCTTTCTATTGAGCGCTCCGTACGTCACCGTTTCGGCGTACTCATGGCTTTCCCACGCCCACTTATCAAAGTTGACGCCCTCTTCTTTCCACGTCGCAAACTGAGGCTTGAACCTTTTCTCGATGGCGGCGGCGAACTGCTCAGGGGTCTCGATGCCCGCAATGCGCTCGACGAGTTGCGTGTCCCAAACCCCGTGCAGGTTCAGCTGAAACGTCTTGCTGATCTGATCCGTCTCCAGCGGCTTTTGGCCGAAGTATGTAACCGGCACGCAGTTCCCGCCGCGATCATTGTTCGTCGTGCAGTGCAGCGGCTGATGAATGTCCCCCGCGAAGTGAATAATGAATCGCAGCGCATTCGCTCGCGCAACCGGATCGCTTGCCGGATCCTGAAGAATCTTCACCTGCTCGGCGAGAGCAAGCGTGATGCAGCTCTGCCCCGCGTCGCAAGTGAAGCTCCCTTTCTTGGAGCCGCGAGGGATGTCAATGAAATGCCAGCCTGCGGTTTCAGGATGCCCTTTGCGATAATCGTCGGCCCACGTTGAGGCGTCTTCGATCGGATCTGCAACTACCGGTTTGCAGAAGCGGTCAAGAGTTGGATCCACAGGATTCTCAGTAAGGATCTGATTCACCATCGCCAGCGCATGAGGATTCAGATTCTGCTTGGCGATGAGAGCAACTGTTTGATGGCCTTCGCAACCCCATGCGAACGCGCGAGGACAACGCAAGAGACCGAAGCCAAGTACAACAACGATGAGAATTGCCAGGCGAGCCCGATTCAGATTAGCACCTCAGTTCGAATGCCCCAGTTGGAACACCCAGTTGGAACGCCCAAGTTGGAACCAACGATTCGCCATGAATTCTATTCGGCCTAGCGCGCGGAAAATAGTCTTCATTTGCGGCGAATAATCATAGATGCTGACTCTTGCTCTGGCGTGAGTCGCATGCGCCAAAAATCCGGTTTTTCCGCGTGGCAGAGATTGTCATCTGCATGATTCTTTGGTGTTTACCAAAAATCTTAATCGCGGAACCGTGTATTAAAACAAGCGCGGTTCGCGCCGTTAAGTCAGCTACGGACAAGGCTCAGAGGAATTTACAGAGTTCCGTGCATTGAGCCCGGCTGGCAGAGGAATTTAAAGTGCGGCTAGAAGAAACATACACCCAAAGGGAGGGCGGCCAGATCCTACTCCGGAGTGACTGCACACGGTAGCCCTTCGCGGGCCTTTGCAGTTTGACCGCGTCGGAAGCCGCCTCTAGCCGCTCTTCCTGCTCCTTTCAAGATTCATCAGTCGCACAAACTCCAAGGCTTGTGTCCCCAGTTATTCGCCAAGAA
>Ga0209579_10004095_pt1 | contig 10268 bp, 7 predicted proteins | sample Coa_R1_2_FD_187152 | JGI IMG/M metagenome (GOLD analysis project Ga0209579, IMG submission 187152) | Surface soil microbial communities from Centralia Pennsylvania, which are recovering from an underground coalmine fire - Coalmine... | ecosystem: Environmental > Terrestrial > Soil > Unclassified... | reverse complement strand
CTTCTCATCGAGAGGGCGCACGGCGAGCCGCTCACGGTCCTGATCGTGCCGCTGGGAATGTGCCCGGACGACGTGCCGGCGACGGCGGTGCTCTTCCCTTCACCCGAATTGGACTACCGACGTGTTTCCCGCGTGATCGGCCGCGAGTACGGGCTCACGTCGGCCGAGCAGCGCCTGGTGGGCGCGCTTGCCGAAGGCCTGCCGCTCCTCGCGGTCGCGGAACGACAGGGCGTGTCGCTGACGACGATCAAGACACAGCTCTGCGCGGTGCTGGCGAAGACTGGCTGTCGGCGGCAGCAGGATCTCGCCCGGCTCGTCCATCGGCATGTGGCGACTCTGGTCGTCAGCGCTGAGCGTCCCGTCAGCCGTGCCGCCGGGGAGTAGCGCGCCACCGATAAGCGGGCCATGGGCTTGGCGGAACCCGACTCCGCCCCTCGACGCCGGCCGTCCGCTCTGGCACCTTGCCGCGGTCGATGGCTCTCCTGGCGCCTCATCCTCCCGACGCCGCGCTCGCGACGCTGCAGAGCGTGTTCGGTTACGACACGTTCCGCGGTCAGCAGGAAGCCGTGATCGATCACGTCATTGCGGGCGGCGACGCGCTCGTGCTGATGCCGACGGGCGGCGGCAAGTCGCTGTGCTACCAGATCCCTGCCTTGGTGCGACCCGGCCTCGGCGTCGTCGTCTCGCCGCTGATCGCGTTGATGAAGGATCAGGTGGATGCGCTCCGCCAGGCCGGGGTGCGCGCCGCCTACCTCAACTCCAGCCTGCCGCCGGGCGAGGCGCGCGCAGTCGAGGATCAGGTGCGGGAGGGCTCGCTCGACCTTCTCTACGTGGCGCCCGAGCGGCTTGTCATGCCGTGGTGCCTCGATCTCCTATCCAGCGGCCCGGTGGCGCTCTTCGCGATCGACGAGGCGCATTGCGTCTCGCAATGGGGCCACAACTTTCGGCCCGAATATCGCCAGCTCACGGTCCTCCACGAGCGCTTTCCGGCGGTGCCACGGATTGCGACAACCGCGACCGCCGACGGCCCCACCCGCAAGGACATCGTCGAGCGGCTGCAGCTCGGCGAGGCACGCGTCTTCGTCTCGGGATTCGACCGGCCGAACATCGCCTATCGGGTTGTCGAGAAGCGGGACGCGCGGCAGCAGCTTCTCGCCTTCCTGCGCGACGAGCATCCGCAGGATGCCGGCATCGTCTATTGCATGACCCGCCGCAAGGTCGACGAGGTGGCGGATTTCCTGTCGTCCAAGGGCAGGTTGGCGCTCCCCTACCATGCCGGGCTCGACGCCGACACGCGGCAGCGGCACCAGGACCGGTTCCTCGACGACGAGGGCGTAATCGTGGTCGCCACCGTCGCCTTCGGCATGGGAATCGACAAGCCGAACGTGCGCTTCGTCGCCCATCTCGACGTGCCGCGGTCGCTCGAAGCCTATTACCAGGAGACCGGCCGGGCCGGGCGCGACGGGCTCGCCGCCGATGCCTGGATGTCCTACGGCCTCGCCGACGTGGTCCAGCTGAAGCAGATGGTTCAGGGCTCGGAACTCGACGAGCGGCAGAAACGGGTCGAGCTGCAGAAGCTCGATTCGCTCCTCGGCTTTTGCGAGACCGCGACCTGCCGGCGGCGCGTGCTGCTCGGGTATTTCGGCGATGAGCTTCCGGGGCCCTGCGGCAATTGCGACATCTGCCTCAACCCGGTGAAGCGCTGGGACGGCACGGTGGCGGCGCAGAAGGCGCTTTCGGCCGTCTGGCGCACCGGCCAGCGCTTCGGCGCCCAGCACCTGATCGACGTGCTGACCGGCCGCGAGACCGAGCGGGTGCGCGAATGGGGTCACGACGCGATCAAGACCTTCGGCGTCGGCGCCGACATCGCGCGCGGCGCCTGGCAGTCGATCTTCCGGCAGTTGGTCGCCGGCGGCTATCTCGCGGTGGATATCGAGGGCCACGGTGGGCTCAGATTCGGCCCGCGCGCCGCGGCGGTGGTGAAGGGCCAGGAAACGGTGGAGCTGCGCGAGGCGCCCGAGCCGACCGCCGCGCCCAAGCGGTCCGCTGCGAAGCGCGCGGCGGCACCGGCCGATCTCCGCGGCGACGAGGCGCGGCTCTTCGAGGCGCTGCGGACGCTCCGGCTGGAACTCGCCCGCGAGCAGGGCCTGCCGCCCTACATCATCTTCCACGATGCCACTTTACTGGAGATGGCGCGTGCCCGGCCGCAGACCCGGGAAGCATTGGCCGTGATTCCCGGCGTCGGGCGGTCGAAGCTGGACCGCTACGGCGAACGGTTCCTGGCCGTGATCGGCAGCACGTGAATTCCTAGTCGGGATCCATCCTGCGGGCCCTGTCCTTGATCATGCTGTAGAGCTTCGCGCCGGCGGTCCGGCCTTCCGCTCCGGTCATCTGTTCCGCGAAGGCGCCAAGCACCTGAAGCTGCTCGCCCCATTCATTGACCGGAATCGGGCCGGCCGGTTCGATCCCGGCGGTGCGGCTCATCCGCAGCGCCAGCCATTCGGCCTCGCGGGCCTCGCGGATCCCCTGGCCGCAGCCGATCATCTGCCAGCCATGGCCCATGATCCGGACGGTCACGATCCATGGCGAGGCGATCCTGACGGCGTGGATCTGTCTCACCTGATCGAGCGGCATCGACCGCGTGAGGCCGAGCAGGCCCGAGGTCACGCGGATCGTGCCGTTGCCGACGACGATGCGCTCCTCTGCCGACCACAGCCGGATGACCCAGACGAAGAGGAGGAGATTGATGACACCCCATGGCACGGTGATGACGAGCGGAAATCCGTTGCGCCAGGCGAGCGTGATCAAGGCGATCGATGCGAGCAGGACGATCGTTTGCGCGATCGCGCCGCCGGCGGTGCCGAGCGGCGGCAGGAAGAACTCGGTCCCGCCTCCCGGCGCCGGTCCGATGCGGACCCGGGAACCCGGACCGGGCTGGTAGTCTTCGAGCCTGCGACGCCTTGCCGCGGCGACCGCAGCCACATCTGCAGCGGTATCGGCACCAAGCGGGACGGCGAAGATCGGCAGCTCGAACTCGGCGCGGTAGGCCTGCCATGCTCCGCTCGGGTCAGCGATCTCCAGCACCCAGTAGCGCCAGGCAAAGCCGTCGGGCAGCGTGGTGGCCGGCTGGTCGGCGGGCACGGCGAAGGCGATTCGGAACCGGCCGCTTCCGTCCGACGCGACCAGATCCTCGTCCTGCCACACGATATGGTGCTCGATGTGCTTGCGGTCGTTCCCTCGGAACGGCTGGTCGATCGAGATATCCCACTTCGTTGTCGCGCTCATGCATTTGAGCGTCGCCCTGATTAGGCGTCCGGCCGGCAGCCGGCGCGACATGATCAGGTCCGCCTTAAGGACGCCGCCCAACGGGACCGGCACGGAAGCGAGAGTCAGCCGCGAGCCGCCGTAGGCCACCCAGCGCCACAGCAGCTGGATCGCCCGGAACGTCATCCCGGCCCCGGACAGGCCGAGTATCGTGACCGGAAGCCAGAACCCGGATCCCGGCGGTCCGAGATGCAGCCTTTCGCGGTAGAATTCCACGGATGCGGCCAGGAAGACCGGGCCGAAGAGGATTAGGACATAAACATCGGCGTGAAGGCCGACATTGTCGCGCATCACACCGCGCGACCAGTCCTTGCGGGACAGCCACGGCACCGCCAGCAGCCCGGGATCGTTCCCGGCCGCAAGCAAGCCCCGATCGCCCGACCGATCCGTCATCGCGCTCGGCCTCCCGCCCGCCGCGCGGATGCGCTCAATGGTGCGGTAGAGTGATCCGAAAGGCGTCACATGGAAAGACGGAACGTCGGGAGCCGGCTCACCGCCCCGCCCGGGCAACCCAGCAATGCCGCGCCGCAGCGTGTTCGGCATCCCAGCCGCCGTCATTTTCGTGTAATTTCGCTGCTGGCCGGGGTGGATCCCCGGCTTTCGCTTGTAGGATGGAATGAAGCTCGACATGCCGCGTGCGCTCGAACTTGGTTTCGGCCTCGCCTTCGACGATCTCTACGCCCGCGAGGGGTTGATCCGGGTCGACCGGGCGTTCCTCGATCACCTTGCGGCCGCCGAGCCGGCGCTGCACGCGCGGCTGCTGGCGGGGCGGGCCGAGCCGTCGTCGCTCGACGCCAAGGCCGAGGCGGATCTGCTGGTGGAGACCGCGCCGCATCTCGAGGACTTCATCGGGCGGCTGTTCGGCATCGCGGCCGAGGTCGCGGCGCTGCAGGCGAGCCACGACGCGCTGGCGCCGCTGCATGCGGTGAAGCGGCTCTTCGTGCAGCGGCGCGCGGTCAAGGGCGTGTCCGAGGAGGATGCGGCGCTGATCGACGCGCCGGCGCTCGCCGCCGAACTGGAGGTGCTGTTCGGTGAGGCGCTGACGAAGCTCTCCTTTGCCCGCCACGTCCAGGAATGGATGGCGGACGAGGCCGCCAACGCGGCGGCGCTCGACGTGGCGGCGCGCTATGCCGCCTGGGCGACGCTGTCGCCGGCCGGGCGTGCGCAGCATGGGTCCGGCGTCCTCTTCAAGGTGCCGCACAAGGTCGATCCGCTGCATCTGGTGCCAGTCGAGACGGTCGAGGTCGACGGCGTCACCATGCTGCGGCTGCCCGAGGCGCGGCACCGGCATCGCGAAGGCTTCGGCCTCACCGACCAGGGCATGGACCTGACCCATGCGCTCGACCAAGCCAACTACTGCATCTGGTGCCACAACCAGGGCAAGGATTCCTGCTCTTCCGGGCTCAAGGAGAAGACCGGCGAGTTCAAGGCCAGCCCCTTCGGCGTGAAGCTCGCCGGCTGTCCGCTCGAGGAGCGGATCTCCGAGATGAACCTGGTGAAGTCGCGCGGCCACTCGGTGGGCGCGCTCGCCATCGCCACCGTCGACAACCCGATGTGCGCCGGCACCGGGCACCGCATCTGCAACGACTGCATGAAGTCCTGCATCTATCAGAAGCAGGAGCCGGTCGACATTCCCCAGGTCGAGACGCGGACCTTGAAGGACGTGCTGGGCCTGCCCTGGGGCTTCGAGATCTACGCGCTGCTGACCCGCTGGAACCCGCTCGACCTGCGCCGCCCGCTGCCGAGACCGGACTCGGGCTACAAGGTGCTGGTGGTCGGGCTCGGCCCCGCCGGCTACACGCTGGCGCATCATCTGATGAATGACGGCCACACGATCGTGGCCGTGGACGGGCTCAAGATCGAGCCGCTGGACCCGTCGCTCTCCGGCGTGCGGGCGGATGGCAGCCGGGTTCCGTTCCGGCCGGTCCGCGATCTCGCGGAGCTGACCGAGCCGCTGGAATCCCGCGCCATGGCCGGGTTCGGCGGGGTCGCCGAGTACGGGATCACGGTGCGCTGGGACAAGAACTTCCTCAAGGTGATCCGGCTGCTGCTGGAGCGCCGGGCGCAGTTCACCATGATGGGCGGCGTGCGCTTCGGCGGCACGCTGACGGTGGAGGGCGCCTTCGCGCTCGGCTTCGACCATATCGCGCTCTGCGCCGGGGCCGGCCGGCCGACCGTTGTCCCGATGAAGAACGGGCTGGTAGCCGGCGTGCGCCAGGCCTCCGACTTCCTGATGGCGCTGCAGCTCACGGGTGCGGCCAAGGCGGACTCGATCGCCAACCTCCAGGTCCGGCTGCCGGTCGTCGTGGTGGGCGGCGGCCTGACCGCAATCGATACGGCGACCGAGGCGCTGGCCTACTACCCGGTGCAGGTCGAGAGGTTCCTGGCCCGCTACGAGACGCTGGCGGCCGAGCGCGGCGAGTCCGTCGTCCGCGCCGGCTGGACGCCGCTCGACCGCGAGGCGGCGGACGGGTTCATCGCGCATGCCCGCGCGATCCGCGCCGAGCGGGCGGCCGCCGTGGCGGAAGATCGCGAGCCTCGCATCGCGGCGCTGGTGGACTCCTGGGGCGGCGTTACGATCGTCTACCGGCGTCGCCTCATCGACGCGCCGAGCTACACGCTCAACCACGAGGAAGTGGCGCTCGCGATGCAGGAGGGCATCCGCTTCGCCGAGGGGTTGACGCCGGTCGCCGTCGAGACCGACCGCTGGGGCAACGCCGCCGGGCTGACCGTGGCGCAGGCCGATGGCGCGCAGCACGTGCTGCCGGCGCGCACCATCCTGATCGCCGCGGGCACCCAGCCCAACACGGTGCTCGCCCGCGAGGAGCCGACAAGCGCCTTGATCGACGGCAAGTACTTCCAGGCCTACGACGCCGACGGCACGCCGGTGAAGCCCGAGAAGTCGGCCAAGCCCGCCCGGCCTTATGTGCTGATGAGCCATCGCGGCGACGGGCGGTCGCTGAGCTTCTTCGGCGACCTCCACCCGAGCTATGCCGGCAACGTCGTCAAGGCGATGGCCTCGGCCAAGCAGGGCTATCCGGTGGTGAGCCGCGCGCTGGCGCAGCACGAGCCGGTCGCGGCCGAAGAGCTGGTCGCCACGCTCAACGCCGGTCTCCGCCCGACGGTCCATTCCGTCGAGCGGCTGACGCCGAACATCGTCGAGGTGACGGTGAAGGCGCCGTTTGCCGCCCGCGGCTTCGAGCCGGGCCAGTTCTACCGGCTGCAGAACTACGAGACCAACGCCCGGCGCACCGGCGACACGGTGCTGGCGATGGAGGGCCTGGCGCTGACCGGCGCCTCGGTCGACCGCGAGCAGGGCCTGCTGTCGACGATCGTGCTGGAGATGGGCGGCTCGTCCGATCTCTGCGCGCTGCTGCAGCCGGGCGAGCCGGTGGTGCTGATGGGGCCGACCGGCACGCCGACCGAGACGCCTTCGGGCGAGACCGTGCTCTTGGCCGGCGGCGGCCTGGGCAACGCGGTCCTGTTCTCGATCGGCCAGCAGCTGCGGCGCGAGGGCTCGAAGGTCGTCTACTTCGCCGGCTACAAGCGGATCATCGACCGCTACAAGGTGGCCGAGATCGAGCGCGCCGCCGACATCATCGTCTGGTGCTCTGACGAGGCGCCGGGCTTTGAGCCGACCCGGCCGCAGGACCACGCCTTCGTCGGCAATATCGTCGAGGCGATGGCGGCCTATGGCTCAGGCAGGCTCGGCGAGACGGCGATCCCGCTCCCGGATGTGGACCGCGTCGTCGCGATCGGCTCCGACGGCATGATGCGCGCGGTCGCCGAGGCGAGGCATACGGTGCTGAAGCCGTTTCTCAAGCCGGGCCATTGCGCGATCGGCTCCATCAACTCGCCGATGCAGTGCATGATGAAGGAAATCTGCGCCCAGTGCCTGCAGCTCCACCGCGATCCCGCGACCGGCGCCGAGACCACGGTCTTCTCCTGCTTCAACCAGGACCAGGACCTCGACCGGGTCGATTTCACCAATCTCCGCCAGCGCCTCAGCCAGAACGGCGTCCAGGAGAAGCTGACCAAGCAGTGGATCGACCGCTGCCTGCACGAGATCGGATGGCGGCCGGCACAGGCGGCGGAGTAGGGGACACTATGCTGCCGCCGGTGGCAGCTTCAGGTGCCGCTCGATCCGGCGGACGGGCTCTTCAAGCTCGCTGATCAGGATCCCGTGTCCGAGCACGGACGCGTGATACTCGGTGACGGCTTGGCGCAATGAAGCGATATCATGCTTCACATTGCTGAATTCGCGGCGCGTATCGGCCTGGAACGCACGCATCTCCGCCCGAAACTCGCGCGCATCAGCGGCGACCGTCGCTACCAGCTGGTAGACCGCCCCGATATCGTGTCCATTGCCTTCGCTCATGCGCCGCGCCCTCGCCGAAGCCGGCATTATCGCGCCGCCCCGGCACCGGCGCAACCGCCACTCGTTTGCGCCGTAGCTTCCTATCGGCGGCTCCGGATAGAGTAGCCAACCCTACGCAGGGAGGGGCCATGGCCTTCGATCTCGATCGCTTTGTCGAAGATTGCCGGTCGGCGCTGGGCGACCCGCATCCGTCGCGCGCGGTGCGCGAGGTCACGGCACGCGCCATGGCCGCTCCGGGCGAGGTGATGGCGGCGCTCGGCGAGCCGCGGCGGGCCGCCATGACGGCACTCCATCGTGCCCCGGATCTCACGGTGCTCAACGTGATCTGGGGCCCGTACATGACGCTGATGCCCCACAATCACCGGATGTGGGCGGTGATCGGCATCTATACCGGCCGCGAGGACAACATCTTCTGGCGCAGGCTCCCGGAGGCCGGCCGTCGCATCGAGGCAGCCGGCGCCCGCGCGCTGTCGGTCGGCGACGTCGAGCCGCTCGGCCGCGACATCATCCATTCGGTGACCAACCCGGTCGCGAAGCTCACCGGCGCCATTCACATCTATGGCGGCGACTTCTTCGCGACCGAGCGCAGCGAATGGGATCCCGAGACTCTGGTCGAGGGACCCTACGACGTCGACAAGGTGCTGGGCCTGTTCGAGGCCTCGAACCGCGCCGGCTGAGCGCGTCTCCTACTGGGCTGCCCCGCCGGGCGGGCCGCCGCCCATCATCGGGCGCGGCGTGTAGCCGGCGGGGATCTGGAACTGATCGGCCGGCAGGTCGACATGGTCGATTGTCTTGAAGGTCGTGCGCGTCCGCGGCTGGTCATCTCGGAAAGTCGTCACCTCAACCGGCATGCCGACGAAGCCGATCGCCTTCGTCTGGGCATCGAAATCGAAGCGTTCCGTCACGTCCTGCTGCCGCGGCCCTTGCATCGTCTTGCCCATCGTCTCGGCAAAGCTCTTAAGCGGCGCGATGTCGGCGGCGGTGAGCCCGACGCCGGCGATCGGCACCATGCAGAGATCGGCCGTGTGCTTACCCCCGCGGCTCTCGTGGTAGACGGTGCAGGACCAGCTGCCGACCGTCTTGCTCTCGCCCTTCTCGAAGGTTGCCGGCGCGAGGGGAGCGGCCGGCGCCGCGCCCGGCGCGCCATGCGCCGCCATCATCGCCTCGACCTTCTGCCGCTGCTCGGGCGGCAGGTTGGCGAGGCGCTGCTGCACCATGTCGGACTGCGCCGCGTGCTGGACGCCGGAGAAGTCGAAATAGGTCTGGTTCTTCGGGTCCAGCATGTAGACCTTGCCGCCGTCGGCCTGGAACAGCATCACATGCTGGTCGACTTCGACGCGGACGCCCTGCGGGGCCAGCGACATCGTGCTCGTGGTCGTCTTGTTGTCGCCGAGAAACGTCATCTCGCTCGTAATCTGCACGCCTGCGAGCGCGCCGGTCGCCCAGAAGCCGATGGCGGCGGCAGTGCCCCAAGTCCTAGCCTGCATGGACAATCTCCCCCTTGGCCAGACGCCGGCATAGCCCGGACGACCGGGCATGTCCATCCGGTCTCGGGGCCGTGCGCTACTCGGTCTTACGGAAGTCGAGGGCCGTTCCGTTCATGCAGTAGCGCAACCCGGTCGGGCGCGGCCCGTCCTCGAAGACATGGCCGAGGTGACCACCGCAGGCGGCGCAGGTGACCTCGGTCCGGGTCATGCCATGCGAGGTATCGCGATGGGTCGCGATCGCGCCCGGAAGCGGGTCCCAGAAGCTCGGCCAGCCGCTGCCGCTCTCGAACTTGCGGTCGGAGCGGTAGAGCGGAGTGCCGCAGGCGGCGCAATGATAGACGCCCTCGCGATGCTCGTGGTTGAGCGGGTGAGTGCCGGCCCGCTCGGTGCCCTTGCGGCGCAGCACCTGGTACTGCTCGGGGGTGAGCCGCTCGGCCCATTCGGCCTCGCTCAGCTTGCCCGGATCCTTGATGTCCGCCATTTCCAGCTTCCCTCCTGCTTGACAGGCTCCCGGTCATCGTGTGTCGCTCGCGGCACCCGACCGCAAGAGCTTTCCGGAAGCAAAAGTGTCGCTCGACGACGTCATCCGCCACTCCAGCCGGCCGCATACCAGAGGATCGCTGGCGGTCGAGCTGTCGGCGCTCGGCCTGCGCCGCGGCGACGCCGTGATCGCGCATACGTCGCTGAGCACGATCGGCTACGTGGCGGGCGGCGCCCTCACAGTGATCGAGGCGCTGCTTGACGTGGTCGGGCCGCGCGGAACGCTCGTCATGCCGGCCCAGACCGCGGACCTCACAGATCCCGGCAGCTGGCGCTTTCCCGCCATCCCGCCCGACTGGGTCGACACGGTGCAGGCGGCGATGCCGGCCTACGATCCCGCGCGGACGCCGACCTTCCAGCTCGGCGTGGTGGCGGAGCTCTTCCGCACCTGGCCGGGCGTGCTGCGGAGCGCGCACCCGGTCTGCTCGTTCGCCGCCGCCGGCCGGCTCGCCGCCGAGATCCTGGAGCCGCACGCGCTCGACGATCCGTTCGGCGAAGCCTCGCCGCTGGCGCGGCTCTATGCGCTCGATGCGCGGGTC
>Ga0209579_10004093_pt1 | contig 10269 bp, 8 predicted proteins | sample Coa_R1_2_FD_187152 | JGI IMG/M metagenome (GOLD analysis project Ga0209579, IMG submission 187152) | Surface soil microbial communities from Centralia Pennsylvania, which are recovering from an underground coalmine fire - Coalmine... | ecosystem: Environmental > Terrestrial > Soil > Unclassified... | reverse complement strand
GACGTGATGCTGATGGAACGCCGGGCGGACAAGCACGTGACGAAAGCCCAGTGGCAGGAATATCTGCGGGCCTCGTTCGCCGACAACAAGCCGTGGGACCAGCTCGTTCGGGAGATCGTCTCCGCCATCGCCGGCCTGGGGGGACGGCCGGACCTGATCCAATGGGGCGCCTATCCGCAGCGGGAAGGGGAACCCATGCTGATCCGTGCGGACAACACCCGGCTGCGGTCGACCGGCTGGGCTCCGCGCTACGATCTGGCCGGGGGCCTTCGCCAGACCTTCGACTGGTGGCGCCGCACCTCCTAAGGAAGGGATTTCGTGCGGAGATGAGTTTCGCCGACGAACGGCTGGTCCCGGAGGAGGCCGTTGAAGCCTCGCTCCAGGAGCATGTGGCCCGGTATCGGTTCGCGCGGGAGCGCATCCGCGGCCGCGTCCTGGACGTCGCCTGCGGGACCGGCTATGGGACCTCCATGCTGGGCGCCCTGGGCGCCGACCGGTCTCTGGAGGCCCTCCGATATGCCCGGCGATACCCGGCCGCCTATCTCGCCGCCGATGCGGCGCGGCTGCCCTTCGGCCGCGTGTTCGACTCGGTCGTGTCCTTCGAGACGATCGAGCATCTTCCCGATCCCGGGGGCTTCGTCGCGGAGTGCGCCCGCGTCCTGAAACCCGGAGGCCTTTTCCTCGTCTCGACGCCCAACCGCGAGTTGTGGTCGCCGAGGTCGCCGACGCCGCTGCAGCGTCATCACGTGAGGGAATTCAACCGCCGGGAATTCCTGGAGGTCCTCCAGCCGTTTCACGTGCAGCTGTTTGGACAAGTGGTGCTCAGCCGCCGGGGGGCGGCCCTCTGGGAGGGGAAGGAACTGGCCAAGCGGGTGCTGCGCGCCTTTCTCCCGATCCGCCGCTTCCGGCCGGCGGCCCTGCGCCGTCTGGACGGACTCGAGCCCGATCCGCGCTACGCCGTCGTTCCCGTCGGACGGAGGACTCCCGCTATCTTCGTCGCGGTGGCGACTATCGGGCCTCCCGCGTGCGATTCCCAGTAGCGATCCGGGGGGGCGTGTCGTATAATCCATGTGGAAGTGAGGGGTGTGGAGCGAAGGGGAAGCAGCACTCCGATGTTCTTTGGATAACCAGCGAGAGTCGACGACTCTGATCCTCCTTCCGCAGTCTCCTTTCCGACGTTCACTTTAGACCTGCTGAGCCGTTGACCCTCGGGGACCCGCTCCTTTTTGTCTCGAGGTGACTATGGGTCAGGATCTTGCCAACCGTCTGCTCGGCGTCATCGACAAGGCGCTGGACAAGAAAGCCTACCAGGAGCTCCACTGGGAGGGCGCCTTCGAGGATTACCTCAAGATCATCGCGGAGCACCCCCGGGCCGTCCGCAACGCCTTCCAGCGCGTCTATGACATGATCCTGTCGTACGGGTCGGAATCGTACAGCGAGAACCGCGAGAGCCGCATCCGCTTCAATTTCTTCAAGGACCCCATGGGAGGCGGCAAGGACTCCATCTTCGGCCTGGAAGATTCCCTGACCCACCTGGTGAACGCCATCAAGTCCGCCGCGCACGGGTACGGGACCGAGCGACGCATTTTCCTTCTGCACGGGCCCGTCGGAAGCTCCAAATCGACCATCGCCCGGCTCATCAAGAAGGGCCTGGAAGTCTACTCGCGCTCCCGCGAGGGGGCCCTCTACAGCTTCGCCTGGAAGGCCGGCGAGGACTGGGTCGACTGCCCCATGCACGAGGAGCCGCTGCGGCTGCTCCCCCTCGACGCCCGCGATCAGATCCTCAAGGAGATCAACCGCTCCTTCGAAGGAGGCTATCCCCTCAAGGTGGAAGGGGAGCTCTGCCCCTCCTGCCGGCGGAACTTCGCGGATCTCATGGCCGTCTATAAAGGCGACTGGCGGGAGGTCATCAAGAACATCAAGGTCCGCCGGCTGATCCTGTCCGAGAAGGACCGCGTCGGCATCGGCACCTTCCAGCCCAAGGACGAGAAGAACCAGGATTCGACCGAGCTGACCGGCGACATCAACTACCGCAAGATCGCCGAGTACGGCAGCGATTCGGATCCGCGCGCGTTCAATTTCGACGGGGAGTTCAACGTCGCCAACCGCGGGGTCATCGAATTCATCGAGGTGCTGAAGCTCGACGTGGCCTTCCTCTACGATCTTCTGGGCGCGTCGCAGGAACACGCCATCAAGCCCAAGAAGTTCGCGCAGACGGACATCGACGAACTGATCATCGGGCACACCAACGAGCCGGAGTACAAGCGGCTGCAGAATAACGAGCTGATGGAGGCCTTCCGCGACCGCACGCTGAAGATCGACATCCCCTACAACATGCGGCTCGACAACGAGGTCAAGATCTATCAGCGGGACTACAATCCCGAGCGGATCCGCGGCAAGCACATCGCGCCGCACACCCACGAGATCGCGGCGATGTGGGCCGTGTTGACGCGTCTCGAGGAGCCCAAGAAGGCGAACCTCACGCTCATGCAGAAGCTCAAGCTGTACAACGGGAAGACGCTGCCCGGCTATACCGAGGACAACATCAAGGAGCTTCGCGACGAGACCCATCGCGAGGGGATGGAGGGCATCTCCCCCCGCTACATCCAGGACAAGATCTCCAATGCCCTGGTCAAGGTCGACGAAGGAGGCTGCGTCAACCCGTTCATGGTGCTGAACGAGCTCGAGGAGGGCCTGCTGCACCACTCCCTGATCTCGAGCGAGGACCAGAAAAAGCGCTTCAAGGAGCTGCTGGCGGACGTGAAGGGCGAGTACGAGGATATCGTCAAGAACGAGGTGCAGCGCGCGATCTGCGCCGACGAAGAGGCGATCACCCGGCTCTTCATGAACTACATCGACAACGTCAAGGCCTACACCCAGCGGCAGAAGGTGAAGAACAAGTACACCGGCCAGGACGAGGAGCCGGACGAGCGGCTCATGCGGTCGATCGAGGAGAAGATCGACATCCCCGAGAGCCGCAAGGACGACTTCCGCCGCGAGATCATGAACTACATCGGCGCCCTCGCGGTCGAGGGGAAGAAGTTCAACTATCGCTCCAACGAACGGCTGCAGAAAGCCCTGGAGCTGAAGCTCTTCGAGGATCAGAAGGACACGATCAAGCTGACCAGCCTGGTCGCCGGCATCCCGGACAAGGACACGCAGGAGAAGATCGACATCGTGAAGAGCCGGCTCGTGAAGGGCTACGGCTATTGCGACACCTGCTCCAACGACGTGCTTTCGTTTGTCGCGAGCATTTTCGCGAGGGGGTCTTCGAAGGAATGAGGGGTGCCGGCTCTTCGCCTGAGCACCGGTCCCCAGGGACGGATATGGATCGCACCAACACCTACATCAAGAAGATCGAGAAGGATCATGCCCGCTTCCGGGAGATCATCCGGGGGCAGATCCGGAGGGATCTTCGCAAGTACATCTCCAACGGCGAGATGATCGGCCGCCAGGGGAAGTACACGGTGTCCATCCCGCTCCCGCAGCTCCGGCTTCCGACGTTCCGCTACGGCGCGAACGACCGTTCCGGGGTCGGGCAGGGTCCCGGCGACGTCGGCACGCCGATCGCGCCGGGAGATCCGGGAGAGGGCGGCCCCGGCGGCGGCAACGTGCCGGGCCAGCACATCCTCGAGGTGGAGCTGACGGTCGCCGAGCTGGCCCAGATCCTCGGCGAGGAGCTGGCGCTTCCGCTCATCAAGCCGAAGGATCGCAGCTCGATCCTGGTCGAGCACGACAAGTATACCGGCATCGCCCGCGTCGGTCCGGAGAGCCTCCGGCATTTCAAGCGGACCTACCGCGAGGCGCTGAAGCGCGCGGTGGCGACGGGCTGCTACAGCCCGGACAAGCCCATGATCATCCCGATCAAGGAGGACAAGCGGTATCGGTCGTGGAAGACCCGCGAGCTGCCTCAGAACGCGGCGGTGATCATCTACATGATGGACGTGTCGGGCTCCATGGGCGACGAGCAGAAGGAGATCGTCCGGACGGAGGCCTTCTGGATCGACACCTGGCTCCGCTCGCAGTACAAGAAGCTTGAGACGCGCTACATCATCCATGACGCCGCCGCCAAGGAAGTCGACCGGGAGACGTTCTTCCACCTGAAGGAGTCGGGCGGGACCAAGATTTCGACGGCGTACCAGCTGTGCTCCGAGCTGATCCGGAAGGACTACAACCCGGCCGAGTGGAACATCTATCCGTTCCACTTTTCGGACGGCGACAACTGGGGAAGCGAGGACACCAAGCGCTGCATGGAGCTCTTGAACGACGACCTGTTCCCGCGCGTGAACGTGTTCTGCTACGGCCAGGTGAAGAGCGCGTACGGCAGCGGACAGTTCAAGAAGGACCTGGACGACCGCTTCCCGAAGCACCCGCAGATGTTGACCAGCGAGATCCGCGACCGCGAAGGGATTCCGGACTCGATCAAGGACTTCCTGGGCGCCGGAAAATGAGGGGTTCCCGGTTCTGCGGGGCAGAACGGGTGCCGTGTACATGAGCGACCTAGCCCGACGTCGCGATCCGCAGCGCAAGGCCGTCAGCCAAGCGGACCAGCTCCGGCGCGCCCAGGACGAGATCCTGAAGCACGCCCACGACTACGGCCTGCAGCCGTTCAGGACCGTCTTCGAGCTCGTCAGCCACGACGAGATGAATGAGATCGCCAGCTACGGCGGATTCCCCACCCGCTATCCGCACTGGCGCTTCGGCATGGAGTACGAGGAGCTGCAGAAGGGGTATTCGTGGGGGCTGCAGAAGATCTACGAGCTCGTCATCAACAACGATCCCTGCTACGCCTACCTGATGAAGTCGAACATGATGGTCGACCAGAAAATGGTCATCGCCCACGTGTACGGCCACAGCGATTTCTTCCGCAATAACATGTGGTTCTCCCAGACCAATCGCCGCATGATCGACGAGATCGCCAATCACGGCACGAGGCTCCGGCGTTACGTCGAGCGCCACGGGCAGGAGACGGTCGAGGCCTTCCTGGACGCCGCGTTGTCCCTCGAGAGCCTGGTCGACTACCACTCGGTGTACTCTCCCCACCGGCGCCGAGCCCGCTACGAGTTCGCCGAGGAGCCCGAGGCGTCGGAGATCCGAAAGCTGCGGGCGGCGAAGGGGTACATGGACCGCTTCATCAATCCCCCCGAGTTCATGGAATCCCAGCGGAAGAAGATCGAGGACCAGCTCCAGAAGAAGAAGCGATTCCCGGAAGAGCCGACGAAGGACGTCCTGGAATTCCTGATCGAGTACGCGCCGCTCGACACCTGGCAGCGCGACGTGCTGTCGATCGTTCGCGAGGAGGCGTATTATTTCGCCCCCCAGGCGCTGACCAAGATCATGAACGAGGGCTGGGCCACCTACTGGCACGCCAAGATCATGACGGAAAAGGCGCTGAAGGAAGGGGAGGTCATCGACTTCGCCGACCACCATTCCGCGACCCTGGGGATGCGGCCGGGCGCCATCAATCCGTACAAGCTCGGCGTCGAGCTGTGGCGGTCCATCGAGGATCGCTGGAACAAGGGTCAGTTCGGCCGGGAATACGAGGACTGCGACGACTTGGCGATCCGGCGCGGCTGGGACAAGAAGCTCGGCCTCGGCCGGGAGAAGATCTTCGAGGTGCGCCGCATCTACAACGACATCACCTTCATCGATGCGTTCCTGACCAAGGAGTTCTGCATCCAGCACAAGCTCTTCGTGTACAAGTTGAACGGCCAGACCAACCGGTACGAAATCGCCGACCGGGATTTCGAGGCGGTCAAGCGGAGCCTCCTCTTCCGGCTCACGAACATGGGCCATCCGATCATCGTGATCCAGGACGGCAACTTCCGGAACCGCGCGGAACTCCTGCTCCGTCACCGCCATGAGGGGGTGGACCTGGAGGTCGCCGAAGCCCGGGACACCCTCCAGAACCTGTATCGGGTCTGGCAGCGTCCGGTCAGCCTGGAGACGATCGTCGAGGATCAGCCCCGGCTGCTCGGGTACGACGGGGACAAATTCAAGGAAGAAGACCTTTCGTCCCCGGGGGCCTGAGACGCTATACTTCCCCGTATGACGAGGCTGCTTCTGGCCGGGGCAGGGGGCTTCCTGGGGTCGATCCTCCGCTACGGGGTCTCCATCCTGCTCGTGCCGTGGTGCGGACGCTTTCCCTGGGCGACCCTGGGGATTAATGTCTGCGGCTGCTTTCTCATCGGCCTCCTCATGCCCTGGGTGGAGGCCCGCCCGGATTGGATGATATTCGTCATTACAGGCATTTTGGGAGGTTTTACCACGTTTTCCGCCTTTGGACACGAAACGCACCGGCTGGCTCAAGGGAATACCCCTTTCCTCGCGGCCGTTTACGTCGTGGCGAGCGTGGGGGTGGGGCTTTCGGCTGTCTGGATCGGCCGAGGTCTGGCGAAGTAGAACCGGCCTTCCTGGCCGGGTTGACCCCTCTTTAGTCGATGTGGTAAACTGGTGCACCAATGGACGAAAAGCAGGCCAAACTGGCCTCCATGGAAGCGGACAAGGAGAAGAAGATCCGCCAGTACATGGAGCTCCAGGACCAGGCGGACGCCATGAATGAGCAGATATACCGCGTCTGCTGCGACGTGGAGGCCCTGAACGTCCAGATCTCCGCCCTCAAGGAGGAGATCACGAAGGCGGCCCTGAAGGGGTCCAAGCCCGCCAACGGGGCTCACAAGCCCTCGGTCAGCGGAAAAGTCACCGGCGGGCCGTAGTCGAGCCGTCGACCTCCGCCCGGTCCCAGCGCACGCCTCCCGTCGCCATTTCAGCCCCGGAAATGAAAAAGGGCCCCCGGACGGGAGCCCTTTCTCTGGATTGCGGAGCGTCGTCGCCTACTCGGGAATGATCAGCTGCCAGCCTGCCTGGAGGTTGGAGCCGTCCTCGCGGAGCTTCTTGTCGATGTTCGCGTCAACGATGATTTTGATCATGTCCAGGATGCCGATCTTGCGCTCCGACGCGAGCTTGGCGGCGATCGTCCAGAGGCGGTCGCCCGGGGCGACCTGAACCACCTTCGAGCCCGTTGGGGAGGCGACAGGAGCCGGCGGAGTCAGCGGAGGCAGCGACGTCGCCGCCGTGCCCGTGCCCGGAGCGCCCAGGTTGGGCGTCGCCACCTTGCTGGGCAGGTCGGGCATGGTCAGCTTCAGGCCGACCTGGAGCGTGTTCGGGTCTTCGATCGCCTCCTTGTTCGCCTCGTAGATCTTCTGGTAGTGGCGGGAGGTGTTGTACACCTTGACCGAGATGCCCGAGAGGGTATCGCCTGGTTGAACCGTGTAGATTTTTTGACCATTGACGGTCTGGATGGATATGTCCTGCTTGGGAGCGGCCGTCGTCTTCCCTTCAGCGGGGGCGGGAAGAGGCGTCGTCTCCTTGGCGATCTGGGGCTCGTCCGCTTTCTCGACGGCGGGGACGGGCTTTTCCGCTTTGGCCGGGATGAGGAGCTTCTTTCCGGGGCGGAGCGCCGTCGGCTTCAGGCCGGGATTCGCGTCGGCGATCTTGGACGCGTAGGACTTGCTGCCCATCGTCTTCTCGGCAATCTTGTCGAGGGTGTCGCCTTCCTTGATGACATACTCTTCGCCCGTCGACGACGGGCTCACCCGCTTCTCATTCTTCTCTTCGCTGCCCTTGACGGGCGTCGAGGTCGTCGACTTTTGGGACGGATCGCCGAACTTCTGCTGGGCGGCCTTGTAGATCTGGTTGGTTTCCTCATCGGAAATGCGAGGGGAGGGGCTTTCGGCGCCGGAGTTGGTGCCGAGGATCATGGCAGGATCGCCGCCGGACGTCTTCGGCGGGGCATCGTCCTTCGGGGTGGTTTTCTGGTCGAGGACGATCAGCGCGACCAGGGCGGCCACGATGGCCGCCGCGATTCCGACCTTCACCTGGGTGTTCATCCCTCTCTCCTCTCGCCTAAACTTTATGGACGGACGTTGAAATTCGATGTGGATGGAGCAGCGACGGGAACCGGCGGGACCAGCCCCTCTCTCATTCTTCCCCCTGAACTACACGGACAGTATATGCGGGATCGGGAGCTTGTCAAGTTATAAGTTATAAATTATCCACATGCCGCCCGCGAGGCGGGCGGGGAGTGGAAGGGGCGGCTCGCCCAGCCTCCGGATCGTGCCGGAATCGACTCCGGTTCCGGTGCTGCGTCGGGGAATCGAGTTCCGGAAGGGGGACCTCTCTCCGTTTGGCTCCCCCAATGCCGATAAGGACTGAGGGACCCAGGGCGTGCGCCTCTTTCCGGGAATCGATGAATGTCGGATCACCTTCCAGCATCCGTGGGCGGCCCGTCGGGGGTCGAACGCTCCGGGACTTCTCGCCACGGTTCGGCGGAAGGACGAATTCTTCCCCAATTGGACGGCATGCGAGCCCTCGCCATCCTATTGGTGTTCATCGCCCATTGGGTTCCGTTCGAGGCGGCGGGACGGGTGATCGAGTGGGGACGCATCGGCATGGTGCTGTTCTTCACGTTGAGTGGATTCCTCATCACCGGGATTCTCCTACGCTGTCGCGATCATTCCCCGACACCCGGGACGGCCCTCCGAGCTTTCTACATCCGAAGGACCCTGAGGATCTTCCCGATCTATTACACCCTTCTGGCGGTCCTCCTTCTGCTGGGATACGAGCCTGTCCGGAAGGATCTCGCGTGGCACCTGACCTACTTGGCGAACTTCTCGGCGGCCTTCATCAGGCCCGAGGGGACGTACTTTGCCGTCAGCCACTTGTGGTCGCTGTGTGTCGAGGAGCAATTCTACCTTCTCTGGGGGCCCATGGTTTTGTACTTCCCCCCGAAAGGCTTGTGGATCTCCAGCGTGGCGATGATCGGAGGTGGCATCGCGTTCAAACTGATCGGATCCCTGGCCGGACTCAGCCTCTGGCAAGTGTGGGTGTCCACGCCGGGCAACCTGGACACCCTGGGTCTGGGAGCGCTTCTGGCCATCCTGCTTCGCGACCGGGAGGCTCACGTTCGACTCCGGGAATGGCTCCTTCGGTGGGGTCCCCGGATCGGGCTGCCCGGTGTTCTTGTCCTCGCGTGGGCCCACCGGACCTTCGAGCACTCGCTGGCCGTCTACGGGGCCTTCTTTGATATTTCGGTCGGCCTCATCATGGGGGTTCTCCTGGAGTCGGCGGCTCAAGACCGCCGCTACGCGCTGGGGGCCTTGTTCTCCTGGGCTCCCCTGCGATATGTCGGGAAGATCAGTTATGGATTGTACCTGTTTCATCAACCCGTCCGCCGCCTCCTGCAGGCGGTCTGGGTTCGGGAGTTCGGCGTCACTCTCGGGAACACCGGTCTGTCTACGTTTCTCCTGGCGACGTGCGCGACCGTCGGCGTCGCGGTGCTGTCCTGGCACCTCTTTGAGAATCCCATCAACCGTCTGAGGGGGAGATTCCGCTATTGCGGGTCCATCCCCGGAGGGGCCTGATCGCGTGGGTCCGAGGCCCTCCCCATCCCCGGCGTCGCGACGCCCGGCAGGGACGTCGCCGCTCGCGGAAGGGAGCCGGATAACGCCTGGCCTGGGAGGCGGGATCGTGCCGTCGGGAAACCGCCGCGGCCCGCCGGAGAACAGGAACCGAACGCCCTTTCGGGATGTTCTAAAAGCCTAAGTTTCGGGCAACGGCGAGGATACGATAGGCGATCATGAACGGCTACCAGCGCGTCCTTGTCCGCGGCCAGATTCCCGTCCTGCTCGCGTTCCTCGCCGCCGCCGCCTGGGCGGGCTCGAAACTGCCGGACTTCGCCGTCGAGGCCGGCACGGAGGTCCTCCTCGACCAGGCCGATCCCGATCTCGCCTATTACAACCAGACCCGCGCCGACTGGGGCAGCGACGAGTACGTGATCGTCTGCTGCCACCGCAACGAGGGCTGGTTCACCCGCGAGTCCCTCACCCTCCTCGGGGGATTCGTCCGCGCGATCCGCCGGCAGCCCTACGTCCGCAGCATCCTCTCCATCGCCTCCGTCCCTCTCCTGCGCAACAAGCCGGTCGGCTTCCTCCCCGTTCCCGTGTTCCTCGCCGACGCCGACGGCACCCTCGACCCGAAGATCGACCTCGCGAAGGCCCAGGCCGAGCTCCTCGATCACACGCAGGCCCGGGGCAACCTGATCTCCGCCGACGGCAAGGACCTCTCGATCCTCGTCACGCTGGACGTCCCCGAGGACGCGAACCGCCTCGAAGCGGAGCGAAACCGCCTGATGGGAGGCCCCCGCAGCGCGGAGACGGCACGGCGGCTTCGGGAGATCGAAGGTCCCTTTCAGGCGAGCGTTCAGGAGCA
>Ga0209579_10004091_pt1 | contig 10272 bp, 5 predicted proteins | sample Coa_R1_2_FD_187152 | JGI IMG/M metagenome (GOLD analysis project Ga0209579, IMG submission 187152) | Surface soil microbial communities from Centralia Pennsylvania, which are recovering from an underground coalmine fire - Coalmine... | ecosystem: Environmental > Terrestrial > Soil > Unclassified... | reverse complement strand
GGCGGGCGGCGCATGCGGGTATTGAGCCGGAGAAGGGCGTGAATGCGGTGCATGAGATGGCGCTGCAGATTGCGCGGTTGATGAAGATGAACGATCGCGCGCGCGGGATTACGGTGCAGGCGACAGTGGTGGAGGGCGGGACGGCGGCGAATGTGGTGCCGGAACGGGCGCGGGCGGCGGTGGATATTCGGTTTGCGAGGGTGGCGGATGCGGGGCGGATTGAGCGCGAGTTGCGCGGGTTGCGTCCGATTTTGCGCGGGGCGCGGGTGGAGGTGCGGGTTGGGGGGATGCGTCCGCCGCTCGAGCGGAGTGCTGGGGTGCGCGAGTTATTTGGCGTTGCGCGCGGGTTGATGCGGGAGGTGGGGCTTTCGCTTGGCGACGCTGCTACTGGCGGGGGGTCGGATGGGAATTTTACTGGGGCGCTTGGCGTGGCGACGCTGGATGGCTTGGGGGCTGTGGGGGATGGGGCGCATAGTTTGCGGGAGCATGTGGTGGTGAGGGAGCTGGGGGTGCGGGCGGCGTTGATTGCGGGGTTGTTGGCGAGGTTGTAGGCATGGAGGCACTGAGGCACTGAGGGGAGAAAAGGCAATTTCAAATTTTAAAATTTCAAATTTCAAATGAACAGAGAAGAACGGCGCTAGCGGAGGTATTCGTGGCGGAGGTAGGCGATGGTTTGCTGGTCGAGGTCGGAATAGTCGGAGTGAAGGGCGTCGCGTAGGGCGGCGTCCATGGATGAGGCTGTGGAGATGCGGTCGAGGAGGCGGCTGATGTCACCGATGCCGCCTGATTCGATGATGGATTCGACGGCGGCTAGAGAGTAGGCGTAGGCGAAAGAGGCGGCGCCGCCAGAGAGCGACATCCATGACCCTTCGAGCATTTGGAGGCTGGGTGCGCGGCCTTGACCTGCCAATTCTATCAGCGCACCGGCGGAGCTGTTGCTGCGGCGGCCTTCGATCCATTGTGCGACGCCTTCCTGGACCCAGGTGGGGGCGCGGCCGCGCGTTTTTTGTGCGATGAAGCTGTGGGTGAGTTCGTGTTTCAGGACGCGGGCTAGTTCTGGCGTGACGTTGCTGAGTCCTTGGACTGGGATGCGCATGCGGCCGTCGTTGATGGCACCGACCCAGTTGGGGGCGCGGGTGATGTCGGCAAATGCCTGGCCGGTGTAGAGAATTACGCCGATGGGCTCGGGCGGGGTGTAGTCGAGCTGGGATTCGATGTCGTTGAAATCTTCTTCGAGGGCGTGGAGGATTCCGCTGGCGAGGTCGGGCGCTGCGGTGCCGCTGTATTTCAGGGTGAAGTGAGCGGTGACGCCTTCGCGGTAGCTTTCTTCTTCGGCTTTATCTTTTTGCGCTTTGGCGAGGGCGCGTTCAACTTCGGGGTCGGGGTGCAGGTGCTCGGCGCGTTGCCATTCTTCCACTGCTTGATCCATTTTGTTCAGGCCGTAGTAGGCCCAGCCGGTGAGCTTGGCGACGTCGGCAGAATTGGGAGCGACACGGCGCGCTTGCTCGAGAGGGTCGAGGGCGGCGGTGAACTGGCTCTGGCGCAGAAGGAGCACGGATAAATTCAGGAGCAGGCCGAGATTTTCTGGGGCGAAATTTAGCGCCTGGCGGTAGTGATCGATGGCGCCGTCCACTTCGCCTTTGGAGAGCAGGAACTGGGCGGCAGTGTAGTGAGCGGCGGAAACTTTTTCGATGGAGGCTGGGGAGCCGGAGCGAGCTTCGGCTTCAAGGCGCGCGATGAAGGCGAAATCGATGGAGTCGTCGTGAACGGCGAGGCGGACGATATCGTTGTAACCGCGGATAGGCGCGATTTCTGGCGCAGAGACGGGCGGCGGATCACTTTGATGGGATGAAGAGTAGCCAAACTGGTCTTTTTCGATGCGGGCGACGATGGATTTGGGAAGAGTGAAGCGGCCGGCGGAGGTTTCATAGCTGACGTGTTCGCCATCGTCGGAGACGTTCGCGGCGCTGATGCGACGGCCGTTTTTGAGCACAATCGTGTCGGCGGCCGCGGAAGACACGACGAGCAAGAGCAAAGCTACAACTAGCGCTGCGCGATGCACATCTCAATTTTAGCAATGGGGCACGCTCACCTTCCGGCTGCCTTTGCTGGTCTTTGTCTTAAGTGGCATGCCGGTCTTAAGTGGTATGCCTGGGTCTTAAGTGGTATGCCTTAAATGGCCACCGTGCGAAGAGTGCTGTTCAACGCAAAAAAATCGCGGAGTGGGTTCTTTGTGGCTGGGGCGCTTGCGCTGCTGGCGGTCCTTGTTTCTCCGTCATCATCCTGCGCTCTGCAGGCAGCGGCGACGATTCAATCCTCCGTTCAGAATTTGCCGAGCGATCCGCGAGCCCTGTATCAGACGCTGAATGCGCTGCGGCCGGATGCGGAGCACGTCTACACGGTTCATGAATTGAATCTGCGGCGGGATGTGGTGAACGTGCGGCTGATTGAAGGGAGGCTGGCGTTTTTTCAGCCGATTGACGGGCACGTGACGGGCGCGGTGTTTTCGGGACGCGGCCATATTTTCGCGACGCCGAGAGAAAGAGGAGAGAGGCACTCGATCGCGCAGTATCTGGGCGTGCCGATGCTGAGCCAGGATTTCACACGCGCGTATTTTCGATTCACGGACGGGACGGCGGCGGAGATCAGCCAGCAGCTCGGTTCGCCGGACGAGGCGGACGTGGCTGATCCGAAATTCGCGGAGAGTTGGAGCGGGCTGGTAAGCAGCTTGAATCCGTGGCACTCGCTGCGGGTGATGTTGGATCTGCTGTCGAGCGATCCCCTGCCGTATTTCTATATTGGAATGGAGAACGACAACATCGGCGCGTTTGATGTGGCGGTGGATGCGCGGAGGCACGAGCAGGTGTTGATGGGTCAGCCACGAATCGAGAAGGGAGCGCGCTTTTACGATATGTGGGCATCGTTCAAGGCGCTGGATGCGCCGAAGACGCCCATCGAGATGTTTGCGCCGGTGGATTACGCGGTGGAGACGACGATCGAGAATGACCTGTCACTGGCGGGCCGGACGACGTTGCACTTGAAGGCGCTGCGGGCCGGCGAGCGGGTGGTAGGGCTGGAGCTTTCCAGGAATCTTGCGGTGGAAGCGGTGAAACTTGAAGGCGGAGCGCCGCTTTTTTACTTTCAGAATGAGGACATGAGCCGGCACGACATCCTGGAGCGTGGCAACGACGCGCTTCTAATAGTGCTTCCTACGCCGGTGAGGCCAGGCCAAGAAATTCGTTTGGAGGTGACGTACCACGGCAACGTAATCAGCAGCGCGGGAAATGGCGTGGAGTTTGTCGGCGAGCGTGGCACCTGGTTCGCGCACGTAGGCGGTGGAGATCATTTCGCGCTGTTCGATCTCACGTTTCGCTGGCCAAAGCGGTTTACGCTTGTCGCTACGGGAGTTCGCACCGATCTTCGCGACGATGGTGACGTGAAGGTGGGCCGCTGGCAGTCGCGCGTACCCTTCGCGGTGGCAGGCTTCAACCTTGGCGAGTACAAAGAGGAGACTGCGGCGGGCGATCGCCCGAAGGTGGAATTGTACGCAAACAAGCAGCTCGAGGATGCGATCCTGGCGTTGCTTCAGAAAAATCCCGGCGACAACACGTCAATTCCCGGGATGTTTCAGTCGCCAAGGACACGAGGATTATCGGACGCGATTCCCGAAGCGCCGCCACCGAGTCCTGCGGCCGTGTTGAAGCACCTTGGAGGCGAATTCACCGATTCGATCCGATTTTTCGAGCGATTTAACGGACCCTTTCCATTCGAACGGCTGGATGTGTCGCAGATACCGGGGAACTTCGGGCAAGGATGGCCAGGGCTCGTGTATTTGTCGACGCTGGTGTTTCTGCCTCAATCTGCGCAAGAACGTGCTGGGTTCAGCGCGCTCGCGCAGGAGGAATCTCGCGAGTTGATACCGTTTCATGAGGTGGCGCATCAGTGGTGGGGCAACGTGGCCGGATCAGCCGAGTATCGCGATGGATGGATACAGGAAGCGATGGCGAATTATCTGGCGCTGATGTATGCCGATAGCAAACGACCGGCGAGTCAGAGAATGAAAACGTGGCTCGATCGCTATCGGAGCGCGCTGACAACGAAAGCCCCGGATACCACACTGACGCCTGACTCAGCTGGCCCCCTTAGCTTCGGATGGCGGCTGCTGTCGTCGAGGGCTCCGAATGCCTATGAGACGGTGACGTATGGCAAGGGAACGTGGGTGATTCACATGCTTCGCGAAATGCTCGCTGAGCCTAACGCTGCGGATCCCGACGCGCGCTTTCGGGAGCTGCTAAAGACGATCCTGAGCGAATATCATTTTGCACCGCTCTCGACGGCGGACTTTCAGCGAGCGATCGAAAAACGGATGACACCTGCTATGGATCTGGAAGGAACGCGCTCGATGGACTGGTTTTTCGATCAGTGGGTGCGCTCCACAGGAATCCCGCACTATTCGGTGGAGTTTCAGGTGAAACCTCGCGACCGGGAATTCCTTATAACAGGCAAGCTGATACAGTCGGGCGTAGACGACGTTTTCACAGCCTCTGTACCGTTGTACGCAATGAGGCCGGGACCTGGCGCAAAGGCGGAAAAGCTTGGTGTTGTGGTTACAAATGGAACTGAGACGCGGTTCCGATTTGTTACGAAGTCCCGCCCCGTAAAAATACTGATTGATCCGCGAGATACCGTACTTTGTGTTACGAATTGAAATTCCCAATTTGACATTACGGGAAAGTTAAAAAGGAACCCGCCTGCCGCCCGATATTTTTCGGGTTTAATGTTGCTTCACATTGCCTTCGGTTTTATCCTGTCACGTCCTGAGTGGGATACGAGATGTCGTAGCGGAGAGGCGTTTGCTGAAATGGTGCACTCCGGACAAGCCGGCATGATTAAAAGTCTGAGAACTCCCTTTCACTAACCCATTCGATGCCCCTTCTTTGAAGTTCGCAGGCATCTATAAGCAGATCGAAAACTTAGTATTGGGGCGCTTTCGTGGATCCTGAGGGTTCACCAAACATAGCGGGAGCAGGCGAGGCACCGGTACTCGAACCGGGCCATACGCTGGCAACCGTTACCGACAAGATCAGCTCGATCGTGCTGGGCCGCGGCACGACGAAGGGCTGGATGGTCGGCTTTGCGCTCGCGCTCGCGTTGCTGATGATGTTCAACGTGGCCGTCACCTACCTGCTGATCAAGGGCGTGGGAATCTGGGGGATCAAGATTCCGGTCGGGTGGGGATTTGCGATTGTCAATTTCGTATGGTGGATTGGAATCGGCCACGCCGGAACGCTTATCTCCGCAATTCTTCTTCTTCTGCACCAGAAGTGGCGCACGTCCATCAACCGGTTTGCGGAAGCGATGACGCTATTTGCAGTGGCTTGCGCCGGAATGTTCCCGTTGTTGCACATGGGACGGCCGTGGCTATTTTTCTGGCTGATGCCCTACCCCAACCCGATGTGGATGTGGCCGCAATTTCGGAGCCCGCTGGTGTGGGACGTGTTTGCGGTTTCGACGTACGCAACCGTTTCCCTGCTCTTCTGGTTCGTGGGACTGATTCCGGATCTGGCGACGCTGCGCGACAGAGCCAGAAATCGCGCGACGAAGATCGTCTACGGCATTCTCGCGATGGGGTGGCGCGGATCGGCGGTGCATTGGACCCGGTATGAAGTCGCGTCATTGTTGCTGGCCGGTCTGGCAACTCCGCTCGTGGTTTCCGTACACACCGTGGTTAGCTGGGACTTCGCGGTGGCGATTGTCCCTGGCTGGCATACCACGATCTTTCCGCCCTACTTTGTAGCCGGCGCAATTTATTCCGGATTTGCGATGGTGATGACGCTGGCGATTCCGATTCGCAAATTTTACAAGTTGGAAGACATGGTCACGATGCGGCACCTGGACAACATGGCCAAGGTGATGCTCGCGACCGGCATGATCGTCGCTTATGGATACATGATGGAGACGTTCATGGCGTTTTACGGCGGGGATCCGTTTGACCGCTATTTAATTTTGAACCGGATGACGGGACCGTATGCGGTAGTTTACTGGTCGCTGATTGCGTGCAATATCGTCATCCCGCAGGCGATGTGGTCGCGGAAAGTTCGCGCGAGCGTGCCGGCGCTGTTCGTGATTTCGCTGATCGTAAATACAGGAATGTGGCTCGAACGGTTCGTAATCGTGGTGATCAGCCTGAGCCGCGATTACATTCCGTCGATCTGGAATATGTACTACCCGACGAAGTGGGATTGGATGACGTACATCGGGACGTTTGGTTTGTTTTTTACGTTGTTCTTGCTGTTCGTGCGATTCCTCCCGATGATTTCGATCGTGGAGATGCGTTCACTGGTGCGGGAGACGGACGAGAAACCGGAGTAGCGGCGAATCGAAAAAGGCTATGGCACAGATCTTTCATCACAGCACGAACCTGATCTCGCGGCTGAGCATTTATGGCGGCGTGTTTATCATCGCGTTGCTGGGAGCCGCATTGTATGGGATCGAACTTTCGCCGTGGTATACGGATCAGCATGTCGCGCGCGAACAGCCAGTTCCCTTCAGCCACAAGCATCATGCCGGCGAGTTGGGGATCGATTGCCGCTACTGCCATACGTCGGTCGAGAAGTCGTCGTTCGCAGGATTGCCGCCGACGCAAACCTGCATGACGTGCCATTCGCGGATTTGGACGAATGCTTCGATGCTTGAACCGGTGCGCGCAAGCTATCGCGACGACAAATCGCTGGCGTGGACGCGGGTGAACGCGCTGCCGGATTTCGTTTATTTCGATCACAGCATTCACGTGAGCAAAGGTGTGGGTTGCACCACATGCCATGGCCCGATTGCGGAGATGCCGCTGACCTGGAGAGCGGGCACGCTCTACATGCAGTGGTGCCTGGAATGCCATCGCGAGCCCGAGAAGTATGTCCGTCCGAAATCCGAGGTGTTCAATCCGTATTACGAACCGCCGAAGAACCAGATAGAACTCGGGCGGAAGTTGGTGAAGGAATACAAGATTCAGAGTTTGCAGAACTGTTCGACGTGCCACCGGTGATTGCATAACGATGAACGACGACTCCAACTCGAACCATTCCGCCAACGAGACGATTGATCTCGCGGCCGTGCGGGCGAAGCTCGCGAAAGACGGCGGCAAACGATTCTGGCAGAGCCTGGACGAACTGGCTGAGACGCCGGGTTATCGCTACAAGCTCGAAAACGAGTTTCCTGAAAATACAGAGAAGGAAGCCGAGGGAATCGACCGGCGCGGGATTCTGAAGTTGATGGCCGCGTCGGCGGCCATGGCCGGGCTGAGCGCGTGCACGAAGCTGCCGACGGAGAAAATCGTTCCGTACGTGCGGCCGCCCGAGGAGATCATTCCAGGCAAGCCGCTGTTTTACGCAACGTCGATGACGCAATCAGGGGTTGCGACCGGGCTGCTGGTTGAAAGTCACATGGGGCGGCCTACAAAGATTGAGGGCAATCCGGACCATCCGGGAAGCCTAGGTGGGACGGATGTTTTCAATCAGGCGTCGATTTTGACACTCTACGATCCCGACCGATCGCAAACCGTGATTCATGAAGGGCGCATCGAAAGCTGGGCTGCGTTTCTCACGACGATCGGGAACATGAGATCGCAGATTGCGCCGAAAGGCACCGGACTTCGCATTCTCACCGAGACGGTGACGTCGCCGAGCCTGGCGGCGCAGATTCGAGATGTGCTGAAGCAGTTCCCCGAAGCGAAGTGGCATCAGTATGAACCGTGCATGCGCGATGCGGCGCACGATGGCGCGGTAACGGCGTTTGGGAAGACGGTGACGACGGTCTACCACCTCGACAAGGCCGACGTGATCGTCTCGCTCGACGCGGACTTCCTCACGACGGGACCGGGGCATACTCGCTACGCTCGCGATTTTTCTTCGCGCAGGGCGATTGAAGGACCGGATACGAAATTAAATCGCTTGTATGTTGTGGAGTGCACTCCGACCAGCACGGGCTCGATGGCGGACCACCGGCGAGCGATGCGGGCGAGCGAGGTGGAAGCGTTCACGAGGCAGCTTGCTACGGAGTTTGGGATCGCGTCGGCGGGAGCGCCGGAAAATTCGGCTTCGTCGGTTCCGCCGGCGTGGATGATGGCGCTCGTGCGCGATTTAGAAAAGCATCGCGGCTCGTGCGTCGTGATTCCCGGCGAAGGGCAGCCGGCGATCGTGCATGCGCTGGCACACGCGATGAACGCGTCGTTGGGGAACGCCGGGAAAACGGTTACCTACACCGAGCCGATCGAAGCGAATCCCGTAAACCAGATGAATTCGCTGCGCGAGCTGGTGAAAGACATGAACGCGGGGGCCGTCGACGTGCTGGTGATTCTAGGAGGGAATCCCGTTTATGACGCGCCGGCGGATTTCGAATTTGGGCCGACGCTGCTGAAGGCCAAGCTGCGAGTGCATTCGGGACTTTATTACGACGAGACGGCGGAGCTGTGCCACTGGCATATCCCTGAGACTCATTTCCTTGAGGCGTGGGGCGATGCGCGGGCGTATGACGGGACAGTCGGAATCGTGCAACCACTGATTGCGCCGCTTTATCAGGGACGATCTGCGCATGAATTGATCGCTGCGCTCGCCGGTGATGCCGGAAAATCGGGGCACGATCTGGTTCAAGGCTACTGGAAATCGCAGCGCCCGGAAAAAGACAAGGCTTTCGACTCATTCTGGCAGAAGTCGCTGCACGACGGCGTGGTGGCCGGGACGGCGCTGCCTGCGATTCCGGTTTCGCCGCGAACGGACATTGGTAGGGAGCCTGCATCGCCAACGCTTGATAAGGACGCGCTGGAGATTGTGTACCGGCCCGATCCCACGATTGGCGACGGGCGTTACTCGAATAATGGCTGGCTGCAGGAAACTCCGAAGACGATCACGCGGTTGACGTGGGACAACGCGGCGCTCGTGAGCATTAATACAGCTGAGCGATTGAAGCTGCGTCATGGGCAGTACATGAAGCTGAAGGTGGCTGGCCGCGAGGTGTATGCGGGAATTTTCGCCGATCCCGGCCATCCGGATAATTCCATCACGCTGCATCTCGGATATGGGCGGCGGCGCGCGGGAAATGTTGGGAACGGTCAAGGCTTCAACGCCTATTTCCTGCGAACTTCGGGCGCGCCGTGGATGGCAGGCGGGCTGCAACTCGAAGATTCCGGGAAGAAGTACTACTTCGCGGTGCAGCAATACCACTACATGATGGAGGAAGACGGTCATCCTGCGGATACGGAGAGCGTGAATGCTTTCCGCCGCGATTTAATCCAGGTAGCCACAGTTGAAGAGTTTCAAAAGGATCCGAATTTCGCGCGGCATCCTGAGACGGAGCCGGGGAAAAAGCTATCGCTATATCCCGGATTCAAATCTGAGGGATATGCGTGGGGGATGTCGATCGATTTGAACCGCTGCATCGGATGCAATGCCTGCGTGGTGGCGTGCGTGTCCGAGAATAACATCGCGGTGGTGGGAAAAGATCAGGTGATGCGCGGGCGGGCGATGCAGTGGATCCGGATCGATACTTATTTCCGAGGGAACCTGGAAACGCCGGAGATGTATTTCGAGCCGCTGCCCTGCATGCAGTGCGAGAACGCACCGTGTGAGGTGGTGTGCCCTGTTGGCGCGACGACGCACAGCATCGAAGGGCTGAATGAGATGACGTACAACCGGTGCGTGGGGACGCGCTATTGCTCGAATAATTGTCCTTATAAGGTGCGGCGCTTCAATTTCTTCCTGTACTCCGACTTTAAAACTCCGAGCCTTTACGGAATGCGCAATCCGAACGTGACGGTGCGGAGCCGCGGCGTGATGGAGAAGTGCACTTACTGCGTGCAGCGCATCAACGCGGCGAAGATTCGGTCGGAGGAAGAAGATCGGCAAATTCACGACGGAGAAATTGTGACTGCGTGCCAAAGCGCGTGTCCGGCTGAGGCGATCGTGTTTGGAAACATTAATGATCCGAAGAGCCGCGTATCGAAATTGAAGGCGCAGTCGCGCGATTATAGTTTGCTGGATGATCTAAATACGAAGCCGCGCACGACGTATCTGGCGCGCGTGCGGAATCCGAATCCGGAGATACGCGAATAGGGAGCACGTAGAGGCTCGATTGAAGCGATGAGACGAAAACCGATTTACGGATTGTTGGCGGAGTTTGTGACGCCGGAGGAGCTTATAGCGGCGGCTCATCGGGCACACAGCGCGGGCTACCGGAAGATTGACGCGTTCACGCCGATGCCGATCGAGGGGCTGGCAGAAG
>Ga0209579_10004089_pt1 | contig 10274 bp, 6 predicted proteins | sample Coa_R1_2_FD_187152 | JGI IMG/M metagenome (GOLD analysis project Ga0209579, IMG submission 187152) | Surface soil microbial communities from Centralia Pennsylvania, which are recovering from an underground coalmine fire - Coalmine... | ecosystem: Environmental > Terrestrial > Soil > Unclassified... | reverse complement strand
ACGCCTCGATGTGGACATCGGTCCGTCGCAGCGCCTGTTGGCACAGCCGCCGGATGTGCTCAAACACATCCGTGCGACGATGCTCGCGGGGGTCTACGCGCTGCTCGACTTCCACCCCTACCTTCAGGATCCGACTATCGTACGTCTGTTGAAGGATATCGCCCAGGACTACGAACGCTGCGCTCGCACCGTCGTGCTGATTGGCTACGAGACGCAGATCCCGCACGAGCTGGAGCACCTGGCGGCGCGCGTGGTACTCGCCTTACCCGACCGCAACGAGCGACGCCAACTGGTCGAAGACGTGGCGCGGCAATGGACGCACGCGAATCCCAGGCAGGCCCTGAGGATCGATCCACGCGCCCTCGAGATGCTGGTCGAGAACATGAGCGGACTGTCGGCGGCCGACACGCAGCGTCTGGCGCGCAAGGCGATCTATGACCACGGCGCCATCGAGCCTTCGGATGTGCCGCGGGTCATGCAGGCGAAGTACGAGTTGCTGAATCATGGCGGCGTATTGCGGTACGAGCACGACACCGCACAGCTTTCCGACGTGGGTGGCCTGGTGAGTTTCAAGGGCTGGCTGCAAAAGCGCTGTGCGGCTTTCGACGGCTCCGCGCCGGATCTCGACCCACCCAAGGGAGTGTTGTTGCTGGGCGTGCAGGGCTGTGGGAAGAGTCTCGCTGCACGCGCGAGTGCCGGAATCTTCCACGTGCCGCTGCTGCGACTCGACTGCGCGGCACTCTACGACAAGTACATCGGCGAGTCGGAGCGCAACCTGCGGGAATCGCTGAAGTCGGCCGACGTGCTCGCCCCCTGCGTGCTGTGGATCGACGAGATCGAGAAGGGCTTTGGCTCCGGCGATTCCGACGGCGGAGCGGCCCGCCGCGTGCTGGGAGCGTTCCTCACTTGGCTCGCGGAGAAGAACAGCCGGGTGTTCGTAGTGGCCACCGCCAACGACATCACCGCGTTGCCGCCGGAACTGATCCGCAAGGGTCGCTTCGACGAGATTTTCTTCGTCGACCTGCCGAACCTCGGCACCCGCGCGGAAATCCTGCGGATCCACGCGGCGCGGCGCGGGGTAGCGCTGGATACTGCCGGCCTGGGCGCGCTGGCACACGAGTGCGAGGGCTTCTCCGGTGCGGAGATTGAGCAGGCGATCGTCGCCGCGCTCTACAGTGCGCACGCCAAGCATGTCGCCCCCGATGCGCGGCTGCTCAGTGCCGAGGTCGCGGCCACGCGGCCGCTGGCCGTAATCATGGCGGAGAGCGTCGCCGCGCTGCGCGACTGGGCGAAGGATCGAACGGTCCCGGCTGACTAGCAGCCGTAGTCCTTCCAAGGAGCCAGCTTGCAATTTCCGAGCGACGACTCACGGTCCCGGCGGCTGAACCAGCGAGCCCAGAGGGTCTTGCCGGGGGGAAACACGCGCACCACCGTGTTCATGAAGCCGTACCCCATCTATGCGGCATATGGCAAAGGCTGTCGGGTTTGGGATGTCGACGGTGTAGAGCGAATTGATTGCACCAACAACTTCACGGCTGCCATTCACGGATACGCCCATCCCGAATTGATCCGCGCGGCACAAAGTCAGCTGAATCTGGGCACGGCCTTCGGATTACCCACGCTCTCAGAGATCGAGCTGGCCGAGCTGCTGGTCGAACGGGTGGCATCCGTCGAGCACTGTCGGTTCGTGAACTCCGGTACTGAAGCTGTGATGAGCGCAATCAAGGCAGCCCGCGCTTACACGGGCAAGCCGAAGATCGCTAAGTGCGAGGGGGCTTACCACGGCACGTATGACTATGCCGAAGTAAGCCTGGATTCTCAGCCAGGCGCCTGGGGGGCCGAAGCTCCTGCATCAATCGCCTATGCAGCAGGCACCCCGCAGGCTGTGATGGACGATGTCATCGTCATCCCATTCAACCAAACCGAGCGCGCCGTCGAGATTCTTCGCGCCCATGCATCCGAGCTCGCGGGCATTCTGGTCGATCCGATGCCACACCGCGCCGGCCTGGTTCCGGCGGATCCGGGCTACATGACCGCGTTGCGCGAGGTGGCTTCTGAATGCCGAGCCCTGTTGATCGTCGACGAAGTAATCGCGTTTCGCCTCGGGTTTGGCGGCGCCCAGCCGTTCTGGAACGTCGCGGCAGATTTGACAGTATTCGGAAAGATCATCGGTGGCGGCTTCCCCGTGGGCGCAGTGGGTGGGCGACGAGACGTCATGCAGGTGTTCGATCCCAGCCACGGGAAGCCGCAGCTACCGCAAGGCGGAACGTTCTCCGCGAACCCGATGTCGATGCGCTGTGGGCTCGCTGCCATGCGGCTTCTCCAGCCCGACTCGTTTCAGCAACTCGCGGCGCTCGGAGAACAGATGCGCGCGGGGATCTCAGCCGCATTTCGCCGCACGCGATTGGCAGGCCAAACGACCGGCATGGGATCGCTGCTGAAGATTCACTTCACGGATACTTCGATCACAGACTACCGGTCGGCACTGCCTACCGCGGAGATGAAACAGAAGAGTGAGCGTCTCTCTGCATTGTTACTCAACGAAGGTGTGCTGCTGGGCAGCTCCGGGTTAATGGCTTTATCGACTCCGATGACGAGCGGGGACGCTGATCAGATTATTTCCGCGGTTGAGCGCGCCCTGCAGCGACTTCTGTGAGTTCGCGGTCGCTCAGCGGGGACTCCGACCTCGCGCGGTCGAGGAGGATCCTGTACCCGGCGGAGGACATTAGCGATGAGCCCTACTGGTGGCGCCTTGCACGGCCTCGACACATTCACAGGTCCAGATTGCACTCGGCCTATGACGTCGTGATCATCGGCGCAGGATACACGGGACTGCGGGCGGCTTTAGAACTCTCCCGAGGGGGTGCGACCGTCCTGGTGTGCGAACACGAGGAGGCTGGCATAGGCGCATCGCGCCGTAACGCCGGTTACCTGGGACGGACGCTGAAGAATTCCTTCCCTGAGCTCGCGCAAGCCTTGGGAAACGAACATGCACGGCGGATATATCAGGAACTGAATGATGCGTATCAGACGACCTGGGAGTTCATCCGCGCGGAGGGAATAGAGTGCTTTGCCACCAGGAAGGGGCGCTTCGTGGCAGCCACGTCTCCTGCTCACCTGAAGCGACTTGAATCAGAATACGAGGCGCTGCATCGCGCGCTCGGGTTTCCGTACTCGGTAGTCTCAAAGGCGAACATGGCCGAGGAGATGGGCTCGCCGATTTATCACGGCGGGATCGCCATCCCGGATCTCGGCTCACTTCATCCGGCCCTTTATCATGAAGGTCTTCTCAAGGCCGCTCTCGCGGCGGGAACCACGGTCGCAACTGGCACCGAGGTGCTCTCCTTTGATCGCGACCGGGGCGGTGCCTTTCGGGTAACGACGGTCGGCGAGAACCTTAAGGCAAAGCATATCGTCGTAGCGACCAATGGGTACACGCCGCGGCACTTCAGTTGGCTCGCGCGCCGGGTCATTCCCTTCAAAGGCTATATGGCGGCAACCGACGAACTCGATCCGAGTTTGCTTACAGAGTTGATACCCAACGACCGCACAATCGTCGACAGCAACATCAATGTCGATTTCTTTCGAACTGCTCCGGATTCCCCACGGCTGCTCTTCGGGGGCTCCGCCGGTGCCTCGCTTCGAACTACTCAGGCGATTGCCGAGAAGTTGTCCACTCTCCTGGTACGAGCATTCCCGCAGCTGCGCGGCACCCGACTGAGTGCGGTGTGGTGCGGACAATGTGCCGGCACGTTCGACATGATGCCTCACATGGGATCGAGAAACGGCGCCTGGTACGGCTTGGGGTATAACTTTGCCGGGGTCCCGATGGGATCCTATTTTGGGCTGAGGATCGCTCAGGAGATACTCGGCGGCGTAACTGAGCGCAGCGTATTCACTCGGGCTCCTTTGAAGACCCTGCCGTTCTACGGCGGGTCTCCCTGGTTCGTACCGTTGATCATGCGGTATTTCGCCTGGCGGGATCGCCACTGAGCGAGGAGCCGCATCTGCCCTCAACGACCTTCGAGCCTGGCTGCACCGCGCGAGTTTGTCCCAGCCAGGCAACCACAGCTTGAGTGTCCCCGCGCTCCGCATAAACACGGGCGACCTGCGCTGCAGGTCAGGCAGCGTGACGTCCGAGAACGACATGCGTCGCACGCTCGCCCGCGGCGTACTCCGTACACGAGTAGCCGAGCTTGACGAGATCAACGTCGCCAAGGAAGCGTTCGCCCGAGCCGAGGAGCACCGGGCATATTGCTATATGCAGCTCATCGATGAGCCCGACGCGAAGATACTGCTGAACAGTGGCGATACCCCCGATCCCGACGTCTTTCCCATTTGCAGCAGCCGTGGCTCTCTCGAGGCCGCGATGGATTCCGTCCGTCACGAAATGGAACGTCGTTCCGCCCTGCATCGGAATCGATTCGCGCGGGTAATGAGTCAGTACGAATACGGGAACGCGAAACGGCGGCGTGTCGCCCCACCAGCCTTTCCAGGAGTTATCACGCCACGGCCCTCGAACCGGCCCGAACATGTTTCTGCCGATAATGAGGGCGCCAACGTCATGGAAGCCCCGAGCGAAGAAGTCATCGTCGATTCCGGTCGTTCCTGCGGCCGTGCGGTGAACGCCTTGGACCGTCCAGTTCCTGCCGAGCATGCGCTGGAACGTCGGTGTGGCGACGGCCCATTCGGCCAGCGCCAGCCCGCCGACGCCCTGTGGATTCTCGAGGCTTTGATGCGGACCGGCACCGAATCCGTCGACGGAAACGGATGCGTTCACTCTGACCATGGATTCGGGCTCCTACCGCTCTGTGAGAGAGCGCTTCTCCTCGAGCCATTCCCAGCGCACGAACTTCTGCTGAAGTAGTGCATCGAGCTGCTCGAGCCGCTTCCGGTCGTCGCGCAGTGCCTCGCCCCCTTGTCGATGGTAGTCAGGCGCACTCATACGCGCGGTGAGCTGTGACTGCTCGCGCTCGAGAGCTTCGATCTCCTCGGGAAGGCCCGCGAGCTCGCGCTGCTCGTTGTAGCTCAGCCGCCCTCTCGAGGAAGGTACCCGAGGCGAACGTTCGCGCGTCACCTTCACCGCCGCCCGAGCGCGAGCGGCATCCGCACGGTCCGACGTCGGCCGCGATCGTTGCCTGAGGTAGTCGCCGTAGCCGCCGGCGTACTCGCGCCACAGCCCGTCGCCTTCGGCAGCTAGCGTTTGGGTTACCACGTTGTCGAGAAAGCGTCTATCGTGACTCACGAGCAGCAAAGTTCCCGCGTAGTCTTGCACCCGCGCCTCGAGCAGCTCCAGCGACTCGATGTCCAGGTCGTTGGTCGGTTCATCGAGCACGATGAGGTTCGCGGGCTCGGCGAAGAGACGCGCGAGCAAGAGGCGGTTGCGCTCGCCGCCGGAGAGCATCCTGACGGGCGCCTTTGCACGCTGCGCCGGGAACAGGAACTCCCCGAGGTAGCTCATGACGTGCTTGCGCTCGGTGCCAACCCCTACCCAGTCCGAGCCGGGACTAATGGCCTCGGCGAGCGTCGCTTCGGGATCGAGCTGGGCGCGCAGCTGATCGAAGTAGGCAATGGTGAGGCGGGTTCCAAGCCGCACCGTGCCAACGTCCGGGGCGAGTTCCCCCAGGATCAGTCGGATGAGGGTCGACTTGCCCGCTCCGTTAGCCCCGATGAGCCCGATACGATCGCCGCGCATGATTCGCAGCGAGAGGTTCTCGATGAGCGCCCTGGGGCCGAAGCGTTTACTTACGCCCTCGAGCTCGGCCACCAGGTTGCCTGAGCGCTCCCCGCTGTTCAGGGTGAGGCGGAGATTGCCGAGTCGGTCGCGCCGGGACGCTCGCTCGAGTCGCAGCCGCTCGAGTCGGCGCACGCGTCCCTCATCGCGGGTACGTCGCGCCTCGACGCCTTTGCGGATCCAGGCTTCCTCCTGCGCCCAGAACTTCTCGAAGCGACGTCGTGCAGCATCCTCGGCCGCAATTTCTTCGTCCTTGCGCTGCTCGTAGGCGGAAAACGTCCCAGGGTAGGAGCGCAGCACTCCGCGATCGAGCTCGATGATGCGGCTTGTGACTCGATCGAGGAATTCTCGATCGTGGGTGATGACAATGGCGGCAGGCACCTTAAGGAGTAGTTCTTCCAGGCGCTCGATGGCTGCAATGTCGAGGTGATTGGTGGGCTCGTCGAGCAACAACAGGTCCGGCTGCAGCATGAGCGCCAGGGCAAGCGCGGCGCGCTTGCGCTCGCCGCCCGAGCAGGTCTCAGGAGAGGATGTGCCGGTCAGACCGAAGCGATGGAGGAACTCCTCAAGGCGCGACTCCATTCGCCAGTGTTCGCGCTCGTCGAGAGGTGCGGGCCCTGACAGGGTGGGGGTCACGGCAACGGAGGGTCGGGCACGCAGGAGCAGACTGTCACGCAGGTTGTCCGCGGCGGGCAGCTGCGGCTCTTGCTCGACGAGCGCAAGACGCAAGCCATTGCGCCGCACCAGCTCGCCTGCATCGAGCGGCGTGTGGCCGGCAAGCACCGCGAGCAGGGTCGACTTGCCGGTGCCGTTGCGGCCGATCAGCCCGAGCCGCTCGCCTTCCAGGACGGTGAGCTGCGCTCCATCGAGCAGCGGCCGCTCGCCGAAGGCGATCTGCGCATCGCGAAGTGTGACCAGAGACATTGCTGCATTGTCCCACGGGCCGCGAGCTGAGGTCGCGAACCGTCAGTTCTTTGGAGGCGCGGATCCGCAAGGCAGGGATGGACAGAGCGTATGAAAAGGATATCTTCAGCGTCGGGATAGCGATCGTCCCATTTCGAGTCTGGAGACCGAGATGAGAGAAAGTGGCCAGCCGGATTTTTATCGTCGCAAACTGCTCAAGACGGCGGGTATGACCGTTGCCCTCGGGTTAGTCCCGATCACTGCACGCGTTGCCCCGGCCGAGAGCCCGAAGATGAAGATCGGCATCATCGGCTCCGGTCACGTCGGCAGCGCACTCGGAGGCGTCTGGGCCAGATCTGGCAACGAGGTGATGTTTTCCTCACGTCATCTCGAAAACGACCGCAAGCTCGCCGCGGAGGCTGGAGCGAATGCCCGGGCGGGTACGCCGCAGGAGGCGGCGGCGTTCGGACAGGTGCTGCTGTTCGCGGTTCCGTACAGTGCCTTTCCAGACCTCATCAGAAGTCTGGGTAGTTCAATCAAAGGGAAGGTCGTGATCAATGCGAGCAATCCCTTCCCACAACGCGATGGCGAGATCGCAAATGATGCGCGTACGAAAGGAGCCGGGCTCTTCGATGCACAAATGCTGCCGGGCACCCATGTCGTGCGTGCATTCAACGCGGTAGGCGCGGCCCGCATGGGCAGCGCACACGAGGACCCCGGAAAGATCGGCATGCCCATCGCAGGCGACGACAAGCAAGCCATCGAAGTCGCATCGCGGCTCGTCCGGGAAGCAGGCTTCGAACCGGTTCTCGTCGGTGGTCTCGACATGGGCAAGTATCTGATGCCAGGAACACCCTTGGCCGGCGAGCACTCGCCGCAGGAGATCCGCAGCATCGCGGCGACCCTGAAGCCCTGAAACCTCCCACTCATCTCCGAAACTCTCAGCGTCGGGCTTGCTCGACGGGGGGAACCGAGGTAGCAATCCGCTCGCTTTGCGCCGCTCGGACCGCTGGCGTGCTCCACCCTGACTTCGCACCCCAGATGAAGAAGATCAAGCCCAACGCTGCAACGACAATGAGATCCCAGCCCCACGTCAAGTAGTCGCGGCCACCGAATCTCGCGCTTCCCGCCCACGAGACAAACGCTATCGTCGGGAGATAGAAGATGAGCCACCACGCGGCGCGCAGTTGACGTGGGAAATCTGCCCAGCGGCTCCTCGCTTGATAAAACAGATACACGGGAAGCGCGATCACGACCAGAAGAATGATCTCACCCGTAAGCGGCCACTGTGCCCAGTAGAGCACCTCGGTCGCGAGGGTGAATGCCAGAGCTGCAATCACCGGTAACCCGGGAACGCGGAACGGCCTGTGCACCTTCTCCGCCGTACGCCGCAGCGCCAACGAGCTGACCGGACCGATCAGATAGGAAATGACAATGGCTACGGATATCACTGCGGCCAGTGTTCCCCATCCGCGGAAAAAGAACAGGAAAATGAACGAGACCACCAGATTGAACCACAGCGCCGGCCGTGGAACTCCGTACACAGGATGAACTTCGCCAAGAACCGCGGGGAGCGTGCCGTTGCGTTCCATTCCATAGACCAGTCTCGCCGTGCTCGCGGTATACGTGATGCCGGTGCCGCTCGGACTGACGAACGCATCGACATACAGGAGTACTGCGAGCCAATTGAGATTCACGATGAGTGCCAGCTGCGCGAATGGCGAGCTGAAGTCCATGCCGTGCCAGCCGACCTTCGCCAGTAGAGCCGGCGGCACGACTCCCAGATAGGCGACCTGAAGAATCACGTATATGGCCGTGGCCAGGAGGATCGAGCCAAGCACGGCGAAAGGAATGCTGCGCGCCGGCTGCCGCGCTTCGCCGGCGAGGTTCACGGGGTTTTGAAATCCGTTGAAGCTGAAGACAATCCCCGCCGTGGCCACTGCCGTGAGGACAGCCGCAAAGTTGGTGGAGCTCGATTCCCCGTGTGGGACGAAGCTGAAATTCTCGACATGAAAGCCGGAAGCGATCAACGCAAGGCCCGTAGCGATAGGAACGGCTAACTTGAAGGTGGTGATCGCTGTATTCGAATGCGCGAACAGCCTGACACTCCAAAAATTGAGAAGAAAATAGACGATCACCAATCCGGCAGCGATCGCCAGTCCGGGTGTAGTCAGCTCGCCATGCCCATCGGGCAGATGAACATAAAGGTCCTGTGCCCATCGCCATGGCCACGAGGCCATGTACTGTACCGACGCCTCCGCTTCCACCGACATACCCGAAGCGCTTGAGATCCAATTGGCCCACGCAGCGATGAACCCGACCAGCGAGCCATGCGAATAGAGGCCGTAGCGAACCATGCCGCCAGACTCCGGGAACATAGCCCCGAGCTCGGCGTAGGTGAGCGCAATCGTGATCGCGATAGCACCCCCGAGCACCCACGCCCACACAGCGCCTGATCCTGCGATTCCTGCGGCTCGCCAGGCCCCGAACAGCCAGCCGGATCCGATGATCGAACCCAGCCCGGTGAACATCAGGGGGATGCTGCCAACCTCGCGGCTGACCGCAGAAGATGAGTGCATGCAGATCTACCGTCGCAGCGTATCGTCAGAATAATGACACGTAGCGATCGGGTAGCGGCACTGGCGGCCGTACCAGCGGTCGCAGCGGTAACGGTCGACCCTCGGGCCGGCCGTTTCACGGGGCAGCGGCGCCGGCGCGCTGGGCGCGCCGGCCACCCGCTTTCTCAGAAAGTAGCCGTGAATGCCACGTAAAGCTGCCGGCCGAGCGTGTCGTACGCCGGAGCCGTGTTCGCATAGCCTGCGCCGTAATACGCGGGGAGAACAAGTATCGGGGGATCCCTGTCGAACAGGTTGTTGACACCTCCCCGGATATCGAGCCCCTTCAAGGGCGTGTGCCAGGTCAGCTGGAGGTCGATATAGCTGACATTGGGTGCCTGCGCGGATTGAAAGTCATATTCGCCCTCTACGACGTAGTGCAGCAGGGGGTTGGGATCGTTGTTGTCGTTGCCAACCTTGCCGATGAAACGCCAGTTGAGCGACGCCTCCAAGTCCCAGGGACTCACCCACGTAGTGCGCAGATTGTGGCGCCACCGTGGGGTGAAAGTCTGGCACGTCGATCCGAACAGACCGGCACAGTCGTAAGAACCGCCTCCGGGCAGCGGTGTCGTGCTGTTATGAATGACGTAGGAACCGTTGAGCGACCAGAACAGCGACCCCCAATGCGGCGGCAGATCGAGCTTGTAGTTCGTCTGAACATCGATACCGCTGGTTAGAACGCTCGCGAGATTCACGTTGGTCTGGAGAATGTACCCGCCGGTCGCAACCGTGGCGCCCTGCAGCGAGAAGTCGGTAGTAGTCCGCACCACCTGCGAGCAGTACACCGGGTTCCCGGTCTGGAGACAGTTGCTCACCAGGACGTTTGCGGGGTACACGCCTACCTCACCGTCTACCCGGATCTGCCAGAAGTCGACGCTTGCGGTGAGGTTCGGTATGAACTGTGGTGCCAACAATACGCCGAACGTCCACGACTTCGCCGTCTCCGGCTTCAGCTGTGTACTGCCTCCCTGCACCTGAGCAAGCTGTCCGGAGATGGCCTGGGGAATGATGTCGGTCGTGTT
>Ga0209579_10004087_pt1 | contig 10276 bp, 9 predicted proteins | sample Coa_R1_2_FD_187152 | JGI IMG/M metagenome (GOLD analysis project Ga0209579, IMG submission 187152) | Surface soil microbial communities from Centralia Pennsylvania, which are recovering from an underground coalmine fire - Coalmine... | ecosystem: Environmental > Terrestrial > Soil > Unclassified... | reverse complement strand
CGGGCCGGTCTTCGCGGCGCAGGGCTGGAAGGACTCGCCCTTCAACATCTACCCGGCCAAGGGTCGCTACATGTGGCGCGACCTGGAGCGCGTCTGCGCGAAGCACGGCTTGCCGTTCCACCGTCCATCGTCGTTCCCGCGCGGGAGTCTGCTCGCAGCGCGCGTCGCGTGCCTCGCGCCCGACGAGCCCTGGTGCCCGCGGTTCGTGCGCGCCGTCTATCACGCGAACTTCGTCGACGACCGGGACATCGCCGACGCGGCGGTGGTGACCGACCTGCTGCGCGGCGTCGCGCCCGATGCCGACACGCTCGTCGCCCGGGCGACGGAGTCCGAGACGAAGGACCGTCTGCGACGGCAGACCGAGCGCGCGGCGGCGCTCGGCATCTTCGGCGCGCCGACCGCGGTGGTCGGCGACGAGCTCTTCTGGGGTAACGACCGGCTCGACGACGCGATCGTGTGGGCCGCCGGGCGCGCGCCTACGGGAAGAGCCTGAGCCCGCGCGCGCGCGTGCGCGCGAGCCGATGGAGGAAGGCGCGGCGCAAGATCGGCTGTGCGCCGAGGCGCTGCAGGTGCGGCGTCATCACCTGCACGTCGAGCCAGTCGAGGCCCCGCGCGGCGAGATGCTCGATGAGCCGGAGCAACACGAGCTTGGACGCGTCGGTCTCGCGATGGAACATGCTCTCCGCGGCGAACGCGCCGTCGACGTCGACCCCGTAGACGCCGGCGACGAGCTGGTCGTCGCGCCACGCCTCGACGCTGTGTGCGACCCCGGCGCGATGGAGCGCAACATATGCCGCGCGCATCGCCGGCGTGATCCAGGTCGATTCCTGGCCGGGGCGTGGCACGCTGGCGCACCCATCGATGACGCTCGCGAACGCGGCGTCGATGGTGAAGCGCAGTCCGCTCCGCCGACGGGCGCGCGCCAGACTGCGACCGACGTGCAGCTCGACGAAGTCGAGCACCGCGCGCTCGCGCGGCGAGAACCAGAGGAGCGGCAGGCGCTCCACCGGCCACGGGAAAACGCCGTGCCGGTACGCGGCGACGAGCGTGGCGACGTCGAGGTCGCCGCCGACGGCGACGATGTCGTCCTGCGTGACGGACACGCGGCCGGGATAGGACCGTGCGGATGCCGCGTCAACCGTTCACCGGTCGCGCTTGATCGCGCGGCGGGCAGATGATCGTCTGGGCGCGCCGATGAGCCCGTTCGAGGTCTTCGATCCCTCCGCCGTGTTCGATCCGTCGCGCTGGGCCGGCGAGTCCGGCGCGGCGCGCCTCCTCGAGGCCGCGCGGCACTTCCCGGGCGGGCCGACGATGCTCGTCCTCGCGCTCTTCTTCGCGCCGGTCGGGCCCGGCGTCCCCGCGGGCGTGCTGCTCGCCCGCCACATCCCGCTCAACCCGGCGGTGACGTTCGCGCTCTACACCGTCTCCGACGTGATCGCGGCGTTCGTCTGCCATCCGATCTTCATCGTGTTCCGCCGGCACGGACGAAACGTCCCGCCCATCCGGTGGCTCGGCCGGCGCATGATGTCGATCGCAATGCTCGGGGTACCGCGCGACGACGAGCGCGCTACGTCCGCACTCACCCGCATCGCGACCGTCGGCTTCGGCGTCGACGTCTACACAGCCGGCATGCTGGCGACGGGCCTCGGCGTGCCGCGCATCCCGGGCTGGTTGTCCGCGATCGCAGGGGATCTCGTCTATTTCGCGTTGCTCCTGGCGACGAGCCTTGCTGCTGCGTCGATCTTCGACGACGATCGGATCGTGCTCCTCGCCATGATCGTCGCGATGATCGTCATCCCGCGGCTCGCGCGGAAGCTCGTCCCCGCCCTGCGCCGCTCTTAGCGCAGGAGGCCGCGCGCACTGACGAGCGGCAGGTCGAGCGCCGAGACGAGGCCGGGCTTCGCGGCGCACACCGCCGGAATCGCGTTCAGGATGCGCATCGCGGTCGCGAGGAGACCGCCCGTGTTGTGGTCGCCGTCTTCGCCCGCGAGCGTGAGCTCGCAACGCAGCGCCGGCGACCCGTCGACGACGACGCGGTAGCAACCGGAGCCGGTCGGCTGCGGCCAGTCGGGCGCGAGGTCGTCGCGCAGCCGCGTCACATGCTCGAGCACGATCGCCGGGCGCCCGCCGACGAGCCCTTGGACCTCGAAGCGGAGCGCGGCCATCGTCCCCGCCGGCACGCGGCCGGACGGGATGTCGAACGTCGACTCGGCCGCGCGCTTCTCGTGCGTCTCGCGCAGCTCTTCGACCCGGGTCCCGAGGCCGGCGGCGATCTGGTGCACGACCGGGCCCCACGCCACGCTCAGCACGCCGGGGATGAGGATGAGCGGCGTGTGGTCCATCGGCTGCCCGAAACCCATCGTCTCGAACAGCACCTGCGGCTGGTCGTAGGTGGCGTAGTTGACGATCTCCATGACGCGCACGGCGTCGACGCGCGCGCAGAGCCCCATCAGCGCGAGCGGCAGCGTGTCGTTGGCGAAGCCAGGATCGATGCCCGATGTGAAGCACGACGTGCCGCCCGCACGGCATGCAGCCTCGAGCTTCGCGACCATCGACGGCTCCGCCGCCGGCGGGTAGACGAGCGGAACGACGGACGTGGCAACGACGTTCTTCCCGGAGGCGAGGATGCGGCACATGTCGTCGACCGCGTCCGCCGGGCGGAGGTCACCGGTCGCCGTGTAGGAGACGCAGTCGGCATCGAGGCGAAGGAGCGCCTCGGCGTCGTTCGTCGCCTTCACCCCGACGGGCGGGAGGCCGCAGAGCTCACCCGCGTCGCGGCCGGCCTTCTCGCGCCCGTGCACCCACAGGCCCACCAGCTGGAGCCCGGGGTGCCGGAGGATCGCGCGCAGCGCGTGCCGCCCGACGTTCCCCGTGCTCCACTGGATGACGCGGTACCGCACCCTACTCGTCGAGGAAGGCGCCGTTCGGGGAGCAGATCACCTTCACGTCGGGGCCGACCTGGAAGAAGGGCGCCGTCGGAATGGTGCTCGGCCGCGGGTCGCCGGAGAGCAGGAGCCCGAAGTCGTTCGCCGTGACGTTCGTCCACGCCGGCGTGCCGTCCAGCATCCCGTTCACCCAGTCGACCAGCAGCGGGACGCCGCCGGTCGTGTCGTTGTAGACCTTGTTGCTGCCCCACATCGTGTGCCGGGAGCCGGTGCCGATGTAGTAGCGGTAGTTGTTGGTGAGCGGCGAGATGGCGGCGTAGGTGTCGTGTGCCTGCTGCACCATGACGTCGTTGAACGCGCAGCTGCCGTTCCACCACGTCAGGGCGTCGATCGGATTGTTGTTGTTCAGCATGATGTTGTAGAAGCCCGTCTGCCCGCCGCTGCCGCCGTCGTACGCCGTTGCGTAGTGCGCCCAGCGTGTCGCCGGGAAACGCCCTGCGACGAACTCGGTGTACGCGGGGATCCCGCCGCCGTTCTGGATGATGTCCTTGATCTCGGGAAACTCGGGCGGGATGTTGCCGATGAAGTTCCAGTTCGGGAAGAAGTCGTTCAGAAATTCCTGCGTGACCACGCCATTGCCGGCGTCGGCGAGGACCTGGAAGCGCGACGCAGGCCATGCCTCCTGCAGCAGCGGGGCGTGGAACCACGCGCCGTAGGCGCCGGCGCTCGAGCCGGTGACGAAGATCTGGTCCGGGTCGACGAAGTGCTCGCGCGCCCACTTCTCGACCACGCGCGCGTTCTCGAAGCCGCGGTGCTCGATGTGGAGCGGGTGCGCCGGATCGACGTTCGCGTAGTCCTGCGCCGCGTCGCCGAAGTGGATGTCGCAGCTACAGTACGAGACGAAGACCACGTTCCAGTCGCGGAACGGGTTCGCCGGATTCGACTGGTCCGCGAAGCCGGTCGTCGCGAATTGCGGGTTGTCGCTGCCCGATCCGGCGTCGGTCTTCACGGTCGTGTCGCACGCCGGGACGCTGCACGTGAGCTGCTCCCAGCAGGCGCCGCCGCCCTCGTAGTAGACGAGCAGCTTGTTCACGGAGCCACGCTTCGCGAAGTAGCTGTACGGTGTGCTCTTGACGCACGTCGGGTTGAGCGTCTTGCCGAGGTACTCGATCGGGCCGGTCGGGGAGTACGCGGTGAACTGGGTGTCGGCGACGTTCGGCGAGATCGTCGTGTCGCGTATGGTGGAGTCGACGACGGCGTCGATCGCCGCCTCGACCTGCGCGACCGTCGCGTTCGTGGGGCACCCCTTGTGAACCGTCCTGAAGAAGCCGGTGGCGAAGTTGGCGCGCGCCCGCAGCTCGGCCGCATCACGTCCACCGCGCGTCGGGTCCGAAGGCGGATCGTTGATGAACTTGCTCTCTGCCTTCAGCAGCGCGTTGCACTTCGCGCCGGCCAGGCGGAGGAGGCGCGCGCCGCACTTCGCGTCGCCCTTGTTGCCGAGGTTGAGCCCGCTGTTCACGTCGCCGACGATCGCTGCCGCGGCGGAGTCGATCGCGGCGCGCAGCGTCGACGCGCCGAGCGTCGTGTCCGCGCAGTCGCTGCCCGCGGTCGCGGAGACGGTCTCGGCCTTCGACCAGAGCGTGTCGAGCTTCCCGCCGACCCGAGCGATCGTCGCGTCGCGCTTGGACGTGTCCTGGGTCGTCTCGTACTTCGACCACGCCTTGAACACGCTCCCGCAGTACGCGGCGGCGTCCTTCTGCTTGGCGCTCACGCAGGTGTTCACCGGGTAGAACGCGGGTGCCGCCCAGACGTGTCCGGCGAGAAGCAGCGACACGAGCGTGGCGAAAGAGAGCGGACGGGAAGCCATCTGTGAGCTCCTTCCTTGCAACTATCCGAGCTGGCGAACCTACGTTCAGCCGGGCGCCGGCGTCAACTAAAAGATTTTTGCGCATGCTGGCTGGGATCGTCGCGAGCGCGCTCTTGCTCGCGCTTTACGGCCGGATCGAACGTCCCTGGCACATCCTCGGCTGGATCGCGCTCGTCCCGTGGCTCGCGGTGCTCGACGGGACGCGGTCGCTGCGCGGCGCCGTGCTGGCGGGCGCCGCGATGGCGATGGCGTTCGTGCTCGTCGTCTTCGGCTGGTTCGCGAGCGCGATCCGCGCCTACACCGGGGCGTCGGCCGCGACGGCCATGCTCGTGCTCGTCGTGCTGGCGCCGCTCCTCGAGCTGGAGTTCCTGACGTTCGCCGTCGCGCGTCACGTCGTGCGCCGCAGCGGTGCTGCGCACGCGCTCGTCGTGCTCGCCGGCGCGTCGGTGTGGGTCGCGACGGAATGGGTCACCGGTAAGCTCTTCGGCGACACGCTCGGCCATGGTCTGTACCCATCGCCGTGGCTACGGCAGGCGGCCGATATCGCTGGCGTCGGCGGCCTCACGATGGCGCTGATCGCTGGCAACGAGTGCGTGCGGGCGGCGCTCGTGTCACGGCGGGTGGCGCCGGCGGCCACGCTCGCCGTGCTCGTCGCGACCCTGGTCGGCTACGGCGTCGTCCGCGAGCGCGCGATCCGCGCCGCGGACGCCGAGCCGCCGCTCACGGCGGGCATCGTGCAGGCGAACATCGCGCAGTACGATCGCCTGCGCGCGTACCTGGGGACGTACGAGGCGGTGCGCCGCATCCTCGTCGTCCACTTCGGCATGTCGTGGCTGCTGCTCGCGCGCGGTCGGCTCGACGTGCTCCTCTGGCCGGAGACCGTCTACCCGACGACCTTCGGGTCGCCGAAGAGCGAGGCCGGCGCCGCCTTCGACCGCGACATCGCGGGCTTCGTCGCAGGTGCCGGCGTGCCGCTCGTGTTCGGCGCTTACGACCTCGACGGCGGCGACGAGTTCAACGCGGCGATCTTCCTGCCGTCCGCGCCAGCAGACCCGCCCGCCTTCACGGTGTACCGGAAGGCGTCGCTCTTCCCGCTGACCGAGCGCGTCCCGGCGTGGCTCGAGTCGGGGATCGTGCGACGCTGGCTGCCGTGGCTCGGTACGTGGAAGCCGGGCACGGGCGGCGACGTCGTACCCGTCACGCTGCCCGACGGCCGGACCGTCCGGGTCGCGCCGCTCATCTGCTACGACGCGCTTGCGCCCCGCTATCCGCTCGCGGCCGTCCGGCGCGGCGCCGAGCTGATCGTCACGCTCTCGAACGACTCCTGGTTCGACGCCGGCCCCGGCCCGCACCTCCATCTCGTCGGCGCCGCCTTCCGCAGCATCGAGACGCGCCGGCCCCAGATCCGCGCAACGAACACGGGCATCTCCGCCGTGATCGACGCGACGGGCGAGATCACGCAGACGATCGACATCCACCGGCGCGACACGCTGCTCGCCACGGTCCGCCCGGTGCGCACCACGCGCACCCTGCTGCTCGACTGGGGCGACTGGCTCGGCCCGACCGCGCTCGCGCTCGGCATGCTCGTGGTGGGCGGCGCCTTGGTCCGCACGCGCCGTGGCGCGTCCAATGAACGTAATGATCGCCGTGCAATCGCAGGAGCGGCCTCCTTCCCGCGCGGATCCCGAGCTCCCAGGTGATGTCGGCCGGGGCCACGCCGCCGTCACGAATCCGCCACCAGGCGGGGCGGTCTGGCAGGCGGTTCAGCGCGTGAGCGCGTGGAGCCAGGCGTAGGTCCACGACGTGCGCAGGTACGTGTCCGCCAGCGTGCCCTCTGCCGCCCAATAGACGACGCGGCAGACATGATAGGCCATCACGGCGCCGCCGCACGCGCGCACCGCGCCGCGTGATCCGAGGCGGCGATACCAGCCGTACGCTCGCCCGCGCGCGATTTCGAGCGTCGCCGCCACGACCGCGGCGCCGAGGACGACGACGAGCGGGATGCTGAGCGCGTTCCACCCGAGGGCGGACCACACGTCGAATCGCGCGAGCGCGCAGAACGCCCGCGTCATGCCGCACCCCGGACACGGGAGCCCGAGCAACCCGTGCCAGGGACAGAGGGTCGGGCCGTGGTCGACGTAGGGCGCATATACGAACGGTGCCACGAGCACCGCGAGCGCGGCCCCGACGACGGCGAGCCGCCGGGCGACGAACGTCGGATCACGCATCGGGATAGAGCTCGTTGATGTGTCCCTGCATGATCATCGCCGCGACCATCGGAAAGAACACGCCCAGGACGAGGAGCAAGGTGCCCTTGCCGCGCAGCTCCTCCTCCTTGCCGATGGCGCGACCGAGGTCCGCGAGCCCCTGGCCGCACAGGTAGAAGAAGTAGATGTTGATGGGCAGGCAGCACCCGGAGAGCGCCCCGACCATCGGAGCGATCACCTGGCGGCCGGCGACCGCGTTCAAGACCTCGGCCACCTTGATGTTCCAGTAGATGTGGTAGAGGCCGCAGGTGAGGAGGCTCAAGACCAGCACCATCACCGGATTATTCTTGAACACGGGAATGTCTCGGCGTTCGGTCATCCTCGTCCCCCCAAGCCGCTCGTCCCATCCGGGCGTCGCGGCGAGCTATCAATACTGTCTCCCAAGACAGGTTGCCTGGCTGTCTACCAGATTTCGCGCCGACGAGTCGACCCGAGCCGAGGGTCGCCGTGGCCTTCCGGTTTCGATGATGGCGACCGGCGACACGGGGACGACGGCTGGCGTCGGGCTCAGTGACGTAAAGACGGTCTGACGAAGCGGATTCCCTGAGTTTCCTACGCCCCGCTACGGGAATGGCCAGTTCGTCGACTCCGTCCCGCCGTCCACCTCGACGACCTTGCCCGTCACCCACGCGCCCGCCGGCGAGCAGAGCCACAGCGCTGCGAGCGCGATGTCGTCGACCGTCCCGAGGCGGCGCATCGGCGTCATCGCCTCCATCTTCTGCCGGATGTCGTCGGTGAGGAACGGCCGCAGCGCGGACGTCTCGACCGCGCCGACGGCGAGCGCGTTCACCCGAACTTTCGGCGCGAACTCCGCCGCCAGCTGCCGGGTCATGAACGAGAGCGCCGCCTTCGCCGTCCCGTAGGCGACGAACCCGCCACGGATGATGCGGCCGGCGGCGGACGAGATATTGAGGACCGCGCCGCCGCCGCGCTCCATCATGTGCGGCAGGCACGCGCGGGTCAGCAGGAAGGCCGATGTCAGGTTGAAGCGGAAGCACCACTCCCACGACGGACCGTCGGTGTCGAGCGCGGCCATCGGCGGGAAGCCGCCGGCGTTGTTCACGAGGAGATCGACGTGCCCAAAGCGCGCGATCGCCTCGCGCGCGAGCGTGTCGAGCTGCGCGGCATCGGTGACGTCGCAGGGCATCGCGAGCGCCCGCCGGCCGAGCGCGCGCGCCGCGTCCGCCGTGGCGTCGATCTCCGCCGCCGTCCGCGCCGCGCACACGACGTCCGCGCCCATCTCGGCGAAGGCGAGCGCGATGCGGCGGCCGATGCCGCGGCCGGCGCCGGTGACGAGCGCGACCTTGCCGTCGAGTCGGAAGCGATCGAGGAGTGCCATGCCGGGGCCGATCGCCCGGCACGGCGCGGAAGTCAAGGCGCCGCGAACGCGATGGCGCCGTTCGCCGACGGCGCGAGCGGCAGCTCGACGGTGAACGTTGCCCCCTGGCCCGGGCCCTCGCTCTCGGCGCGCACGCTGCCACCGTGCGCTTCGACGATGTGCCGGACGATCGCGAGGCCGAGCCCGAGCCCCTGGCGTGGCGCGTCCGGCGCCTGCGCGAAGCGCTCGAAGACATGCGGGAGGAAGTCTGGCGGGATGCCGCTGCCGGTGTCGTGGACCGTCAGCCGCGCGCAGTGCTCGGTGTGATCGACGCGGACGACGACCGTGCCGCCAGCGGGCGTGAACTTGACGGCGTTGCCGACGAGATTCGCCGCGACCTGCTGCAGGCGGCTTGCGTCGCCGACGACGGGCGCACTGCCGCCGGCCAGCTCGGCGCGGACGTCGACGTGCTTCGACTCGGCGGTCGCGCGCGCGCTGTCGAGCGCGGCCGCGACGGTGTCGGCGAGGTCGGTGGGCATCATGTCGAAGCGGAGCGTGCCGGTCGTGATGCGCGAGACGTCGAGCAGGTCGTCGATGAGGCGGCCGAGGAGGCGAACGCTCCCGTCGATCCGCTCGAGTGGCTGGATCACGTCCGCGGTCCCCGCGGAAAGGCGGAGGACGCGCGTCCAGACGGCGATAGCGCTGAGCGGGGAGCGGAGGTCGTGGGAGACGGCGGCGAGAAACTGGTCCTTGGTCCGGTTCGCCGCCTCGGCGTCGGCGCGTGCGATCCGCTCGCGCGCGAGGAGGAGCTGGCGTTCCTCCGCCGCGCGCTTCGTCTCCGTGACGTCGTTGCAGATCATGACGGCGGCGAGCGTTCCCCCCGCTGCATCACGGACCGGCGCCGCGGAAACGCTCAGCACCGCCCCCGCCCCGTCGGCGCGGAGGACGGGGACCTCGACGGCGCGGGTCTCCTCGCCGTGCGCGAGCGCGCGCTGCACGGGCGACGACGCTCTCTTGCCGGCGTCCGGCCAGAGGTCGCCCGCGCGGTCGTTCGTGAGCACGATCGCACCATCCGGATCCGCGACCACGACGCCCGCGGGCATCTGACGCATGATCGCCTCGAGGAGGCGATTCGTCCGGTCCGTCCGCTCGCGCTGGCGACGGAGGACGTGCAGGAGCGTTGCCACCAGCAGAACCTCCGCCGCGAAGAGCGCGCCGTTCACGTGCACGGACGGGACGACGATCTCGAGACTCGTCTCGTACGCGATCGTGCTCGCCACCGCGACCAGAACGGACAGAACCCAGAAGAACGACGCGTTGCCGGAGAGGAGGGCGAGAAAGATCGGCACGACGTAGAAGAACGAGAGCACGTCGGCCGGCGTGAAGACGTCGACGACGAAGATGAAGATCGCGAGCCCCACGGCGGCGACCTGGAGCTGCCGCGGCCGCCGGCTCAGTCGGCGAACAAACGCTTCCGCGCTCGCGTGACGGCTACGCCCCGCCCCGACGGACCGGCCGAGAACGCACCGGGGAGTCCGAAACATGGTGCGCAGCCGCGGACGCTGCCACGGAGGAACAGTGCTGTCAACGCACCTCGCGTGAAGTTTCGTCGCGCTCGAGCGGGAGGTCCGTGCTGGTCACGACCTCGTGCACCTCGAGCACGTTCGGGCCGGCGAACATCTCGCGCGGGGGCCGGTTCGCGTGCGCCTCCGCGAAGGCGGGGCTTTGCGTCCACGCGACGAAGTCCTCGAACGTCCGCCACCACGTCTTCACCTCGTAGTAACCCTGCGCGTCGGGATCGTCGGTCCATGTCCCGTGCTCGTGGTCGAACTTCATCGGCCGCGGGCGGTGCACCTCGTTGCGGACGAAGCCGGGGTGACGATCGACGAGGTGGACGCGGCGCTTGAAGCGATCCTCGAAGTCGATCTCGTGCCCGCGG
>Ga0209579_10004083_pt1 | contig 10277 bp, 6 predicted proteins | sample Coa_R1_2_FD_187152 | JGI IMG/M metagenome (GOLD analysis project Ga0209579, IMG submission 187152) | Surface soil microbial communities from Centralia Pennsylvania, which are recovering from an underground coalmine fire - Coalmine... | ecosystem: Environmental > Terrestrial > Soil > Unclassified... | reverse complement strand
ACTTCCTGTACACGCTGTTCGGCAAGGAGCCGGAGGCCCTGTTCGAGAAGATCTTCGACGTCTGCCTCATCCTCCATGCCGACCACGAATGGAACGCCTCGACCTTTGCCGCCCGCGTCACCGCCGCGACCATGTCGGACATGTACTCGTCGGTCACGTCCGCGGTGGGAGCCCTGAAGGGCCCGCTCCACGGCGGCGCGAACGAGGCGGTCATGAAGATGCTCCTGGACATCGGCGAGCCGGACAAGGCCGAAGCCTGGGTCACCAACGCCCTCAAGAACAAGGTCAAGATTTCGGGCTTCGGCCATCGCGTGTACAAGACCGAAGACCCGCGCGCCACCGTGCTCCGAAAATACGCCGAGCAGCTCGGCAAGCACACCGGACAGATCAAGTGGTACGACATCTCCCGTGTCGTCGAGAAGGTGATGTTCGACTACGCCCAGAAGGAAGGAAAGAAGATCTATCCGAACGTGGACTTCTACTCGGCGTCCGTCTATCACTGCATGAACATCCCGATGGAGCTGTTCACCCCGATCTTCGCCATGAGCCGCATCACCGGCTGGACGGCGCATATCATGGAACAGTGGGCGAACAACCGCTTGATTCGTCCGCGCGCCGAGTACACCGGCCCGCTGCGGCTTTCCTATACGCCCATCGACAAGCGCTAGCAGCGCGTTACAGGCGCCGTCCGTCGGAGTCTAACGGGCATGTTCCTTCCGATCGGCGTCGAGCCCCGCTCGGAACGTTTCCCTCTGGTCACCTCCACGCTCATCATCCTCAACGTCGCGGTCTTCCTGCTGTTCGCCCTGGGGACCCCGGATGATCCTTCGGCGATCCGCTGGGCGATGGTTCCCGCCAATTTGTATTGGCCCACCCTCTTCACCAATCTGTTCCTCCACGCCGGCTGGGCGCACCTGCTGGGGAATATGCTGTTCCTGTGGATCTTCGGGCGCACCGTCGAGGACCGCCTGGGCCACCTGGGATACGGGGTGTTCTATGTCGTCGCCGGCCTGGCGGCCGATGCGGCCCACCTGCTCAGCAATCCGACGTCGGAGGTCCCCACGCTGGGAGCGTCCGGGGCGATTTCCGGCGTGATGGGGGCCTTTGTCGTTTTCTCCCCTCGAACCTCGGTCAAGACGTTCGTCTGGCTGGGCATCTGGTTCATGGACGTCATCCGGACGCCCGCTTACCTCTGGATCGGACTGTGGTTCGGACAGCAGCTGCTCCTGAACCTGCTGACGAAAGGCGGGAGCGGCGTGGCCTATTTCGCCCACATCGGAGGCTTCGTGGCCGGGAGTCTCATCGCCCTCATGATCCGGGCCTTCGGGAGTGCCTTGCGCTCCCCGGACGGCGGCCCTCCCACGGCGCCCCCTCCGGAGGGACGCGCGCGACGCCTGTTCAGTCCGATCCCCGACGAGCCGGACATCGAATGGCTGGACGACCCCGGCGATTCCTATTCCGTGCTCCGCCTCGACGAGGATCCCGCCGTCGTGGAGTCGATCGGCAAGGTCGTGGAGCCGATCACCGGCGAGAGGGCCCTGGAGGTGTCCCGACGGCTCCTGGCCACCGGCGGCATGATTGCCCGGACGATCCCCCGCGAGTCGGCGGAGGGCATCCAGCGCGAGCTGCACCGTCTCGGGATTCCGACCGCCAAGATCCTCCACAACCGGGCCAACCTGCCCCCTCCGCCGTCCTCCGTCGACGGAGTCAGCTGGGATGACCGCAATCTCCGGTTCCGCTCGCGGGATCAGATCGCGCAGATCCCCTGGGCCTCCCCCTTCCTCTGGGTGGCCGCCAGGAGCCAGGGACGCGTCTGGGTGGATGTCTTCCTGAATCGAAGGACGGCGTTCCGCGTGGAGGACGGGAGATCGACGCTCCTGACCGAAGTGGATCCCTCCGGCCGCACCGAAGTTGCCCGGGATCTCCAGACCTTCGCCCAGGCGATCCAACGGCAGGCGACCACGACCGACGTGAACGCGGGCATCCGGATCCTTGCCGACCAGGGCTCCTGGGGCCGGCTGGACTTCTCCCGGGGCTCGGACTACGATGACTACATCTTCTGGCTCTACAACCTGATCCTGGCCCGGAGCTCCCGCCCAAGAGGCTGATGTGAGACGCGCCACGCTCCTCGGCGTCCGGCTGATGATTGTTCTGCTTCTGACCGCCGCCGCCCTCCACCTTCCCCTCCCCCGGCGGTCCGGCGACCGCGTCCGGATCCACCTGATCGACCGGTCGCAGTCCGTCGGCCTGAAAGGGCCCACCGAATCGCTCCGGCCGGAGGATGTCGACGCGATCATCGCTCACGACCGGGACGCCAAGGCCCCCGGCGACACGGTGACCTGGGCGTCCTTCGGGAAGACTATGGCCTGGGAGTCCAAGGAGGTCGATCCGCGGGGGACCGACCTCTCCGCGGCGCTCGCGGAGGCCCTCGGGCGCCAGCCGACGGAGATCATCCTCTACACCGACGGACGAGGAGATCCGGGCGACGCGCTCTTCCGGTGCCGGCAGAAAGGGGTGCCGGTATACGTCCTGCCCCTCGGCCCGACGTCGATCCGGGACGTCCGTTTTCGACGCCTCCACGCACCGGCCTCCGTCCGGGCGGGCGAACGCTGTTCGATCGAGGTCGCCGTGGAGTCCACCTATGACGTCTCCTGCACCGTGGGCATCGGGACCGACGTCCGTCCGGTGTCGCTCTCGGCCGGCGTCCCCTTCTTCCTGGAGTTCCCACGGACCGGGCCGGGCCGGTTCGTCGCAACCATCGACGTCGCGGACGACTGCCTCGACAACAACACGGCCTCGGGCGAAATCTTCGGGGACAACGACCGGCCGAAGATCCTGGCGCTCTCCGCAGGCCTGGAGATCCCGGGCCTCCCCCTGACGGTGGCCCCGCGCCTTCCCGAACCGATCGCGTTCGACGCGGTGATCCTGGACAATGTCCTCCTGACCAAGGAGGACCAGTCGCGCCTGGCCGACTATGTGCGGAACGGCGGCGGTCTGGTGATCCTGGGAGGGGAAAAGAGCTACGCGCTGGGGGGCTGGAGTCGCACCCCGTTGGAACAGATGTCGCCGCTGAAGATCCACCCCGATCAGAAGCTCGCGGTCGTCCTCGGGATCGACGCCTCCGGCAGCATGACGGCCGAGTACGAGTCGGCCGTCGAGAAGCTCGAGGAGGCGCGCTCGGCGTTCGACGACGACGACGATGTCATGGGCATGACCTTCACCAGCGTCGCCAAGATCATGGACGTCTCGGCGCTGCGCAAGGAGCACCCGTCCGGCGGGACCAGCATCATTGCGGGAATCACCGCGGCCCGGCTCCACCTGGAATCCCGGAATGCCGGCCGCAAGGTCGTCGTCCTGATGACCGACGGCGAGACGGTTGAAAAGCCGGAAGACATCCGCGCCGCCATCGCCGGGCTCGAGGCCCGGAACATCGGGCTGATCGTCATCACCACCAGCAAGACCGTCCCCGGCGCGGACAACCGCCCCATCAAGGCCTGGAGGGAGTTGGAGCGATCCCTCAAGGAGGTTGCCGCCGATATTCAGGACCTGACCCGGACCGCTCCGGACCTCCTCGAGCTCCGCGCCCACCCGATGACCGCCGGAGTCCCCCGGGTTCCGGTGAGCGGGATCAACCGCACGACCGCGAAATCCGACGCCCAAGTGCTCGCGACCGTCGGCCAGACGCCCCGGCAGGATCCCGTTCTGGCCCTCCGTCCCTTTGGCCACGGCCGCGTCGTGGCCTTCACGCTGAAGTACACCCCCGTCCTTGCGCGACTCTTCCGCCAATCCGTCGAGTATGCCGTCGGCGACCGCGCCGAGGGGCTGACTCTTTCGGTGGACCCGCCGAAGGTGATCGCCGAGGGGACCTATCCGGACGCCGAGTTCACCACGGACGGCGTCCGCGTCGCCATGAAGCAGGTCGGACCCCACCGGTGGGAGGGACGCCTGCCCGCGGACCTGTCGGGAACCCTGGTCGTGCGCAAGGGGCGGGCCCGGGCCGCGGCCACGATCCCCTGCCCGCCGGAATTCGAAGCGCTCGGGGTGGATCGCGCCGCGCTGGAACGCATCGCCCAGGAGACCGGCGGCCGCGTGCTCCGGCTTCCGTCGGACCTCGACCGTCTGCCCCGCCCCGAGCAGTCGACGCCGCGCAGCGGTCGTCCGCTCTTCCTGGTCGCCGCCCTGGCGTTCGTCTTCCTCGAGCTGGGCGTATCGATTTATTGGAAGGTATAATCCGGGTGCGATGTCTCTGAAGCGCAAACTCCTCGTGTCCGCGGCCATCGCCGTCCCGAGCCTGGTCCTCCTGGCCGCCTTCCTGCTCTCGTCGCCCATGATGGGCTGGTATCAGAAACGCATCGACCGGGATCCCGCCACGGTGTTCTCCCGCGATTTGGAAATGTGGACGGCCGACCTGTGCCTCATGACCTGGAGGCCGGAGGAGGCCGCCCCCCGATACCGGCTGTACTACGAACGCTACACCAAGGATTTCCGCCGGGCCCACGCCCTCCTCCGTTACGGCCTCTCGCTCGAGGAGGCCGGCCGCAGCGCCGATGCGATCGATATCTACGAGAAATACCTGGCGGAATATCCCGACCACGAGGAAAAGACCGAAGCCGAAATCGGCATCAACCGGATCAAGAATAGTCGACGTTGAGCCGGCGCGAAGGTATGCTCCTGGCGAATTCATGCCCGTTTTCAAGGCCTATGACCTGAGGGGTCGCTACCCCGACGAGATCGACGAGGCGTTCGCGGAGCGCCTCGGCGGCGCGGTCGTCCGCTTCCTGAAGGCGAAACGCATCGCGGTCGGGCGGGACGTTCGGCTCTCCGCGCCCTCCATCGCCTCCGCGCTCGCCCGCGGCGCGGGCTGCCAAGTCGTGGACATCGGGCTCTGCACGACGCCCATGCTGTACTATGCCGTCGGCCATCTCGGTCTGGACGGCGGCGTCATGGTCACGGCGTCCCACAATCCTCCCCGCGACATCGGCTTCAAGCTCTGCCGCGAACGCGCCTTCCCGCTGAGCGAGAAGACCGGGCTCAAGGAGATCGAAGCGCTGATGGCCGACCCGGCTCCCGGCGGCTCGACGGTGTCGCCCCAGGATATCCGCGCGGAGTACCGGACCCATATCCGGAGGCAGATCGAGAAGGCCCCCAGGCTGAAGGTGGCGGTCGACACCGCCCACGGGGCCGTGGGCGCCCACTTCGACGCGATCTTCGCCGATCTCCCGATCGAGTTCGTCCGGCTCTGCTGGGAACCCGACGGGAACTTCCCGAGCCACGAGCCCAATCCGCTGAAGGACGAGAATGTCCGAGATCTGCAGGAGGCCATGAGGAAGACCGGCGCCGACCTCGGAGTGGCATTCGATGGCGACGGCGACCGGAGCATGTTCCTGGGCCCCGGAGGGGAACGGATCGGCTGCGATCTCGTAACGGTGCTCCTCGCCCGCTCCGAACTGCGCCGCCACCCCGGCGCGGCCATCGTCTACGACCTCCGCTCCAGCCGCGTCGTCCCGGAGGAGATCGCGAAGGCCGGCGGCCGTCCGATCCGCGAGCGGGTCGGCCATTCCTTCATCAAGGAGACGATGAAGAAGAACGACGCGGTCCTGGGCGGCGAGCTCTCGGGGCACTACTACTTCAAGGAGCACTATTTCGCCGATTCCGGCATGATGGCCTTCGCGAAGCTGCTCGACCTCCTGGGCCGCGAGGGCAAGCCGATCGACGATCTGCTCGCCCCCTTGCGCCGCACGTCGGCCACGGGTGAAATCAACTTCCGCGTGGCCGACCCGGGGGGCCTGATGAAGGCGCTCTCGGACAAATATCGCGACGGCCGTCAGGACCGTCTCGACGGGATCACCATCCAGTACGACGAGTACTGGTTCAACGTCCGCGCCTCCAATACCGAGCCCTATCTCCGACTCAATCTCGAAGCGACCACGAAGGAGCTTCTGGAACAGAAGCGCGCCGAGCTCTATGCGCTCCTCGGCAAGCCGGTCTGAGAGCTCCCGCCGAATTGCTTGAGTCCGTCCCCTGCGGGCGATAGACTTGAGATGCGCAGGAAGTCGGTTTACCACCGGGGTAGACGCTGCCGATCCGTCCTATTAGGAGAGCTCCCGACGTTCCGTCTGGCGATGTTCGCCAGGCGCAGATTCTGCAACCCTAGGAGGCAACCCGATGTCCAAGAGACGCAAAGGGTTCACCCTGGTTGAGCTGCTGGTCGTGATCGTCATTATTGGCATTCTTGCTGCTCTTCTCCTGCCAGCCATCACCAGGGCGATCCATCGTGCGCGAGTGACCTCGTGCGCCAACAACCTCCGGCAATTGTGGACCCTCCAGACCACCTACATGAGCCAGTTCGGCGGCCGCATGAAGGCCATGCCGAGCATCGAAGGGGTGGCGTTCTGGCAGGCCCTGACCACCACCACGCCTCCGCTGGTCGACCCGTCCGAGATGGAAATCTTCCTCTGTCCGGTCAAGGGCGACCCGCAAATCGGCAACATCGACTACTTCGGACCCGGCAAATCGGTGAACCGCCTGGCCGGCGGAGATCCGGTGGGTTGCGACGACCCCGAGAACCACTTGAACGGCCAGCAAAACTCGGGGACGGATGCCAGTGGAAACGTGCTCCGCAAGTCGGGCGACGTGCTCGAAATGACGGGCAACGATTTCAACAACATCATCAACCCGACCGGCAACACCCCGGCGCCCAAGAAGTAGTCCTCCAAGGAAGGGTTCTCGAAGCCCCGGCGGCAACGCCGGGGCTTCTTTTTTTGGCGGTCGACCTCCCGTCCCGTATCATAGGCCCGTGAAACGAGCCGCCCCCTACCTTCTCTTCGCCGCCGTCACCCTGGCGATCTTCTGGAAGTTCCTGGCCTTCGGCCACACGATGTACGCGATGCCCGCGCTCGAAGCCCAGCTGGGGCGGCCGACCCAGGAACCCCGCGGCTGGTTCCGGTCGGCCTTCCGCCATACGCGCGTCTCCGACAATCTCACCCTGCTGGCCCTCCATCTGCGGATCTACAATGCGGGGCTGCACGCCAACGAGCTGAGGCTGTGGAATCCCTCGCTCTTCTGCGGCCTCCCGACGACCGCGGATCCCATGGTCCATCCGTTCTATCCCCCGAATCTCCTGCTCCACCGCGTCTTCGGCCCCGACGTCGCCTACGAGCTGGGCGCCCTCCTCCACTTGTTCTTCTCCGGCGTCGCCATGCACCTCTTGCTGCGTTGCACCGGCCGCTCCTCCATGGCCGCCGCGGGGGGCGGCCTGATCTGGATGCTCGGCGGATATCAGGCGATGTGGTTTTCGACGTCGATCCTCGCGGGGCTGTCGGTCTTCGGACCCCTGGCCCTCGCGCTCCTGCTGACGGGAGTCGCTGCCCGAAATCTGGCCCGCGCGACTTTCGCCGGCGTCTTGATGGGGATTGCCGTTCTCGGCAGCCATCCCCAGCATGCGATCCTCTTTTTCCTGATGCTCGTCGCGTGGAGCGTCGTCTCGCTCCGTCGGCAGCGCGCGGATCTCAGGTTCAGCGTCCGGTTCCTCTTCCTGTTCGCCGTCTTCACGGTGGGCGTCGGCATGGTCGAAATCCTCGCGCGGCTGGACTCCATCGAGAACGGCTACCGGGACCCCGCCTTCGACCACCTCTCGCTCTACAGCGAGCCCTGGCGCCTGGCGACGTATGCCGGCGGTCTCATCCTGGGAAAAGTCTATTTCCCGGGACCCGGCTGGGAGGCCGAGTTCCCGGTATTTCTGGGGCTGGCCGGCGCGGGGCTGGCGGTCATCGGCGCCCTCCGCCGCCGCCAGGACACCGACGTCCGCGTCGCCGCGACGGCCGCGCTCGTATCACTCGCCGCCGCCTTCGCGTTCCCGCTGGCGTGGATCTTCCTGCAGATTCCCCTGCTCAACCTCAGTCCCGCGTCCCGCTGCCTGGTCCTGACCGGCTTCTGTCTCTCCTTCCTGGCGGGACAGGGCATCGACGAGCTCCTGGCGTCACCCGGCACCGCGTGGCGGAGCGTCGCATGGGTCGCCGTCGCCTTCCTCTTCGCGGCGCTGTGGGGTGCGGGCCCCGTTCGCCTCTCGAACGGCGCGGCCGTCGAGACGCTGATCGGGTTCGGGCTGGCCGCCGGCGCCTGGTTCTGGGTTGGCCGCTCCCGCCCGCTGGGCGCCGGCCTGGGCCTCGCCGCCCTGCTCTTCGAACTGCTGCCGCCCTTCCTTCAGGCCAACTATCACGCCGACTCGAGCCTACTCGCCAAGACCCCCGAATCCCTGAGCCGGGCCCGGGACGGCTGGCGGACGACCGGCCTCCTCGGGACGACGGCGGTGTCGACCCGCAGCGAGCAATGGGGGAACGATCTGGTGACGGGCAACAACCTGATCGCCCTGTATGGCGCGGAGAACATCGGCGGCTTTGAAGCCCTCATCCCGCGCCCCTATGTCGCCTTTGCGGAAGCGGCCCGGGCGAGCGTGAGCCCCGCCGGACGCACGCTTCAGTTCACGCGCTTGGATTCCCCCTTGATCGATTTCACCGGCCTACGCTATGTGCTCTTGCCTCCCAGCCTTTCCCTGCCCCTTCGATTTCGGAAGCTCGGGGACTTCGGCTCCGTCGCCCTCTTCGAGAATCCGGCGGCCCTTCCCAGGGCGCGGCTCGCCTCCAAGATCCGCGCGGCCCGGACCGCCGAGGAAGCGGAGGTCTTGCTCCGCGACCCCCAGGTGGACTTGAAGTGGGAGACGATCGTCGAGACCGACCGGAGCCTGCCCGTGACCTATGAAGGCGACGTGACCTGGAAGCGCCGAGGCGGCGACTCCAGTGAGCTGGAGGTCACCGTGAAGTCGCCGGCCCTGCTGATCGTCGCCGAAACGGATTATCCCGGCTGGCAGGCGACGGTCGACGGCCGGCCCACGCCGATCCTGAAAGCCAATCTCGCCTTCCGTGCCGTCGAGATCCCCGCGGGCACGCACCGGGTGGAGTTTGGATTCCACCCGTGGTTTGCGCGGGCGGGATCCCTGGCCTCCCTGCTCTTCCTGATCCTGGCGCCCGTGGCGGCCCGCCGGTGGAGGGCGGCGTGAGGCGCGCGCTGCCGTTTCTGCTCTACGGCGCCGTGACCCTGGCCTGCTTCCATAAGTTCATCTTCTTTGGCTGGACCCTCTACGACGTCCGCGTCCTGGAAGCTCATCTCGGACTCCCCGCTCCCGAGAAAACGGGCTGGTTTGAATCCCACCGCCCGCCCGCCGACCGCGGCGACACGGTCCTGTCGCTCCCCCTCCTGCACCGCCTCTATGGCGAAGGCCTGCATCACGGGGAGCTTCGCCTGTGGAACCCCTACCTCTTCTGCGGCTATCCGATCTACAACAACCTCCTGCTGCATCCGTTCTATCCGCCGAATCTCGTCCTCCACGCCCTGCTGCCGCCGCGGACCGCGTCCGACCTGAACCTGCTGATCCATTTTTTCTTCTCGGGCGCATCGATGTATGCACTGCTGCGCGGCAGCAGCCGGGGACACGTCGCGGCCACGGTCGGGGGCCTCCTGTGGATGCTGATCGGCTACAACACGTTCTGGTTTTCGACGGGCACCTTCATGGGCGCAAGCGTCTTTGCTCCGCTCGCCCTCCTGGGGCTTCGCCGGGGCCTGGAGACCCGCTCGCTGAAGCCCCTCGCGCTCGGGGGGCTCGCGATGGGAATGGTCATCCTCGGCAGCCACGGGCAGCACGCGCTGCATCTCTTGATCGTTCTGTCGCTTTGGCTCCTCGTCAGCGGGGTGGCCGACCGAGACTCGCGCTGGTTTGCGGCGAAGGGGGGCGGCCTCTTCATCGGATGCGCCCTGGGATCCGGAATGGCCGCGATCCTCACCCAGCTGGATTCCGTCACCCACGGGTTCCGGGTCCCGGGCGACGACCTCCGCCTGCACTACGCCGATCCCTGGGTGCTCCCCACGTACATCGCCAACGTGGCCCTGGGGAAGATCTGTTACGCCCCCGATGGGCTGCTGCGGTCCGAGTTCACGATTTACGCGGGCGTGGCCGGGACGGCGCTCGCGCTCGCCGGCGCGATCCGGGGCTTCGGCCAACGCTGGATCCGCTTCCTGACGATCCTCGCCGCGGTCACCCTGCTCGTCGCCTTCGTCAAGCCTCTGGCCCAAACCGTCCTGGCCATCCCGTTTCTCAACCTGAGCATGCCCGCGCGATGGGTGTATGTGTTCGGCTTCTGTCTGACAATGCTGGCGGCCGCCGGGGTTGACGCGCTGGCCGACGACCGCGTCCGCACCTCGCGCATCCTCGTCGCCGTCGTCGG